>Ga0138256_10009543_pt1 | contig 10175 bp, 7 predicted proteins | sample KNB2016incub_MG_FD_105486 | JGI IMG/M metagenome (GOLD analysis project Ga0138256, IMG submission 105486) | Active sludge microbial communities from wastewater in Klosterneuburg, Austria - KNB2014incub_MG | ecosystem: Engineered > WWTP > Activated sludge > Unclassified | place: Austria... | reverse complement strand
TTTTATTAATTTTCCAAGACGGAAAAGACCTCCTAGGATCATAAAAAAACCACTCATAATAATTGTTAATGTGATAAATTGTTCTGCTAATAATTTATCCGGAAACATATCATATGCTTTTGCTACTAAAAGTGCTGTAACAGCTGTCATGGGTCCGGTTGGACCTGAAGCTTGTAACCTAGTTCCTCCAATTAAAGATGTAATTATGGGTATTATGGCAGCTCCTACCATTCCTGCAAAAGCACCTCTCCCTGACATTGTCCCAAAAGCAGCCCCTAAAGCTAAGGCTGCAAAACTTACCGTTAATCCGGCTAATAAATCTTTTATAAATGTGTTCTTTATAGATGTCATAAATTAATTTGTGTTAAGATGATTTGTAAGGCAACTCATGATATGTTTTCACATGAGGACCTAAAAATAAACGGGCATAAATTCTTATTCCGGCGATTCCGGAAACAACAAAGCTGGATGAAATAAAAAAGGCTAAAAAAAGTTGACTACTTTCGATATGGCTAAAAATCAAATCTTCTCCTATAAAAGTTGTTGTGATTGGAAATCCTGTAATTCCCAAAGTTGCAAGCAAGAAGAAAAAAGCAAATTTTGGATGTTCATAAACATGCCCTAAATATTGATTTATTAAAATTCTCATTTCTATTTGCTTCAATTTTAATAGTGCTAAATAACCTATTGTTCCGGCAATTATGATTCCTGATAAATAAAATACAATTTCATAAATACTAACTTTATCATTGAAAACTATAGCTAATGCAATCCAAAAGTGATTTAACACAATGAGAATCCATGCTAAAAATGGACTTTTACGTTCAGAAAATGATTTAAAAACAAAAACCAATCCTATAAAAGCAAAAATTTCAGGCAAGATATTGACCATTTGTTCGGGTAAATCCAACTTAAACTTATAAGCTAAAAACCCTAGCACAAACAGGGGTACAAAAAAGTAATATACTCTCTTGATATTTAAAAAATCTAATGTTTTGCCTATTACTTTTAATGGTTTCCAAAGAACAAAATTCAAGAAACCCTCCAGATTAAATTCTTTCAATGCCAAAATATAAATAGTGTTTTCTATCTTTTTCGGAAACCGGAAAAAATTCTTGTTCGTTTTAAGTTGAAAATTATAAAACTGCTCTCTAATCAAATAACTCACAACGGAAGGAGAAACCAATAATTGATATGTTCGTAAGAAAGCATTTCCGGCAAAGTGAATCAGTGCTAAAGTTTCCAAACCAAGAGCAATTTCAATGAAAATAATTCCGATTTGAGAAATGGAACTATAAGCAATCTGACTTTTTACTGAAGATTGCACCTTTGCCATAAATGATGCCGCAATACTTGTTGTTAAACCCATTAAACCAATTGCTATTCGCATGCTTGTTTGATGTTCCCAAAAAGGATAGGTACGCAACATGAGAAAAACTCCCAAATGAACCGAAAGTGAGCCATAAAAAATGGCACTCGAAGGCGTAGGTCCCTCCATCGCTCTTGGCAACCAGGAAGAAAACGGAATTTGTGCCGATTTTGCTGCCGCAGCACAAGCCAAACAAAAGGCTATAAAAAAGCCAATTGAAGAATGATTTTGTAAATGTTCACTCACCAATTCAAAATTATTTAGCTTCATAAAAGTAATATTTTCATGAAATAAATGGTGGCTTGCCCACATGGCCAGTATGAAACCGACATCGCCAATTCTGTAAATAGAAAATACTTTAAAGGCATTTTTTACAGGCAAATAGCGTTCCCGATAAAAAGCTATCAGAAGGAATGAAGAAATTCCAATGATTTCCCACCCAATGAAAAGGGTTTCAAAATTTCCGGAAAGTATAGCCAAATTATAACCGAAAAAGAAAAAAAGTACGGTATTAAAAAATCGTTTATACCCTTTTTCTCGATGCAAATAATACCGGCTATAAGTGGTAATCATAGAAGTTAACACTGCACCGACAAACAAATAAACTGCCGCTATTTTATCAAAATAAAAATCAATGAAGAATTCGTAATTTGATGTTTTTATAAGTGTCAGTTCTTTAAAGTTCAAATCATCGGCACCTTGAAAAATCCAAACAATGATAAAAACCACTATTCCTACAAGTTGTAAAAAAACGGTGCCAAATGCTATTGAAGAAATTAATTTTTCTTTAGACTCAGGCAATAGCAAGCTTACAACAAAACCAAAAAGCGGTAGTAATAAAAAATATTGAAGTATCTCGTTCATATTAGTAAACTTTAGTTAAAATTCCAACAGGAAGATTTTCTTTCGTTGTTAACGCCAAATCCAGTTCGTTATCAATTAAATTCACATACTCTTGAACTGTTTTGTAGCTAACGAACGCTTCGTTTTTAAATTCAAAAACTTCCTTTGTTTGCGGATGAATGGCTATCAGTTTTACCCAATCATTTTTGAACCACTCATAGGTTGAAGGGTTTTTTGTAATTGCATAGTTTACTTTTTCCGGAAAATGCTCAGCAATGACCAAAATTCGCAACGGATCATGCACTTCAATCATTTGACTGGGCAAGCCGGGACGCAAATCGCCATCGATACCGTTAGCAACTCCAATTAATCCCATTACGTTGTGAGGCAATTTTGAACCTGCTCCTAATTTTTGGTTATCCACTCTTGAAAAATAATATTCCAAGTTGATTCCTCCGGCCACCGGAGCAACTGCACCAAGTATAATTGACAAATAATCACCGGATGGGTCGACCTCATAATCATAGGAATTCAAAAAAGAGCGACGATCTAAAAAAAGTTGTTTCGACAAGCTTCTCCTTCCTACGATACACATCGCGTTGGTTGCATGATTTAGTTCCGGACGAGGCTCAAACAATGACAACGAACGTCTTTTAACTTTCTCATGAACTTTACTCAAGGATAGCTTTGAATCAATCGTGTCAAAACGTCTCGAACGTTCTTTGGCATTGTTGACTAAAGCTTTTGCAAAAACAATTTCATTTTGAAGATGTAATTTTTTATTTTCAGGTGTGAGTATATCTTGATCATAAAACACAATCTCATCTCGTGTGGTATCATGCAAAGCCGGAATAAACTGTGTCGTTTCTGGAATTATTATACCTCTCAACTTTAATAGCTCTCGAACTTTTGGATGATTTGCTGCCATTTTAGCAACTTTAGCATTTACCGAACTAGGTCTGCCACAACAAGCCCCACAATCATAACCCGCATAGTGTGTATTGTTTACACTTGTTGCTCCGTGACCGACGATATATACAATTGGAGAAAAGTTTTTGACTAAACCTATACTTTTAAGTAATCCTTCCAATCTATCGGTCATTTCCTCAACTGTAAAACCAATTTGAAGATTATCTTCACGCTGATTTACATTCGTATTCTCTACAATCAACTTCGCTTTCTTATGTAAATGCTTAAATGAAGCTGTTGTAGCCGGTGACATTGATGGTTTAAAGATGTTTAAGAACAACTTAAAGGCAGATGAGAATCCTAACGTTTGACTAATAATCCAACCAAACAATAACGAATGTGTTTGTTTGTGATAGAGTAAGTCTTTTGCTTGCTTTTTCTTTCGTTGAACTTCTTTGATTAGGAATTTTGGAGTAACCGGAGCCGGACATAGTTTTGTATAAAACTTTCCGTTTACCGGTTGAAAATAGAATTCAAAGTTGAAAAATGCCGCTGTTCCAAATGTTTCCGCTTTTGTATCTAAATGTTCAATGTGTCTTCGAAACGAGCACTCTCGATCATCCATACAAAATAATCCTTGAAAACTTGGTGTTTCAGTTGAGATGGTTTCGTGCGTATGTTTTAAGTTTATTAAAACCTCATCATAAAAACTCCATTCAAAAGCCTGTTGCCAAAGAGACAATACTTCAAATAATTCGTTGTGTTTTACATTTTCAAACAGATTGTATTCATTTTCTCTTACTTTTAAACCTAATGGTGACCAATTACCATTGAATTTTCTATCCAAAGTGTCAATTTCTAAAAGCAACTCAAATTTTATGAGTTCCTCGAAAGTAATTGCCTTTGCATCTAACAACGAACTCGGATTGGATTCAATTGTTGCAATCATGCCGCTCCAACCCGGATGTGAAAATTGTTGATCAAACAGATACTGTTCAAACAAGACTTCTTTTCCAACAACAATTTCTAATAATTGTGTGATTGAAGCATCTTTTTGAAGTAATTCAATAGCTCTTTTTGATGAGAAAATACCTTTAAAGGAATTATTTTCAAGTGTTCGTATGGAAGCTAAAAAGCCATTTTCATGAACCGGAAAATTCCACATCGCAATTCCTTGATCTAAATAGCTACACAAAACCCGAAACAACAAACTGTGTGTTGATTTTTCGAGATTTATGGCATATTCTTTTTTCCAATTGGCCCGTAAACTTCCTATTCTTGGGTTTACAGACTCGTCATAATAATTTTGAAGTAATTTATTCTTCCAAAGTTGCCAATGTTCCTCTCCCTTTAATTGAATCAGTATGCTATCTAAAACTGTTTCTTTAATTTCTAAATTAGCAAATCGCTTTCTAAAATCAGTTAATGAAAGATAGGTCTTGTAACCAAAAATAGCGGTTGCTTCCTCTAAAGCCTCGTGGAAATTTTTATGCTGAAAGGCATGAAGTGTATTGTGATGCACAAAATCTTTCAACGGATTTTGGGCAGGCAAATAATGCGTTAAGTGATGAAGAACTTTATGTTCATCAAAACCATGTTTTGTTGATTTCATAATGAAAATTAACAGTTGAAAATTCAGTTGTAGTATTTTTAAAGCAATCCTAAATTCTCTTAGAAAGTAAAGAAATAGACTCTAAAAAATAAAAATGACTAACTGTTAAATCAAATGAAACTTCCAATTACAAAATAAATCGTAAAGTGGTTTTTTGAGAAAATCGAACCTATTTAATTCATTAGAACTAATAAATTTTTGATAGGGTAAAAATGTAAATGGAGAATGAGATGTAAAGGTAACTTCAAAATCTACATGAGCTTCATCAATTTCAGACTCGCCTTTGTCCTTGTATTGGTTAGTAATACTAAATCCGTTAAAATGATTTTGCTGAGTTGAAAAATTTGATTTAGTATCTGAATCATGACTCGCATAATTTGGCACAATTTCTTGTGCTTCAGTAGTAAATACACTTCTGAAGAGTCCCACATATAGAAAAACAAAAACCAACAAAAAAGATGTAATTTCTTTTTGTTTTCTTACAACTCTGTTAAAAAAGGCCATTTTTTCAACTAAAAATCGGGTCAAAATTAGTTCATTTATATCTTAAAAAAATAAAAAAAATAAAAAAATCCGATATCGATATCGGATTTTTATAATTATTGTTTTCTTTCATACGTACAGCAAGTATGAAGTTTCTCGTAATCTTCATCTTTAGCTCTAATTTCATCCGTATCATGACCTACTTTTGCGACTGCTTCGTGAACTTGTTGAACTGTACATTTAGTTTCATCTAGAATCAAATGCAAATCTTGATGATCAGCATGCCAAGTAGCTGATTTTACTCCTTTCACTGATAGAGCTGCCTTTTCTATTCTTTTTTTACACATCTCACAATTGCCACTAACAGCAATGTCATATTTGGCATTTTTGTTTTTTTTCTCTTGTGCCTGAACATTGATTCCCATTAAGGAAACCAAGAATATTAAAATTATTTTTTTCATAATAGAATTGAATTTTGAATTTGTTATTGAATTTTAAATCGTAAACCGGCATAGTACATAGCTCCAAAAACCGGGCCATAAACCATTGAACTGTCAAAATAAGGACCAAAAGGATCGTCACTTCCAACAATTGGATTCGGTTGTTGATAATTACTCATATTCTCACCGCCTATGTATATTTCAAAAGTTTTTGAAAAAGTTTTTGTTACTTGTGCATTTATCGTTGAAAACGGATTGGCAAAAGCATCTAAACGGTATTCTTCCGGATTTGATTGTGTTTGCGGTAATCTTTGTTCGCCTAACCAATTGTAAGTAAAATCAAACTTCCATTGTTGCCCTTTTTCTTTCACATGTGTTTCGTAGGCTAAATTAGCAAAAAAACGATGTTTAGCCTGCAAAGGTCTTTCTACTAAACCAATTGTATATTCTGTTTGAACATCATAATATTTATATGCAGTTCGAATTGAAAAATGAGTCATCAATTGATAGTTTAAATCAACTTGTAAACTGTTAGCGAATGATTGTCCTTTAAGGTTGTAAAACAAAACCTGTTGTGGACTGTTATCTACATCAACCACTGCTTGATTTTGAAAATCTGTTCGGTAAAAATCAAAAGTAAATTCTGCTTCTTTACCAAAAACTTTAAAACCTTGCATAAAACTAAACCCATAATTCCAAGCAATTTCAGCATCTAAACCGTAAATTTTTCCCTCAGTATCCAAAATTTGAAATTGTCTGGATGAGGCAAATAATTGTTGATTTTCAGCAAAAATATTGGCACTTCTTTTCCCTCTTCCTGCCGATGCACGAAAAGTCGTTTTTTCATATGGTTTGAAACGAACATGTGCTCTTGGAGTAAAAAAAACTCCTAAACGGTTGTGAGAATCTACTCGACCACCTAAAACATAACTCCATTTGTCAGAATCGTCAAATGTATATTCAAAGAAAGCCCCTAATGAACTATCAATTCTGCTAAAATCGTTCACATTTAAAAACTCATTATAATTATCATAAGTAAAATTAAGTCCGGTAGCAAATTTATGACGCGTATCACTTATTATTGAGTTATAAATCAAATTCGAATAAAAACTATTTTGTTTGATATTATATTGATCCAATCCAAAATAAGATTCCTGGTTATGGTAATTAAACGCGTTTTGAAAACCGATACTTTTCCATGGTGTATCCGGAAAAACATACCCTAATTTGGCTGAGGCATCTAACTTTTCAGTACTAATTTCAGAACCCCAAAAATTAGTTGTTCCTTTATCTCTATCCGGCTCAAAATCAACTTGACCGGTTTGTTTATCGTCTTTCATATAGCGAAGATTGATAAAACTTACCCAACCTTTTTCTGAATCGGAATATTGCCAACGATTGATGATATTGATTTGTTTTCCGAGCGGGTTATCCAAAAAACCATCATTATTCATGTCATTTTTGGAAATCCGAGTATTTCCATGCAGAAATAAACTTGTAGCCCATTTATCATTGACTTTAGTATTAAAATGAGTGTTCAACTCAAATCTAGAATCTGTCGATCCATAAGCATTCAAAAAGAATGGAATATCATCGGCAGGTTTTAATAATTCATAATTAATTTGACCTGAAATACTTTCGTAACCGTTTACAACTGAACCGGCTCCTTTGGTAATTTGAATACTTTCCACCCAAGTTCCGGGGATAAAAGAAAGTCCGTAAGCTTGTGAAGCACCTCGAATAGCCGGAATGTTTTCTTCAGTCATTAAAATATAAGGACTGGTTAATCCCAACATTTTAATTTGTTTACTACCGGATACTGCATCAGAAAAGTTAACATCGATTGACGGATTTGTTTCAAAACTTTCAGACAAATTACAACATGCCGCCTTTAACAATTCCTTGCCTGTCATGGTTTGCATGTTTGAAGTAACCCGATAACTTTTTTGAAGTGATTTTCTAACATTCGTTACAGTCACTTCACCTAAAGAACTATCGAACTCCATTTTTTGAGTTATCGTTTTAGGTTTCAAAATAGTTAAAATAACTGTTTTAAAGCCAACATAACTAATGACTAAAACAGTGTGTTCTCCTGTGAAAGGAATAGAGAACTTTCCTTCTTCATCTGATATGACGCCTATTTCGGTATTCTGCCAGTAAATATTGGCTCCAGGAAGTGGTTGATTATTATCGTATATTATTTTGCCGGTTACTTTTTCTTGAGAAAATGAAATAAAAGAAACCAATAAAAAAACATACCCTATAAATTGTTTTTGCATAAAAAATGATTAAAAATTAAACAAGAAGTTTTCACTAACTAGTGAAATGATGTTTAATTTAAATCAGGCGTAAAAAAGGAATTGTGAATGTAATTGGTAGAGCGGAGGTGCATTTGCATGACAATAATATGTCAAACATTGTACTGAAATTTTAATCGGCTCATTCCAAAAAATAGATAATTCAACAATAGGTAGTATCGAAAAATAATCAAAATCAAAACTGAAATGTGAAATTATACTGTCGTCTAAATCAGCTTGAATGATTTCATCAGAACAACAACCTTTATGGTTATCCGTTGACTTAGCACAACATGTTTTTTGCTCTTTTTCAACTGTTCCTTCACAGGGTTCTTCTATACTAAAAACCGTGGACACAGAAGCAATTTCATCACCACAATGGTGCACGTTAAAAGCCAATCCCGTGGTAGAAACCAAGAGATAAAAAGCGAGCAAAACACTTGTGTACTTTTTGAAAGTCATGGGACAAAAGTACATTTTTTTAGTTCAATAATTTTACGAAATAATGTTAAATATACTACAATTCAATAGCTTGTCCTAAAAGAGGGACACTACAATTGTATCCATATCTTTCCGTTATTTTTAATCGCAAAGCATCTGCCGCCTCATTTTCTCCGTGTACTAAAAATATTTTTGCTGGCTTTTTTTCTAATATACTAAGCCAATTAAGCAAATCATTCTGGTCACCATGTGCAGAAAGTCCTTCCACTAAAGTTACCTGAGCTTCTACGGGATAATATTTCCCGTAGAATTTAATTTCTTTAGCTCCTTCTAATAGTTTTCTACCTCGAGTTCCTTCTGCTTGATAGCCTACGAGCATGACCGTGTTTTCTAGTTTATCAATATATCTTTCTAAATAAGATAAAACTCTTCCTCCGGTTATCATTCCACTGGCCGCAATTACAACCTTTGGTTTTTTATTATAAATTGCGTTGATTGAATCTTCAAAATCGGTTATCATTGAGAACATTCTACACATTTCTTCGCATTCATGCGGTGCCAACTTATGCCATTGATGATTATCATTAAAAACATCCAATACTTTTATTCCCATCGGTGTATCAATAATATAAGGAATGTCGGGAATTCTGTTTTGCTTTTTCAATTGCCACAGTAGAAACATTAAGGTTTGTGCCCGTTCAACAGCAAAACTGGGAATAATGACATTCCCTCCTCTTTCAATCGTTTGGTTGATGATCAATTCTAAATCAAAAAGCACATCATTAGTTGGATGAATTCGATTGCCATAGGTACTTTCTAAAAAAATATAATCCGCAGTAGTTGGTTTTTCCGGAGGATACATCAATACATCATCGTCTTGCCCAACATCACCGGAGAACACTAATTCTTTGCCATCAATATGTAATGAAATTGAACAAGCTCCTAAAATATGACCAGCCTGGAAAAATTTAAAATAACAATTTTCAGTGAGTTCAATTTCAATATCTTTTTCTACTGCTCTAAAAAAAGGAATCACATTTTCAGCTTCAGCAACTGTGTATAGTGGCTCTGCCGGTTCGTGTTTAGAATAATGTTCTTGGTTTGCTTTGGATGCTTCTTCTTCTTGAATTTTAGCACTATCTAATAAAATAAGTTTTGTTATTTGCTTAGTAGGACTTGTACAAAATATTTTACCCCGAAAACCTTCTTTTACTAACCTGGGTAACCATCCACAGTGATCCAAATGGCCATGTGTGAGCAATACAAAATCAATACTGGAAGAATCTACTGCTAAGGGTTCCCAATTGAGTTCTCGCAAAGCTTTTAACCCTTGAAACATACCACAATCAATCAGGATTCGAAGTTCGTTATGCTCTACAAGTGTTTTTGAACCGGTTACTGTTCCAGCACCTCCTAAAAATTGAATTTTCATGGTTATTTTATTAAATTACACAATTGATTTGCTTCAAGCAATACGTTTTTGATTCGGTTTGGACTTAACTCAATTTTGGAAAGCCAATCAGCATGTTGAATTAAATCGAGTGCGGTAATTATATCTTGAACTAATAATTTATCTTTTTCAGCCGTTGTTAGTGTTGTTAAACAAGTCACAGGATAAATTTGGTTTAAATCAATTTTGTTTTTTAAGCTGTTTCCTTTCGGATAATCCCAACTTAACAAACTCAGCTTTGAACAACTAGCAAATTTTACAGCTTCATCTGTAAATCGATTATTGGTAGTTATCCAGCAATTTTGGATGGAATAATTGCTTTTAAACAGTT
>Ga0138256_10009542_pt1 | contig 10175 bp, 7 predicted proteins | sample KNB2016incub_MG_FD_105486 | JGI IMG/M metagenome (GOLD analysis project Ga0138256, IMG submission 105486) | Active sludge microbial communities from wastewater in Klosterneuburg, Austria - KNB2014incub_MG | ecosystem: Engineered > WWTP > Activated sludge > Unclassified | place: Austria... | reverse complement strand
TATTGATTGAAGGACATACAGACAATGTTGGTGCTGCTGCTTACAATATGAAATTATCTAAGAACCGGGCGGAATCAGTTAAGAAATATATCACTGACAAAGGTGTTGACGGAATCAGAATTATAGCAGTAGGTTTTGGATTAACCAAACCTGTAGTTTCGAACAAAACTGCTGAGGGTCGTCAGAGAAACCGGAGGGTGGAGTTTACGATACAGTAAGTACAGCTGGTTAAAAGGTCAAGGGTCAAAGGTCAAAGGTCAATTAGGATTGTGATAACCTGTGACCCTTGACCTTTGACCCTTGACCTTTTATCTTTATCGTTTCAATATTTCCGAAGAAACTCCAAAACACTCCTTGCCTCTTCTTCTGTCAGATTATTATCCAGCATCTGAGAATAATAAATTGCAAGTAATTCTTTTGCGAGGGAATCTTTTTGCGTCATTTCCATCGGATTCAACATCATGTTCATGATCCATTCCGGTCGGCGGCGTTCAGTGATACCGGCAAGTCCGGGTCCGATTCCTTTTTCTGCACTTAGCTTATGACAACTTGTACATTTTGAATTATAAATTTGCTCTCCTGATTTTATGAGTGTTTCATCAGGGACATCACCTAAGGTCAGTTCTTTTATTGGACCGATTCCTTTTCCGTCGTAGTATTTATTTTCAGGTCTGTTTTCCGGAGACTGTTTATTGCCGGAATGTCCGCTTTTATCTCCGCTACAGGCTGTGAAAAAAGTCACAGAAAGTATGACCATTAAGGCTTGCAATTTCATCATATTTAATTAAATTTACCCTTATTGATTTGATTGACAAAAGTATCAGAATAACGACATTTTCCTTTCTGTAGATTAAAATTATTTCATCTTATAAATCAAGAGTATTGCTGTATATGAAAGTTTTCAAGATACACTTAAAAGTACTTACAGGTTTTGCAATTGCAATCGCCGGTATCGGATTCTTTCTCTATACAACCTATACCAATTCACAATTAAGTATCACTGATAGTCAGAATATCACTCATCATTTAAAAGTGATGAAGATTTCCGAAAAATTATTGGATGATGTGCAGGATATGGAGACCGGATACAGAGGCTTCCTGATCACCGGCAATAATGATTATCTGATTCCAACTGACTCAGCATTCAGATCATTGCCTTCACATCTTGATGAATTGACTGCTGTAACTGCCGGTTATGAAAGCGAGGAACCTGCAGCGAAGGAACTTTCTAAGCATATCAGTTCAATGATGATATATGCGAAGAAAATCATTGAATTGCGAAAAGAAAACAGAAATGAAGAGGCTGTTTCAGAAATCAAAACCAATGAAGGTATAAGATTGATGGACAAAATCCGAAATAACATTGCAATACTTGAAGAAAACGGAAGGTCTGCGCTGAATGAATCGAACCGTAAGAAAGAAGAAATTGCCCATGAAACGAAACAAAATTTCATAATACTTGCATTAGTTATCTTCTTTAAACTTTTTCTTGTTTATCTGATCATTGCAGGTGATCTCAGAAAAAACGACTCTAATCAACAAAAAATATTAATAGCCAATAAAAAAATCCTCGATCTTTTTGATGAGGCACCATGCGGTTATCTTTCTCTCAATAAAGATGGAGTGATCATTGAAATAAATAAAACTGCTTTATCATGGTTGGGATTTGATATCGAGGAAATTAAAGATAAAAAGAAATTTTCAGAGCTGACTCCAAATAATTACAGACTTACAATTGAAAGTCTGATAACCAAAGCATCATTAGTCAATCACGAGATTGAACTTACAACTGTTAACGGAAAGATTATTCCTTTTTTAATTGATTCGAGGATCAATTATAATAAAGTAGGTGAAATAATTTATATAAGAACGGTTTTAACAGATATAAAAGAGCGAAAGAAAGCCGAAGCAAAAGCCAGCTACCTTGCAACTCTGATTGAGAATACAAATGACTCCATTATTTCGGTTGACAAGAGTTTAATTATCAAGAGTTGGAATAAAGGCGCTGAAAAATTGTTTTGCAGAACTGCTTTTGAAGCTGTAGGAAATTCACTTTTTTAATTTCTAAAAATACCAACATCACACGATCTGGAAAATGAAATGTGGAATGACCTGATCTCTCGTGGAAAATGGGTCATTGAATCTACGCACGATCTGGGAAAAACAAAACCTGTATATATTCAAAATTCAGTTTCAATATTTAATCAGAATAATGACTCAAATTTTATATTGATTTTTATTAGTCAGGACATATCAACTCAAAAAGAATATGAAAATACTTTAAAAGATTTCAATCAGAAACTTCAGTCCAAAGTCATAGAACAAACAGAAGAGATCTCAAGTATCTTCAATAGAATTTCGGAAGGATTTGCTTCATTCGATAATAACTTCAATGTTATTTTTGCCAATCCATATACAGAAAAATTGATTGGGATTTCACGTGAGAAGATTATTGGCATGAATTTCCTTTCTTTCTTCAAGGGTGCAAAAAATCCAAATATTCTGAATAAGATAAAAAAGTCGAAGGAAGAAAATAAAAATGCACAATTCGAAGAATATTCAGAATATTTCAAAAAATGGATCCATGTTAAGGTCTACCCTTCTCCGGGAGGTACAACAATTTTCTTCCAGGATATTACAGATAGAAAATTATCCGAAACAAAATTGATTGAAAATGAAAAAAAGTACAGATTGCTCTTTCAGAACAATCCAATCCCAATGTGGATCATTGAACTTTCAAATTTTACGATATTAGATGTCAACAAAGCTGCAATCGATCATTATGGATATTCACTTGAAGAATTTATCGGGAAAAGTGTTATAGACCTGAGACCGGCTGATGAAATTGATAAGTTTAAAAATTTATCAAGGATACATAGTGATACAAACTTTAATGCCGGAACCTGGACCCACCTCAAAAAAAATGGAGAAAAAATCAAGGTAGAGATTCTGGCTTACTCTATGATCTATGATGGTAAAAATTGCAGATTAATCCTTAGTAACGATATTACAGAAAAAATCAAATCACGGGAAGAACTTGAAGCCTCACGCGATCAGTTACGTAATTTATCGAGCTACCTTGAAAAGGTGCGTGAAGCTGAACGAACAAACATTGCCAGAGAAATTCACGATGAACTGGGGCAACAACTTACAGGACTTAAAATGGATGTTTCATGGATTTCCAAAAAGATTAAGTCCGATGATGCTGTTGTAATTGAAAAAATACAGGGAATGACAAAATTGATCGATGACACAGTGAAAACTGTAAGAAAGATCGCTTCCGAACTCAGACCGGGAATTCTTGATGATCTTGGCCTCGTAGCTGCACTAGACTGGCAGAGTAAAGAATTTGAAAAACGAACGGGAATAAAATGTTACTTTACATCTGATAATATTGAATACCATTTCAATAAAAATATTTCAACCGGAATTTTCCGGATCTATCAGGAAGCATTGACCAATGTTGCCCGGCATTCCAAAGCAAGTCGGGTTGAATCATCAATCGTAATTAACAACGATGAGATGATTGATATCACGATCAAGGACAATGGAATAGGAATGAGTAATGAAAACTCCGGCCGTTCCACTCTGGGATTAGTAGGAATGAAAGAAAGAGCATTCATGATGGATGGTCAGTTGATCATCGATTCACAGGAAGGTAATGGCACAAGAATTAATTTGAAAATTCCATATCATAATTAAAACTTTAATATCATGAATATTCTACTAGCAGATGACCACTCTATTGTAAGAAGAGGATTAAAAGAAATCTTATTGGAAGAATTCCCGGATGCAAATTTTCAGGAAGCATCTGATGGCCAGGAGTTGATCAGAAAAATGAGAGCCGACAAGTTTGATGTTATCATCAGTGACGTTTCTATGCCCGGCAAAAACGGTTTAGAAGCCTTGAAAGTAATCAAGTCGGAAGCACCAACAATCCCAGTCCTTGTTCTCAGCATTCATCCTGAAGAGCTTTATGCGATTCGTGTGCTGAAAGCAGGAGCTTCCGGATATCTGACTAAAGAGAGCGCGCCTGAAGAATTAGTCAAAGCAGTCAGAATGGTTATGATGGGCCGAAAATATATTACACCATCGCTAGCAGAAAAAATGGCTTCTAATCTCGACAGCGATTTCAGCAAACTTCCGCATGAACTTTTATCAGACCGCGAACTTGATGTACTGAAATTAATTGCAGGAGGAAAAACAGTTTCAGAAATTGCTGTAGATCTTTCTTTAAGTGTGAATACCATTTCCACATACCGTTCAAGAGTGCTTGAGAAAATGAATCTGAAATCAAATTCAGAGTTGACTTTTTATGCGATTTCAAACAACCTTCTTTAAATTAATCAAGAGTATGATTATTTTCATTTCTAAGTAATTTCTTGAATTCGTTCCGATAAATTCAATTTGTCTTTTTTTGTTTGGCCATAATCCCGATAGCTATCGCAAAGTCGTCAATTTAATTATAATAATATCTATTGAAATTAAGTGAGTTCTCGTCTACTATTTTGCCATGAGCTTTAGATCAAATTCAAATGGCTATACTCTACAATTCATAATAAGGATAAGTATTTAAAATCGACAGGCCCGTTAGGGCCATACTTTTGGTAATAAAAGAATATACGAGAAAGTCAAGCCCCTTTAGGGGCGCACTCTTTCTACAATGCATGTGTCCATTAATTAACTGCATAAAAGTTCCAGCACATTGTAGTTCATACGGCATGTTCCTGATATCCAATTGTGCTTTCGTTTTCAAAAAAAAGCGATGTGTTAAAGAGTACGCCCCTAAAGGGGCTGAGCGCTCTTGTATGGTCTTGTATTACCAAAGGTACGGCCCTAACGGGCCTTATAATCTATAAAGAACAACGAATATTTCATTCGTCTAATCAAATGACATTAAGCTTCAGCTGATGGCAATAGAGGCTAACTTGCATAATACTTTTTTATAAATAATCTCACGCCAACAGATCGAAATACTTTTCATTTGTTTTTTTCTTTTAAGTTGACGTCTATGCGATATCTATCGGGATTCATTATTCATTTTAAACATTCAAAATTGTAACCTTCCAAACCATCCTTCTGCATTCATTATAAATTATTTTGTAGTACAAACCATGACACCCAAAACACAGTTTACATGGCAAAAATCGCTGAACATATAGCTTTAATTTACTGTATAAATAGGCGTTAGGAAAATTAAAATGAACCCGGGTAAAAAAGGACTTAAGATTTTGATAGTTGAGGACTCTCTTCTGATCGTAAAAAGATTATGGTCCTTATTATCTGATATGGAAGGTGTCGCTACGCTTGCTCATGCTAAAGACGGGAATGAAGCTATTCTCCTGGCAAAGGAGATCAATCCGGATGTCATTATTTTAGACATTAAGATCCCAGGCAAAAGTGGTGTCGAGGTTCTTCCTGAGTTAAAACTCAAATCGTATGCTAAAGTGATCATGTTAACCAATTATTCAGATGTTTATTATAAGAATTTATGTCTGAAACTTGGCGCTGAATATTTCCTGGACAAGTCGAATGAGTTCGAAAAAATCTACGAAATTCTACTTAGTATTGAGCCGGTTAGCTGATCTTGTCATTGTTTATACGACAAGCCCTGACAGTGATTAGTGACAACAAATTGATTCAAAGTTCTATTTTTACCGCAACCATTCTTCGCATCTTTGTAAAAGCAATGGTTAGTTGTTAAGAAATTATAATAGTGTTAGGCGATTGCGGGGTGTGTGTGCCGCGAGTGTGTGGGTCGCTTAACCAGTGTTAGAGTGAAAGCGGGTATGTGTGTGCCTGCGTGTGTGTGTGAAGGCTCAAAGTCCCTGTCGAAAGGCGGGGACAAGAGCTTTTTTTTTGCGGTAAATTTTAATTTAAAACGTTCGCCCTTCGACTTCGCTCAGGGAACACCTTCGACTTCGCTCAGGGACCGTGACTTTTGTGCAGTTATGTGTGATTTTTTTGCGAAGAAAATTCCCTCAAAATTAAAGTTAAATTTTCTTCGCAAAAAATTCACACATTACCTCTTATTAGACGGTCCCGAGCGAAGTCGAGGGGCAATAATTTCGAACAACGGGTTAGTTATTAGATCTTTTTTGAAAATAAGGAACAGTATCATCTGACTTTTCTTCCTTTTGTTGCCAATAGGCCATTGTAACTACACTACCTTCTTTTGTCTTGAGTAATCTTCCAAAAATTGCATTGGTGACATTGAAACGAACATCAGTTACGCCTACTGTAAATGTTGTTGGTAAAACGGGTTCAACTGTTTCTCCTTCCACTGGAGCGGGAGCACCTTTTGGTGGCGGACTGTTCACTATAATTACTTTGTAACCGTTGAATTCAAGTATGGTCTTTAAGAAATCAGCTCTGGACTTATCTGCATTCTTTTCTACAACGGCACATTTTATTCCATCGAGATCTTCAAATAAATGATTCTGATTAATTGCCATATTCTAAATTCCTTTACTTAGTGATAATATGTATTCGTAAACCGGCCCGAAAAATCCTGTAAATAAAATCCCGGCAAGACAAATTACTAAAGCAAATTTAAGAGATAAACCGGAATGCATTTTTGGAATTGACTCCTCACTTTCATCCATGAACATTGCTCGGATCACACGTAAATAATAATACAGGGCAATGATCATATTTAATGCAGCAATAGTTATTAAAAACACATCACCTTTTGAAGCGCCTGCTTTCAATAAAAATATTTTTCCGAAAAATCCGGCAGTTGGCGGAATTCCGGCTAAAGAAAACAACGCAATTGCCAATGTCCATGCTAAAAATGGATTTTGTTTTGCCAGTCCCTTATATGAAGTGATCGTCTCCCGCCCACTCTTTTCAGCAATTTGAGAGATCACTCCAAATGCAGCTATGTTGGAGAAGAGATAGACAACAATAAAGTAAACCGAAGAAGTAACACCTTCCGCTGAACTCCCTGAAATACCAACAAGTATATAGCCGACTTGGGTGATGGAAGAGAATGCAAGAAATCGCTTCAGATTCTCTTGTCTGATCGCAAAAATATTTCCTGTTATCATCGTCACAATACTGAGTATATACAACAACAGATACCATGTATGCGATAAAGACCCAAATACGTGATACAACAAGAATGTAAATACTATGATCATTGCACCTTTACTGATGACAGAAAGAAAAGCTGTAACAGGAATCGGTGAACCTTCATAAACATCCGCAGTCCATAAATGAAATGGCACAACAGATAATTTAAATGCGACTCCTACAAACAAGAGTACAAATCCCATGATGTATAATGGCGTTTCCTGTACAACAATTGTCAATGCATCAAAACTTAAAGTCCCTGATGCCCCATACAGAAAGGAAATACCCATGAGCATGATACAGCTTGAAAAAGCAGACGACATGATCATTTTCATCGCTGCTTCTCCTGACTTTCTTTCTGCTAATCCGAAATTACATAAAGCTGCAAGCGGAATAGACGACAATTCAAGAGCGAGATAGAAGATCAGCAAATTACCTGATGAGATCATAAAGAACATACCGAGTAACGTGGACAACATCAGCAAATAAAATTCAGCAATGTGCTCACAACGTTTTAACCAATCGACTGAAAACAATGAAATCAGTAAGACGCCGGTACTCAATAAATTTTTACCGAAGTTTCCAAGATCATACGACTTAAACACGCCTCCAAAAAGTTCACCTTCTCTAACCGGTAACCAATCGACAATACAATTGACGATAAGTAAAACATTGATCACACCAATCCACATGGAATTACTCTTGCCATTATCTGCCACTTTCATGATCAAAAGGATCACGATGATTGCGACCAGCATCAATTCATTCTTCATCATTAAAATCAAATCCATAGTTCCGGTTAGTTTAATGTGAATACTCTGTTTACATTTTTCATTATCTCTTCTGTTCCGGGAGCAATCAGGTCATTCAACAAGAATGGACTTAATCCGATGACCAGTATTCCTGCTAAAAGCAGCACTGATGCAGCTTTTTCATTCCAATTAGCGTCAGTAAGACTTTCAAATTCTTTATTCCTGATTATTCCCATTAATGACATTCCTGAAGCACGCAGAATATACACAGCAGTAACTACAATTGACATACATGCAACAATTGTAGAAACCCTGTAAAACATCTCTACTCTTTCCCATGATCCGACAAACACTGTCATCTCCGCGACAAATCCACTTAATCCCGGCAACCCAAGCGAACATAAACCGGCAAGAATAAAAACTGTACTGATAAATGGCATTACTTTCAACAAGCCACCAAGTTCGTTTATCATTCTGGTGTGAGTTCGCTCATAGATCATTCCGATAGCAGCGAAGAAAAGGGCCGTCATTAATCCATGCGACACCATTTGTAGTACTGCCCCATTTATTGCTGAAGGTGTCAGCATTCCAATACCTAACAAAACAAACCCGCAATGACTTACAGAAGAATATGCGTTCATGTATTTCAGATCCTTTTGCATCATGGTTGCAAATGCTCCATAGATAATTGCAATTGCCGCTAATCCTACTATATATGCTGAATAATAATGCGCTGCTTCAGGCATTAAATATGCTGCAACCCTTAAACATCCATATCCGCCTAACTTCATGGAGATACCGGCAAGGAACATTGATGCAGCCGTGGGTGCAGATGAGTGACCGTCAGGTACCCATGTATGAAAAGGAAAAATTGCTGTAAAAATTCCAAAGCCGATAAATAAGAAAGGGAAAAAGATAAGTTGTGTCTGCACCGGAATGATCTGTGTTCGGAGCGACATCAGATTGAATCCTGTCGCTTCTGAAGTTGCATTTAAATATGTACCCAATAAACCGACTAACACTAATGCAGAACCGCCCATTAACATAAGCGCAAGTTTGTTTGCGCTGTATTCTTTTTTACCACTTCCCCAGATTCCGATCAGTAAATATTTTGGGATTACAGCAACTTCAAGAAAGAAGAACATGCAGAATAAATCCAGTGAGATAAAGAAGCCATATGCGCCGGCACTTAAAAGTGTTAGCAAAAAGAAAAACTCTTTGGTCATTTTTTCAACTTTCCACGAGACGAGTATTCCGGCCAGCACAACTACTGCTGTAAGCATTATCATGGCTATTGAAATACCATCAACTCCAATATGATAATTTATATTCAGCGAAGCGAACCATGGAACACTTGATTCGAAGAGCATCTGACCATTGATAACTCCCGCACTTAATTCGTTGAAGCGAATAAGTAACAGACAACAAACCAACAATTGTACTACAGCTCCTGTTAAAGCAAAGATGCCGATGGCATTTTTGCTTCCGGCAAATAATATTGCCAGACAAGTTAACAGTGGAAGTATGATCAATAAATTCAGATTCATCCTATAGTAATTGTAAGTAGTAAAGTGCAATTATCAATAATGCCAATGTTCCGGCAAGAAACCAGGCAGAATAACTTTGTATGCGGCCTGATTGCCATCCTGATGTTGTGAAGGAAAATACTTGCGTTGCTTTTCCAATTGTATTTATAAATCCATCTACTATGTGCTTATCGAACCAGCTTGCAGGTTGAGCAATGAGATTGAATATAATCCGCTTTGTTACGAAATTATAGATTTCATCAATATATAATTTTCGCTTCAATGAAGTATAAATTGAACCAAACCTTGCTGCAAGAACAACCGCTTTATCATCATCCTTCATGAAAAAGTAAATTGCAAACAAAATTCCAATTGATGACATAGCAATTGGCAATAATGAAAAACTCCAGTTTGTATGTGTCTCTAAAGAAACACCATCTGATGTAACTAAATTACTGAATGGAATAAATCCCGCGAGCACTGATCCGAATGCAAGTACGATCTGCGGACCTAACATTGACGATGTGCCTTCGCCATGATGACTATGATGATGTGCTCTTTCTTCCCCTTTGTAAAAAATGGAAAAGAATAAACGGAACATATAGAATGAAGTCAACCCGGCTGTTACTACTGCCACCCAAAAGATCATTTTATCGTGATGATATGCAGCGAGTAGAATTTCTTCCTTACTATAAAATCCTGCAAAAGGCGGAATACCGGCGATTGCAAGACAAGCAAGTAAAAATGCAATGTGAGTAATTGGAAGGGATTTTTTCAAACCACCCATATCTTTCATTTCATTACTATGTACAAAATGGATCAC
>Ga0138256_10009541_pt1 | contig 10176 bp, 11 predicted proteins | sample KNB2016incub_MG_FD_105486 | JGI IMG/M metagenome (GOLD analysis project Ga0138256, IMG submission 105486) | Active sludge microbial communities from wastewater in Klosterneuburg, Austria - KNB2014incub_MG | ecosystem: Engineered > WWTP > Activated sludge > Unclassified | place: Austria... | reverse complement strand
CCATCCATCACTGCCATACCCAGAGCAACCATCCCTACCGCTGCTTCAACCGTGTCTACAAGCGCGCCTACAACAGCGCCTATGCAAATGGCTACGGCCTCGGATATGCCTCGGCTTATCCAATTGCCGGTGGTTGTGGCTGGAACGTCATCACTTTCAAGAAGTGGAATCCCGCCCATACCCGCCTCACCATTGTGAAGGACCGGGTCTGGACCTGCTACTGACATTGAAGTGAATGTGAGGAAGCCGGCCGTTCCACCAGGAGCGGCCGGTTCAGCATTTCCTGATTGAACTGTCAGTTCTTGTTCTGCAGCACGGAAAGCGCATTAACCCTGCCGGCGCCAAACTGGTCGTCAGTTCCCGACGGACCCAAGTCCTTGGCGCCGGATTGCAGGGCAGCGCGAATTTCCTGAATTGAAAGTTTTGGTCCGCGTTCCAGCATCAGGGCAATCACCCCGCTCACATGGGCAGCGGCAAACGAGGTGCCGGAACTGACCTGGTAAGCCTCGTAGAGGGCAGGAGCTATGACATCGACTCCGGGCGCGGCAACGGCAATATAGCGCCCATGGTTCGCCAACGCATAGAGAGCATCGCCTGAGTCCGTCGCAGTCACCGCTATGACTCCGTCAAAGGCCGCCGGATAGGCGCTAGGCGCCGAGGCTCCGGAGTTTCCCGCAGCTGCGACGACTACGGTATTTGTGCGCACCAGCGCCGCGATGGCGAGGCCTGCCAGGGAATCGCGAGATCCAGCCAGGCTCAGATTGATTATGCGCGCCCCGTGGTCGTCTGCCCACTGCAGCCCACGCAGCAGGAACATGGTGCTGGCGATGGAGCCAGCGCCGCCCGGGTCCGCCTGAAATACACGGACATCGAGCACCCTGGCACCGGGCGCCACGCCCTGAATGGCCCCATGAGCCGCGATTATGCCGGCGATAGCCGTGCCGTGGGGATCATCTGCCGGCGATGCGCCTTCTGTCGCGTCAAAGCTGCCTGCGACTGCGGCCACAAGATCTGGATGGCTCTTGTCTATTCCCGTATCGACTACGGCAATGAGTGCGCCGCGCCCAGTCGCAAGCGCATGCGCCGCATCGACCTGGAGTTTCTCGAGCGCGTATTGAATGCCGGAGGAGAATGGGAGGTTTGCTGCTGCCTGTCGGCGGTAATAGTAGTTGGGTTGGGAGCCGCTGACCTGGCCGTCGCTCTGCAATGCCGCCAGAACTTCGGGAACGCTGCGGCCACCTGATATGCGGCAGCGGACAATGCGGTTGCCCAGCAGGCTGAAATCAATTCGTTGCAGAATATCCAGATTGTAACGGGATGCGACCTGCTCTTCCAATTGCGGGGAATTGCCAATGGGCAGGATCAGCAGAATCTCGTCCGGTGCAAATTCAGCGGCGGTAGCTGCGGCGTTTACAGTGCCAGCGGCGGCCGGTGCAATGCTGGTGGACGCAAGTCCCGATTTGGGCTGCTGGCACGAGAAAACGCTCGTTCTTACTGTAACCTTCGCTTCGTCATTCTGGCATTGGCAGCGTTGCGCGATAATTTTGCCACCGATGCAGATGCCGCCTGGCCTATAGACCGGCTTGAACGGACGGACAACCAGCTTTCCACCCTTTGGCTTGTCATTGCCCTGCTTCGGCTTGTCGTTGCCTTGTTTCGGTTTGTCCTGGGTCTGACCAGGTTTGTTCTGGTGTTGCTGGTTCTTTTTCTTGAACTTCTTGCAGTTTCCCTTGGACTTGCATTTCAACGCAACATGCCCAAAGCCTTGTGGCGGGGAATTGAGCACCTCGCGCGCGGCTTCCGGCCAGGACCCAAGGAGGCTTGCCCCGGCCGGCGCAATTCCAATGGTGGCGACCGCCAACGCGGCCATTGAAATCTTCCCGAGAAAAAACATCATTGAACCGGTCCGACAAATATTACGAGGCCGGTCTCAGCACGCAATGCGGTGATCTTTCCATCGCGTTCTGCCGCAATCATGCCTTCCGGGCCAATGCGCAGAGTAAAGAGTCCACCGCCCTTTGGTCCATCGACGATGGCAATGTCCATGGCCGCCAATTGGGCGCCCAGTTCAGCCAGCGTCGCGCCATCGGCGAACCGCGCCAGTACCAATGTTCCATCAGGCAATGAGCCGGAACCTCCGGACGCCGTATGATACCCACCTTCCGGCCGTTCGATCACAAGCGCGCCAAGCAAAGCGGACTGGACGACGATGGCCAGGAGCGCTGCTGCTACCGCCCAGCGCGGCGGCCCGGCCAGTTGCTGGCCAAGCCATCCCAAAAATTCTTCGAAGCGATTGGCCGCCGGTACACGTGGCTTTGCCTCGCGCTGAATCATGGTCATGAATTTGCGCGTGGCGTCGGCGTGCGGCATCGCCAAGGCTTCGTTTGCCGCAACCGTTTCGCTTAATTCCTGCCGGATCAGCTCAAGCTGCTTCCGAAGCTGCGGAGAGCGATTCAGGGCGTTCTCAACGTCATTGCGGTCGGATGCAGCCAGTTTCCCGGTTGCGTACCAGGGAAGGAGTTTTTCCACGGCGCTGTTTCCTGATTTGGTTTTCGCGGTCTTTGTCATGGCCATCCTCTGTCTACACCGGCTGCAAGCAGCATTTGGGAGAGGCGCTTTCGTGCCGCGAACAGCCTGGTCTTCACCGTTCCTTCCGGAATGCCCACTACCGCGCTCACTTCGGCAACGGAAAGCTCCTGATAGTAGACAAGGTCCACGATCAGGCGCTGGTCCATTGTCAGGGCCTCAATGCAGCCCCGCAGCAACGCCGACTTGTCGGTTGCCAGCAGCGCCTCTTCCGGGCCTGGCGTATCGTCAGGCGTTTCGTTTGCCTTGACGTCATCCAGCCACTCCTCGCGCCTGCGGCGCAATGAGCTGCTGGCCCGGTGATAGGCAATGGACAGAATCCATGTCAGGGGTGCCGCGTTCCCCGCGTAGGACTGTGCATGCCGCCAGACTTCCATGAATACCTCGTTTGTAATCTCTTCCGCGACCGCTTCATTGCGCACCAGGCGCAAAATGAAACGGAAAACCTTTACATGATGGCGCTCAAAAAGCAGCCTGACCGCCGCCTGATCCTGGTTAGCCAGGCGATCGAGAAGGGCTCTGTCATCTGCGCTTTCAATCATCGGTCAGGGGGTCCTTGACGCCATCGTAACTTGTTAGTCGCAGTGGATGCGAACGTGGTTCACATCCAAAGGCGGTTTTTTTGCGAAACTTCCAGTATGGCAGCAGCCTGCATCCGGTTCAGTTGCAAAATTGCGCTGGAGAGGTTGAATTATAATGATTTTTCAGTTTTTTCCATAGCGGACCTCAAGTTTGAACCGTGAGATGTCAGCCAGTGACCCAAATCGGACATCGCTGCATAAGACGCAAGTCACGGGCTGGTCTTAGCAGGACAATGTCACTTAACGTTCACAGCAGAACTGAGACAGTCAAGCAGGAGAACCCATTCTCCCATGGTGACCCTGGCTTAATGTAAAGGTTCCTGGTGCCAAGCCCTGTCAGCCATTCACGCAGGACCTTTGCAACCATTTCCGGCCCATTGTCCGAACGGATGTAGGCCGGCAGGCCTTCAAACAGCATGGTATCAGCTAACGTCTATATGACACCGATGGCATTGATCCGCCTGGCAACGCGGATGGCCAGGCACTTGCGGCTGAACTCGTCGATCAGTGTCATCAGGCGGATACGCCGCCCGTCATGGGTTTGGGTCTCCACGAAGTCGAAGCTCCAGACATGGTTGGGATATTCGGGCCTGAACCGAATGCAGGATCCGTCGTTGAACCAGAGGCGGCTCCGTTTGGGCTGGTTCTTCGGTACTTTCAGCCCCTCACGGCGCCAGATTCGCTGGACCCGGTCCTTGCCCACTTCAATGCTGCTTTCGTTCAGCAGGGCCGTAACCCGGCGGTAAACGTAGCGGCCATACTCCGAGGCAACATAGACAATGTTCCGGTTCAGCTCATCTTCATCGGGCTTCAGGTTTGGAACATATCTTTGTGTCCTCCTGGGCTGCCCGACAATCCGGCAGGCTGTGCGTTCGCTCAGTGCATACTTCTCACGAGCAGCATCCACCGCCTGCCGGCGCCGTTCAGGGCTTACAAGTTTCCTTGGGCTATATCCTGCAGCACCTGTTTCTCAAGCGACAGGTCAGCCACCAGCTTCTTCAGCCTGCCGATCTCGCTCTCAAGCTGCTTCAGGCGTTTGGCCTGGTTCACCTCAAGCCCACCATACTCTTTCCGCCAGCGATAATAGTTTTGTTCCGTCGTCCCGGCTTCCTTGCAGGCCATGGCAATCGTCTTGCCCTGTCCCTGAAGCACCTCGATCTGGCGCAGCTTCGTCACAATCTGCTCCGCCGCAAGTCTCTTCCTCGCCATCGCCTTTCTCCTTTCCAGTTCAATACTCTCGTATCGCCTAGTTCAGAAAAAGCCGGTCAGGTCAAGGGGGCACGGGATGAACCGTTGCGCCAGCCTAGCAGGATTTGGTGGGGAACACAGGGGTAGGGCGCGGGTTTGCGGTATTGTTGGTACCACTGCGGTACCACGGACAATTTCTCAAAGAAGAATCTTCGTTTGTTCTTCAGCTAATGGTTTGTTTTGAATTGGGAAACAATGGTGCCCAGGGGCGGAATTGAACCACCGACACGCGGATTTTCAGTCCGCTGCTCTACCAACTGAGCTACCTGGGCACATCACGTGCGCCGCGTTGTAGAGGATAGGATTTGCCCTTGCAAGAAAGAAAGGCCATGTAACTTTCGTCGGGAAAAACAGGGGCGGGCCTCATTACTTCCGCCTGAATTGGGCCCGCGCGTCACAGCGCGGATCCACGCTTATTGATCTTTTGCGCCCCCGGCGTTAGAAAAACACCCTGAATCTGGAGCGGATATCAATGCCAATCACCCGACGCGCACTTCTGGCTTCCGCAATTTATGCCGGGGTGGCTCCCGTTTCCCGGGTGCTTGCCCAGTCGGGTGAGCCTTTCCCGGTTCCCGAATCCGAGGCGAAGAAGGTTCCCTACAAGTTCCAGCGGCGCGAAATGGCCTATAAAACCCAGGAACCGCCGGGAACCATCGTCGTCGATGCCAAGCGTTGTTTTCTCTACCATGTGTCGGAAAGCGGCCAGGCGATGCGCTACGGCGTCTCCGTGGGCAAGGCGAGCAAGGCGTGGCGCGGCGAGGCGGTCATCAAGCGCATGGCCAAATGGCCGGTTTGGGTGCCCGCGCCCTATCATCTCGAGGAAATCCCCTCCCTCGCCAAGCACATCAACGGCATGCCGGGCGGCCTCGACAATCCCATGGGGGCCCGCGCCCTCTATCTCTATCAGGGCGAGGTCGACACGATCAATCGCATCCATGGCTCAGCCAAACCATCCGAAATTGGCAGCAAGAAAACGGCCGGATGCATCGCCATGCTGAACATCGACATCATCCACCTCTATGAGCGTGTGGCGCTCGGAACCCGCGTCGTGGTGATTGGCTAGATCATTCCTTCACCGCACCGGTCATCGATGACACGTAGTGATCCACGAAGAACGAATAGAGGATCACCACCGGCAGCGAGCCAAACAGCGCTCCCGCCATCAGCGCCCCCCATTCAAAAATGTCGCCACGCACAAGTTCCGTGAGAACGCCCACGGGAATCGTCTTGTTTTCCGACGATTGGATGAAGGTGAGGGCATAGATGAATTCGTTCCAGGACAATGTGAAGGCGAAAATTCCCGCCGAAATGAGCCCCGGCACCGCCAGCGGCAGGATGATGCGGCGCAGGATCTGCCAGCGGGTGGCCCCGTCCACCAGGGCGCTTTCCTCGAGTTCATAGGGGATCGAACGGAAGTACCCCATCAGCAGCCAGGTGCAGAACGGTATGAGGAATGTGGGATAGGTGAAGATCAGCGCAAAGCGCGAGTCATAGATGCCGATGTTGAACACGATGAAGGCCAGCGGAATGAACAGGATCGAGGGTGGCACCAGATAGGCAAGGAAGATCAGGAGCCCCGTGGTCCGCGCCCCGGTAAAGCGCACGCGCTCGATGGCATAGGCCGCAAATACCGAGGCAAACAGCGAGAGGAAAGTGGAGGCCACCGAAACCAGAATGGTGTTCCACAGCCATCCCGGATAGGACGTCTGGAAAAGCAGATAATTTATGTGTTCCAGGGTCGCGCCGACAACCCAGAACGGGCTGTAGTTCTCATAGTCCGTCAGTTGCGAGTTTGGTTTTACCGCCGTGATCGCCATCCAGTAAAACGGAAAGAGCAGGACGAACACGAAGATCGCCAGCGGCAGGTAGATCACCACAATCCGCCGTGGCAGGTGGCTGAGATAGCTCATGCCCTCCGCATCGTCGCGAAGTTCGTCTGGTGCCGCGCTGCTGTCCTGTGTGTTCATGGCGCCCTCATCAGTCCGCACCGCCCTGCTGCCACTTCCGGCGCTGCAGCCCGAAGAAGCTGAACAGGATCGAGGCAAGCAGGAAGGGAATCATGGCGACGGCAATTGCCGCACCTTCGCCCAGCTGGCCGCCGGGAATGCCGCGCTGGAAAGACAATGTGGCCATCAGATGGGTGGCGTTCACCGGCCCGCCCTTTGTGAGCACATAGATGAGCTGGAAATCGGTGAAGGTGAAAAGCACCGAGAAGGTCATGACCACGGCGATGATCGGCGTCAGCATCGGCAGCGTCACATAGCGGAAGCGCTTCCAGGGCGTGGCGCCATCCAGCGAGGCGGCCTCCTGCAGCGACACCGGGATGGTCTGCAGGCCCGCCAGCAGCGAGATGGCAACAAAGGGAATGCCGCGCCAGACATTGGCTGCAATGACGGAAACCCGGGCGTTGAAGGGATCGCCGAGAAAATTTATCGGCTGGTCGATCAGGCCCAGCTTCATCAGGGACCAGGACAGGATCGAAAACTGCGCATCGTAGATCCACCAGAAGGCCAGCGCCGACAGCACCGTGGGAACCACCCACGGCAACAGCACGATGGCCCGGAAGAAGGATTTGAAAGGCAGCTTTTCGTTGAGGATGAGCGCCAGCCAAAGGCCCAGGGCGAATTTCAGGATGGAAGCGACGAGCGTGTAGACAACCGTGTTGAAAACTGAAAGCCAGAACACCTGGTCATCCATGAGGTAAAAATAATTCTGCAGGCCGACAAAATCGCCCGCCCGGCCGATCCGCGTATCGGTGAAGCCGAGCCAGACACCGAGCCCCAGCGGATAGGTGAGAAAGCCCAGCAGGAAAATCGCCGCAGGCAGCATGAACACGAAACCAAGCGCGTTCCGGCTGTTGTTGAAGCGCTTCAGGAGTGAACCTGAGCGGCTGATCGCACCTGGGCTAGATCGACTGGCCATGCAGTGGTCTCTTCACGGAAAACTTTTAAAGGAGTGCGGGCCACCCGCCTTGTCAGGGATGGCCCGCATTGTTTTAGACCTTGTAGTAGCGGTTAGCGCGCTTCTCGGCCTGTGCCGCGGCCTCTTCCGGCGTGGCGGCGCCGGTCACAGCGGCCGCGAACATGTCGACCAGCACATAGTCCGCCATGACGGCGGCGGATGCATAGCCCAAGGGACCGGCATATCCGTTGGGGCGCAGGGTTTCCGAAGCCTTGGCATAGGGCGCATGCATCGGATCCGCCGTCCACACGGGGTTGGACGCAAAGGCCTTCAGCGGCTGGCAGCAATAGGCGCTGGAGCCGGTGATCCAGGCGTTCATCTGTTCGGCCTCATACATGAATTTGAGGTAGGCCTTGCAGGCGTTCGGGAACTTCGTGTGGTTGAAGACGACCGCTTGCGTCGTCTGATACAACTCCACGTTCGTGCCGACCGGTCCCATGGGGAAGTTCGTGGCGCGAAGGTCAGCCGTCAAGTCCTTCAGCTTCTCGTCCTTTTTCGCCGCGTAATAGAGCGAAACGCCGTTTGCCGTGAGCGACACCTGGCCCGCGAGGAAGGCGCGGTTGTTGTTGATGTCCTGCCAGCTTTCCGTGCCCGGAATGAAGGTGTCGTAAAGCGCCTTGGCATAGTTGATGGCGGCGATCGTCTCCGGGCTGTTGATGGCCACGACACCTGCCTCATCGACCATTTTTCCGCCGTGGCTCCACAGCAGCCAGTGCACATAGTTGTTGCCGTCGCCCACCGCCTTGCCATGGGCAAAGCCGGCCGGCGTGCCCTTGGCCTTCATCGCCTTGCAAAGATCGAGGAAGCCCGCAGTGTCCTTCGGGAACTCCTTGAAGCCTGCGGCTTCGATGTGGCTCTGGCGATAGCAGATGGCATTGCCGATGGCGGCCAGCGGCAGCGCGATGTACTTGTCACCGCGCATCGCATAGCCCTTCAGGCCATCATAGAAGCCGCCGTACTTGCCATCGAGGTAAGTGCCGAGGTCGGTCAGGTCCACCAGCTTGTCGGGATATTGGTGGGCGTCGTCGAACCAGCACAGCACCATGTCGGGGCCTGAACCGACGTTGGCCGTCACCGCCGCCTTCGGCCGGATGTCTTCCCAGCTTTCCTTGTCGACGCGAACCTCGACGCCGGTCGCCTCGGTGAATTTCTTGGTATTGGCGAGCCAGGCATCTTCATCGCCCTGCACGAAAGGGGCCCAGCGCAGAAGCCGCAGGCTGGCGCCGGCTTCCGGCGCAAAGGCTGGTTCCTGCGCGAAGGCAGGGCGAATGCCAGGCAGGCCAAAGCCCGCCGCACCGGCAATACCGGCCGAAGCCGCAAGTAGATCACGTCTGTTGATTTTCATCATTTCCTCCTGAACGTTTCCGGGATATTCCAAATTTTCCCTCCGGCGCCATCCCGTGGCCGCACCGGCGGTTCTTAGTTTCCAGTCAGAGCCGCATCCCCGTTTCCTTGTCGAAGAGGTGGACGGCGGATTTGTCGATTGCCAGGTGCAGCGTTTCGCCCGGGCGCACGTCGATGCGCTCGTGGAACATCAGCGTAAGGTCGGATTGGTCGAGCCGCACGATGACCTGGGTTTCCGAACCGGTGGGTTCGGTGACCACAACCGTTGCCGCAATGCCGTTCGCCTCCAGCCGGACATGCTCCGGGCGCAGGCCATAGATCAGGGCCTTGCCCTTCGCCGCGTCCATCGGCCGTGCCAGCGGCAGGGCCGTCCCGGCCGTCGTAAGAAACACGCTCGCATCGGATGGCGAGAGCCGTCCCTCGATCATGTTCATGGCCGGTGAGCCGATGAAGCCGGCGACGAAGAGATTGACCGGCCTGTCATAGAGTTCCAGCGGCGCGCCGATCTGCTCGACGATGCCGTCATGCATCACGACGATCTTGTCGGCCATGGTCATGGCCTCGATCTGGTCATGCGTCACATAGACCGTCGTCGTCTTGAGGCGCTGGTGCAGTTCCTTGATCTCCACGCGCATCTGGACGCGCAGCTTGGCATCAAGATTCGACAGCGGCTCGTCGAACAGGAACACCTGCGGATTGCGCACGATGGCGCGGCCCATGGCGACCCGCTGGCGCTGGCCGCCGGAGAGTTGCCGCGGATAGCGGTCGAGCAGATTTGTAAGGCCAAGGATTTCGGCTGCCGGCTTTACCATGGCAGCGATCTCCTGCTTGGCAACGCCGTTCATCAACAGCGAAAAGCCCATATTCTCGGCCACCGTCATGTGCGGATAGAGCGCGTAGTTCTGGAATACCATGGCGATGTCGCGCTCTTTCGGCGGCATCCTGTTGACCACCCGCCCGCCGATTTTTATTTCTCCGGCGGTGATGTTCTCAAGTCCGGCCAGCATGCGCAGCAAGGTTGACTTGCCGCAGCCGGAAGGGCCCACGAGGATCACGAACTCGCCGTCGGCGATCTCGATGTTGACGCCCTTGATGATGGGGACGGCGCCAAAGGATTTCCGGACGTTGATGAAATCGACCGGCGCCATACACATCCTCCCAGACCAGCGTGCCGAATGATAACGAACGGGCCTCGTCTCGGGCCCTTGATATTTTTCGTTATCCTATACAGGTGAGCGGCAGTGTACCCAGTCGAGTCGATTAGTCAAACGTTTGGTGGCATGCATTGATCCAAATTGTGCTGTCAGTCAAATCAGTTGCAAATAGTTGCAGTTCAAGTCGGCACGAGAATCGCATCTTTCTCTTCTTGCAATGCAACATGAAACGGGAAAGCAGTTTGTGCCCATGAGTCCAAAGTAGCATATCGGCTCGCGGCTCCACGATGATAGGAAATTGG
>Ga0138256_10009540_pt1 | contig 10176 bp, 7 predicted proteins | sample KNB2016incub_MG_FD_105486 | JGI IMG/M metagenome (GOLD analysis project Ga0138256, IMG submission 105486) | Active sludge microbial communities from wastewater in Klosterneuburg, Austria - KNB2014incub_MG | ecosystem: Engineered > WWTP > Activated sludge > Unclassified | place: Austria... | reverse complement strand
TTTTGTCTCGCCCTCGCCCGCCTAGGTGGCCATCGCAACCGAAAGCGAGATAGTCACCCCGGATGGATCACTCTCTGGAGAGGATGGACGAAACTTCACATCATGCCCAACGGCGCTCGTATAAAAAATCAATCCGAAAATGTGCCTAAACCTAAGGCTGACACCCACCGCTCGCCAAGTTATACCCCAGGACTTACGCATGCGTGCTTATTCGCAAAAACCAGAACCCAATCCCAAACGGCTGTCACCGTGGCGGTTGCCGAGGCTTCCTGGCCGGACAGCTCGCGTCAATGAGAGCCTCACGAAACCGGAACTGGACGCGGTTCGGCTGTCGATTCAGCGGGGCAAGCCACTGGGGGACGATGCCTGGGTCGAGTCAATCGCACGACGGCTCAACCTCGAATCCACCATGCGTCCCCGAGGCCGACCACAGGTTCGTTTTCCAAAAGATAAAGCGAACAATGAGGTCTGACCCCATTGATGTCCTTGGACTTTGAATCACTCGATTTCCTCGGAGTTGTGGACTTGGGTTATCTCCACAGCGTATCCTTACGCCGCACGTTACGCCAGACGGTGGGGCACTGAGCGTCCCGCCATGCTTCGGCAACCGCATCCTCAGCCGCAATTTCACCTTCTCATATCCGCACGGGACGATTTCATGACAACTTACAAATCCCAGTTGGCTGTCATCGCTGCAACATCCAGATTCATCCCCTTCAGCTTTTCAATCTTCCTGCTGCTGGCGTCGATCGGCGTCGCCCAGGCCGATGATGTACTCCATCTTCAGGCAAGGACGCGAGCCGAGATATCACCGGGCAGTGATCGTTTTCGCGAAGTGATCGAGCCAGTCGAATGGGACGCGAAGCAAACGGCGATTGTGATCTGCGACATGTGGAACGATCATTACTGTCGCAACGCCGCCCGCCGCGTCGCTGAAATGGCACCGACCATGAATCAGGTCCTTAAAAAAGCAAGAGAAAAGGGCGTGCTAATCATCCATTCGCCCAGTGGCTGCATGCAAAAATACACGGACCTGCCGCAGCGCGCACTGGCTCTGCAAGCCCCCACAGTCGAAACCACAATTCCCTTGCAGGGATGGTGTTATCTCGATGAAAAACACGAGGCCTCGATGCCGGTTGCCGTAGATCAGCCAAGTGACGATGACGGCGAGATTCGACCGGCTGTGCGTTTCTTTGATCGCCAGATCGAAACGCTCGAAATCGAACCCGGCGACGCGATCTCCGATGGCCCGGATGCTTTTTATCTGATGAAGCAGCGTGGCATCAAAAACGTGATCATCATGGGCGTCCATACCAACATGTGCGTCCTGGGGCGGCCCTTCGGTATCCGTCAGATGGTTTATCAGGGACAAAATGTCGTGCTGATGCGTGACATGACTGACACGATGTACAACCCTCGCGACAAGCCGTACGTGAATCATTACACCGGTAACGATCTGGTGTTCGAACACATCGAACGGTACTGGTGCCCCACAGTCACCAGCGCCGACATTCTGGGCGGCCAGCCGTTTCAGTTTCCTGACGACCGGCGAAAGCATCTGGTGATCGTGATGGCAGAAGACGAATACAGCACGAATCAAACGCTGCCTCCATTTGCTCTCAGAAATTTTGGCGGCGACTTCAAGATTACCTGCGTCTATGCCAACGCCAATAATCGCAATGACATTCCTGGTATCGATGCGTTGAATGACGCGGATCTGGCGATCTGGTCCATTCGTCGCCGCACGCTGCCGAAGAATCAACTGGACGTCCTGCGAAAATACATTGCCGACGGCAAGCCTCTGGTCGCACTTCGCACCACCAGCCACGCATTCAGTCTTCGAGAGGGCGAACCGGCAGAAGGCCTTGCCGCATGGCCGGAATTCGATCGCGAAGTTCTGGGCGGAAACTATCACGACCATTATCCAAACGACGTCGCCACTTTTGTCCACGCCATCGAATCTGTGGCCGGACATCCAATTCTGCAGGGCGTCCCAACGGCCGAATTTCGCGTGTTCGGATCGCTCTACAAGAACACTCCGCTCGCCACGACCGCTGCGCCGTTAATACTCGGCCGGGTCGAAGGCGGCGAGTCTCCGGAACCAGTGGCGTGGACTCATCAGCGCCCCAACGGCGGGCGAGTCTTCTACACCTCACTCGGCCATCCGCAGACGTTCGAGATCCCCGAATTCCAGCGGCTGCTCAGAAACGCTACGTACTGGGCCGCCGGTTTGCCGGTGCCCGCTGATCCGCCAGTTCCCGAAGGTCCAGTTGAGAATTCGCCGTGACCGAATCGCTGCAGCTACCGCGTTAATGGGGTTCTGCGCGAAATGAAGTGCATGGTCGGCCCCGTACCACAAACAAGTTGTATTTGATGGATGCTGTGATTGAGCCTGAAAGGCTCGTACAAATCAGCCTGGGGCAAGAGAATCCGCGTAAAGCGGATGGGGTCATGCTGCGTCGGACTGCGGCATTTCCAGCCCACCATCTTTTCCACCGATCCAGGCGAGCTGGATGGGGTGTGTTCTCTTGTTTTTCGCTTAAGTCCACGCCATTTGACCCTGCGTCGTTGTCGCCGCGACGAGTCGCCAAAAGTTGCCCAATCGCCGACACGAGGTCCAATGGCTCGAGGGTCGGATGCAGAGCGATTCGCAATGGCGAACTTCGGTTGCGAGCGAAGCCTGCGGCAAGTTTCATTGATCGGCTTCATTCGGAACGACTTTGCCAATGACCAGCAGCGAGCCTACATACCATGTGTGCAGGGCGTATTTTTCGGGATGTGCGTCGAAGTCAGCTCGGTTGTGTTCGAACAGGATGTTACGTTTGTCCAGCGTTGCCGACGTCAGGGTGATTCGCACGGTGTGACGGGCTGATGGCAATTCGGATGCGACGGCGAGTTTGCTCATGCGATGATAAGTGCAGTAGGCATCGATTCGGTTTCTGAGCGCCGGAGGATTGTCGTCGAGTTCAACACTCAACTGTCCGCCGTCGGGGCCGACCAGATCGAAAATGGCTGCGGTGGTCCCATCGAATGTGAACTCAAGCGACGCTGTGTCGTCCTGCGCCTGATACAACTCGGGCATGTTGCGTTGAAATCTCTTCGCGAGGGAGTCGTCCGCAGGGAGTTTTTTCCAGTTGCCGTGCAGCATCTCGGGAGTGATCGCAACCTGACGTGCCTGTTCCCAGTTGTCGGCGCGGAGTGGTTCGGGCAGAGTGTGCGCGGTGGGCTGGTCACCAGCATCTCGGATCGCGGGCCATGATCGCGCAATCGTTGCGGTGTAAAGCGTGTGCCCGGTTTCGACATGGGGATGGACGCCGTCAGAGGAAAACACCATCGGGGTTACTTCGCTCAGATTTGCCGGCTTCGGAGCTTTGAACACGAGTTCGCCCGCCGCTTCCAGGGCGACAACTTTCACACCAAAGTGAATCGACGGAATCTGGTAGTGGTCGGCGACTTCTTCCATCGCACTGGCGGAACGCGGCATCTTGCCGGAGCGGAGATCGGGCAGCATCGGCTCGCTGAGCGTGTAGACGAAGCAGATATCAAGTTTGGGATCAGCCTGCCACGTTTGCCGGACGATGCCTTCCATTGCTTTGTGAATTTGCTCGGGCGAGGCACCGCCATCATTCACCGCAAATTCAACAAACATCAGATCGGGATGGTGACGCAGGACATCATTCTGCAATCGGAACACGCCGAGATCGGATCCGGTCCCGCCAATCGCCGCATCAACTTCTTCGACTTTTGAGTTCGGATACTGCTGGGCAAACCATTCGCGGGACTGCACGCGCCACCCCGGCGCGGCGGTGATGCTGCCACCGAGATAGGCAATCTTCACCGGCTGCCCGGCGTCGAGCTTTGCTCGGAAATTTGGCAGCCCGGCCCGTGGATGACACTCGACTGCGTCGCGCAACGGAGACGCATCCTGGGCGACTGCGGACACAGCCAATCCGAAGACGAGAAGCAGGATCGCCGCACAGGCGCGGCCATTTGGGAAACAGTTGCGAAGTCGTGTGAGATTCATCGTGTTCTTTTCATTTCAAAGTGCTTGCCTGAAAGCGCTTCTTTGGCGAACGCGCCCCAGAACGGCGATGGCGTGTAACTCCAGTCGCTAATCATGACGGGTGTGGCCCGTGGATGAAAGCACCAGCCGGTCCAGTTGGGTTTGTGCTTCTGAATAAAGCCCAGCATCCAAATTTGAATTGGCAACCAGCAAAGGTTCTTGTTCTGCGGCACCGACGGGCATCAATCCGATGATCACCCCACACAAGAGCAATGCAACGAGGTTGGTGCTGAAACATGATCGAAGAAGAAACAGTATTCGCAGCGTCATGAGAATTGACTTCGATTCTGGATTCGACGGGATTGACACGATGCTTCCTGTGATGGATGGTAACAAATTTGGCAGGACTCGTATCACGGCAGGCTTGGCGGAAAGTTCCTGGTATCGTAATTGTCGCGAATATTCTGAGGGACTCGACACTCTGCCCTGCGTTTGATGTAATGAAATGTGTATTTTCCTCTTGTCTCAATTGCGTGGAGGGCATCCGGCTGTGGCAAATTCTAACGACGATACCGCTGAGTTTGTGATCGAGACGAGGCGGCCTGACGAATTCTTTGCTCCAGATCATCCTCCACTGGATGTACGTCTGGGGGCGGCGACACATCCCGGAAACGTTCGCCCGCACAACGAAGACCACTACGCCGTTTTTCGCCGCACGCGTTCCTGCGAAATGCTGCTGACCAATCTGTCGCAGGGCCCTTCGGATTTCATTCCCGACCATTCCTATGGGCTAATGGTTGCGGACGGTATGGGCGGACAGTCATTTGGAGAAGTTGCCAGCAAGCTGGCCCTGCAAACCGTCTTCGAACTCTTTAATCACGCAACGAGCTGGGTCATGAAATCCACCGACTTAAGCGGTCCGGAATTCCGACGGAGAGTGGATGCCTACGTGAAGCAGATTCGCCAGACATTTCGCGAACTTGGACAGGCTGAACCCTATATGAGCCGGATGGGTACGACATTGACGGCAGCGTTCCTGCTCCCGCCACACATCGTGTTCGTCAATATCGGAGACTCCCGTGCCTACTTGTTTCGTAACGGCAAACTGGACCAGGTGACTCGCGACCAAACGGTGGCTCAACAAATGATTGATTCTGGCTCAGCACCGTCGGAAGTCAAAAGATTCAGGCACATCCTGACAAACAGTCTGGGAGGCCACGGCCACCCGAATCACGAAGGGGCTGAGGTGCTTCATGGCGACCTGCGGCCGGGAGATCGATTGCTGCTGTGTTCTGACGGCTTAAACCACATGGCAGATGATCCAGCAATCGCCGCCGTGATGTCGAACGCAGACCCGCAAACGACGTGCGATCTGCTCGTTGAACTGGCCCTGGAGCGGGGCGGACGGGACAACGTGACCGTGATTGTGTGTGATCTGCTGGAATGCACGTGAGGTGAAATTCCGCTCACGTTGTGCTTCGACTGCAGGGACGGGAAATTACTATGTCAGAAAATGGTTGCGTGGGCGTCTTGCTAATTCGACTTGCGGCGATCGCTGGTTCGTGTCGTTGAGCGCGCAGCGAAACTGCGGGAAAACCCGTTGTCTCGAAAGGATTTCGGAGCGTCCCGGTGAATGCTGCCTGTTCCTGCAGATTCTGATGTATAAACTTAACCATTGATGAAATACAGTTGAGCAACGATGCCCGTGGAGGCTCGTGGGCGGCTGTTGTCTGGAAAGCAAAATGACTGTTCTGATCCGACGGAAGCGTTCCCCTGAACAAGATGCCATTTGGTGCGTCCATCAGGCGGCATTCAACGGCGATGCTGAAGCAAAGCTGGTGAGAAACCTGCGGCAAGGCGGCTTTGTGGAGGTCTCGCTTGTTGCTGAAGCGGAGGGCGAGATCGTCGGCCACATTTTGTTTAGTCGCATCACGATCAAAACCAATGCCGGAAATGTGAGCGCTTTGTCGCTCGCACCGATGGCCGTGCTGCCCAGTTACCAGCAACAGCGAATTGGAAGCAATCTTCTGAAATTGGGACTGGCTACGTGCCGGGTATTTCGACACAGGATTGTTTTGGTGCCTGGAAGTCAAAAATACTTTCAGCATTTTGGTTTCTCATCGGAGCTTGCTCAAACATTGCAGTCGCCATTTGGCAGTGGCGAAACATGGATGGCCCTGGAACTTGTACCGGGGGCTTTAGCTGGTGTTGAAGGTATCGTGAAGCATTCGCCGCCGTTTGATTTATTCAAGCGAGAGAAGGCTGCATACGCCGAACAAAAAGTCCGACCGCATCAAGGTATTCGGTGAAATTGGCACATGAGTAGTCAGTCTGGATGCGATCGATTCCATCGCATACTACCAGGATGGCACTCAAGAAAACAAATCGGCGACGCTCCTGTTGAAATTGCAGTCGCTTGATTTCAACGCATGACAGACGGAAGATGGATCGCAGTCAATCTGTTTCGGATTGCTGTACCCTCACCCGGAAAACCCCGCCGTCATGAAAACCCTCGCTTCGTTCGTCTTTGCCATCGCCCTTTCATTCTCGTCCGCGCACGCTCAGACGTTGCTCAAGGACGTCCCGTACTCGGAACCGGCACTTGCGCGGCAGGTGCTGGATATTTACGCGCCAGCCGATGCAAAAAATCTGCCGGTTGTGTTTTGGATTCACGGTGGCGGCTGGACGCAGGGCGACAAATCCAGCGTGCAACTGAAACCGCAGGCGTTTATGGACAAGGGCTTTGTCTTTATTTCCACCAACTATCGGCTGCTGCCCGATGTTGAGATGGGAACCATCATTCGCGACGTTGCCAAATCGCTCGGCTGGGTCCATCGTCACATCGCCGAACATGGCGGTGATCCGAATCGGATCTTTGTCATGGGGCATTCGGCCGGGGCTCAACTGGCGGCGATTCTCTGCACGGATGAGCGCTACCTCAATGCCGAAGGTGTTCCATTTTCAGTCCTCAAAGGCTGCGTACCCGTCGATGGCGACACATATGACGTGCCTGCCATCATTGAGACCGCTGAAACGCGCTGCCGAGTCCACAATCTGCCGCTGCCGAAGAACGGGCATCGTCAAAAATTCGGCGACGATCCCGCGAAGCATGCTGACTTCTCTGCCGTAACGCACATCGCAAAAGACAAAGGTATCCCGCCATTTCTAATCCTTTACGTCAGCAGCCACCCGGACACGAATGCCCAGGCTGTGCGACTCGGAGCGGTGCTCAAAGAAACCGGAATCCCCGTGACGCTGCTTGGCGGCAAGGACACAAACCATTCAAAACTCAACGACGACCTCGGGCTGCCAAACGACGTGGCCACAGTGGCGCTCTATAAATTTGTCGATCAGGCGCTCCGGGGGAATTAAGGATCGCATCATATCGGACAGCTATTTATCGAGCGATCCTAATTGGGCAGCGCCAGTTTTGGCGGAAACCGAGCATTTTTGCAACCCGAAGCGTAAGCGACGGATTGTGGCTAACTCGTTCCCTCGCTTACGCTTTTTTGAAGTTGCGGATTTTTGACTTACGGTCGTCACCGGCAACGAAACCACCGCAAAAAATACTAACCCGAAGCGCCAGCGAGGCAAACACTTCGCGCGGAAGGGCAGACGTAACTTGTTTGCCTCGCTGACGCTTCGGGTTAATATCAGGACAGTTTGCGCAACTTCAAAACTTACGCTTCGGGTTACTACTTCGGAAAAAATGGCGCTATCCAACTAAAGAGGATCGCTGGTTCTGGGCCTGCGGCAACATCGTTCACAGCAAGTCCCGCGTCCCCGTGTACTTCTCGACCACCTCGGGATCCAGTTCCAGTCCAAGGCCGGGGCGGTCGGGGATGGCGAGCATTCCGTCTGCGTCGAGCTTCCAGCCGCCGAGTGTGATTTCGTCGATGAAGGGCGATCCGGTGAGGTATTCGACCATGTCGGTGGCGGGAAAGACGGAGGCCAGTTGCAGGTCGGCAGCCAGTCCAACCGCCGTGTTCCAGCCATGCGGGATGAATCGCACGCCGTGATCCTCGGCCATCCAGGCGATTCGTCGTTCTTCGCTGATGCCTCCAACCTTGGTCACGTCCGGCTGGACGATGTCGAACGCGCGGGCGGCGAGCCACGGCTGAAAGGACTGGCGACGTGTCAGCACTTCTCCACCAGAGATCGCGACGGGAGAATGTTCGCGGAGTTTCACGTAGTCTTCCAATGCGTCCGGAAGCAGTGCTTCTTCGAACCAGTACACATCATAATCTGCCAGCATCTTTGCGGTATTGAGAGCCCACTTGTAGCCGTTGGTCCAGTACGCATCGCTGCCGCCTGCATCGACCATGAGTCGACATTCCGGGCCGATGGCGTCGCGGGCAGCTTTGACGATGGCTTCATCCATGGCCGCGTTACAGCGACCAAACGGCCCCCAGCCGATCTTAAACGCTCGAAACCCCTGAGCCTTCACCTTCAGCAGATGGTCGCGCATTTTCGCGGGCTCTTGCATCAACAGCGAAGCGTACGGCTGGACTCGCTCGCGGCAGCGACCGCCCAGGAGTCTGCCGACAGGCTGCCCGGTCGCCTTTCCCAGCAGATCCCACAGAGCGATATCAATGCCGCTGATCGTATGTGTGATCGAGCCGCCGCGTCCGAGCCAAAACGTATTCTGATGCAGCTTTTCGCTCACACGTTCCGGTTCGAGCGCGTTTTCACCGCGATACAGTGGTTCCAGAATCGCCAGTGACGCGCGGACCAGGGCGTCGTTGGTGAAGACACCGCCGAGTCCGACAGCACCTTCATCCGTATGCACGGCCACCAGAGTATGCACACAGTCTTCGGGACGCAGTTCGTTACTCCAGCCTCCTTCCGGAGTCGCCCCTCGTAAACCGGCACATCGAATTTCTCGAATTTTCATGCAGTGGTCCCCTGACAGAAAGAGTTTGAATCCTCAGCCTCACCCCAGTTGCTTCCTGAACCGCGACAGACTCAGCCCAAGAATCGCGGCAGTGGAAACGATCAGCCCAATGACCGAGGGAATGATATCAATCAGCCCAGCACCTCGCAGCACGATCGCGCGGAGGATTTCCAGATAATACGTGACAGGAATTACGAATGTCGCCAGGTAGATCGGACCGGGCATTTCGCTGCGAGGAAACATGAACCCTGACAACAACACCGACGGCAGCATGATGATAAACGCAAACTGAATGGCCTGAAGCTGAGTCTTCGCGAGAGCCGACACCATCAATCCCAGTCCCAGCGCGCAGAGCAGAAACAGAAGCGATAGCGCCAGCAGCAGGAGCAGATTACCTTGAATCGGCACCTTGAAAAACCACACCATGACGTTCAGTACGATCAGGGTTTCACCAAACGCCAGCACGGCGTAGGGCGTCAACTTTCCAAGCAATAGCCCGGCCTTGCCGACGGGTGTCACGAACAATTGTTCCAGCGTTCCCAGTTCCCGCTCACGGACGATGGCGAATGATGTCAGGAACAGTGTCACCAGTTGCAGAATGATGCCCACCAGGCCCGGAACGAAGAAATGCGAGCTTTCGAGATTGGGGTTGAACAGCAGCCGCGAACGCATTTCAATCGGAACCGAGGCCACTCCGGTTTCGTTGCGGGCCGGAACTACCGGCAGGTTTTGAACCATCAGACTGGCGCGCCGCAGGGATAAATTCAGTCCCAACAGATTGGCTGTGTTCAGAGCCGTTGTCGCAACCTGAGAATCGCTGCCGTCGATGAGTACCTGCACCTGGACCTGTTCGCCCGCCAGGAGGCGGTCGCTGTAATTCGCCGGAATGCGCAGGCCGACTTTCGCCGCGCCGGACCGGAGCGCGTGATCAAAGTCCTCATCCCGGAACACACGCTCTGTCACTCGAAACGTGTTCGTGTTCTTGAAGGCTTCGCACAGTTCCCGAGCTTCCCGACGTCCGTCCAGATCCATCACGACCATGGGGATGTTTTTGATTTCGGTGTTGATGGCAAAACCAAAGACAACACATTGCAGGACCGGAACGATAAACGAAAAGAACAACGTCGTTGGTTCGCGGCGAATATGGGCGAACTCCTTGAGAAATACAGCCACGAATCCCGCCATGGACCGGATTCGCGCGGGGGTCTGAAACAGAGTTCGCTTCTCCGGCGATGGCGATTCTTTCGGCACTGGTTCGCGAGGTGGCAAGACGTGGACG
>Ga0138256_10009539_pt1 | contig 10176 bp, 8 predicted proteins | sample KNB2016incub_MG_FD_105486 | JGI IMG/M metagenome (GOLD analysis project Ga0138256, IMG submission 105486) | Active sludge microbial communities from wastewater in Klosterneuburg, Austria - KNB2014incub_MG | ecosystem: Engineered > WWTP > Activated sludge > Unclassified | place: Austria... | reverse complement strand
CCGTGCATGAGCGCGATCATCTTGCCGATATCAAGGCCCGAGCCGCCGCCAAAGGCGATCACGCCGTCATGCCGCCCCGCCTTGTAGGCCTTGACGCCCTCCAGGATATTGGCCTCGATCGGATTGGGCCGCACATCGGAAAATATTTCAATCGCCAGTCCGGCATTTTTCACATCGGCAATGATGGCATGCACCATCGGCATGCCCGCCAATCCCGGGTCGGTGACGAAGAGCGGCCGCATGATGCCGTTGGCCTTGCACAGTTCGGCCAGTTCCTTGATGCGCCCCACGCCATACTTGAGCGCCGTGGGATAACTGAAATTGCGGTTTGGAATTGTCATAGCTTTGTCCTCAAATGATAGCTTTTCGGTCTGGTCATGGCTTCGTAGCCGAGTGCGGAAAGGGTGATGCCGCGGCCCGTATTCTTGACCCCGGTCCAGGCCAGCGCCGGATCGAGATAATCGCAGCGGTTCATGAAGACGGTGCCGGTTGCAAGCTCGTCGCCAATCATCCGGGCCGCATCGGCGTCCTGTGTCCACAGGGCGGCAGTGAGGCCGTAATCCGAATCATTCATCAGCGAGATTGCTTCCGCGTCGTCGGAAACCTTCATGATGCCCACGACAGGCCCGAAGCTTTCCTCGGTCATCACGCTCATCTGGTGATTCACCCCGGTCAGCACCTGAGGCGCCATGTAAGCCGTTCCGGCCTTGTCCATGGCAAATGATTTTGCATCGACATGCGCCACAGCCCCGCCGCGCAAGGCCGACTTAATTTGCTTGCGGACGAAATCGGCGGCCTCCGGCTTGATCATCGGCCCAAGCGTTGTCGCTTCATCGAGCGGCGAGCCCAGCACATATTTTTTTGTCAGATCTGCAAATCCGGAAACGAAATCCTTGTAAAGGCTCTTGTGCACATAAATGCGCTCAATGCCGCAGCAGCTTTGGCCTGAATTGAAAAACGCCCCGTCCACCAGGTTTTCCACTGCATGGGCCAGGTTCGCGTCGTGCCGCACATAGGCCGGATCCTTGCCGCCAAGTTCCAGGCCCACATTGATGAAGCGACCGGCCGCCGCCTGCTCCATGGCCCTGCCGCCGGCCACCGAGCCGGTGAAACACACCATGTTGACAAGCCCGCCGGAAATAACGTCGGTGGCTTGTGCGTGGTTCATCACCAGATGCTGGAAAACCCCTTTCGGCAGCCCAGCCTTGTCGAAGGCCTTCTGGAAGCGTTCAGCCACCAGCAGGGTGTGGGAGGCGTGTTTCAGCACCACCGCATTGCCCGCCATCAGGGCCGGAATGACCGAATTCACCGCCGTGAGATAAGGATAATTCCAAGGCGCGATGGTGAAGACCACGCCCCAGGGCTCCCGGCTGATAAACCGCGTGAAGCCTTCCTTTGCGGCGGGAACATGATTGGCCAAGGCTCCTTCCGCGATGCCGATCATGTGCCGCGCGCGCTCTTCAAAGCCGCGCAACTCGCCGGCGCCATAGCGGATGGGCCGGCCCATCTGCCAGGCAAGCTCCGGAACAATTTCATCCCGCATGGCCAGCATGGCATCGACAGCGGCGGAGCAGAAAGCCGCGCGCCCCTTCAAGGAAACGCGCTTCCATTTTTCCTGCGCTGCGTGGGCCGCGGAAAACGCGGCCGCAATTTCTTTTTTGGAAGCCACCGGGCGGCTGGCATAGAGCTTGCCGTCTACCGGCGAGAAACACTTGATTGTTTCAACCATGATAACCCCTAATACTGCTCAAAGCCGCGGCGCACTTCCCAGTCGGTGACGCGCCGGTCATATTCAAACTGCTCCCATTTCGCCGTGTGAACGTAGTGATCGACAACATCATCGCCCAGCGCTTTGCGGAGAAATTTTGAACTGTCGAGCAACGCCGTCGCTTCACGGAGCGTCTTGGGGATTTCGCGCAGCTTTTTGGACTTGTCATAGGCATCCCCCGCAAAAACAGGTTCCAATGCCATCTTGTTCTCAATACCATCCAGACCTGCCGCAAGCAGTGCCGCAAAAGCCAGATAGGGGTTGAGGTCAGAGCCGCCGACGCGGCATTCTATGCGGATGGCTTTGCTGTCAGCACCGCAGAGACGATAACCCGCAGTGCGGTTGTCAAAACTCCACACGGCGCGGGTAGGCGCAAAGGTTCCTGCGATGTAGCGCTTGTAGGAGTTGATATAGGGCGCAAGGAAATAGGTGATTTCGTCGGCATGGGCGAGCAGGCCCGCCACATAATGCTTCATCAGGTCCGACATGCCATGGTCGCCGCTCTTGTCAAAGAACAGCGGCTGCTTGCCATCAGCACTCCACAGGGATTGGTGGATGTGGGACGAACTTCCCGCCCATGCGTAGTTCGGCTTGGCCATGAAGGTGAGCGACTGGCCAAGCCCGAGGGCGATTTCCTTGCAAGCGTGTTTCAGGAACACATGGGTGTCGGCCATGGGCAATGCCGCGTCATAGCGCACGTTGATTTCCTCCTGGCCCGCCCAGGCTTCGCCCTTGGAGTTCTCAACCGTGATTCCGGCACCATGGAGACCGTTGCGAATGGCGCGCATCAGGTTCTCGTCTTTGCTGGTTTGCAGGATGTTATAATCTTCGTTGAGGTGCGACGGTGTTGTGAGCGTGCGGTAGCCGCCCGCATGGGCTTCCTTGAAGCTCTGGTCGAAGACATAGAATTCAAGTTCTGAGGCGAAGTAGGCCTTCATCTTCATGGCAGAAAGCCGCTCCAGCTGGCGCTTCAGGATGTTGCGCGGCGCATGCGGAATGGGCGAATGATCATGGTGGTCGAGCAGGTCACAGAGCACCAGCGCCGTCTTTGGCAGCCATGGACACAGGCGGATGGTGGCGAGGTCGGGCTTGATGACGAAGTCTCCATAGCCTTTTTCCCAGCTTGCCGCCTTGTAGCCGGGGACCGGTTCCATATCGACATCGACCGCCAGCAGATAGTTGCAGCCGTGGGTTTCTTCGTAAGCGCCATCCACAAAGAAATTCGCTTCAAATCGCTTGCCCATGAGTCGGCCCAGCATGTCGGGAAAAGCCGCCACGACCGTATCAATCCTGCCTGCTTTAACCTCCGCCTTCAGCTCTTCCAGTGTCAGCATGCCATTGGCCATCTAAGTCTCCCTATTTTGTTGTCGCATGAATGAGCGGCATCGCCAGGCGCTGCGCCCATTCATTCTGTCCGCGCTCGTTTGCAATGAAGTCATTGCGGATTTCGATCATTGCGGATTTCAGCCCCCGCGGCGCCGCATGCAGGTTGAGAGTGTGCAGCACTCCATCCTTCGGGCCATAGGGTTCATTTAGCCGCACGTCCACTTTCGGAAAGGCCTTGATCAGCCGGTCGGCGATGCGCGCGTCCCGGTCAAACAGGATGCCGAGTTCGACCTCCCGCTCCTTGCCCTTGTACATTTTCGTGAAGCTGTGAATGGTCACCAGGCTGGTGGCGCGCCCCTCGCAGGCGCGCTGGTCCAGCATGCGGGCCAGCCGCTCGTGAAACGGCCAGTAAATGGCCGAAACGCGGGCCATCTTGTCCCTGGCACTCAGGCCCATGTTTCCGGGAATTGGCGTCGTTTCACTCATTTCCGGCATGGCGCCGGGCGAGTCAGGCGGCCGGTTGCAGTCATAGGCCAGGCGCGAATAGCGCTGCAGAACCAGGGGCGCATCCAGAAGCCGCGAAAGGAGCCGCGAGACCCCCTCGGCGCCGATGTCCCAGGCGATATGCTTTTGCAGGTCATCGGCCGAAAGGCCGAGATTTCCGAGCTGTTTGGGCAGGCGGTTGCTGGCATGCTCGCACACCAGGACATAGGGCGAAGAACCCGCCTCATTCACCAGAATGAACGCGTCCTCTTCCCCTTCAAGCAGATTTTTGGTCATTTCCGGCAGATTTCCCTTGCCGCGCGTTGTTCCAGAACTGTCGCTGCCTGTCAAACACTGGCAAAGTATAAAGTGCACATGGAAGGCATCTGCCGGGGGATGGGCTGGGAAATATGCAGGAATTCGACTTTATCATCATAGGCTCCGGCTCCGCCGGATCGGCCATGGCCCACCGCCTTTCGGAAGACGGCAAGAATACCGTTCTAGTTCTCGAATTCGGCGGCAGCGACCGCGGCCCCTTCATCCAGATGCCCTCGGCCCTGTCCTACCCCATGAACATGAACACCTATAACTGGGGCTTTGAAACCGAGCCCGAACCCCATTTGGGCGGGCGCAGGCTGGCCACGCCCCGCGGCAAGGTCATGGGTGGCTCGTCCTCGATCAACGGCATGGTTTATGTCAGGGGCCATGCCCGGGATTTCGATGCCTGGGAGGAAATGGGGGCCAAGGGCTGGGGCCACCGCCATGTGCTGCCCTATTTCAAGCGCCTGGAAAATTCCCATGGCGGCGAGGAAGGCTGGCGGGGCACCGATGGCCCCATGCATGTGAAGCGCGGCCGCCGGCTGAATCCGCTCTACCAGGCCTTTGTCGATGCCGGCCGCGAGGCGGGCTACCCCGTGACCCCGGATTACAACGGTTACCAGCAGGAGGGCTTCGGCCCCATGGAAATGACCGTGCACCATGGCTTTCGCTGGTCCGCCGCCAACGCCTATCTCAGGCCGGCGATGCGCCGCCCGAATGTCAAGCTCGTGACCCGCGCCTATGTTCACCGCGTCGTCCTCGAGGGCAAGCGCGCCACCGGGGTTGAATATGAGGTAGGTGGTGAAGTGGTGACCGCCAGGGCGCGGCGCGAGATTGTCATCGCAGCCTCCAGCATCAACTCGCCGAAAATCCTCCAGCTCTCCGGCATCGGCGCGCCCGAGGTGCTCAAGGCCGCTGGCCTGCCGGTAAACCATGTGCTGCCGGGCGTCGGCGAGAACCTGCATGACCATCTCGAAATCTATTTCCAGATGGAATCCAAGCGGCCTGTCACCCTCTATTCAAGCCTCAACCTCTACTCCAAGGCCATGATCGGCCTGGAATGGCTGTCGTTCAAGACTGGCCTGGGAACCACCAATCACTTTGAAGCCTGCGGCTTCATCCGCTCCAAGGCCGGCATTGAATATCCAGACATCGAATACCACTTCCTGCCCGCCGCCATGCGCTATGACGGCAAGGTGGCCTTCAAGGGCCACGGCTTCCAGGTTCACGTGGGGCCCATGCGCAGCAAGTCGCGCGGCCATGTCCATGTGCGCAATAGCGACCCCAAGGCGCCGCCCAAAATTCTGTTCAATTACATGTCCCATCCCGATGACTGGGAGGAGTTCCGCGCCTGCATCCGCCTCACCCGCGAACTGTTCCAGCAGCCGGCCATGCTGAAATACGCCGGGCGTGAAATCCAGCCCGGAAGCAATGTGCAATCCGATGCGGAGATCGATGCCTTCATCCGCCAGCATTGCGAAAGCGCCTATCACCCCTGCGGCTCCTGCAAGATGGGCTCGGCCAAGGACGTGACCGCCGTCGTCGATCATGAATGCCGCGTCATTGGCATCGATGGCCTGCGCGTGGCCGACAGTTCCATCATTCCGCAGGTCACCAACGGCAATCTCAATGCGCCGACCCTGATGATAGGTGAGAAAGCCTCCGACCACATCCTCGGCCGCGAACCGCTGCCGGCCTCGAACCAGGAGCCCTGGATCAACCCCGCCTGGATGGTCTCACAGCGCTAGCCGAGCGCACCCGCCCGCCCGCTTCGTTGTAGTACCAGCCCTCGACGCTCAGATGGACATCCGAGTTGGTGTTGCCGGTGACCACGCGCTTGCCATCCGCATCGAGATAACCCACCGCCGCATTCAGCCAGAACTGAAAATCGCCCACCGCGAAGCGCGCCGTGTTGTTGCGGAAATTGTCCTGCACGCTGTCGCGCACCCGGCCCAACCGGCACACCGTGATCACCAGGATCACCGGATTGTCGCCCGCCTGTTCCCAGACGAAATCATTGCTCTTCAGTTCCTTGAGATCTTCCGGCGAAAAATTATAGCCGGCCTCGTCGTTGACCTCGGTCAGGTTGCGGTAGGGATGGCTGTGGAAATCGCCCATCAGGGTGAGGTGCGGCGACCAGCGCATCATCACCTCGTTCTTCAGCTTTGCCGCATCGAGATTGGGGGTTACGCTGTGATACTGCCGTTCCGCCGAAATGCTGACGCTGGTGCGGTCGAGATAGAAGATCGAGGTGCCGTTCTCGCGCTTGCGGTAGCCCCAGACATAGCCAAGGGTTTCAACCGCCGTGTTCTTCTGCTTGCGCAGATTGCCATAACAATAGGCTTCGATAGCCGCCAGTGTCATGGTTTCCAATAGTGTCGGCGATACTCGGACCTTGTACTTCATTTCTATCCCAAACAAACCTGACCAAAATTAAACCATTGCTTCTTCCAGGAACATGTCCCGCAATTTGCGCGTGACCGGCCCCGGTTGCCCGCCGCCCACCCGCTTCTTGTCGATCTCGACAATCGGCATCACGAAATTTGACGCGCTCGTCAGAAAGGCCTCGTCCGCCGCATAAGCCTCGTCCGGCGTAAAGGCGCGCTCTTCAAGCGTCACACCCTTTTCCCTGGCCAGGCGGAACAGGGCCCGCCGCGTGCAGCCGGCCAGGATATTGTTCGAGATGGCCCGGGTGATCACCTTGCCGTCCTTGACGATATAGGCGTTTGACGACGTCCCTTCCGTCACTTTACCATCCTCGACCATCCACGCCTCAAACGCGCCTGCCTCATACGCCGCCTGCTTGCCCAACACCGGGGCAAGCAGCATGACGGACTTGATGTCCCGCCTCGCCCAGCGAATGTCTGGCACCGTGATCACGCTCACCCCCCTGATGGCATCCGGATTATCAACCAATTTCTTGGCCTGTGTAAAAGCAATGAGTGTAGGCTTAACGCCTTTGGGGAACTTGAAATCCCGGTCGGCGGAGCCCCGGGTAATCTGCATGTAAATCCAGCCTTCATCAAGACTGTTGCGCTTAACCATATCCAGATGCATGGCTTTAAGCTCCTCCTTGCTGCACGGCCAGTCCAGGCGGATTTCGCGCAAAGACCGCTCCAGCCGCTCCATGTGGGAATCATAGTCAACCAGCTTGGACCTTACCACCGCAGTTACCTCATAGATGCCATCCGCAAACAGGAAGCCGCGGTCAAATATCGAGATTTTCCCTTGTTCTTCAGGGACATAGCTTCCGTTAACGTAAACGACGCGGCTCATTCAGGGCTCCAGATTGCTGCACTGCATTCAAAGCAGATTCGGGTCAAAAAATCCACGGGGGTTGTTTATGGGCCTAAAGCCCGGCTAAAACCAAGGGCAACGTCCACTTGCCAAGGAAATCATGAAAACTGCCATATCGGAAGCCTCGATCAAGGCCATGCTGACGAGAGAAAAGGCCCTCTTCATCCAGCGCAACCCAAAGTCCAAGGGGCATTCCGAAAATGCAGCAAGGAACTGGCTGCGCGGCGTGCCCATGCATTGGATGGTGGACTGGGGAACCCCCTTCCCGCTGTTCATCGAGAGGGCCCAAGGCGTAGATTTAGTCGACGCCGACGGCAACAGCTACATTGATTTCTGCCTAGGCGACACGGGCGCCATGTTCGGCCATTCGCCCAAGCCTGTGGTCGATACCCTGCTGCGCGAAGGGGCCCATGGCTTCACCACCATGCTGCCGTCGGCCAGTGCCGTGAAGGTGGGCCAGCTCCTCGAAGATCGATTCAAATTGCCGGCCTGGCAGATCACCGCAACGGCGTCTGATGCCAACCGCGCGGTGCTGCGCTGGTGCCGCGCCATAACCGGCCGCAAGAAAATCCTGGTCTTCAACCACTGCTATCACGGCGCCGTGGATGAAACCTATGTGAACCTTGACCATGGCAAGCCGGAAGCCGACCGCGCCCTCATCGGCGAACCCAATGACCTCACCCAGTTTACCAAGGTCATCGAGTTCAACGATATTCCGGCCCTTGAAGCAGCCCTCGCCCCCGGCGACGTGGCCTGCGTTCTGGCCGAGCCCATCATGACCAATGTCGGCATGGTCCTGCCCGACGAGGGCTTCCACTCGGCACTGCGTGAAATCACCCGCCGCACCGGGACCATGCTCATCATCGATGAAACCCATTGCATGTCATCGGGGCCCGGCGGCTACACCGGCGAGCATGGGCTCGAGCCCGATGCCTTTGTGCTGGGAAAACCCATTGCCGGCGGCATTCCCGCTGCCGTCTATGGTTTTTCCGAAAGTGTCACGGCCCGCATCCGGGATTACCTGAAAAGCCGTTCGCCCGGCCATTCCGGCATCGGCACGACGCTTGCCGGATCGAAGATCCAGTTGGCCCTGATGGAAACCGTTCTCGAAACCTATTTCACAAGGGAGGCCTTCGCGCCCCTGATCGCGCTTGCCAAAAAGCTCGAAAAGGGACTGGCGGATGTCATCATCAAACATTCAGCTCCCTGGCATGTGGTTCGCGCCGGAGCCCGCGTTGAATTCATGTGCTGTCCAAATCGCCCGCGAAATGGCGGCGAGGCGGCGAAGATGATCCACCAGCCCATCGACCAGGCAGTGCATCATCACCTCTTGAACCGCGGCATCATCATGACGCCGTTTCACAACATGCTGCTCATCTGCCCCTCAACCACGGAGGCACACGTCAACCAAATGATCGAGGGACTCGATCACTGCCTGGCGGAACTGATGAGCTAAACCGGAGACAGTAACATGTCGATTGTATTTCCAAGGCGCGAGGCGGAAGCCCACGCATTTTTAGACGCAAACCCCGACATCACCAGCATCCACGTGATCTGGACCGATATCTGCGGCGTTGCCCGCGGCAAGATCCTGAGGCGCGATGAACTGGTCCCCGCCTGGAAGGATGGCCGCTTCATGCCAATCTCGGCGCTGGTGCTTGACATCACCGGGCAGGACGTGCCGGAAACCGGACTGGTTTTCGACGAAGGCGACCGTGACATGCTGCTCTGGCCCGTGCCGGGCAGCCTGGTGCGCATTCCCTGGATGGACGAGCCCACGGCCCAGTATCTGGCCTATATTTGCGATCTCGACGGCACACCGCATTTCGCTGACCCGCGCAATGCCCTGGAAGCCGTCGTCAAGAGATTCCAGAGCGAACTCAACATGACGCCGGTCGGCGCTGTTGAAGTCGAGTTCTTCCTCATGGACCGGGCCTCGGCCATTGCCGGTGAGCCCCGCGCCCCGAAATCGCTGATCAACGAACACCGCCCGCAACACTACCAGGCCTATTACCTGCAGGATCTCGATGATTTCGCCCCCTTCTTCAAGGACCTCTACGCCTATTGCGAAGCGCAGGGCCTGCCGGCCAAAACCCTGATCTCGGAATATGCGCCCGGGCAGATGGAAATCGTGCTGCGCCACCGGGCCGATGTGCTGAAGGCCTGCGATGAAGGCATCATGCTCAAGCGCCTGATCAAGGCTACCGCCGAAAAGCACGGCATGGCGGCCACCTTCATGGCCAAGCCCTATGCCCAGTGGACCGGCTCCGGCATGCACATCCACGTGAGCCTCGGCGACGAGAAGGGCAACAACCTGTTTGCCGCCGATGACCCCCTGCAGAATGAACTGCTGCTCCATTCCATCGGCGGTTTGAAGGCGGCCATGGCGGAATCCATGCTGATTTTCGCCCCCAACGCCAATTCCTACCGCCGCTTCCGCCGCAACTCCTATGCGCCGGTCTCCGCAAGCTGGGGCATCAACAACCGCACCGTATCGATCCGCATTCCCGCCGGTGCCGCCAATGCCTGCCACATCGAACATAGGCCTTCGGGGGCGGACGCAAATCCCTATCTCGTGATGGCCGCCATTCTGGCCGGGATGCATTACGGCATCACCGAAAAGGCCGACCCCGGCAATCCGGTGGTGGGCAATGGCTATGAAAAGCGCGCCAAATATATTCCCGGCAACTGGTTTGACGCCATTGACGCCTTCTGGCGGGCCTCGATCCTCAAGGAATATTTCGGCAAGCCCTTCGTCGACACCTACTGCACCGTCAAGGAAGTGGAAGCCGATCGCTTCTACGCCGAACCGACGCTGCGCGACTTCGAATGGTATCTCAGGGCGGTCTGACGCGAACCGGGGCGGCTCAGCCGGAGCCGCCCTTGTCTTTTTTCGTCATCGACATCACTCGGTCGATATAGGCCAGGAACAGCGCCGAGAACACGAATGCCATGTGCATGATCGTCAGCCACATCACCTGATT
>Ga0138256_10009536_pt1 | contig 10179 bp, 8 predicted proteins | sample KNB2016incub_MG_FD_105486 | JGI IMG/M metagenome (GOLD analysis project Ga0138256, IMG submission 105486) | Active sludge microbial communities from wastewater in Klosterneuburg, Austria - KNB2014incub_MG | ecosystem: Engineered > WWTP > Activated sludge > Unclassified | place: Austria... | reverse complement strand
CTACCCGAACGCCTGCATATCACACAGCTTTCGGTATTGCCCACCGGCCTCATACAGCTGCTGATGCGTGCCGCGCTCGATGATACGGCCTTGTTGCATCACGCAGATCTCATCGCAGTGCTGGATGGTGCTGAGGCGGTGCGCGATCACGAGGCTTGTGCGCCCTTCCATCATCTTGATCAGTGCATCCTGCACGAGGCGTTCGCTCTCGGTGTCCAGCGCGCTGGTGGCCTCGTCCATGATCAGGATCGGCGGGTTCTTCAGCACCGCACGCGCAATGGCGATGCGCTGCTTCTGCCCACCGCTCAGGCGATTGCCGCCATCGCCGATGTTGGTCTGATATCCGTTCTCCAACTTCCCGATGAACTCGTGCGCGTTGGCGATGCGCGCAGCCCGTTCGATGTCCGCTTGGCTCGTGCCCGGTGCACCGAAGGCGATGTTGTTCGCCACGGTATCGTTGAACAGGATGCTGTCCTGCGTGACGATCCCCATGAGCGCACGCAGGTCGGTGATGCGCAGATCGCGGATGTCGATGCCATCCACCAGCAAGGCCCCTTCGCTCACATCGAAGAAGCGTGGCAACAGGTTGGCGAGGGTGGTCTTGCCGCCGCCGCTCGTTCCCACAAGCGCCACGCTCTTCCCTTTCGTGATGGTGAGATCGATGTCCTGCAACACCGCCGTTCTTCCTTCCGGCACCGGGCCCTTGGCCGGATCCTGGTAAGCGAAGGCGATCGACTTGTACTCGATCCGGTCTGTGAAGTCAGTGATCGGTTTCGCGTCCGGCTTCTCCTTCACGGTGTTCTCCACGGCGAGCAGGTCGAAGATGCGTTGACCGCTTGCGCCGCCACGCGTGATGCCGCTCCAACCCTGTGAGAATCCTTTGATCGGCGCGAGCAGTTGCGAGAAGATGATGATGAAGCCGAGGAAGCTGTCGCCGGTAAGGGACGGTTCCGAGCCCAAGACATACGAGCCACCGATGTACGCGATCGCCGCCATCACCGCAGCACCCATCGTTTCACTGAGCGGCGATGCAATGTCCTGCCGGTTCAACATGGAAATGCTTCCCTTCGTGAGCATTTCGTTCTCCCGCTCGAAACGACGACGCATGTCCGCTTCACCGTTGAAGGCCTTGACCACACGGATACCGGATAGCGTTTCCTCCACGCGTGCCAGCAGGTCGGCGCTCTTCTCCTGCACACGTGCGCTCTTGCGCTTCAAGCTCTTACTGATGCGTGCTATCAGCAAGCCACTGACCGGCAAAAGCAGCAACGAGATCACGGTGAGCTGTGGCGATAGCGTGAGCATGGTGGCCAGGAAGAGCAGCACGGCGATGGGCTCGCGGAAGATCATCTCGATGTAGTACATCACACTGTACTCCACCACTTGCATGTCGTTGGTGATCAATGAGAGCAGGTCGCCCTTGCGTTCGTTCGTGTGGTAGCGCAGCGGAAGCTCCAACAGCTTGTCGTAGATCCGCGCTCGGATATCGCGCACAATGAAATTGCGGAAGTTGCAGATGGCAACAATGGCGAGGTAGCGGAAGATGTTCTTGAAGAGGAAGAGGACCACCACGCCGATGCTGATCACCAACAGCGCACCCATCTGGCCGCGCTCCCCGATCAACTGTGTAAGGATCCAGTTGAAAGTTCCTTCCAATCCTTCGCGGGTCCACAGTTCACCGGGCCGGACATCCACGGGCTTCACCTGTCCGAGCAGCAGCCGAAGGAACGGGATGAAGAGCAGCAAGGAGGCCAGATGGAAGACCGTGGCCAGCAGGTTGAAGAACGCGTTGAGGAAAGCGTAGTGCCGATACGGCGCACCGAAGCGGAGGATCCGGAAGAAGTTGCGCATCGCTGGCGGTGGGCGAAGGTAGCCGCAGCGCAGCACGATGCACGGTTGCCCTGCCGGGATACGCGCCGATATCAGGTGCATCACGTCCCCTCTTGGGGGATCACGTCCACAGACAGCTGAGCGATCAAAGACCCGTCGGGGTCCCGGACACAGTAGGGGCTCTGGACCAAATGATGCGGCCTTCCCATTCCCGGACCGGCCTGAAAAGGGGATCGTTGTACCCCATGGATCGCATCGGATCCGTTGCCGTGTTGGAGATGACATATCGCACCGTCCCATCAACCATCGCTTGATCGAACAGATGCAGGTCAAAGGGCGGGGTCCTGCTCCACTCGAGGATGTCCTTTTGCGCCAATAGTCCATATCCGTTCAACAACAATTCCAAGTGGCCGCGATAGGTGATGAATACGCGATCCTGCGTCCGAAGACCAAGCTCACCGACCAGAACATGGAAAGCCCGGAGGTCCGAACGGTACTCCTTTAACGAGGTGGACCGTTCCGCATCACTGCCCAACCAAGCTTGGAGTTGGCGTGTACGGTGTACCATGAAAAGAAGCGCATACGAGAGGAATAGAACACCTGCAACACGCGATGCCCGCTCAGAAGCAGAAGCGATCCAGACCACACATCCTACCATGACGAAAAGGTGGAATTCGAAGAGGTAATGCGAACCGCTGCCTTGCTTGAAGCTGGCGACCGCCCCGAACAAGAGCGACAGGAGAATGGCCACGGCAAAGAAGCGAAAGACCCCGTTCCCCTTGCGGAAGAACACGACGAACAAGGCAACCGCAGCAATGTGCCAGCCCGCGTAGAATTTGTACACCCCTGGATCACGAAAGTGAGGGAAGGGTCGCTCGACCAACCCATTCATCAAGCCTTGAACAGTGTTCTTCCAGAGATCGATCGGTGCTGAATCGATCAACGTGAGGCCCAGACCGGCAAGAATGAACAACATGGAGGCGATCGCGAACAGGCCAAAGGATCGCCACGATCGTTCGATGAGGAGATAGGCTCCCACGATGCCGATCATCAACACACCGTTCTGCTTGGTCATGAAAGCCAGCGCACATAGCAGTGTACAAACGAGCAGTCCCTTGCGTCCTTCAGCATGAATGGATCGGATGAAGACGAGCAGTGAGGCAGTGAAGAATAGCGCATAAAGGGAGTCGACGCGCGAATAGAATTGCTCGGAATGAAGGGCGAACACCAGCGCACCTGTGGCCAGCCCCAACCACGTACCCGCTCCGACCACACGAGTAAGGAGATAGATGAGCCAGCAAGTCGTTAGATTCAACAAGAGCGACGTGATCCTGCTCAAAAGGAAAAGGGCGTACGTGTCCTGGACATCGATACCTACGACAGACCCGACACCAGCACACAAGAAATAGTATGCCGGGGTGTACTGCATCACGTCAAAGGGCGGCTCCTCCGGATCTTGATATAACGGCCTGCCAAGCATGATCTTCTGTATGCCGTACACCACGTTGATCTCCTGTGCACCAAGATCAACTCTGTGGTCGGTGATCAAGCGTAAACGGAACCCGAAGTGGACCACCATCAAGCCCAGGATCAGAATGACGAGAGTTCGCTTCACGAGGTCCATGCCTTTCATCAGTCCGGCTTATGTGCGATACGGATCAACGAGTGATCGAATGTGCGCATCATCAGGTTGTCGACGATGGGGAGCATTGCCCGGCCTAGCGTCGTTGGTGTGGGAACTCAGGGAAAGCTCCAGTAGAGGAGATACTGGACCACGCTTGTATGGTGAGGAAAGCATGAACGCAGTACAGCCTTCCGTATCGGAGGATCCCGAAGAACATGCGCATCGCTGGCGGTGGGCGAAGGTAGGGGCGGCGGTGCGCGCGGTTGGTGCGGGGCAAATGCATCCGATCCGCAGCCCTGGCCGTTAATGAACCATGCGCTGTGAACCCACGGCGCAACTTGGGCGTTGATCCCGGATGTGTCCATGGATGCGTTCGGGAAAATACCCGCACCATGCCGCACTTTTTCGCGAACTATGCAGCGATGATGGCGCGGCAAGGGTTGATCCTTCGGCATAGCATTCGCCATGCACGCGCCATGCGAACCCTGATCTTCGGAACCATTGCGGTTCTGTGCTTCGTCTCCTGTTCACCTTACAAGGAAGTGGAACTCACGGACATCACCAACGTGGAACTCCTCTCCATGGACGCCCGCACCGTGGCCTTGCGGGTGGATGCGCGGATCGATAACCCGAACGGCTTCACCATCGCCGTGGAAGAACCCGACGTGGATCTCTTCCTCAACGACAAGTACATCGGGAAAGGACTCCTCGATTCGGCGCTGGTGCTTGACCGCAAAACGGCGAAAGTGTACCCCGTATACCTGCACGCCGATCTCGAAGCCGGACCGCTCATCGGGATGCTGATCACCAGTGCGCTCATCGGCCAAGTGAAGGTGGGTGTGAAGGGCACGGTGTCCGGCCGCTCCGGCGCTTTCCGCAAGCGCTTCCCTTTCGAGATGGAAGAGGTGATCGACCTCCGCGATTGATCATTCTTTCAACTCATGACATGATCCGCCTTGGCGGATCCTCCGCGCCTTTGCTACAACGTGCAACGCTCCTCTCCGCGTACTCGGCGCCTTAGCGCCTCTGCGTTGAGTGCATTCAACAGTTGTCTTCAAGGCATTCCCGCCAGCGGTTCCTTCCGCAACACCACCGGGAACCCGAACAGCCCATCCGCCAAAGAGACTCGCACGTGCGAGCCGACCGTTGCATTCCAATCCTTGTACGTCGATCGCGCGAACGGATACTCCGCTAGGAAATCATCGCCGAAGACATAGGTGATCAACGTCCCACCGTGCTCCGTCGTGGCAACTGCATGGACCGTGTCATCACTTGGCCCGTGAAGCAGGAAATTCAACCAAAGCAGAACGCTGGTGACCACCGGACCAACCGCGATCAAGTTGAAGAGGAAGAACTCCAAGCGCGCCATGCCGAGTCGCGCGCCGACGATGATCAACGGAACAAGGTTGCCGATGAAGCACAGGCCCAGAAGCACGCGCAACAACAGCTCCGGTGGGATCAAAGTCCACGGCATCACGGTGAGGGCGCTGATCAAACTGAAGAAGACACCGAGGCCCATGACCGTTCCCGGCCAGTAGTGATCGCTCTCCTCGCCCTTCACGGCGGATCGTTGATGCTGCGCGCGAAAGTCCGCTCGGCGCGGTACGAGGATCCTGTTCCTTTGATCGGCCATGTGCGTTCCGTCCTGTGCAAAGGTCCACATCCTCGGTGGACTGATCCTCGCATCAGGCTGTGCGCAACATGGCACGTCCGTACCGGGCGCGACGACAGCAGACACCATGGCAACCCATAGCAATCGGCTCATCCACGAAAGCAGCCCTTACCTGCTGCAGCACGCGCACAATCCTGTGGATTGGTATCCGTGGGGCGAGGAGGCGTTCGCAAAGGCGAAGGCGGAGAACAAGCTGATGCTCGTGAGCATCGGGTACAGCAGTTGCCACTGGTGCCATGTGATGGAGCGCGAGTGCTTCGAGAACGAGGCCATCGCCGCGCAGATGAACGAACAGTTCGTATGCATCAAGGTGGATCGCGAGGAACGCCCCGATGTGGACCAGGTGTACATGGCCGCCGTGCAGCTGATGACCGGTCGCGGTGGATGGCCCTTGAACTGTTTCGCGCTCGCCGATGGCCGACCGGTCTTTGGCGGCACCTACTTCCCACCGCCGCAATGGACCCAGGTCCTCAACGATCTGCACAGCACTTGGCAACGCGATCCGACACGCGTGATCGGTTACGCGGAACAATTGCGCACGGGCGTAGTGGCACAGGGACTTGTGGTGCCGGTGACCGAGGAAGTGGAATTCAAGCGTACCGAACTGGAGGATCTGGTGAATGCGTGGTCGCCCACCTTCGACCAGGTACACGGCGGATCGGACAAGGCTCCGAAGTTCCCGATGCCGAACAACTACGAGTTCCTGCTGCGCTATGCGTTCCTAACGAACGACGCGAAACTGAAGAAGCACGTCGCACTCACGCTGGACAAGATGGCCCTCGGTGGGATCTTCGACCAGGTGGGTGGTGGCTTCGCGCGCTACAGCACGGATGTGTTGTGGAAGGCGCCGCACTTCGAGAAGATGCTGTACGACAACGCGCAGCTCGTTTCGCTCTACAGCCAAGCGTACCAAGCCTTCAACAACCCGTTGTACAAGGCGACGGTGGAACGCACCCTCGACTTCATTGAACGCGAGATGATGTCCCCGGAAGGTGCTTTCTACAGTGCGTTGGATGCCGACAGCGAAGGCGAGGAAGGTTTGTTCTACGTGTGGACGAAGGATGAACTGGAAACCCTGCTCGGCGCGGAGTACGATCTGGCGAAGGCGTACTACAACGTGGGCGGCGCGGGACTGTGGGAACACGGCCGGAACATTTTGCTGCGGACCACGACCGACGAACAATTCGCTGCGGACTTCGGCATTTCCGAAGCGGACCTGGTCACACGGATCACCGCGATCGATAACATCCTATTAGCGGCACGGAGCAAGCGCATCCGTCCGGGGCTCGACGACAAATCGCTCACGTCGTGGAACGCGATGATGATCTCCGGCTACTGCGATGCCTACGAGGTCTTCGGTCACCAACCGTGGCGTGATCGCGCCATTGCCTCGATGGAACTGATGTTGAGCAAGTGCAAGCGCAGCAACGGCGGATTGTGGCATGTGTACAAAGGCGGCAAGGCGAGCATCAACGGCTACCTCGAGGACTATGCCTTCATGACCGAAGCGCTGATCGATCTCTATGGGATCACCTTCGATGAGCGTTGGCTCACGGAAGCGCAAGGATTGGCCGAACATGCGATCCGCCATTTCCACGACGCGGGCAACGGCATGTTCCACTTCACCAGTGATCTGGACCCTGCCCTCATCGCGCGGCCGATCGAACTGAACGACAATGTGATCCCCGCATCGAACAGCAGTTTGGCGAAGTCGCTCTATCTGCTTGGACAACTCTTCGACAACGAACGCTACCTCGAACTGAGCAACACGATGTTGCACACCATGGCGCCGCGCATGAGCAGCTATCCTGCTGGTCATTCCAACTGGGCCGAACTGATGCTGATGCACGTGTTCCCCTTCCCGGAGATCGCGATCATGGGTCCGGATGCGATGGCGTTGCGTGCGCAATTCGCCGCGCATTACCTGCCGAGTCGCCAGTTCCTGGGAAGTACGACCGCGAGCAGCTTGCCGTTGTTGAAGGACAAGTCCCTGCCGGGCAGTACGATCTTTGTCTGCGAGAACAAGACCTGCCGCCTTCCGGTGCCCACTGTGAATGAAGCCTTGCACGAACTCCGATGATGCGCCCGATCCTTTTCCTTCTGCTCGTCCTCGGATCCGCTCCGTTGGTCGCCCAGACCCTGGTGGTGTCGCCTTCGCTGGAAGTGCCCGACCTGCCGGAGTTCAACACCGTCTTCATCGCACGCAACGGCATCACGAGCATCACCGGCGTACGCATGTTGAAGCGCGACGGTGAACCGATGCGCGAGGAGAGCGAACGCCACGCGTACCGCTTCGATACCCAAGGCCGCACGATCTATGGCAACCACAGCTACGGCCGTCCCGGTTCCGGTCGCGATACCGTTTCCGTTGCCTACAGTTATGACATGCAAGGCCGCCAGACCCAGAAGCTGCACAATGGTGCGGGCGGACAGTTCGCCTACATCCGGGAGTACGACGCCGATGATCGCGTGGTGCGCGAGACCTACCGCCGCATTGCACGACCGGTGGATACGGAAGCCGGCGTGACACCCGGGACGATCACGGAAGTGAGTGACGAGCAGTTCACCTACACCACGGTGAACGACACCACGTGGCGAAAGCATTACAACAATTACCTCGGCCTGCCTTACCGCGAGCAGACCTTCACCAAGGACCATCGCGGTTACTTGTTGAAGGTGGAGGACCGCTACCTGATCTCCGAGCGACGCTCGCGCATCACCTTCACCTACGACGATCGCGGCCAGCTCGCTTCACGCACCGAACAACCCGACCTGTCGCAACCCGACATCATCCGCCACACGTGGCAGTATGATGCCGTGGGCAACGTGATCTCGGCCGAACTCTGGCGCGGTGACCGCCAGGTACACCGCGAGGAATTCCTGTACGACGAAGGGACCATGGTGCTGAAAGCCCGCTTGCGCAGGGATCTTACGTCCGGCAACATCCAAGTGACCAAGTACACGATCCACCGCTGAGTGATGCGTGCGCCTTTGTTGCTCATCGCTGTTCTCCTGCTTGCCGGTGAAGTCGCAGCACAGCGTCATGTGGTGAATTGGGCGTATGGGCCTTTCGCCACACCGGAGGATGCCGCCTTCGTGGTGGACCGCGACCGGATCTTCTTGGCCACCGGTCCGTTCGGTGAGCACGGCCGCACTTTGTGGATCTACCAGAACGACCAGGTCTTCCGCAGTGTCGGCCGCTCCGCTTCACGGGGGAATTGCGCGTTCACCTTGGATGGCGATCACTTCATGCGCACCGAAGGCGCGTTCTGCACGAAAGTCTCCTGCGTGTTCCTCCTCGAAAAGGACAGGACACGACCCGGCAGTTTGAAAGTCCACCGCGCCGAAGGAGCTTTCTGCACCAGCACCAGCGGGGGCTTTGTGATCGAACAGAATGCGGTCTATCTCGCCGAAGGCGTTTTCGCCAACAAGGCCGATGCGATCCTCGTGCTTCCGGATGGTATCGCGCTCGTAGCGGTGCTCACCATCCTTGCCGGTTTGTGATCGACCACGGTCGGTCGTTCAAAAACCCCACAGCGCTCCTGTCGTACAAGGCTGCCGGTCCACCATTTTCGCAGCGACCGGACACACATGAAGAAGATCATCTGGGGGCTCCTCGGGCTCACCGCCGGCAGGCGCTCCATGCAAGGGCTCTATGAATTCCTCCTGGACGTGGCGCTGCATGGCATGAACTACGGCCGTGGCGGCGACTTCCGCACGGACGGCGAGCTCGACCTGTTGCATTACATCAAGAAAAAGCTCGGCCCGAATGACAAGGCCATCGTCTTCGACGTGGGCGCCAACATCGGGGAGTACAGCGTGGCACTGGCCGATTTCTTCGGCAAAGGCAGCACCGTACACGCCTTCGAACCCAGCAAGGACACCCACGCCAAGTTGATGAAGACCCTCGGTGGTCACACCAACCCATCGTCGGGCGTGGTGGTGGCGCACAACACCGGCTTCAGTGATGCGGTGGGCACGCTTCGCCTCTACCGCAATCCCGAACGGCACACGCTCGCCTCCGTCTATAACCGCGACCTGGAGCACTTCAACATCACCATGGATGAGGTGGAGGAGATCCAACTCACCACCGTGGACCAGTTCTGCGCGGACCACCGCATCGAGCGCCTGCATTTCCTCAAGATCGACATCGAAGGCCACGAACTGAGCGCACTGAAAGGGGCAGAGCGCATGATCCGCGAAGGCCGCATCGATCACATCCAGTTCGAGTTCGGCGGCGCCAACGTGGATTCACGCACCTACTTCCGCGATTTCTATTCGCTGCTGAAGGACAAGTTCACCCTCTACCGCATCGTGCGTAACGGACTGCGGCCCATCCCCTACTACAAGGAGGCGTACGAGCAGTTCCAGACGATCAATTATCTGGCGGAAAGGAAGGGGTAGAGATCACACCCCCTGCTTCTTCGGCTGCGTCACATTCGCCTCCTTGCCATAGGTGGGCACGAGGTAGGCGAGGTCATCCACGGCACCGGCGCGCAAGCGTTCCTCGGCCAGGGGGAGCAGGTACCGCGCTAAGGGCATGATGCCGGGCAGGTACTCCACGTTCGATCGGTCCTTCCAGAAGGCAGTTGCCTTGTCGGCGCCATCGCCGAACACGCGGATCGCGCCTTGTGCCGCGATCCATTCATCGGTGATCACCACGGGCTGTACCTCACCGATGGGTTGCTCCTGTGCGTCGTGTTCTTGGGTGAAGACCTCCATGCGTCGTGCATCGATCATGGGCCATTGCACGGTGGCCGAAGCGCCTGCCGCACGAGCCAGCGTGGTGAGTGTGTTCACCCCGATGATGGGGATGTCCAACGCGTGGCAGAGGCCCTTCGCGGTACTCAGTCCGATGCGCAAACCTGTGTAGGATCCCGGCCCGATCCCCACACCGACGGCATGCACATCCTTCAGCGTCAAGCCGGCCTCGGCCATCACTTCCGCCACGAAGACGCTCACACTCGCGGCGTGTGCTTGCTTGCCGGGAAGAGAGGTGCGTTCGGCCAGCAACACGCCATCACGCCCCAACGCGACGCTGCATAGATGCGTG
>Ga0138256_10009535_pt1 | contig 10179 bp, 6 predicted proteins | sample KNB2016incub_MG_FD_105486 | JGI IMG/M metagenome (GOLD analysis project Ga0138256, IMG submission 105486) | Active sludge microbial communities from wastewater in Klosterneuburg, Austria - KNB2014incub_MG | ecosystem: Engineered > WWTP > Activated sludge > Unclassified | place: Austria... | reverse complement strand
TTTGACTTAGCAAAACAATTCTCTGCAATTACTCGTAAACAAGGTTTGGGTGGTGATTACATTGCTATTGCAAGTAAAAACGGATTGGTTGCTGGGCCAAACAATGTGGCATACGGAACTGCAAAAGCGGCGCAACAACACATGGTGCGTTTATTAGCTGCGGAATTAGCAGTAGATAAAGTGCGTGTAAATACCATAAACCCTGACGGCGTTATTGTAGGCAGTAAAATTTGGGAAGGTGCTTGGGCTGAAGGTCGTGCGAAAGCAAACGGTATTACTGTTGAAGAATTACCAGCCTTTTACGCAAAACGGAATTTATTAAACGAAATTATTACCCCTGCTGATATTGCAAACGGCGTTTTTACTTTTGTAGGGATCCTAGATAAATCAACAGGAAACATCATCAATGTAGATGGTGGTATGGCAAACGCCTTTGTACGATAAGAATTTTTGAGTTAGTTTTAGTTTGTTAAAAACTTCCATGCGATATGAAAGTGTCTGTGGGAGTTTTTTAAAAAAGAGAAATCATGAAACATCCTAACTTTTCATTTTAATAATTACACTAAAATGAATGCTGGTTGTGATCAACGATAAACAACATATTTACACATGAAAATAGAACAAAATCACCTTCAAGACGCTAATAAAACAGCGCTTAAATCACATCAAGAACACATTGATTTTCTATCAAACAGTTTAACCAACAAAGGTTTTAATGTTGGTAACATCATTAAAAAATTACAAGACTTTCAAGTGGCCATCCCTAGTTGGGCTTTGGGCGCTGGCGGAACACGTTTTGGTCGTTTTTCGTTTTACGGAGAACCTTCAAACTTAGAGCAAAAAATACAAGATGTTGGTTTGATACATAGTTTAACACAAACGGCAGGTGCAATTTCGCTTCACATTCCTTGGGATGTACCTGAAGATTATACTGCCATCAAACAAGTGGCTAGTGGTTTAGACATAACATTTGATGCAATCAATTCAAATACGTTTCAAGATCAAAAAAATGCTAAAGAAAGTTACAAATATGGTTCTTTAAGCAACATGAGTGAAGCGGTAAGGCAACAAGCTATCCAACACAACTTGGATGTTATCAAAATTGGTGAAAAATTAGGCTCTAAAAGCTTAACCGTTTGGTTGGCTGATGGGTCGTGCTTTCCGGGTCAAAGTAACTTCCAAACAGCACTTCAGCATACCGAAAACAGTTTGAAAGACATTTACAAAGGCTTACCAAACGATTGGAGCATGCTTATTGAATACAAACCTTACGAGCCTAATTTTTACAGTACCGTAATTCAAGATTGGGGTACCTCGTTTATGTTGGCAAATGCCTGTGGCGATAAAGCCTATTCACTGGTTGATTTAGGGCATCATTTGCCAAATAGCAATATCGAACAAATTGTTTCTATATTAATGCTGAAAGGTAAATTAGGTGGTTTCCACTTTAACGACAGCAAATATGGTGATGACGATTTAACCGTTGGAAGCATCAAACCCTATGCCCTATTCCTGATTTTTAATGAATTGGTTTATGGCATGCAAAACAATCCGCAAAACCCTGATTTAGCGTGGATGATTGATGCGAGCCACAACGTAAAAGACCCATTGGAAGATTTAATACAATCCCTTGAAGCTATTCAAGAAGCCTATTCAAAAGCCCTTTTAGTTGATCAAAAAGCATTAAAAACAGCACAACAGGAAAACGATGTGGTAAAATGCCAAGAACTTTTACAAGATGCTTACAGAACCGATGTAAGGCCACTACTTGCACAAGCAAGATTGCTTAGAGGTGGCGCGTTAAGCCCCATTCAAGCGTATCGCTCTTTAGATGTTCGCAACCAACTTATTAAAGAACGTGGTAAAAATACAGTAGCTACCGGATTGTAATATGTAACTATGATAAATGTAACCGCCGTTTTTGATATTGGGAAAACCAACAAAAAATTCTTTCTGTTTGATAACGATTTTAAAGAAGTGTATAAGGAATACATAAGCTTTGATGAAATTGAAGATGAAGATGGCCACCCTACCGAAAACTTACCTGCTTTACAAAAGTGGCTTAAAGACGTGTTCAATCGTATTTTAGAAGCTTCGGAATACAAAGTGGAAGCTATTAATTTTTCAACCTATGGCGCTAGCTTTGTGCATATAGATGAACACGGTAACGTCCTGACGCCTCTTTACAATTATACAAAACCCTTAGAAGAAAATTTAGTAACCGAGTTCCTCGATACCTACGGTCCAAAAGAAGCCTTTCTTAAAACCATTGGTTGTTATGATTTGAGCATGCTTAATTCGGGCATGCAACTTTATTGGTTAAAGCATCGTAAACCCGAAGTTTTCAATAAAATAAAATATGCGTTGCATTTGCCCCAATACCTTAGTTATGTTTTTACAGGTATTCCATTAAGTGAATTTACCAGTATTGGTTGCCACACTGCGCTTTGGGACTACAGCAAAAAGGATTACCACGCGTGGGTGTATAAAGAAAAAATAAACACTATTTTACCGCCAATCGTTTCTACGGAAACCAGTATCAATATGAACTATAACGGGAAACGCATCAAAATTGGTGTGGGCATTCACGATAGTTCTGCGGCGTTATTACCTTATGTACGAAGCATTAAAAAGAAATTTGTTTTGGTTTCCACAGGCACTTGGAGCATCACCTTTAATCCGTTTACCGAGCATCCCATTTCAGAAAATGCCATCAATTATATGCGCATCAACGGAAAACCAGTTAAGGCAACACGTTTATTTTTAGGGAACGAATACAAAATACAGGTAAATAAATTGCATGCGTATTTTAATGTTTCAGAAGATTATCACCGTCATGTAAAATTTGATTATGACACCTATTTGGAAATCACTAAAGATTTTGAATATATGTTTAAATGGGAAAGTATTTTGGATGAAAACATGCCTGCAAAAACAAAAATACCTTATGATACGTTTGAACATGCCTACCACCAATTAATGACCGAATTAGTATTACTTCAACTAAAAAGCATTAAAAGTGCCATTGGTGAAGATGAAATTAAAAGACTATACATTGATGGTGGTTTCAGTAATAACGATTTGTATATCAAACTATTATCACATCATTTTAGAGATAAAAAATTACGGACTACCGATGCCTCTTTGGGTTCTGCCTTGGGAGCTGCTATTTCAATTTCCGACAAAGAATTAAATTCAAAATTCCTTAAAAAGAATTATTCATTAAAAAAACATGTTCCATTCATTATCAGTTAAATAACTTTTAAAAAAGAAGCGCATTTTAAAATCATGCATCTTATTAATTCTTAAAAAAACTGATATTTTAAAATCAAATAAAATGTCAAAAAATATTAAATTAGAACATCCAAGAGATCAAATTACCAGGATTATTAGTCGTATTTATAAACGCGGTATGACCACAACTTCAGGTGGAAACATCTCAATTATAGATGAAAACGGCGACATTTGGGTTACGCCATCGGCGGTTGATAAAGGTTCGTTGCGTGCCAGCGATATTGTGTGCGTTAAAAAAGATGGCTCCATCATTGGAAAACACAAACCATCTTCTGAATTCCCATTTCATAAAGCCATTTATGAGGAACGTTCAGATATTAAATCAATCATACATGCGCATCCACCTGCATTAGTTTCTTTCAGCATTGTAAGAAAAATACCAAATACCAACATCATTTCACAAGCAAAACATGTATGTGGTCCCATTGGTTACGCCAAATATGAATTGCCCGGAAGTGAAAAATTAGGAAAAGTAATTGCCAAGGAATTCAAAAAAGGCTATAAAGCCATCATTATGGAAAACCACGGTACCGTTTTGGGTGGAAGCGATTTAACCGATGCCTTTGAACGTTTTGAAATGATGGAATTATGTGCACGTACTATTTTGTACGGTTCGCAAATTGGTACGCCTAACTATTTAACAGACGAACAGATTTACGAATTTGAAACCCAAGCTACTCATTTACTTCCAGAAATGGAAACCACCGAGCATTTACCCGATGAAGTTGAAAAGCGCTTGGCTATTTGCAAAATTGTACAACGTTCATGCGAACAAGGCTTAATGATAAGTTCGTATGGCACAGTATCAATGCGTTGGAAAGACAATGATTTTTTAATTACGCCAACCAATGTGAGTCGTTGGGATATGAATGTTGAAGATATTGTTCAAATAAAAGATGGAAAAAGAGAAAAAGGAAAAATACCCAGTAGAGCCACGTGGATTCATCAAGAAATTTACAAACGCAACCCAAAAGTAAATTCCATCATCATGACGCAATCACCTTATTTAATGGCGTTTGGAGTAACAAAATCGTATTTAAATGTGCGTACCATTCCAGAAAGTTGGATATTTTTACAAGATATTCCTTCCATTGCCTATGGCAGCCATTTTAAAACCAATACCAATTCAAAAATACTTGATAATTGCACAACTGCTTTAATTGTTGAAAATGATTCTGTTATCATTACTGGCAATCAACTACTTCAAACCTTTGATTATTTAGAGGTTGCGGAATTTAGCGCCAAGTCCATTGTTTTAGGCGCTTCATTAGGTGACATGGTGCCGATTAATGACGACCAAGTGGAAGATTTACGGAAGAAATTTTTGTCGTAATAACACATCAATTATAAATCAAAAATAATGAAAAACTATAAGCAATACATTAACGGACAGTTTGTAAACTCTACTGCAACAGGTATAATAAACGTGATAAACCCCTGTACTGAAGATATTTTAAGCACCATCCCCAAAGGTTCGATTGAAGACGCTAATAACGCCTTACATGCTGCTAAAGATGCACAACCAAAATGGGAAGCACTTCCAGCAATACAACGCGCTAGTTATTTACATAAAATGGCTACTGTTATTCGAGAAAATCGTGTTTTTTTAGCCGAAACCCTATCCAAAGAACAAGCAAAAGTTATTGGTTTAGCACAAGTAGAAATTGATGTTACCGCCGATTATTTTGATTACAACGCAGGTTGGGCACGACGTATTGAAGGTGAAATTATCCAAAGTGACCGCGAAAAAGAACATATATATTTACATAAAGCACCCATTGGTGTGGCGGTGGGCATTTGCCCTTGGAATTTTCCGTTTTTTGTGATGGCGCGTAAAGTAGCAGCTTCTTTAATTACGGGGAATACCTGTGTTATAAAGCCAAGTTCTGAAGCACCAAATACCATAATGGAATTTGCAGAAAAGATTCAAACCATTGGTTTGGCGCCTGGAGTATTAAATTTTGTTTGTGGCTCAGGAAGCGTCATTGGAAATGCTCTTTCTAAAAGCCCCATTACAGGAATTATCAGTTTAACTGGTAGTGTTTCTGCAGGACAACAAATAATTACTGCCGCAGCTGAAAACATAACGAAAGTATCCTTGGAATTAGGGGGAAAAGCACCGGCTATTGTTTGCGCTGATGCAAATTTAGATTTAGCCGTAAACGCTATTGTGGCATCGAAAGTTATTTTTAGTGGTCAGGTTTGTAATTGTGCAGAACGCGTGTATGTTGAAGACAGCATTTATGATGAGTTTGTAGCTAGAATTACAAAAAAAATGAGTGAAGTTACAATTGCCGATGCCCTAACAGGGAAAAATGCCGATATGAGTAGTTTGGTTTCAAAAGCTCAAATTGATAAAATTACTGAGATGGTTAACTTTGCAAAAAAAGAAGGCGCTGAAGTTATTTTGGGCGGCAAACGTGCAGAAAAATTCACCAAAGGCTTTTTCTATGAACCAACATTATTAACCAATTGTACACAAAAAATGGAAATTATACAAGAGGAAGTGTTTGGTCCCGTTTTACCTATTATGAAATTTAGCAGTTTAGATGAAGCCATTGCATTATCAAACGATTGCCAGTTTGGGTTAACCTCCTCTATATTTTCCGAAAATTATAATAATATCATGCGTGCAACAAACGGACTTCATTTTGGTGAAACCTATGTAAACAGAGAGCATTTTGAAGCCATACAAGGGTTTCATGCAGGATGGAAAAGATCAGGAATTGGCGGTGCCGATGGAAAACATGGCATGGAAGAATATTTACAAACACGGGTTGTATATGCTAAATATTATTAAACATTTAAACTAAAAAAACCATCTAATTATAACCAAACTAAATAAAACATTATGACTCAATACCACCAAGAAGAGGATTTAATAGAAGAAATTGCTGGCGGCGAATTCGAAAGAACCCCTGTCCCGCAATCAAAATTAAAGAGTTGGAAAAGCTTTTTAGGCATGTATGCCGGTGAACATGCTGCCGGTACCGAATTTGTAATTGGACCACTGTTTTTAACTACTGGTGTTAGTGCATTCGATTTGATAATTGGGTTACTTTTAGGAAATTTTTTAGCCGTTTTATCATGGCGTTTTCTAACGGCTGAAATTGCGGTGAAAAATAGATTAACACTCTATTACCAATTAGAAAAAATATGTGGTAAAAACCTAGTTACGGGTTATAATTTAGCCAACGGTATTTTATTTTGCTTTTTAGCGGGTTCCATGATAACGGTTTCGGCTACAGCTGTAGGTATTCCATTTGATATGCCGATGCCGAAATTAACCGACACCATGCCTAATGGTATTACTTGGGTGGTTATTGTACTAGCATTAGGAGCCGTTATTTCCATCATTGCTGCTCGTGGTTACGATACGGTTTCAAAAGCTGCCAATTGGATGTCACCCATTATTGTGATTGGTTTTTTAATATGTGGTATTGTAGCTTTAAACCAATTAGGTGTTGCTAGTTTTTCAGACTTCTGGAACATTTGGGGCGAAGGATCAGCACCAGCTACAGGTCAAATCAAATACACCTTTTGGCACGTCGTTATTTGGTCTTGGTTTGCTAATGCTGCGATGCATATTGGCATGTCTGATTTATCAGTATTTCGTTTTGCAAAAAAAGCAAGTTCAGGATGGACAACTGCAGCAGGTATGTATGTAGGCCATTATATGGCATGGATAGCCGCTTGTTTATTATATGCAGTATATTTAAAAACGCCAGAAGCATTAGCTATGATGTCGAAAGGAGAAGCACTTACTATTGCTCCAGGACCAATGGCTTATAATGCCATAGGTGTATTTGGAATATTGGTTGTTGTATTAGCAGGCTGGACAACTGCCAACCCAACCATATACAGAGCTGGTTTAGCCTTTCAAGCTATAATGCCTAAACTATCAACATTTTGGGTAACAATCATTGCTGGAACTATTGCTACTATTGCTGGTCTTTTCCCTGCATTTGCTATGAAATTATTAGATTTTGTTGCGTTATATGGCTTTATTTTAGCCCCTGTTGGCGCAGTAATAGTGTTTGAGCATTTCTTCCATAATAAAGTTGGCATCATTAAAAATTACGCTGAATATTCGGGTATCAAATTCAATAAATCGGTATTATTGGCTTGGGCAATTAGTTTTGGTTTATTTTATGTCATCTCGTTGAAGTTTGATATATTCCTTTCTTTTGTAACGCTTCCAACATGGTTATTGTGTGGTGTACTATTTTTAGTTTTCAGTAAACAGTTTCAGAAAATAAAATAAATTTAACTTAAAGTTTCAATTATCAAAAAGCCTATAAATATATCGTTTATAGGCTTTTTCATTTTCTATTGTTTTCTTAAATTAATGAAACGTTTACAACACTTTCTAAAGCGACTTGAGTATATTTGTAACAATCCTAATATTTAAAAAGTTTATAATTTGTTTACGATAAAAGACGTCCGAAATAATTCTGGTGAAAGTACATATATCGCCCTTGAAAATGTAACGAAAACAACTTCTGCTAAAATTTATACCACCCTTGGTGCAAGTTTACAAGAATTAAATCTGAATGGAAAAAGCATCATTGCCGATTTATCACCTTTAACTTATAACAACACCTACGCCTCTTCCCTATTGTTTCCGTTTGCGAATAGGATAAAAGATGGTAGTTATTCTTTTGATGGGAAAACGCAGCAATTTCCAATAAATGAACCAGGCAACAACAATGCCCTACATGGCTTGGTTTATAACAAAACGTTTCAAATTATTGAACAGCAAGTCACTGAAAATTCGGCAACTATCAAATTACAATATACCGAAGAGAACGCGTCTATTGGTTTTCCTTATACTTACACCTTTCAAGTTGAATATGTTTTAACAACTGATGCTTTGGACATTCATATTGAAGTTTTAAACACAGATACCAAACCGTTTCCGTTTACCATTGGTTGGCATCCGTATTTTAGCAGTAGCGATTTATACAACAGCACTTTAAATTTTGAAAGCAACAAACAATTGGTTTTTGATGCCCGTTGTATCACCCAAGACATTGCATACATAAAAAACAACCCCGTTTTTGAAGTAAAAGATAAACAACTAGATGATTGCTTTCTTTTAAACACCAATAAAATCCAGTTTAACACACCAGAATACCAGCTTTTAATTAGTGCTTCTGCAGAAAAGAATTTTTTACAAATTTACACACCACCAAAACAAAACACCATAGCGATAGAACCAACTACGGGCGTTTCCGATAGTTTTAATAACAAAATGGGCTTGCAAACCTTACAACCAAAGGCTGCTTATAATGTAACGTGGCAGGTTAAACTTTTATAATTGATAATTTGAACAATGGTAATTAATTCATTTTCACTAATTATATACTAAATCATAAATCCAAAAGTTATATTTTTGAAAATCTAAATTTTACTTTCCTCAATGAATCGTTACATCTATTTAATTATCACCGCAGGTTTTTTAATGCTTTGGAGTTCATGTCGAAACGATTTTGACTTTTCACCAAACACAGGAAATCTGCAATTTTCAAAAGACACGGTGTATTTAGATACCGTTTTTACCAACATTGGCTCCAGCACTTACAACCTAAAAGTTTATAACAGAAGTAATAAGGATATCCTCATTCCGTCTATAAAACTGGCTTTAGGCAACGCTTCTAATTACAGATTGAATGTTGATGGACAAGCAGGGAAAACGTTCGAAAACATTCAAATATTGGCCAAAGACAGTTTGTATATTTTTGTTGAAACTACCATTGATATCAACAATTTTTCAAACCCCGAAGGCACATTTCTATACACTGATCAAATAGAGTTTGATGCGGGCAGCAACTTTCAAAAAGTGGAATTAGTTACCTTGATTCAAGATGCTATTTTTATTTATCCAAATCGCGATAATACCACAAAAGTTATTGAAACCCTTAAACTCGATATTAACGGCGATAAAATAGAAACCGATATTCAAGGACGTGAATTATTAGATACCGAACTCACCTTTACCAACCAAAAACCATACGTTATTTATGGCTTTGCCGCAGTGCCTAACGGAAAAACACTCACGGTAAATGCAGGTGCACGTGTTCACTTTCATCAAAATTCTGGGTTATTAATTTCCGAAGGTGCCACTTTAAAAGTGAATGGCGCTTTAAGTGCCGACCAAAAACTTTTAGAAAATGAAGTTATTTTTGAAAGCGACCGCTTAGAACCCGATTTTGCTGATATTCCTGGGCAATGGGGCACCATTTGGTTTTTTGATGGCAGTTTAAACAATACCATAAATTATGCGACTATTAAAAACGGCTCTATCGGTATTTTATGCGATGGTAACCCCAATGTAGCGACCGAAAAATTAAAAATTACAAACTCACAAATTTACAATAACAGCAGTTTTGGTATTTTGGGCAGAAACACTTCTATTACTGCTGAAAATGTGGTGATTAATAACGCTGGACAATCATCATTTGCGGGCACTTTTGGTGGAAAATATAATTTCACGCACGCTACTATTGCTAATTATTGGAATGGTTCAAGACAATATCCATCTGTATTATTAAACAATTTTATTACCGATGAAAATGATACCGCAATAGTAACCGATTTAACCCAAGCCAATTTTAATAATTGCATCATCTACGGAAACGATAATCCTGAAATTTTGTTAGATGAAATTGAAGATGCTGCAGTAGTTTTTAACTTTAAATTTACCAACTGCCTTATTCGTTTTGATAACAGAAACAACAATTTAAAAGGGCCAAATTACGATTTGAATGATACCAACCATTATGTAGATAACATTTTTAATCAAGACCCAAATTTTAAGAATACCGAATTAAACCAATTGCTTATTGGTGAAAAATCGGCAGCCATAAACAAAGCACTTTCTAC
>Ga0138256_10009533_pt1 | contig 10180 bp, 7 predicted proteins | sample KNB2016incub_MG_FD_105486 | JGI IMG/M metagenome (GOLD analysis project Ga0138256, IMG submission 105486) | Active sludge microbial communities from wastewater in Klosterneuburg, Austria - KNB2014incub_MG | ecosystem: Engineered > WWTP > Activated sludge > Unclassified | place: Austria... | reverse complement strand
GCGGCCACGTCTGCGATAGCCGCGTCACTCATATCAAGCGCGTCAACCGCCCGCGTCCGCATGATGCTACGCAGTGACGCGGCAAAGTCGGCCGCGTCAATCGCCCCGGCCCGCGCCCGTTTCATGGCGGCGGCTACGTCGTCAACCGCGCCCGCGTCAACGGCCAGCCCGACAAAGCGGCGCACCGTCGCCAACTGGCTGGAGAGTTCTACCGTATCAAAGGCCGTCGCCCGCGTCGCCCAATCCGCATTAGCCAGGGTCAGCAGGTCTAGCGCATCGGTCGCAATGGCGATAAGCAACTCAGGCAAATCACCGCTATCGCTCGCGTCGGTCAACCATGCCCCGCTGCTAACGGCGGCGGTGAAAATGCGCCGGGCGGTTAGTGCCTGGGCCAGCGTTACCTCATCACCGGCGGCCGTGCTGATAGCCGTCTTTAGTCCGGCCGTGTAGCGCACCGCGTCAACGCTCGCGGCGCGATAGGTAGCAAGGCGGGATATCATCTCAGAGAACTTGACCGGCTCGGTCAGGCTCATGGCATAGGCCGAAAATACGCCGTCACCGAATAGGAGCGCGTCACCCACGGCCAGCCGTGAAAGCGTCCCTACCACGTCGGCCAGCCCTAGCGCGTCGGCACTCAGGACGCCGATGATTGACGTGACGGCGGCGGTCAAGCCTAGCGCGTCGCCCGCCAGCGACGCGGCCACTTTGCGCCGGGTAAGGTCTTGCATGTATTCGATAACGTCGGCGGCCTCGGCTTGCAAGATGACGCCGTTAGTCACCCATTCGATATGCAATACCGGCCGCTGGCCTTCCGTGCCCTCGGTTGTCACGTAGCGCAACCGTCCGCCCGTTGCGTTATCGGTCAGTATCAGCACTAAATCGCTAGTGGCCCGCGTCCAACCGGGCAGGGCGAATACCTCGGCCAACACGCCGGATATGTCCGGCGAATTACGATACGCGCCAACCCCGATATTAGCCGCGCTCCAATCAACCCCGGCCGTGGTGAGTGGCGTCCGGTCGCTTATGTCGTCAGCCGTGGCGCTAAGCGCCGCCGAGTTATGCGATTTTTCGGCGCGAATCGTTAAGCCGGGATCGTCGTATGTATCCGGCCATAATTTCAGGTAAGCGGAGATGGGGATGGCTAAATAGGGCGCGTCAATATCGCGGAATTCGATAGCGTTATACGGGACGGCGCTATAGCAATCCTGAGTAGCCGCCGCGATGTTGATCGTCCCGGCCGCCGCCTCGCTGCTATCTTCATAAGCATCAGCGTCAACCGTGCCGGATTCGCTGGCGGCGATGAAAGCGGCGGCATGGGATAGCCCGGCCGCGTCGGTCGCCGTCGCCAGATAGTCGGCCCGGCGTGTCGCCGCCGGGGTTAGCTGCCACGTGTCGGCCGCCAAACGTCGCACCGTGTAATGAGGTGCGGCCGTCTCGGTCACTTCCAGCAAGTCGGCCAGTGACGAAACAAAATCGGCCCGGTTGACCATGCCGCCCGCAAGGTCTAGCGTCTCTTGCACCGTCGCCCGGAATATACGCCGCGGGCTTAGGCCGCCCGTCACGTCTACCGTGTCGGCCGCCGCCGCCTCATGCAGTACATAGGGCGCGTGGTAGTTGATAACGAGTTTCGCGGCCTCGGTAGAACTGCCATCGTAGCTGCGGATGCGCATCAACGATGTGCCGTCTATGCCCTGAATAATGATAACGAACCGGCCGCTAGTCCAGACGTCTTCGTGATCAACCACCTCCTGGATGATCGTCTTGATATCGGGCGAATTGTTCCAGCCCGTGCCGACGTTGTTTTCGTCCCACGTCACAACGGCGGTTGTTGTTGGGCTTTGGCCGCTTATCTCATTCGTCGACCCGGCCCATGCTCCGTAGCCCGTGTCATCATCTTCGGCGCGGATGGTGACTTTCGGATCGTCATATGAACCGGACGTAAAGTAACACTCGAGATGCGCGTCATCGATAATCATGCCCTCGAGTTCTTCGAAGTCATTGAAGATCAGGCCTATCCAGTTGGTAGCGGCGTTGGCATTTAACACCGTGCCGTCAACCGTGGTTGCGGTTCCGGCTTGCGCCGCGTCGTGATAGGTCTGCGCTATCTGCTTTGTTACCGTCGCCATATCTAGTCGTCGGCCGCCGTTTCCATCTCGGTAATCATCTCATCCAGCAAGCTCAGCGCCCCGTCAAAAGCGGCGATCTGCCGGTTGGCATCTTCGATGTATTGCGCCCGTTGCGCTTCCAGTTTCGTCTTGCGTTCCTGTAGTTGTTCTAATGGCATAGGATTAACTCGTTGTCAGTTGCTTTAGCACGCCGTTATCGAAACGGGCGTACAGTATTTGTTTGGTTCCGTCGTCAATCACGAATAGGTCGGCAAAGCCCGACGGTGGATTGCCCGCGCCGCCCGCGCGGTCTTTTAGTCGAATAATCCCTAACGCCGGGTCTTGTAACGTGCTACCCACTGATAGTCCGGTTCCGGTCGCTATTGTGCTACTTGCGCCAATGGTGCCGGTTACGGATAGCGTCGGGCTGGTGACTAGCGACGAATTCAATTCGATAACTGACGGATTCAACCCGCTTGTCAGTTTGTAAATCTGAATACCAACTTCGGTTAGTTCGGCGAATCCATAGGTCGGATTGACGCCAATTTCAAGATAACGATTGCCGCTGCCATCTTGCCGCGCGGATACCAGCCCGATATGCGTGCCCCCGGCTGTTACCCATTTCAGCGAACGGTCGGCCGCATAGACGTTCTCAGAGTTAAGCAGACGTACGCCGTCGGTCGGATTGATTCGCACCGCCTGAGAAGCGCCGCTATAAATATCCAGAGTGACGTTACGGAGCGTTACCCCTTGCTCGCTGGCGACAATGTATTTAGCCGTGGTCGCCGTGTCGGTTAAGTCCGTACCGGCGGCAATGCCCCACTGTTCCGATAGCCCCAGCACGCCGTCAAGATTGCCCAACCTTACGCGCGGTTTGATACTGGGTAAGGTGCGCGTTTCACCCGCGCCCGGCCATGCCGCGCCGGGCAAACTGCCAAACGGCCGCGTCGCGTCAACCGTGAATATGTCCAGATAGGGCGACTGGCCCATGTCGGCCGTCAGCAACATGTGACCCTTATAGACCGTGTGACCGACCGGCGGCGGCGCGGACATGTAAGCGTTTGTCCACTTGACGACGGCCGCCCCTATAGGCACACTAAAACCGTTGTGACCGCCACTGCGACGGGTACAGTACAGCCGGTAGTATCCCGCCTTGCCTTGCGCCAAATTCCGGTCATACAGCGTGCCTGGGGCCGAAACCTCTAGATAAATATCAGGCAGATAAAGCGAACCGCCGCCCGCCACTTCGCCCATCGGCTTGATACGCACAACATCGCCGGTTGTGAAATAGGATAGGCCGGTGAGATAGCTGGCCGTGGCATAGATAACCGACGCGCCGACGGCGTTGATAACCCCTAGCGTCCCGCCTATGCCGCCTATCCCACGGGCGATAGTGGTTGCCGTGGCAACCAGCATTGTCCCGCCCGTCGCGTGCATTTCATCGGCTACAAAAGTGCTGGCGTGCAATTCGCCTCTCACCCTTACATTGTTAAATTCAGCATCGCCGGTTGACCCTTGTATCTGCCAACCGCGCAAGCCTGAGGCAAAGCCCGGATAGCCGCTTTCAAGATCTCCGTCTTTGGTTAGCATGACGAGCGCTTGACCCGTCGCGTTTTCGATACGTAACATGGCCGCCGTTTGATCGGCTCGCTGCTTCATGAGTAGCGCGTGCCACGTTGACGCGGGCGATACCAGTTTCAGCGCGGCCGTCCCGTCGGGTGCGGTTCCGATACCCGCGCTGAATAATTGCAGATACCCGAATCCGTTTGTTTTCAGAAGTTGCGACGCTTGACCGGGGTTGTCACTGGCGAGTATTGAGTGCCCATGCCCCGCGCCGGTGACGTTGTTGGTTGTGACGGCCGACAGTTGCAACGGCGTGCCCATTACTAATTGCTCGGTCGATATGGCAAGGCCACTATTTGTGGCAAGGTCAACGGCCAAGATTTTGGCGGCTATCTTGATACCCGCCCCGGCGACGGTATCATTTAGGGCAATCCCCGTTCCGTTAATCGTTAGGCCGCTTGGCTCCTGTAGCAGGATAGACGCGCCGGGCGTCGGTTCGCTCCTGATGTAAAGGCCGGGTGAATCGCTGGAAACGCGCCAACTTACCGCCTGTCCCGTCACCGATATGCCGCCGTTACCGGCCGTCACCGGCACGTGGGTACTGGCCGATAATGCGCTGATGTCCACGCCGTCGATTGTCACCCCGGACGCGACGGCAAGATTTCCGGTCAGGGTCACGCTCCCGTCCGTCTTCAGGAATTCGGTATGATCGTGGGTTCCCACATCCGCGCCGGATGATATGGATAGGCTGCGGCTAGACCCGCCGCCGCCGCCGACCCGTCGCTGGCCGGTGACAATGTTACGGATGACCTGCGCGGCTTGCACCGCTACCGTGCGCCGCATGCCGGGGATGTTGGAGACAATCAGCCGTGAACGCGGCCGCCCGTCGCGCAGGCGCTCCGTTACTTCGAGCACCATATAGTCATCAGTCGAAACGGTGTTCGGCGCTACCCGTGTATTGTTTTCGATACGCACTGTAGAGCCGGGGCGAATGGGCGCGGCGGTGTAAGCCTCAATTGTGTAATATTGCCGTACGTCCGAATTTAACAACTGATGCACGGCGGCGTATAGCAGGTTATCCGACGCCGCTTGTAGCTCGGCCAGGTTGCCCGCGTCGCTTACGGAGATATCGCCGTAAGTCTCACGAATGGCCCGCGTACCGTAGGCCGTTACCCCGGCGTTTAGGCGCACGCTGTCGGGGATGTAATAATCGCTGGATAATTCAACCGTACAGCCGTTAGCGACGGCATAGGCCAGCGCGTCGGTTGTGCAATAGCGCAGACTGACCACCTGGTCGCCACCGGATGGGTAGATCTTGGTTATGAAAGGGACCGACCGCTTGCCCCTAAGTGTAAAGGCCGCGCCCTTAAGCGGGTTGACCTCATCTGTCACCTGCCGCGCCGCTTCGTCCGTATCGTACATAATGATGCTAACACCGGATGAATCGGCCGTGCGCTGCCAATCCAGAGAGAGGGAGGGGGTATGGCTTGACAGCGACGAATAGCGGAAAAATTCACCTGTGCGCTCGGCGATGTTCGAGAGCAGGTCAAAAGCGCTTTCACCCTTTGGGACATGCGCCGTGCCCTCAGCCGTGCCGTTGCCCGTCTGGAAAGTTACGCTCCAATCCGGCGCGTGTTGCATGACCTGGGTAACGTCGGCCGTGGTTCGCGCGCCGTAATCATAGGCTGTCACGTCATTGCCGACGCTGGCCGCGCCGGTCAACCCGTCTTGCACGCCTACCGTTTTGGCCGTGGTACTGATATCGGTGATCACCGTATCGAAGTTAGACGGGCCATTGAGTACGATGCGAATCCGTTGATTGACCGCCATATCCGCAACGGTATCTAACGTCAATGTCGTGTGCCGGATAATGACCGTGTTGTCTATCGCCGCAACGCGGGGGATGTCGGGCTGAAATTGCACCACGTTGGCGGCCGCGCCGGGTGGCTCTATTGCCGTGATCCGGGCGACGTGATAGTCACCATCGTTTAGCGACCCCGTCCTGATTCGGATTTCGTCATCGACTTCGATATCGGCAACGCTATCCAGTTCCACACTATCGTTTCCCGGCGGGGCGGCAACGGCCACGCCGGTCGTGATGGGCGCAGCGCGGGCGGCGGTCAACTCAGCCGCGATCAAGTTCTCTTCTCCGATGGGCGACCATACCAATTCCTTTGTGAGTAGCGATTCGACGCCCTTGCCGCTGATCGTCACAAAAGACACGCCATTGCTGGTGTACGGTTCTACGTCCTCTACAATAAAACAGGCCATGACGCGCTCCGTACCTAGCCCTGAGTAACCACCGAGCGCCTTTGTAATCACGCATACCCGGCCGGGAATCAGCCAGGAGGCGTACGCGCCCACGGCATAAAACGTTGCCCGCCCGCTACCTATCTGCGAGACAATTTGCGTCCATTCGACGGTGTTATCTACCACGCCGTCAAAATAGTTAGCCTCGCCAATGACAACCTGTGTCAGGCTAGGGAGAGTGTAGAAATAGGCTTTGGTCGCGCCCCAGTTTCTTGGCATTAGTTGGTTAGAAAGTCCTTAAGTTGCCATGTGGCATTAACGATAAAATAAGACGGTGCGCCCATGTATTGAATCCCCTGTGCCGCGCCGGTTACGTCAATCAATCGCGCCGGGGCGGTGAATGAGGCGTGATCATCGACGCCGTGAACCCACCCCGTAAAAGTTCCGTGCTTGCCCTTTAGGGTGATTAGATTGTCGTATTGCGTGTGCGCGTCGGGCGCGGTGTTCACAAAACGGAAAGTAAATGTCAGTTGCGGCGGCATAAGCGCGGCGGCCGATGTGCCGTCAAGGTCGATAATCGCCCCGGCGTCATTGGTCGCCATACGAATCAGAACATCCGGCCCGCCTAGATTCGGCGACGCATCCACGCGCACCGGAAGCGGCGACGCCTGCCCCGTGTAAAGAACAGTGAAGGTAGTGGAACCGTCCGTGAATGACTTAAACAGGCATTGATACATTATGGCAATACCCCTAACGCCCGTAGCGCGGCAAGAATATCCTCGCCGGATTGTTGCCAGTTAATCGTTACCGTCCGGCTGGTCGGTATGCCGTTAATCAGGCTGGTGGCCGACGCCGCGCCGGATTCCACGGCGCTGATGTCCATATCCATCACCGCCTGGTACGCCGTCGCCGGGTTGACAAAGCCATCGACCAGCCCTTTTGCCTCATTCACGGCAGCGACGGCTAATTCCGTATTGGCGTCTATTTGCACCACAATCGGCTCGGCGGGGGTAACTGAATCTAGCGTCTCCTGAAACCCCTCGCGGAATCCGCGATCATCCATCTCAGGCATGGCCCGCGGCCCCAGGTCGACCGCGTAGCCGCCCTCCAGGATACGCAAGGCGTTTTCAACCGTGGCGGCGTAATCCTCCCATGCCAGCTTGCCGTCTATCGCCTGTTGCGCCAGATTGTCAATGATGGTCTGTTGCTGCATCCCTTCGATAGCGGCTTGAATATCACCGGCGGCCGTGCCCAGCGTAGCGGCGAAATCGGATAGGGGATTGACCCCCGCGCCGCCGCGCCGCATGGCTTCGAATATGGCCTGTCCGGTGTCGAATCCCCACTGCTCACCGTCGGCCCGCGCCGCGCTCGCGTCGTCTAAAAAGTCGGCAAATATCCCGCCGCCTTTTGCCGTGGCCGCCGTGGTGTACGCCTCCCATGCATCACGCGCTTTAGCCGCAATGGTCGATTGCTCTAGCAGGGCTTGATTAACCGTGCCCATCTGTTCGATGACATAGCTCCAATTGCCGCTATCCAGATCGGGCATGACCGGCCGCACTTCCTGATTGGACGCCTGGACAAAACGGGTGTACGCGTCGGTGTAGGCGTTAAGCTGAAATGTCGCCTTTTCCGGCGGCGCGGGGAATATATACCCGGTGCTTTTCACTTCCTGAATCCGCTGTAGCCTCAGCAATTCGTCGGCCACAATTCGATAGCGTTCGGCGGCTATTTCAGCATCGACGGGGTCAAGTCCCAACTCAAAAAAGTTGACGCCCTTTTCCTTTTCCATCGCTGCTATCTGCGCATTGACGGCTTCGAGATCGCCGCCCATGTCTTTAATGCGTTTCACGGTTGCATCAGTCGCGAATTGAAAAGTTGCCGTGGCGCCCAGGTTACCAACTAATGATCCTGCGCTTTTCGCCGTTTCCTGAATAGCCTGATCGAGCAGTTGCACGCTATCCGTCGCCACGCCAATAGATTCGGCAAGACTGGCCGCGAACGCTTCCTTAAACGTATCGCCCGCGTTAATGACGGAGGTCTCCAGTATTTGCAGTTGCCCGGCGGCTTCCTCCGATTTTTTACCGACGCGCCCTATCTTTTCCTCCGCCGCGTCAAGTATCGCCATGCGGAAAGCTTCGTCAGTAGCGACGCCTTGCGCCTCTAGCGCGGCCATCTTGCCTTTCACTTCGTCGATGCTCAAGCCCATTTCTTTGAGGCCGCGCGTCGATCCGGTATTCAGCGTATCGGCCAGCGTTTCCATGTTCCAGTCAAGCTCGGCCGCCGCGCCGGAAAAGGCGATGATCTGGTCTTTCGATAACCCCAAATTCAGGGCCATCATGTTGGAGGCGTCAGCTATGAGTTGCGCGTCAGTGACGAGGCCGCCGGTGGCGGCTTTCAGGTCGCCCAGCATGGCGTCCGAGGTAGAGCCAATCGCGGCGGTCAGGTCCTCAAAGTCACCGCGGGCGTCGGCCAGCGCAGCGCCTTCGGATAGTGCGGCCATCGCGCCGCTTGCCAGCCCTTGTAGCGTACTGAATGCTCGCCCCACCAGATCGATACCGGCCTGGAGATTGAGTAGCCCCAGACCGCCGCCGTTGGCCTTTTCGTTGATACCGTCAAGTGACCGCTTGGCGGCGTCGCCCATGCGGTCGAAAGAGTTGGCCGCTTGCCTTAATTCACCCTCGCCCTCAAAGCGGGTTTCTACCCGGTATTCGACGCTGCCATCGGCCATTTAGATTAAGCCCTCTTTCAATGCGAATATGTAGCTAACCAAATCCCACGCCGCCGGATTCGCATCACACCATGCCACCTTATTGGTTGCATCCCGATAGCCGTTTAATGCGACATAGATATTGGCGGCGACGCGGGCGCGGGTGAATTCGTCGGCCGGCCAATCCAGCCAGCCGCCCGCCGTGGCCGCGCCCCAGTTGCGGTATAGCCAATAGTCAAGCTCCGGCGGCTTCGGTGCGCCGTCCTCTACATGGGCCGCTACTGCAAGGACGTACGTTTTGGGATAGTCATTAACCGGTCGAATTGGGCGCTACACAGTGAACCATAATAATTCACCTCAGCCGGGGTCAGGTCATCGACCAGCACGCCGTCGAAGTAGTAGCGTCGCTTTGGTTTCATGCCATCCGTTACGATATCTTCATAGTATGTAGCCGGTGATTCGATCCAACCGGCCTCAATCGCAGCCTGTAGCGCGGCTTGCCTTTCGTCGGCTAATGCGGCGCGGTTTCCGTAGCCGATATAGGCCCGGTTCCACGCGGCGACGTCGCGTTGCCGCATGTCAATTTTTAACTCAAAGGCACGGCCGAATATATCGGCCGCGCCCTCATTTGTGCCCCTCTCTTTTGTCATAACCGGTTATTCCTTACGCGGGCGCGGCCATCGTCGGATCGCTGTCTATCGTGATCGTCATCTGATAGCCTATAAACCCGTTAGACGGTGACGACTTGGTAAAGCCCCCGCTCCGTGCGCTGGCCGACGTATAGCGCGTCTTGCCCGACGTGATATCAATCGACCCCGACGTGCCCGCCTTAATCCCCGCCTCCAGCGTATGCGTGCCGCTGGTCGGTGCGATAAAGTCGACTGTGAACTGCCAACCCGTGCCAATGACGTGGGTCAGCACGCCGTCGGCCACGGTCTCGGACAATATCTGTCCGGAATTCTGAGTGTTAATTGAACGGATATTCGGGAGCACAATAGACGCAAATGTCGCCTCTTGCCCGTATCCAACATCACCAGCCATAAACTCACCTCGTTAAAAGTAATCTGTTAATTGAACAGTGAACCGTTGCGCGATTGAATCGGGATCGGGTTCGCCTTCCTCGTTGAAATACGGACCTAGTAGCGTGTTGGCCCGGACGCTTTCTATGCGCGTCGGCGCGGCCAGTAACGCGGTGATGACCCCTTGCCGCAAGGTTTGAAAGGCGTCTAACACTTCTTTATCCGACCGCCCGGCGCGATAGTCCAGCAGGGTCAGATTGACGCCATAGGCCGCCGCCGGGTTTGTCCATGACGCGCCTGGCGTTGCCAGCACATCATCAGCAAGGGCGATAATCGCCCACGGCGCCCGCGCCCGGCTTGTCGTCTGCGGCGTAACGTAATCGTTAATCAGGACGCTATATTCAGCGAACAAGCCCGATGCGTTTAGCGTCGCCACTAGCGCGGCTTGTATCGTTGTCTCGGTCATCGCGGCCCCATGCCCATATCAAGCATGTAATCCAGTTCTTTCACAATCATCGATTTCAATAGCGGCCGCG
>Ga0138256_10009531_pt1 | contig 10181 bp, 6 predicted proteins | sample KNB2016incub_MG_FD_105486 | JGI IMG/M metagenome (GOLD analysis project Ga0138256, IMG submission 105486) | Active sludge microbial communities from wastewater in Klosterneuburg, Austria - KNB2014incub_MG | ecosystem: Engineered > WWTP > Activated sludge > Unclassified | place: Austria... | reverse complement strand
TGTGCGAGTTCGCGGCCCGGCGCGGCGACCTCGACTGGCGCTTCACGCCCTCGCCGACGTCGCAGCAGGGCATCGCCGGCCACGCGCTGGTCGCGTCGCAGCGCGGGCCGTCGTACCGCCGCGAAGTGGCGCTCGAAGGGCGTTGGGGCGAGCGCCTCGTGGTGCGCGGCCGCGCCGACGGCTGGGACGCCGACGCGCGCCGCGTCGAGGAAATCAAGACCTGCCGCGGAGACGCCGCGCGCATCCCGGCCAACCAGCGCGAGCTGCACCGGGCGCAGGCGCGCGTCTACGGCTGGCTGCTGTGCGAGCGCGAGGGGCTCGCGGCGATCGAGGTCGCCGTCGTCTATCACGACATCGACACGCAGCGCGAGACGGTGTTCGCCGAGCCGATGGCGGCGGACGCGCTGCGCGCGCACTTCGACGCGCTGTGCGCAGCCTGGCTTGCCTGGGCCGAGCACGAGGCCGCGCACCGCGCGGCGCGCGACGCGGCGCTGGCGGCGCTGGCGTTCCCGCAGGCCCAGTGGCGCAGCGGCCAGCGCGAGCTCGCCGCCGCCGTGTGGCGCGCGGCGCGCCAGGGCGGCGCGCTGCTCGCGCAGGCGCCCACGGGCATCGGCAAGACGCTGGGCACGCTGTTCCCGCTGCTCAAGGCCTGCCCCGCCGAGCGGCTCGACCGCGTCGTGTTCCTGACGGCCAAGACACCGGGGCGCGCGCTGGCGCTCGACGCGGCCGAGACGATCGCGCGTTCGGCGGGCGACCTGCCGCTGCGCGTGGTCGAGCTGGTCGCGCGCGACACGGCCTGCGAGCACCCGGGGCGCGCCTGCCATGGCGACGCCTGCCCGCTGGCGCGCGGCTTCTGGGACCGCCTGCCCGCCGCGCGCGCCGCCGCCGCGCAGCAGCGCCTGCTGCGCCGCGCCGCGCTGCGCGAGATCGCGCTGGCGCACGAGGTCTGCCCCTACCACCTCGGGCAGGAGATGGCGCGCTGGGGCGACGTGATCGTCGGCGACTACAACCACTGGTTCGACGAGGGCGCGCTGCTGCACGCGCTGGCGCAGGCCGAGGGCTGGCGCGTCGGCGTGCTCGTCGACGAGGCGCACAACCTGGTCGAGCGCGCGCGCGCGATGTACAGCGCCGAGCTGCGCCGCGCCGACTTCGCCGCGCTGCGCACCACGGCGCCGGCGGCGCTCGCACGGCCGCTGCAGCGCCTGCTGCGCGCGTGGGCCGTCGTCGTCAAGGGCCAGGCCGGGCCCCATGCCGTGCTCGAAGACGGCGTGCCGACCCGCTTCGCCGCGGCGCTGCGTGACTGGAACGCCGCCGTCGGCGAGCAGTTGACGCAGGAGCCCGAGCACATCGACGCGGGGCTGCTCGAAGCGCACTTCGCCGCGCTGCGTTTCGCGCGGCTGGCCGAGTCGTTCGGCGCGCATTCGCTGTGCGACGTGACGCTGGCCGCAGCGCCGGCCGGGCGACGCAAGGCGTCGTCGACCGTCGGCCTGCGCAACGTGCTGCCGGCGCCGTTCCTCGAACCGCGCTTCGCGGCGGCGCGCGTCGCCGTGCTGTTCTCGGCCACGCTCGCGCCGCAGCGCCACTACGTCGACACGCTCGGCCTGCCGGCGGCGACGCCTTCGATCGACGTCGCCGGGCCGTACCGCGGCCAGCTCGCCGTGCGCATCGCGCGCCACATCTCGACGCGCTGGCGCGACCGCGAACGCTCGCTGGCGCCGATCGCTGCGCTGATCGCTGCGCAGTACGCCGCGCGCCCGGGTAACTATCTCGCCTTCTTCAGCAGCTTCGACTACCTGGCGCAGGCGGCGCGCGCGTTCGAGGCGCGCCACCCCGAGGTGCCGGTGTGGCTGCAGCAGCCGGGCATGGACGAAGCCGGGCGCGAGCGCTTCCTCGCGCGTTTCGACGAACACGGCGCGGGCATCGGCTTCGCCGTGCTCGGCGGCGCATTCGCCGAGGGCATCGACCTGCCGGGCGAGCGGCTGGTCGGCGCCTTCATCGCCACGCTCGGCATGCCGCAGGTCAACCCGCTGAACGAGGCGTTCCGCCGCCGCCTCGACGGCAGCGGCCGCGACGGCTGGGACGCGCTCTACCTCGTGCCCGGCCTGCGCAAGGTGGTGCAGGCCGCCGGCCGCGTGGTGCGCACGCCGACCGACCGCGGCACGGTGCACCTGATCGACGACCGCTACGCCCAGCCGCGCGTGCGGCGGCTGCTGCCGGCGTGGTGGTCGGTGGAGTGAGCGCCGCACGGCCGCTCCGAAGGCGCTCGCACCCCCTCGGGGGGCCGGCCCGCAGGGCCGTGGGGGCCCTGTGACCCGACTCAGGCCGTTGCGGCCTCGATACGAAACCCGCGCACCGAATCGACGAGCCGGCTCGCCTGCTGGTTGAGGCTGTCGGACGCCGCCGCGCTCTCCTCGACGAGCGCAGCGTTCTGCTGCGTCACCTGGTCGAGCTGCGTGACGGCGGTGTTGACCTGGTCGATGCCCTGCGTCTGCTCGACGGCGGCGGCGCTGATCTGCGCGATCAGCTCGCTGACGCGCCGCACCTGCTGCACCACGCCTCCCATCATGCGGCCGGCGTCGCCGGCCAGCGCATTGCCGGCCTCGACGCGCTCGACGCTCGATTCGACCAGAGCCTTGATCTCGCGCGCGGCCCCGGCGCTGCGCTGCGCCAGCGTGCGCACCTCGGCGGCGACGACGGCGAAGCCGCGCCCCTGCTCGCCGGCGCGCGCCGCCTCGACGGCGGCGTTGAGCGCGAGGATGTTGGTCTGGAACGCGATCGCGTCGATCGTGCCGATGATCTCGCCGATGCGCGCGGAAGACCCGCGGATCGCGTCCATCGTCTGCACCACGTCGCGCATCACGCGGCCGCCGTCGCCTGCCGTCTCGGCGTTGCGGCGCGCGACGCGCGATGCCTCGCCGGTGTGGTCGGCGCCGTGTCTGACGGTGGCGGCAATCTGTTCCATCGATGCCGCCGACTCCTCGAGGTTGGCGGCCGTGCGCTCGGTGCGCGCCGACAGGTCCTGCGCGCCGGCGGCGATCTCGCCGCTCGACCCGACGATGACGTCGCTCGACGTGCGCACGCGCAGCACCATGCCGCGCAGCGACTCCTGCATCGAGCGCAGCTCGATCATCAGCTGCGCCGCCTCGTCGCGGCCCCACGGCGCGGGCGAAGTCGTCAGGTCGCCGTCGGTCATCGCGCGCAGGTGGCGGCTCGTCTCCTTCAGGCCGCCGTCCATCACGCGGTAGAAGCTCAGGAACAGGTAGCTCGCGATGCCGATCGCGACGGCGACGACGCCCAGCAGCACGGCGAGCCGGCGGACCAGCGCCTGCTGCAGGTCGCCGACGTAGACGCCCGAGCCGACGATCCAGCCCCAGGGCTCGAAGCCCGCCACGTACGACACCTTGTCGACCGGCTGCTCGCTGCCCGGCTTGGGCCACTGGTAGGCGACGAAGCCCTTGCCGCTCTTGCGCACGGTGTCGACGAAGGCGCGGAACAGCGCGAGGCCGTTCGGATCCTTCATGTCGCCCACGTCCTTGCCGTCGAGCTCCGGCTTGATCGGGTGCATCACCATGCGCGGCTGCATGTCATTGATCCAGAAGTATTCGCCGCCGTCGTAGCGCAGCTTCGCGACGGCGCCCGTCGCGGCGCGCTGCGCCTGCTCGCGCGTCATCGTGCCGGCGGCCTCCTGCGCGTGCGCCCAGGCGATCACGCCGTGCGCCACCTCGACGTGCTGGCGCGTCGCGTCCATGCGCGCCTGCATCGACTGCTGCGACTGCACGGCGACGAGCCAGCCGAGCAGGCCGAGCAGCGGCACGACGAAGGCCGCCGAGATGATCGACACCTTGGCGGCGAAGCGCAGGTTGCGGAACAGCCGCACGCCGACGGCCCAGAAGCCGTGGTGCGTGAAATAGCCTGCGGGCGGCGCGGCGCCGGGGGAACCAGGGGTGACGAATGCGCCGCCGGTGGGCGCGGCCAAGGGGGCGGTTCCTGCTGCCAGGGACGACATATCTGTGCTACTCCATTGTTGTTGTTCGGAAGTACGGGCACGGCACAACGGGCGCTGTGCGTACCCTGCTGTCGACAGGGCCATTGTCGGCAGCGCAGGCGGCGGGCTTGAGCCGAAATGCCGGCCGAACCGGGTGCATCTCGGCGCACGGCGCGGCGCCGTGCTCAACTTGCTACCGCGGCTGCCGATATGCCGTCACAGCCACGATGGTCTTCCCATGAGCGAACCCCGACACGCCCTGGTCTGCGACGACAACCAGCTCAACAGCCGGCTCGTCGCCGTGTTCCTCAAGAAGCTGGGCTGGCAGACGCGGATCGTCGACAGCGGCGCGGCAGCGCTCGCCGCTCTGGCCGAGGGCCGCTACGCGCTCGTGCTACTCGACATGCGCATGCCCGGCATGACGGGCGAGGAGGTGTGCCGCCGCATCCGCGAGGACCAGCGCCACGCCGCGCTGCCGGTGATCGCCTACACGGCGCACAGCACGCCGGAGGAAAAGGAACGCATCCTCGCCGCCGGCTTCAGCGGCCTGCTGGTCAAGCCGACCTCGTTCGCCGACCTGCGCGAAGCCTGCGAGGGCCTCTTCGCCGCGGCCCCCTGAATCCGCTACCTGCATCGATGAACGGCGCATTCCCGATCGCCGCGCCGGCACGTCCGGCCCGCTCCGCCGGCGCCCGCTGCGCCTGGCTGCTGATCCGCGACCCCGGCGAGGCGCGCGCCCTCGAGTTCGCCCTCGCCGCCGAGGGCTGGCAGGTCGGCGCCGTCGCGCACACGCTGGGCGCGCTGCACACGCTGATCGGGCGCGGCGACGCGGCGCCGGCGCTGATCGTCACCGGCGTGCGCTTCGACGACGGCGACGCGCTGCGCCTGATCCGCAGCCTGGCGCGGCGCGGCTGGCGCTCGGCGCTCTACATCGCCAGCCGCCAGCAGCGCGCCGTGATCAAGGCCGCCGTCGCTCTGGCCGAGGCCTGCGGCGTCAGCGTCGCCGGCTTCACCGAACGGCCGGCCGACGCGGCGGCGATCGCCCGCCACCTGGCCGGCTACGTGCCGCCGCCCGACGCGGCGCCGCGGCACCGCGCCGCAGCGATGCCGCTGGGCAAGGACGAGTTGCTCGAGCTGCTCGACCGCGGCGCATTGCACCCGTGGATGCAGCCCAAGCTGCGCATCGCCAGCGGCGAGATCACCGGCTTCGAGGCGCTGCTGCGCGCGCACGACGCCGAGGGGCGCCTGGTGATGCCCGACCGGCTGGTCGGCGCGCTGGCAGCGCACGGCCTGCTCGACCAGGCGACGATGCACATGGCGCGCCAGACGGTCGAGTTCGTCGCCGCCTGCCTCGCCGAAGGCATGGCGGTCAGCGCATCGGTCAACGTGTCGATGCAGTCGCTGTCGAACCTGGCGTTCTGCCAGGAGCTCGAGCGCACTGCTGCGCACGTCGACCTGGATCCGAGCTGGATCACGATCGAGATCACGGAGACCGACGCGATGGGCGACATGTCGACAGTGATCGAGAACACGGCGCGCATCCGCATGCACGGCTTCAACCTGTCGATCGACGACTTCGGTACCGCCTATTCGAGCCTCATGCAGCTGTCGCGCATCCCGTTCTCGGAGCTGAAGATCGAGCGTGCCTTCGTCAGCGGCATCGACCGCGACACCGGCAAGCAGGCCATCGTGCGCTCGTGCGCGCAGCTCGGCCGCTCGCTCGGCCTGCACGTCGTCGCCGAGGGCGTCGAGACGCGCGAGGAATACGAGGCCGTCGGCCGCCTCGGCTGCACCGAAGTGCAGGGCTGGCTGATCGGCAAGCCGATGCCGGTGGCGCAGGCCGTCGAGTGGCTGCGCGCCCTGCCGGACCAGCGCTTCGCGGTCTGAGGGTGACGACACCGCGCTCGCCGGGTACGGCGAGCGGGGTGTCGTCACTCAGGCCTTGCGCAGCATCTCCGCGTCGCCCTTCTGCTTCGCGTAGATGCGCAGCACCTCGGCGATGCGCGCCTCGCTGTAGGGCTTGACGACGAAGCCGCCAATGCCCAGCTCGAGCGCCTTGCGTACCAGCTCGATCTTGCTGTAGGCCGACACCATCACGACGAAGGCCTGCTTGTCGATGGCGCGGATCTGCTCCAGCACGGCCAGGCCGTCGAGCTCGGGCATGTCGATGTCGAGCATCGTCACGCGCGGCTGCAGGAGGTTGAACCGAGCCAGCGCGGCGGTGCCGTCGCGCGCCTCGTGCAGCTCGGCGGTCGTCAGGCTGCGCAGCAGCCGCGTCAGCAGCTGGCGGCTCGACATGTTGTCGTCGGCCAGCAGGATGCGGCGCGGCACCTCGGCCGGTGCTTCGGGGGCGGATGGGAGAGCAGCTTCTTCCATGGTCATTGGGGGGTCAGCAGCGCCCCGCGCGCTTCCAGGATCAGGCCCTCGCACAGCACGGTGGCACGCTCCATTCTGCCAGCCGACAGCTCGGCCTCGACATCGGCCGAAAGGTCGGTCAGCCGGCCGTAGCCGTAGGAGCCCGCCGTGCCCTTGAGGGTGTGCAGCAGCGACTTCAGTTCGGACCAGTCGTCGCGCGTCAGCGCGGCGCGGATGCGGTCGATCTGCGCCGGCAGCCCGGCGCGGAACTCGGCGGCCAGCGCCGCGATCTCGCGCGCATAGTCGTCGTCGCCCTCGATGCCGGCGGGCTGCGTCGCCGCGCCGACCAGCGCCGCGATCACCTGGTAGAAGCGCTCGCGCTCGACCGGCTTGGCGAGCACGTCGTCGCAGCCGATCTCGCGGTAGCGCTGCACGTCGGACTTCATCACGTTGGCGGTGAGCGCGACGATCGGCCGGCTGTAGCCGGCGCCGCGCAGCATCTGCGTCGCGGCGACGCCGTCGAGCACGGGCATCTGGATGTCCATCAGGATCAGCTCGAACTCGCGGCGCAGCGCCGTCTCGACGGCGTCGCGGCCGTTGCCGACGACAGTGACGTCGAGGCCGGCCTGCCGCAGGTAGGCGGCGAGCAGGCGCTGGTTGTCGACGCCGTCCTCGGCGAGCAGCACGCGGCCGCGCAGGTCGGGCGCTGCGAAGCCCGAGATCGCGAACTCGGCGTGCTCGTAGATGCGCAGGTCGCCTTCGAGCGTCAGCAGTTCGTCGGCCGGTACCGCGGCGGGCAGCGGCAGCACGAGCTGGAAGCGGCTGCCCTTGCCCGGCTCGCTCCTGACGCGGATGCGCGCGCCCAGCGCGGCGGCGAGCTGGTTCGACAGGTACAGCCCCAGGCCCGTGCCGCCGTAGCGTCGCGTCGTCGACACGTCGGCCTGCACGAAGGGCTGGAACAGGCGCGACTGCTGCTCGGGCGTCATGCCGATGCCGGTGTCGGAGACGGTGAACAGCAGCGCCGGCGGATCGGCCTGGTAGCGCACCGAGATGCGCACGCTGCCGCGCTGCGTGAACTTGATCGCGTTGCTGCACAGGTTGAGCAGGATCTGCTTGAGCCGCACCGGGTCGCCGGCGAAGCGCGCCGGCAGCGGCAGGTGCGGCTCCACCGCGAACTCGAGCGACTTCTCCTCGGCGCGACCGGCGACCAGCGTGACCAAGTCGCGCAGCAGGATGGGCAGGTCGATGTCGATGCGCTCGAGCTCGACCTGGCCGGTCTCGATCTTCGAGAGGTCGAGAATGTCGTTGATGACGTCGAGCAGGTGGCGGCCGTTGCGGATGATGGTGCGCACCGCCGCCTCTTTCTCGTCGGCGGCGACGTCGCGCGTCAGCAGCAGCTCGGCGAAGCCGATGATCGACGTGAGCGGCGTGCGGATCTCGTGGCTCATGTTGGCGAGGAAGGCGCTCTTCGCGCTGCTCGCCGCCACAGCCTCGTCGCGCGCGCGGCGCAGTTCGTCGGTGCGGCGCTGGATCAGCTCTTCCTGCAGGCCGGTCACGTTGCGCAGCTCGCTGCTCAGGTTGTAGAGCTCGAGGCTGCGCCCTTCGAGCAGCGACTCGGCCTGCTTGCGCGCGGCGCGTTCGCGCGCGAGCCCCCGCTCCAGCAGTTCGACCAGCTCGTTCACCGGTGGCTCTTCGCGCTGCACGTTCGGCTCTGCCCGCGTGACGGCTTCAGGCTTCGCGGCGCGTGATCACGAAGCGCGTCGCCGCGCCGCCCGTGGGCAGCGTGACGGCCTCGCGCCGCACGGCGGCGGCATCGCGATAGTGGCGCGCGCGGCCGATGATGCATCGGCGACCGCGGGCTTGAAACGGTCTTCGACCATTTCGATGAACTCGGTGAAAACGATGCCCTTCATGGCGTTCCTGCAGGCCGGACGCGGCCCTGGCGGGAATATCGGCGCGCCGCGGCGCCACTTGAAGCCGATATCAGGAGAAGCACCAGGCCAGCGCCCGCTCCCACACGCCGTGGCCGAGCGCCCAGGCCGACGCGCCCGCAAGCAGCACGCCGGCGACGCGCACGCTCCACGCGCGCCCCTTCGTGCCGGCGAGGCGGCCGAGCAGCAGCGGCGCCGCGGCCAGCGCCGGCATCGACGCCAGCGCGAACGCGCCCATCACGGCGGCGCCGCCGAGCGGGCCGTTGGCCATCGCGGCGAGCGCCAGCGCGCTGTAGAGCAGGCCGCAGGGCCAGGCGATCCACGCCAGGCCGAAGGCGGCCGGGCGCCCCGGGCCCTGCATCGCGACCCAGCCGCCGCCGGCGGCCGCGGCGCCGCCGCCGAGCACGGCCGGCACGCGGCCGACGCGCCAGTCGGGCTGGCGGCCGGTCGCCGCCATCCACAGGCCGAAGGCGAGCACGGCGACGTGCAGCACGACCCACAGCGGCTGCACCACGGGCGCCGCCTCGCGCAGCAGGCCGAGCGACGACACGCTGGCCGCGACGACGGCGCCGCCTGCCATGTAGCCGACGAGGCGGCCGGCGTGAAAACCCGCGAACGGCGCGCGCCCGCCGCGCGTCAGCGCGGCGCACGGCGCGCCGCACATCGCAGCGCAGTGCGGCGAGCCGCCGAAGCCGAGCAGCAGCGCGCCCAGGACGAGCGACAGTTCCATCACGCGAGCGGCCCGGACCGGGCGCCGGGCCGCCCCAAGCCCGGTCCGCGCCCCCCCGGGGGGCAGGAGCGCAGCGACGTGGGGGCGGTCATATCACTCTGGAAAAGCGCTCGCGCTGCCGGTCGAGATGGATGTGGCGGTCGAACACCATCGCGATGGCGCGCACGACGTACCAGCCGGCGGCGGTGACCTGGATCGCCCCCGGCTCGACGACGGCGAGTTCCGCGTCGACGAACGGCTGCAGCCGCTCCAGCTCGGCGGCGAAGTGTTCGCGAAAGCGCACCAGGTACGAAGCCTCGATCGACTCGAATTCGAGCCGCCCCTGGCACATGATCGCCATGATGACGGCGCGGCGCAGCAGGTCGTCGCACGTCAGCGCGATGCCGCGCACGATCGGAAACTGGCGCTGCGCCAGCGCGTCGTAGTACTCGGGCAGCGTCTTGGCGTTCTGGCTGTAGGTCGCGCCGATGCGGCCGATCGCCGAGACGCCGAGCGCGATCAGGTCGCAGTCGGGCTGCGTGCTGTAGCCCTGAAAGTTGCGGTGCAGCCGCCCCTGGCGCTTGGCGACGGCGAGCGCGTCGCCGGGCAGCGCGAAGTGGTCCATGCCGATGTAGGTGTAGCCCTGGGCCAGGAAGCCGGCAATGGCACCGCCGAGCATGCCCACTTTCGCGCCGGCCGGCGGCAGGTCGGCGGCGTGGATGCGCCGCTGCGGCTTGAAGCGCTGCGGCAGATGCGCATACGAATACAGCGCGATGCGCTCGGGGCGCAGCGAGCAGACCTGCTCGACGGTGCGCGCGAAGCTGGCTTCCGTCTGCTTGGGCAGGCCGTAGATGAGGTCGACGTTGAGCGACGCGAAGCCGATGCGGCGCGACGCGGCGACCAGGTCGCGCACCGCCTCGAACGGCTGCACGCGGTGCACGGCGTGCTGCACGTCGGCGTCGAAGTCCTGCACGCCGAACGACAGGCGGTTGAAGCCGAGCCGGTGCAGGTGCTGCAGCCTCTCGTCGGTGACGGTGCGCGGGTCGACCTCGATCGACAGCTCGGCCTCGGCCTCGATGCGGAACGCACGGCGCAGCGCACCCATCAGGCGCGACAGTTCGGCGTCGGACAGGAAGGTGGGCGAGCCGCCGCCGAAGTGCAGCTGCGACACCGGCGTGCCGGCGCCCAGCACTTCGGTGTA
>Ga0138256_10009530_pt1 | contig 10182 bp, 3 predicted proteins | sample KNB2016incub_MG_FD_105486 | JGI IMG/M metagenome (GOLD analysis project Ga0138256, IMG submission 105486) | Active sludge microbial communities from wastewater in Klosterneuburg, Austria - KNB2014incub_MG | ecosystem: Engineered > WWTP > Activated sludge > Unclassified | place: Austria... | reverse complement strand
TCCGCCTTTAATGCGCAGAGCACGCGTCGAATGACATCTTTGGACGGCAGACCATTCGGCAGATGGAGTGTTTGTAACAGGAGTTCCTTTTTCATGACGGACCACTTATAGATTCCCGTCGGACCACCCGCACCGGCGAGCACCGCCATTAGAGAAATCGTCAGCACACCGGGCAGCGGATGCAGTCGATTGATGGTGGATCGCGGGTCCTTAAGTTCTTCGAAGTGACTGACAACTTCACTCAGACTGACACTGGCGGCAGACGGCAGCATAAGATTCTCTCCATAGCATTCGATGACAATTCGTATGCTGCGGAGGTATACTCGATTCATTACAAAAGCGCAAACTACCCAATTCCACAGCGTTACCCAATGTGCGCGCTGGCCTTGGCTTACTCCCACCATGATGATCAGATTCTGAGCAAGACACTAAAACCATTTTCGCGGATCCGCTGGGGGCAGGGAGGGTGCTGGTAGTGCCGGGATCTTGATCGCAGGACTAATGCCAAGGTACTTAACAATTGCGTTTTTCCTGCTCGAACTCATGCGGTTCAGCGTGTCCCAGATGCGAGATGAACTATAGCAGCGGATAATGTCGCCTGCACGTCCGGTACTCATACGATCGAGCGTCGCCATCATTCTGGACCAGTCGTATTGCCAGATCACCTCTGCAGCGCGGCCCGCCCCCATACGGTCGAGAGTTGCCATCATTCTGGACCAGTCGTACTGCCAGATCACCTCTGCAGCGCGGCCCGCCCCCATACGGTCGAGAGTTGCCATCATTCTGGACCAGTCATATTGCCAGATGACATCTGCAACGCGCCCCACCGACATGCGTTCAAGAGTCTTCATCATCCTGGACCAGTCGTATTGCCAGATGACATCTGCAACACGCCCCGCTGACATGCGTTCAAGAGTCTTCATCATCCTGGACCAGTCGTATTGCCAGATGACATCTGCAACACGCCCCGCTGACATCCGACCCAGCACCTGCAGCAGAGCATCGTCGCCAAGCGAAACAAGCGCCGTTGCAACTCTACCTGCGTTGCCGGACGAATAGGTCCAAATCGACTCGGCGTAATTATCAAGGTGTTTGGACAGATTCGTCTTCGTGAAACTCCAGAGTGTGGTCGCAAACTCTCCGAATGTACTGCTAACTGAGTTCAATGCCTCCGCAAACTTCTTCGAATTGTCCCCTGCACGACTCCAGACTTGTGTTGCGATCTCTCCAAATCCAGCTCCCGCAGACTTCAGTGCTCCCGCAAACTTGTTCAGATCATTGTTGCAGTGGGACCAGAGAGGTGCTGCGATTTCGCTGATTTGCTTGCCGGCTTTCGACAGTGCCTCTGCGACCTGATCGACTCGCATGTTGAAGTCCACAACCAGTTTTCTTACGGTCCCATTCATACCGGAGTCGTTGTAGATGATCGCGATCGCTGCGGCGACGAAATGGGGATCGTGCGTTGCTGCGGCCGCTGCGAAGATGACCTGCTTGCCCTGACTCTGCAGTCGCTCTTTGTATTCCGCGATTTGATCCTGGATGTCCGCGAGTGACACTTTGTTGCTGCGATACAACGGAATGACGCGATGATCGGCATCGCTGTTGCCATAAAGAAAGACGTCCTTATCCCACTGGTCGTATTCAACAAGTCCCACTTCCCCTTGCATCTGCAGTGTCAGATCGACCCCAAGTCCGACAACAATCTGATCCGGATTGATGTCGCCGACACGCACTTTGAGCGTGTCCGGATGGGGTGAGACAAACGTCATATCTCCAAACGCCTCAATACCGATTGTGCCGGTAACTCGCAGAAAATCCACAAGCAGCAGAATGTCGCCCTCCACTATGACTCGGGCTTCCAGCTTTCCTCCCAGCTTAAAGTTTGGTTCGATATCTTTCGCGGAGGCATCTTCGTGTACGCCTTCGATGAAGAAACCCATGCTGTCAACCCCGGTCAGCATGTCTATATCAAAGAAGAAACCAGGCGTTAAGTTCACTTCGACAGTGGCATTCACAATGCCGAGGTAGCTGGCAACGACGGTCTCTGGAATGACCGTGATCTTCGCCATGTCTTTTTCGAATCGTTGGTCGATGTCTAGGCTCACAATGTCGTAGGTCTGTCCGCTTAACATGCGATTGATGTTGTCCGCGCTGAGCAGGTCGAAACGAAAATCCAGCGTGTCACCCGGCACAGACGGCGTCGCCTGACCTCGAAACGCCAGTGGAGCAATCACGTACTGCATGGCCTTGGGGATATCCAGAAGGTCCATCACGTTTTGATCCAGCAGCGGAATCTTCGTGCCAAGAAACTGCTGAGTCGATTCCGGGATCGGATTGTTTTCCGCAATGCGATCCAGCATGTAGTTCTTCAGAGCATCCTCAACACCGTCGGCTCCCTGAAACGCCGTGACAATATCAGTCAGCGAATTCTTTTCGATGTGATAGTCCAGATCCCCAGTCACCACGTCATACGAAACGCCTGCTGTCCAAGAAATCGAATCCGGCAGAAGTCCGTTGAGTGTCCCCTGAATGAATTGGGGAAGTTGTTTGACAGGGCTATCGACCGACATTGTCGCGTCCACCTGCATGCTGGCATCGAACGTCACGGCAAAGACACTATCTGGCAGATTGGTCAGATAAAATCTCTCCCCGGCCACGGCATCACCATCCGTGACAGACGCCATAGCCGAGACATCGATAAGATGTTGACCTGCCAGAGCCTGTGCGGTCACACTGACCTTCACCAGATTGGGAATGTTGGCGGATCCTGTCAGTGCTGCGTCGGCCGTCAGTGTTAGTTCGACCGCAGATCCTTCCTGAATGAAAATGCCTCCCACAGCATCGAGACCGAATGTCACGGTGATGGCGTACTCGGGCTGAACGGTGAAAGTTCCCTGCAAATCAAACCCAATTCCACTGTTGTCCGATTTACCAAACGATCCGGAACCCGTCTGTGTGATCGTGCTGCCCACTTCATGGCGATGCCAGGTCACCACAAACAGGTCCGTCAGATTACCGTCGATCAGATCTCGAAATCCGATCGTCGAATCGATCCGGAAACCGCGATTCTCAAGATAATCCCGCACACCGTCTTCCGGTACATCGACATCCAGTAACGACTCCAGTCGATTTGTCAGGTCCGCTTCAATCTTGGCTCCGATCACTGGAATTTTAGAGCTTCCAGCGGTGAGGCTGATGGTTTTCTCTGCAAGACGATCGGCCGCTCGATCGACGGAGCGAGCCACGGCGTCAAGGACTGCGTCTTCCACTGCCGATTCATCGATACTGATATTTGCCTGGTTCAGCGAAGGATTCCAGTCCAGTGTCGCCGGGACATTGACCGAGTCCGAGAGTCCGGGCACCTTGAGAGAGGCTTCCATGTTGTCGAAGTCCATGGCACCTGCAAACGACGCATTTGTATCGAAATCGCTGAACAGTGCGTCCATATCCAGATAAAGGTTCTCACCAAAAATGGAGTCCCCGTCGTCAACTTTGAACTGACTTGCGGCGTTAAAGCTCCCGATTCCCGACAGCGTAATTCCCACCTGCGAGTTTAAGTCGGCCTGAGCCGAAACCGTTCCGCTTGTCTGAACCCCGGATGTTACGGAACTGCCTTCGCGAACAAATGTCCGACCGGTGGCATCAAGCCCGAAGACGATATCTCCGGAAACCTCGAGGCTTCCCACACTTGATCCTGCGAAAGTAGCCGTTACCGATTTTCCGCCCACGTTCAACTGATCGCTCGCCATCGTTGTTAATGTGAGTGATTCGACTGCACTTCTCTGAAGACGCAGCACGAGGAGGTCTTGGCTGGCATGAGTCCCGCTGGTCAGGAATCGATCGATCTCAGCAAGGCTCGCTCGTTCGACGACTGTGATTCCGGCGATCTGCAAAGCGGACGAGGAAGAACTGTTCAGCTGACTGCCGAGGGCCTTTTCAAGCGTACTCAGAAACTGTTGCCGAGCCGCGTCGCTGTTGAACGCAATTTTCCCGGAGCCGGATTGCGTCGTTCCAGCCTGCTGTCGAATTTGTTGCAGAGCCTGCAGCACAGCAGGAACCATCTGTTCCGGAACCGCCGGATCAACACCCGTTGCTGTATGAATCGCATTGTTGACCTGAGCCTGATTGTCCGGCGTCATCGCCACCGTGACGGCCGACATTACCTGACGGACTTCCAGAACTTCCAATGACTGGCCAGAAAACTGCCATTTTCCTTTGCGGCCAGCGCCGAAGACTTCGGCCATTTCCAGTTCGGTCAGATTCTCCAATGGTTCCAAATCTTCAATTCGGATGCGAGCGGTACGAACGGTCATGGTCGGGTTCCTGGAGAACACGGAGGAAGATGCTGTTGATAAAAGGCTCTACGCACGTGGCAAGTAATTCATTTCAGAGATTTCAGAAATTCTTTCGCTGTGTGCGAATGATCAGTTCGCCCCCGCTCCAACCTACGATAGGCATTCTTGCCCGTCGGCCCGCGGCAGCATGACCGGCGGACAAGAATGTCGAACCTACGTGGTCAGTGATCGCTGAACTATGGAGCTATTTCCGCGGCACGCAGCGTCAGCGTTTCGATGGCTTTCAGGAACGACGGCTGGTTCGCGTCAAATGTTCCGGAGGGACTTGTTAAGAGAGCAACGACCACATCGGATTTGCGAGGAATGCCCACCCAGTGTTGAGTCGTCTTGACGGGGCCGTCGCCGGTGATCGCACTGCCGGTTCCCTGGCCTTCCACGATCATCCACATCGCATCATGGCCCGCGACTTTGCGAACTTCTTTTGTAAGGACCGTGGCCTTCAGTTTTTCCTCCTGAGCTTTCGCACTTTCGGCGACCAGCCATGAGGCATCCACAAGGTCACCGGTCTCCTGAACGAACAGATTCAGAGAGACACCGCCGGATTTGGAAAAGGCAGCACGCGCGATACCGGGAACGGTCAACGCTGCGAGTGGTGCTGATTTCCAGGCCGCGTCCGTTTGGATCGTGAAACCATATTCCGCATCGAAGTACCGTCCCCCGATCGGCAGCACTTCCTGACCAGTTTGAAATTCAAACTCTTGCGGCGACATCGACTGAACCCGGCCGTTTTCATCGGCGGTGTAATACACAAGTTGGTTGTCGATCGTCTGACGGTCGCCGTCAATGACAGATCCACCGGCAGAAAATGTGACGTGCTTGTTCTCCGGCAACAGCACCGCATTCCATGACTGCTCAAGTGAATCACTCCGCAAAGCAATGAGCAGACTCTCGTCAGTCCCGGCAAAGATCAAATCACCAGACTGAGACCAATCAGCGGCATTCCAAAAATGATTGCTATTCCTGCCTCGACGCTGAAGCAATTTCCCTTCACGCGAGGAAGTGCAAAGGCACGGATCAGGTTGAAGTGGATTGTCGAGACTGACAGCCTGATCCCCATTTCGGCTCCAAGCGGCAGGGAAGCCCGTTTGCACACCGGAACTGTCTGCAGATCCATCTGCATTAACTCGAATTGAGGCCGGACCACCGAAGACATCCACGAAGGATCCGTCCGGATGCCACAAACCCGCACGCCATTCAGCCGTCGGAGTGGCAACCGTCGCAAACGGTTTTGCCCGAAACTCAGATTGCTCTTTAGTGATTTGAAAAAGTTCTTTTCCTGCTTGCGCGATCAGAACGTTTTTGGACGACCATGCAACATTCACCATATCGTCGATTGCCAAAACAAATTCCTGCATTGGTTCGCCATTCGAATCCGTTAGGCGAAGCAGACCAGGTGCCAACCCGAAGGCGACCTGTTGTCCATCGGGACTCCACGCTGCAGAAAAACAATTGCCCGCCAAGGTCTTTAGCAACGTTCCGTCCAGAGCTAGGAGATACGCTTCGCGCCCGTTGTCATGTAGCCCAAACGCAATGTATCGGGAACCGTCCGGGCTGACATGGATGTTGAGAAGCCTGTTTTCCTTAAACGGATTAACATGCTTTTGCAACATTTGCCCCGAGTTCTTCCAACGCAGGATCTCGGCCCCCGGCACGTAGGAGACGCTCAGGAATTCATCGCGATTCGGAATAGCGGCGACATCGGTGATGGGGGAACTGAAAACTCCGGAGCGAAACTGGATTTGCTTGAGTTCACTGTCGATGACGTTGAGTTCACCACATGCTGCAACAAGATGTTTCCCATCCGGCGACCAGCAGATTCCGGTCGGCAGCGGACCAGAAAACGGATTGACATACAACCGTTCTTCCTCAGGGTTGGCAACGTCCTTTTCGACGTCTATGTAGACCAACTTATGGCCCCAATTCCACGCAGCCAGATGCTTGCCATCCGGGTGCCACGCGCAGGCACCGGGCTCACTAATGCACGACAATCGGCGAACCGAAGCATGATCGGTTCCTTCGTACAACTGGATTCCACTGGAGTCGATCACAGAAATAATGTCTGACGAACTCCAAGCAATTCCATGCCCTAGGACCATGCGATTTGTTGGAGTGTCTCCGATTCGACGACTTTCGCCGCTCTCAATATTCCATATTTTCACGCCATCGGAATGCAGGCAGACCACTTCATTCTTGGTGGAGGACACTGCCAGATCGGCTGGGTGCAAACATACACTTTGCGCATCTTCCACGAGAGTCTTGGTGATCTCACCCGCCGCGTTGCAGACGACCATGCGATTCGGACCTGCGCAAACCAGTTGCTCACCATCCGACAGCCATTTCACCGCTAGATAATGCATTCCGTCAAATGCTACTTCGGCTATCAATTCACCATCGATGGTCCAGATTCGCAAGGCCCTGTTCCCGTCGCAGGCAGTCGCGATTCGGCGGCTGTCAGTATGCCAGGCGAGATCCTTCACTCCTTCAACGTTTGCGAGGCCCGGCAGAAGTGCATGCAGTGCCATAGTTCCTGCATCGTAAATCCGAATATGTCCATCGTTTGAACCCGCGGCCAGCCATTTGCCGTCGGGGCTATACTGAGTACACGTCACGACCGCACGTGGAAGTTTCGTTTCGACATTCCAGCGACCCACGCCTAGCATCGCGGCAGGCCGTTCGATGATTCCCGGCAACACGTCACCGCCTCGAATTAACGTGGAGCGATTCTCAACCCAGGCAGGCACCGGACCAACGGACCAGACCGTCGGTTCGGCCGCAGGCAGCACAGATGCATCCATGCCGGGAGCATCCCCGTTCTGCGTCGGCGTGCCAGCCGTGTCGGTCACACTCGCTTCCTCGCGAATGCTGACTTTACTGCCGGGCTGTACATCGATATCTGCGATGACTCCATCCGGTACGCGGATCGTTGTTTCTTTGCCTTCTTTGTTGCGAATGGTGATGACCAGGATGCCAAGCATCATCAGCAGGCCACCAGCTCCCGCCGCCATCGCGAGTCTGTTCTTTTTGGGCGGTCGCGGTGGGGTTCGTCGAAATGTCGGCTGAGTAACGATCGTCACTGCCTCAGTGGTCATTTCACGAAACTGATCGGTGCTCGTCCGAATGCCATCAGCGAGCGTTTCTGGAGAATCCGTTGCAACCTTGGGAGAACGATGGAGTGCTCGTTCAATCTCGGACAGCCTTTGGCTCACAACACTCGCGGTCGGTGGGCGCTGCTCACGATCCTTTCTCAACAGGTTGACAATCAAGGATGCCAGTTGCGGATTGGTATCCGGAGATACCGCTTCGATCGACTGGGGTTCCTGATGGGCAACGGCGATCAGCGTGGCCGTCAGATTACTGCCCTCGAACGGGCTGCGACCGGCGATCATACGGTACAGCACGCTGCCCAGACTGAACAAGTCGCAGCGATGATCCACATTTTCGCCACGAGCCTGTTCCGGAGCCATATACTTGGGCGTTCCCATCACCACACCAGACTGAGTCAGTCCAGCGTCTTTGGCACTGTTCCGGACCAGCCCAAAATCCACGATGCGAACGCGATCTCGTCCTTCCTGTAGCCAGATGTTGTCCGGTTTGATGTCACGATGAATCAGGCCTCGTTCATGCGCGGCTTGTAGGCCATCGGCGATTTCTCGCCCGATTCGCAAGACCTCCACTTCCGGTATTTTTGGAACTCGCTTTAGCCGGTCCTGCAGAGATTCGCCTTTCAGAAACTGCATCGCAAAAAACGGTACGCCATTGTCTTCGCCCACTTGGTAGATAGTCACGATGTTGTCGTGTTCTATGGCGGCGGTCGCTTCTGCTTCTTTCAGGAATCGAGTTTTGGCTTCCGGATTGGCGGCAATCGCTGGTTTCATGACCTTCAGTGCCACTTGGCGTTTGAGACGAGGATCTTCAGCTCGATAAACAACGCCCATTCCACCGCTGCCCAGCACTTCCAGAATTCGGTAGCCCCCCAGTCTTCCGATTTCATCTTCTTGCGCGGGTGGATTCAAGAACGATGTCAGCGATGCGTCGTGGCTGACCTTTCGCGTACCCGGAATGACAGTGTCACCCTGTGCCGAGTTGTCTTCAAACCCGACAAGCGTTTGTTCCACCGAATTTTTAGCCACGAAAATACGCATCGTCCGAGCACGCTCAATCAAACCTTCCACAATATCCGCTTCCGGGGTTCTGAAGATCCCGGTTTCCCCGCGCGCCAACATGGCCGTGATGTCAGAGGAGGAAGCCAGTGAATCTGCGACGGCCGCGCAGTTGTCGCATTCGAGCAAGTGGTGTTCAATCTGCTGAGCCTCATTCGCGGAAATATGGCCTTCGAGCAATTGTTGAATCAGCACCTGATCTGGACATTTCATTGAATTCATCACGCATTAGCCTGAAAATCAGTCAACAGGATCTCGAAGCTCGGACAATTTGAGCCACAGATCCAACTAAGGTCTACGGATCAATTCACAAAACGTTTCAGAAAAATATCACATTGCCCAGCGGACTGGCAATTTCGGACCCTTAGCATCTAAGCTACGCTTTGCTGATGATTCGTATTAATCCATAAGGCCCGCAAGTTCTTCCCGCAGCCGTTTCAGAACTCGACACTTCGCAACGCGCACGGCGTTCGCAGAAAGTCCAAGTTCGGAAGCGACGTCTTCGGCGGAGCGATCCTCCGTCACGTACTTCCAGCACGCCTCCCATGTCACCGGTTCAAATTCCGCTGCAATCAGCCGGCGAGCCCGTTCTACCAGATAGGCTCGATATTCGGTTTCGTCAAATAAGTCTGGCTGTTCGACGCTAGGCAGACGCTCCATGAACGATGAACGTCCGGTTCCCGGTTGATGCTTCTGTTTTCTCTGCCAGTCCCGTGCCCGATTCAGAGTGATTGTGTGCAACCAGCCACGAAAGCGACGTTGAACGTCGTATTCGAATTTCGGTAGCTTTTCAACCAGCGTTGACAGCACATCCTGGACAAGATCCGATGCGTCTGCGGAATCAAGACCATGTTGCCGAGCCCAATAAAATATCAAAGGAACATACAGTTCCGTAAATCGCTGCCAGGCTGGATCGGCCTCTGCGGTTTTCAGTCTGCGAAGAAGGTTGACAGAAGTTGTCTCCACGGAATCCCCAAAAACTCATGCGAACGATTAAACGGCGATCTTGTGCAGCGTATATGACAGTATGTGAATGGGCCGGAGGATAGCCAAAATGACGAAGATTTGCTTTGCGATTCGATCACGAAAGATTTTGTTGCAGGAATTCGTGTTTATTAAGAGGTTCAGGCCCCTTTGTTTTTCAGATCAGACATATCAAACAGGATCGCGGTAGACGGCTATTGCCAGCCGCCCCCCGCACAGATCTGTACTTGAGGAATTACTTGATACGGCTCCTCCGTTAGGTCAAACGATCGAGGAAATACCGCTACCAGTCGTGATTGCCGTGCCACTCCAATTGATGCTCGATTCGGCTAGGAGTCCGAAGCATCGGTGACAGTTCAGCAAGCCTTCCCTTCGGTGACCGCCTTCCCTCGACAGATTCCGCCACGGCGGTTGCCGCGTTGTTCACCTGTGTCGATAGTACTACGAAGTCATCTGACTTCCCAACAGCGTTCATGCCAACATTGTCCTGGGAGAGGTTCGTTGGCCGCTCAAGGAGTGAACTGCCATGCGGCTTTGCACCTGAGGCTGATGCGATCTCCCGCCCCGTTTTCTGGAGAACGCAGGCGCGTTTGGAATGTCCACGCATGCACGGGTTCTCGGACTCCGCCGTGTTCGTTCGCACCTTGCCAATAACGGTACGCTCGATGTGGCCTTCTCCCTGA
>Ga0138256_10009529_pt1 | contig 10182 bp, 6 predicted proteins | sample KNB2016incub_MG_FD_105486 | JGI IMG/M metagenome (GOLD analysis project Ga0138256, IMG submission 105486) | Active sludge microbial communities from wastewater in Klosterneuburg, Austria - KNB2014incub_MG | ecosystem: Engineered > WWTP > Activated sludge > Unclassified | place: Austria... | reverse complement strand
GGTGCCGCCGGTGGACATGGAGCTCGCCATCCAGCTGGACCCCCTGCTCGAGCAGGCGCTCGTGATCGGCGAGGGCAAGCCCTACCTCGGCGCGCTGGTGGCGCTGGCCGACGAGGAGTGGGCCCGCGTGGCGGCGGTCGAGGGCCTGCCCGCCGACCCGCATGGCGAGGGACGGGAGCGCGTGGAGAAGCTGGTCCTCTCGCGCATCGCCGCCCAGATGCGGGCCTTTCCCGGCTATGCGCAGGTGCGGCGAGTGGCGATCCTGCGCGAGAAGTGGACGGTGGACAACGGGCTCCTCACGCCCACGCTCAAGCCGAAGCGGGCGAAGATCCTCGAGGCGAATCGCGACCGGGTGGCGGAGATCTACAAGGGGCACGGGGCGTAGCCGGCGCGCCCCCCGTCACTCCCGCGCCTCCCCTGTCATTCCCGCGAAGGCGGGAACCCAGCTGTCCGTCATTCCCGCGCCTCCCCTGTCATTCCCGCGAAGGCGGGAACCCAGACCCGTCCAATCGCTTGTGCAACCGGATCGGCAGGCTCACCCCATGAGCCTTCGGCAGGGCTAACTTAGCGCGATGGAGTGTCACTATTTCCATCCGATTTGGCCTGCGCGTCGTGCTCGCGGAACTTGTGTCGGCGAGAAAACAGGCGTTAAAGTTGCCCCGGGCCGTTTTGCTGCTGGGAGCGCGAAGCATGCTTGGGTCAACTCTCTCGTTGCCGCTCTCTGCGACAGCTGTCGATGAATACCCACGACTGCCGCCCATGCGACCCATCGGATGCAATGCCGACCCCGTGACGGCCACCACTTCCTTGCCCTTCCATGCGGACGAACACTTCGCCGGCAAGCCCGCCTCCGTGTCGCCGGCAATCCGGGACCTGTGCGTCGACTGCAATCTCGGTTACTACATCCTCGCGAATGCCATGGAGCCGATCGTGGCCGCGGCCGGTCGGATTGGTGCCGATGCGCTCGATGACGGGCTTGCCCAGGCTGTGGGCATCGCCGCAGACGAATCGGCGGATTGGGAAGTCCGCCTTTCATGCGGGAACCTACTGATCGAGTTTCCGCGTGATGGCCACCAAGCGCTCGTGGACAGCCTGGCGAAGCGGGACGTCGGGTTCGCCAGGAGCTTCGAAGTGGAAGACATCGAGCGCGCCTATGGGGCGGGCAAGGACGTGCCTTGCTGGATGCGATTCGATAATTCGTGGATGTTCTACGAGCCGCAGGCCATCGTCGAACGGCGGGAGCGGTGGGTGGAGGAGGCTGCGCGGGATTGTGACGATGAACTCCTGGACGATGAAGTGGCAATGGGGGGCGCGCCCGAAACCTACGTGCGCGAGATGCCCAAGATCGGGCGCAACGATCCATGTTCTTGCGGCGGCGGGAGGAAATACAAGAAGTGCTGTTTGCTCAGCCAGAAAATTCCTAGTCGATGAAGTCTCTTTCGCGGCTACATGGTTGAAGCTCTATTCACTCCTCATGAATGAACACATTGAATTTCACAGACACTTTCTCTGACCTGACATCGCTCGAATGGGCTTGGTCGATGCGGTGGTCGAAGCCGATTCCATATTCCGCATGATGGAAATCGAATCAGGAGAAAAGGGGGTAGCGGTGGACGCCATTGATCGATGGCTTCGTGGCGCCCTTGGGCTCGATGCAGCGGCACGTCCGTTCCCGTGGCAGGTCGAGCTGCTTCGACGCTTCCGCCGAGACGAATTTGTCTCTTCTCTCGACATTCCTACCGGCCTCGGAAAGACGGCCGTCATGGCAATCTGGCTCGTCGCGCGTGCCCTCGGGGCGCCCGTGCCGACGCGCCTTGTCTACGTGGTCGATCGCCGAGCGGTGGTCGACCAGGCGACGGCGGTGGCCGAGCGGCTCCGCGCGATCGTTGAAAGCACGCACGCGCTGAAGTCCGCCCTCGGTCTTTCGATCCCCCTGCCAATCTCGACGTTGCGGGGGCAGTTCGTTGACAACCGGGAGTGGCTCGTCGATCCGAGTGTGCCCGCCATTGTGGTCGGCACGGTTGACATGATCGGCTCGCGGCTCCTCTTTGAGGGATACGGTGTCTCGCGGCGCATGCGGCCGTACCACGCGGGCTTGCTCGGTGCGGACACACTCTTGGTCTTGGACGAGGCGCACCTAGTGCCGCCGTTCGAGCGGCTGCTCGAGGCCATCGAGCAAGGTACTGCGCCGGGAGGGGCCTTCGCACCGATGGACGATGTAGCGACCTTGGTGCCTCGCATGCGCCTCTTGTCGCTGTCGGCGACAGGCAGGAATAAGAAGAACACGTTCACGCTCTCGAATGCGGACCGCGAGAACGAGGACGTGAAAAGGCGGCTGGGCGCGAAGAAACAGCTCATGGTGCGCGAGCCGGCGTCCAGCAAGGAGCTGGCGCAGCGTCTCGCCAGAGAGGCGTGGGACGTGAGCGAAGGCAGGCCGGTGCGGGTGACCGTCTTCGCGACGAGCCGTGACGTCGCCCAGGACGTTTGCGAGCTCTTGGGCAAGCGCAGCGAGCATGTCGAGCTATTCGTTGGCGCGCGCCGGGTCTACGAGCGGACGCTCGTGGCCGACTGGCTGGTGACGCACGGCTACGTGGATGGCCCGGACGGAAAGCGGGTCACGCCGACCGCGCCGACCTTCCTTGTCGCAACGAGCGCCGGCGAGGTAGGCGTGGACATGGATGCTGACCACATGGTCTCGGACCTCGTCGCCTGGGAGCGGATGGTGCAGCGCCTCGGGCGGGTGAACCGGCGCGGTGAAGGCGACGCACACGTAATTGTCGTTCCCGAGGAGGGCGGCGACGACGAAGGGCGCGCCGAGCGGACACGCGCGCTGCTCCTTCGATTGCCACCGAGCGGCGACGGACACGACGCGAGCCCCGGGGCGATTGCGGCCCTAAAGGCACACTCAGGCGTCGACATCGAGGACGCGAGCACGGCCGCGCCGCTCCATCCGCCGCTCACCCGTGCGGTGCTGGAAAGCTGGTCGATGACCTCGCTAGAAGAACACACCGGGCGCCCGGACGTGCAGCCGTGGATCCGCGGCTGGATCGACGACGAGAAGCCGCAGACCGCAGTGCTGTTCCGGCGGGAGCTGCCCATCGACGACCTCGGACGGCGCCTTGCGGATGGGATGGTCACTGCCTACCTGGACGCAGCCCCACCGCACCTCAAGGAGAAGCTCGAGACCGAGACGTGGCGGGTGATCGAATGGCTCGTTGAGCGCGGCAAGAGCCTCGCGAATGGGCTCGCCTCGGTCGAAGCGGCCGAGGCGAGCATGCTCGGCAAGGACACGCTCGTGGGACTCGTGCTGGAGGGCGCTGCGGTCACGCGCGAGGTGCGGCTCGCAGATCTCGACAACAAGCATGGCAGGGAACAGATTTCTCGCGCGTTGGAACGCGCGACACTGCTCTTGGATGCGCGCATCGGGGGCCTTCGTCAGGGGCTGCTCGACGGTGCGCACCGCGACGCGAGCGATGTCGGCGAGGCGGGAGATCTGCCGTTCCGTATCTCCCGCGTCGGCGACGCGGAGCCGGCAGGCGCTACGGGATCTCGGGCATACCGGGAGGAGGCCCGACTCTGTGTCGCGGAGACCGACGGCGTAGAGACCCGTTGGCTCGTCATCGAGACGCTCACGAGGGAGTGCGCGGAGTCCGAGGACGGGCGCTCGGTGACCCCGTCACGCGCGCAGCTCCTCGACGAGCACGAGGAGTGGACCGAGCGAGAGGCGCGCGCGATCGCCGCGCGGGTTGGTGTGGGTGAAGCGTACGCGTCGATGCTCGCGCTGGCGGCGCGCCTCCACGACGAGGGCAAGCGAGCTCGGAGCTGGCAGCGTGCATTCGGTGTCAGCGAAGGTGAGTGGAAGAGCGGTCTGCGCTACGGCAAGACCACCTCCCGTCCGAACCTCGCTCTCTTGGCTCATTACCGTCACGAACTGGGCTCGCTTCCCCACGCCGAGAAGGACGCGCGGGTGCAGGCGCTCGCACCCGAGCTGCGGGACCTCTGCCTGCACCTGATTGCGGCGCACCACGGATTCGCGCGCCCCCTGCTCCGCACGGCGGGAGCGGAGGAACCGCCATCGGTTCTCATGGCTCGCGCCCAGCAGATCGCTCTCCGGTTCGCGCGGCTGGAGAAGTACTGGGGCCCGTGGGGCTTGGCCTGGTGGGAGGCGCTCTTGCGGGCAGCCGATCAGCGCGCGTCCCGGCTGAACGACGAGGGAGGCACCCATGGCTGAGGGGACGAAGACCGAGGCCCACGTGCCGGTCGATCTCTTCAACCCCGGGCAGGTGTTTGCCTGCCTGGGTCTGCTCGAGGCCGCCGACGTGCTGTGCGGCGACGCCGAAGCCTACTTCGACTGGAGCGACGCGTCGGACGTGCGCTTTCGCGTCCGCGCGAGTGGCACCGAGTCGCCGGTCCAGCGCGTGCTGCGGTTCCTCGATCAGGCCGAGGCGCGCGCGGAGGTCGTCGAGGGCAGCCCGAACATCGAGGCATGGAAGGACGCCTGGGGCCCAGGCCCAACGATCGTTCCACGGGCGGCGGGCTATCCCTTTCCGGATCCGTCCAGCCCGGCGACCTTGGTCTGCGCGCTCGTCGCGGGAGCTGATCGGTTGACCCTCGACTACTGGGGCGACGAGACCGGGCGGGACAACGTGAAGTTTTGGGCGGGCGCCGGCGGCTATCCCGGGGTCGCCTTGGCGAGTGACGCACTCGCCCTCGTGCGGGGGCGCGCTGCGAGCGCCGCAGCTGACCCATTTGCCCTGAGCGCGCCGCAGTCGAGCAGTTTCCGACTGGACTGGCGTCGGGACTACGTTCCGATCGACGCGGGGTTCTCGCTGAATGCTCACGGCAACATGGAGACGCGAGGGTTCCCGCTGGTCGAGCTCCTCGCGGCGCTTGGGCTCAGCCATGCACGGCCGAGGCGTCCCAGCTGGAAGGACAAGCTGATCTACGAGTACGCCGTGATCGGCAGGGGCACGGGTGGGCCCAAGGCGTGGCTTGGTCCAAGCCTCCTCCGTGCCGCTCTCTGCGGGCCGAACGGTCCTGGTCAGCGGCTCCCGTGGCCGATGCGTTGCTTCCGGATGCGCTTGGACTGGCCCGGAAAGGAGGGCCAAGCCCGTTCAATCACCACCGTCACCGAGGAGAGCACGTCATGAGCACACTGAGTGAGGACATCGTCAACAGCTGGATCGATCCCAAGGGCCCCGTGGCGCTCGTCCTGCGCGAGCAGCTGATGCCGGTAGAGGGTGAGAACGGCGTATTCTTCCCGCCCACCTACGCGGACGTCGGGTACAACATCGACACCCTCTCCGATGGGACGAAGGTCGCGACCGTGGACAGCGTCGGCTCGCAGGCCAACCGGATGGAGCCGATCTTCGCCGAGGATCCCGAGCTACAGAAGCTTGTGCCGCAGATCACCATCGACGCAGGAAGCGGACGTGCGGTGTCGATCATGGAGGCTGGCCACCGGCTGGGCGACGCAGTCGTGCGCACCTCGGAGCTCGGCGCCGAGGCGTCGGCGGCGTTCGAAGCGTTCCTTTCGACCGGCGACGCGACTGCCATCGCGAAGCTCGCCCCGACCTCGCTCGTATTCGGCGTGTGGGACTCGCGCGCCTCGCAGGCGAAGCTCCCGCGGATCATCCAGTCGGTGATCCGGGCCTGGGACGTGGACACGCTCACTCGCGCTGCCCAGTACACGCCTCCCCTCGACTACGCGAAGCTCGAGGTGTTCACGGAAGAGCAGAAGCAGAAGTCGGAGGGTGATGGCAAGAGTCCGCTCGCGCAGAAGGGCTACGTGGCCGTTCCATCGACCGGCGCCCACGGGGGCATCATCGCGCGCGGGTCTATCCAACGCGACGTGACCATCAACCTCGTCGCGCTCCGGCGCCTTTGGGCGAAGGAGAACGGCGACGCGCTCCGCCGGTACGTGCTCGGGCTGTGCTTGGTGGCGGCCACCGAGCCGCTCGACGGTTTCCTCCGGCAGGGCTGCTTGCTAGTGCCGAAGCCCGAGCAGGCGGCCGGCTGGGAAGCCGTCGCGCGCACCGGCGTGCGGACGAGGATCCCGCTCACCAACGAAGCCGCACGTCGTCTGGCCGCGGAGTGGGCAGTGAGCTTCGGCGTAGCCGCGCCTCGGACCGTGAAGTTCAAGGCCGACGCGGCGAAGGCCGAGGTGGACGAGCAGGCCGAGGGCAAGTCGAAGAAGCCGGGCAAGGGGACGAAGGGCTGAGCCGTGGGCGAACACCTCGTCCTCACCGTCCGCCTCCACGACCGGTTCCATGGGATGGTCGAAGGCGGTTCCGAGTGGCCGCCGGCGCCGGGCCGGCTATACCAAGCGCTGGTCGCGGGCGCGGCGCGGGGCCGGAGCCTGCCCGAGGAGAAGCGCCACGCGCTGGAGTGGCTGGAGTCGTTGCCTCCTCCGGTGATCGGAGCGCCGCGCGCCCGGCTCGGAGATCGAGTCGTGCTGTTCGTGCCCAACAACGACGCTGATTCGCTGGCCGACCCGACCGATGTCAGCGCCATTCGCACGAAGAAGGTGGTCCATCCGCGCATCCCCGATGAGGGACCGCTCCTGTACGCATGGCCGATCGAGGCCGATCCCTTCGGTCACGCCTCGCGGATCGCCGAGGCCGCGAATGATCTCTATCAGCTCGGTCGCGGCGTCGACATGGCGTGGGCCTCCGGCGAGGTCCTGAGCGATGAGGCGCTCTCCGAGCGTCTGGCTCGATTTCAGGGGGAAGTGCACACTCCGGGCGCTGGCCACAAGGGCGTGCTCGCGTGTCCTGCGCGCGGGACCCTCAAGAGCCTGGTCGCTCGTCATGCGGCTCCCCGGCTCACCGTCGAGGGCACTGGGAAGAAGGCGACGACCTACTTCACGAACGCGCCAAAGCCATTCTTCGTCGACGTCGCGTATCAACCGCAGGTGCAGCGCCTGCTGTTCGACCTGCGCCGCATCGATGCGCCCGAGCGGACGGCGCCCGGTCGTCCCTCGGAGGTCGTGCAGCTCATGGAGCGGATCCGTGATGCGGCGGTGGCCCGCCTGAAGGACGCCATGCCGAACGAGGAGGCGGCGATCATGGGCTGTCTCGTCGGGAAGAAGCCGGATGGCACCGGGGCAGGACCGACGGAGCAGCGCGTGCGGATGGTTCCCCTCCTCTCTATCGGATTCGAGCACGCCGATCGCGGCGTGCGGCGTGTGGTCGTTGAGATCCCGTCGGGCGCGCCGCTCCGCGCGGGGGACGTCGAGTGGGCCTTCACCGGCCTGGACGTGATGGACCCCGAGACAGGCGAGATTCGCATGGTCCTCTTGCCCGCCGAAAACTGGGACATGTTGCGCAAGCACTACCTACCCAAAGCGGCGCGCTGGCGGTCCGTGACTCCACTCGCGCTTCCCGAGGCCGCAGGACGTCGTCGAATCGAACCGTCCCGGCGCCGGGAGGAGGCCAAGAGAGGATCGGAGCGAGCCGCCGAGGAAGTGGCCGCCATGGGCGCGGTCGTAGCCGCCCTTCGCCATGCCGGGATCCATGCGCGCGCAACCTCGATCCGGGTGCAGCGAGAGCCGTTCGAAGCAAAGGGCCAGCGGGCCGAAGCGTTCGAGCGAAAGCCGCGATTTCCAAAGGAGCGGCTGTGGCACGTTGAAATTGAACTCGACCGCAGCATTGATGGGCCGCTCGTCCTCGGTGATGGGCGCTTTCTCGGGCTCGGGCTGATGGCGCCGGCAAGAGATATCGTTCCGGGGGTACATTCCTTCGCGGTTACCGACGGGCTCGTTGGCCAGCCTGACCCGCTCGATGTCGCACGGGCGCTGCGCCGTGCGGTCATGGCGAGGGTGCAGGCAATCCTCGGTACGCGTGAGCGGCTCGGACCGTTCGTCAGCGGACACGCTGAGGACGGCGCTCCTATTCGGGGCTCTCGTTCTTCGCACCTCTCGTTCGCCTTCGACCCGGACATGCGAAGGTTTCTCATCCTGGCTCCTCACGTGGTCGAACGACGTGCACCAACGCTGCTGGAGCTCGAGGGACTCCGAACCCTTGATGCCGCGCTCGAAGGGTTCCGCCAGCTGCGCGCGGGGCACGCTGGCGTCTTCTCGCTTTCCCCCAGCGCCATCAGAGAAGTCGATGACTCGCTTTTGGGGCGTTCGCGCGTGTGGAAGACCATCACGCCATACGTTGTCACGCGCCATGCGAAGGGCAGCACGGCAAGGGAGGCACTTGCGGCAGACGTTCTTGCGGAGTGCCGTCGCCTCGGGCTTCCCCACGCCAAGGTGGATTTGAGCGACCTTTGGGGTGCGACCGGACGTGGGCTCACAGGGCACGTGACGTTGCGCTTCGAACGGTACGTTGCAGGGCCTCTGCTACTTGGGCGAACACGTTACTTTGGAGGCGGATTGTTTCGCTCCGCCTGAGAATGCTCTTTCGGCTATAAGCCAGATGCCCGCTATGGCTTGAGGTTATTGCCTTGCTCGATTCGAGCCTACGCCCAAAGGATCGACACCGGCGCCGCGACCATTCGCTCACCAAATGGCGTAACCCGGTCCCCATCGTAGAGAACCACCCCAAGCCTGAAATCCTTCCCGCTCGCCGCCGCCAGCTTGCGAAGCCCCTTGAAGTCGGTAGGCCCCACCGTCGCCGCGGCCTTCACCTCGATCCCGATCGTTTCGCCAGATTGGCTTTCGACGACAAGGTCGACCTCGTCCTGGTCCTTGTCCCGGAAGTGGTAGACCTCGCAGGCCTCGTCGTGCCAATCCGCCTGCTTGCGAATCTCGGCGTAGACGAAGGATTCGAGAATCGGCCCGAAGAGGGCCCGGTCATTGGCGATGCCGGCGGCGGTGGCACCGAGCGTCGCAGCGAGAAGACCGGAATCGAGGAAGTGCAGCTTGGGCGTTTTCACGAGGCGCTTCATCCGATTGCGCAGCCACGGCTCTATGCGGCGGACGATGAACAGGTGCTCGAGCACCGCCACGTATTTGCTCACAGTCTTGTCATCCAAGCCGATCCGCCCGCCGGCCTGGGCGAAGTTGACGAGCTGGCCGGAGTGATGCGCCAGTGTCCGGAACAACCTGGACATTGCGTCGAGCTTTTCGATACCCGAAATGTCGCGCACGTCCCTTTGCAGGAGGGCTCTCATGTATTCACGCGCCCACGCCTGGCGTCGCGGGGGTGTGTCGCGACGGAGCATTTCCGGATATCCGCCCGTCAGCACGGCGTTCATCAGGGCTTGGTGCTGGAGGAGGTGTTTCGGCGGCACGATCCTGCCCGCGAATGCCGCCTTCAGGAACGACGGCTTGCCGCCGAGCAACTCGACTTGCGAGAACGGCAGCAAGCCCACGACTTCCATCCGGCCGGCAAGGCTCTCGGAGATTCTCGGCAGGGCAAGGATGTTCGCGGACCCGGTGAGGAGGTACCGTCCCGGCCGGCGGTCGTCATCGATCGAGCGCTTGATCGCACGCAGAAGTTCCGGCGCGCGCTGCACCTCGTCGATGACCGCGCGGTCGATTGTCCGCAGAAAGCCTGCCGGATCGGCGCGGACGCCCGCGAGTACCGTGTCGTCATCCAGCGTGATGTACGCGCGGTCCTTGCCGGCAAAGGCCCGGACGAGGGTGGTCTTCCCGGATTGGCGCGGCCCCGTCACCAGGACGGCCGGCGTGTCGGCAAGCGCGGCCTCCACCTGCCGGGTGGCCATTCGAGGAATCAGGGGGTGGGCGGGAGCGGCCATGTCGGAAAAGCGCCTCGTCCAATCCGGAATGTTGTTTCGTCCAATCCGGATTATGCGGTCGTCCAATCCGGAAGGCAATGCCGCCTGGCCGGGGGTGGGGCCGGCCACGCCACGCAGGAGGATTGATATGCCCGACCAGCGCGAACTCCCCCTCGCCTTCCCGGAGCTTTCCCCGGAAACGCCATTCATCCCCGTGCGGATGGTGAACGAGTTCGTCTACTGCCCGCGCCTCGCATACCTCGAGTGGGTGCAGGGCGAATTCGCGCACAGCGCCGACACCGTGGACGGCGGCATCAAGCACAAGCGCGTGGACAAGCCCTCCGGCGCCCTGCCCGAAGCGCCCGAGGAAGAGGCGCGGATACACGCCCGTTCCGTGAGCCTGAGCTCCACCCGCCTGGGCATCACCGCGAAGCTCGATCTCGTCGAGGGCGAGGGAACCCGCGTCACGCCCGTGGACTACAAGCGCGGCAAGCGGCC
>Ga0138256_10009528_pt1 | contig 10182 bp, 6 predicted proteins | sample KNB2016incub_MG_FD_105486 | JGI IMG/M metagenome (GOLD analysis project Ga0138256, IMG submission 105486) | Active sludge microbial communities from wastewater in Klosterneuburg, Austria - KNB2014incub_MG | ecosystem: Engineered > WWTP > Activated sludge > Unclassified | place: Austria... | reverse complement strand
TACTGGAAGGGCGACCACGGCTGGATGGTGATGTCGTGCAGCCGGCAATACTCCAGAATGCCGCCGTCGTGGACGATGGAAGGGGGATTCTCCATGTTGACGTTGAAGCCGGCGTCGATCATGCCGGTGTTGGTCAGGCTGAGCTGGAGTTGATTGGCGATGAGCGGCTGATCGACATATTTGCACAGCAGCTCGATCTGGCCGGGATTCAGGTTGCTGACGCCGAAGTGGCGCACCTTGCCACTCTGCTCCAACTGCATGAACGCATCGGCGATCTCCTCCGGCTCCATCAGCGTGTCGGGCCGGTGCAGCAGCAGCACGTCCAGGTAGTCGGTTTGCAGACGCCGCAGGCTGCCCTCGACCGCCTCCAGAATGTGCTCGCGCGAGAAGTCGAACATTCCCTGGCGAATGCCGCACTTGGACTGGATCAGGATGTCCTCGCGGCTGGTGGAGGACCTTGCCAGCGCCTTGGCGAAAACCTCTTCCGATTTGCCGCCGGCATAGATGTCGGCGTGGTCGAAGAAGTCGATGCCGCTCTCCAGCGCCGCAGCCAACAGCGCATCCGCCTCCGCATCGCTCATCCCGCCGATGCGCATACAGCCCAGGCTGATCTCCGACGCCAGCAGACCGGACTTCCCAATATCGATTTTGTGCATTACTGCCTCCTGATATTAAAAGATGGTGATTGATTTTTGAAACTCTGCTATAGGACGCAGAGCAGGCGGAGTGAGCTAGCGCATCTTCTCTTCCCACGGAATCCTCATGCGGTGGGCCGCCTCGCCTGCTGTCCCAGAAACAAGTGTAGCTGCGCCGCGTGCTCCTGCACATGGCGCATGGTGTACAGCAGCAACTCTGCAAAGGGCGCGTCTCCCCAGGGAAAGCGACATATTCGGTCTGCCTCTTCGCTTGACAGCGTAGCAATGGTCTCCTGGTATTGCTGGCGGCAACTTTTCGAGTAGTCGAGCAGTTCTGCGCGCGTGTAAATGCGTGGGAGCACTTCGTTTGCCTCCATCTCCACCAGATCAAAGGGCTCAGGTGGGGAAAAGCCCTCTTCCGCTCCGGTCAGGTGGAGGTCCAGCCAAAAAAGCGTGTGGTAGCACAAATACCAATAGGCCGAGAACCCTGCTGCCACCCACTGTCCTGGCTCATCTTCCCACAAACGTTCTTCCCAGAGTTCGTCAGGACAGTCGCGCAGCGCACTGTCAAATGAGTCGAGAGTTGCGGCAAATTGTCGCCATAGCATCTGATTGTCAATGATAGTCATGACCAGCCTCCTCGCGATGGGAGAACAACCATTCGCTTTATTTTATAGACGAACTTCGAGCCGCACAGTCACATCTTCGCCCTCTTGAAGGCTTTGCGATTTTTGGACGCTCATTTTAATTGGCACAAGGTAACGTCCCTCCTTGGGGATCAGGGAAGTTTTCCATTCCGTCTTGCCAATCCACGCCTGGACGGGAATGACGCCCCAGCCATAGGTGACTCGGGCGGAGATCGCCCGCAAGGCGCGGCTCGGATCTTCCGGGACGGCAACGAAGATAAAGGGCGCCGGGCCGCGCCAGGTAAAAATTTTGCCTTCGAACTCGATGATCATGGGTGCATTATATCAGGTTGAGGATGATGCGCCTCATCAAAACAAAGAGGCGCGAACGCCGTTGTCTTTGCGCAGTCTGAGAGTAGACGCTTTTCAAAAGCCAAGTAAGGTGAAAGAGCAGAGTGAGCGCCTGAGCGGGAGTGCAGCAAAGCTACGTTGCTGAATCAAGCATCCTCAGATGCTAGCCAAACTTCAACGTCAAAGCGCCCGACGCCAAGCAGCGTCGGGCGCTTTGACTGTGTATAAACTTTTACCAGGTCAACTCTGGCTCAGGCAGGGCAATGCTACTGCCCACTTTCCGCCAGGACAGCACGGAAACCGATAGAGCCTTCACCGTCATAGGTTATCGCACCGCTGAGCGTGCCGCCACCGTCATCTGAGGAGACATCAATGGCGACGATGCTTTGTGCGTCACGATTGCCCAAGACCCAAGCGCCGCCCGGGTTCCACGCTGCGTCTTCACCACCCCATTGGTTTTCGGCCACATAGGTGTTCTGCGCTGTCCTGGTGGCTCTGAAGCCGATAGGTCCTTCACCTGCGTAGGTCATCGTCCCAACAAGGGTCTGCCCTCCATCACTCGAGCTGGCGTTGAGAGCCACCACGCGCTGCTCTGGGCGGCCACCGATAATCCACGCCCCTCCGTCATTCCAGGGGGCGTCATCACCACCCCATTGGTTTTCGACATTGTACAGATTGCTCTCTGAATCGGTGCTATTTGAAGCGATAGTCTCGTCTGTCAGGTCTGAAGAATCCGGCAGCGTACTTGTGACATCCCCGGAAGCGATCAAGGTCTGCTCCGTCGTTGCATTCCACACGCGCACGACGCCGCCGTTGCCGCCGGAGGCGAGATGAGCGCCGTCCGGCGACCAGGACACGCCGCGCACTGCTGCGGTGTGTCCTTCCAGCGTGGCCAGGGGTTCGCCGGTTGCCACATCCCACACGCGCACGGTGGCGTCACCCGACCCGGAGGCCAGTTGGCTGCCGTCCGGTGACCATGCCACGCTGCCGGCTGGGCCTGTATGGCCTTCCAGGGTGGCCAGGGGTTCGCCCGTCTCCACATCCCATACCCGCACCGTGTTATCAAACGAGGAGGAGGCAAGACGGCTGCCATCCGGCGACCAGGCCACGCTGAGGACGCCATCGGTGTGGCCTTCCAGGGTGGCCTGGGTTTCGCTAGTCTCCACATCCCACACGCGTACAGTCCCATCCAGCGAGGCGGTTGCGATCCGGCTACTATCCGGCGACCACGCCACGCCCGAAACCTCTTCGTTATGACCCTGAAGCGTGTTCAGAACTTCACCTGTCTCTGCATCCCATACGCGGACGCTGCTGTCACCGCTCCCAGCGCCAGAGGCGATCCGGCTGCCGTCCGGCGACCACATCACACTGGTCACGCCGGCGGTGTGGCCTTCGAGAATAGCCAGGTTTTCGCCCGTCTCTGCATCCCACACCCGCACGGTGCGATCATAGGAAGCAGACGCAACTTTGCTGCCGTCCGGCGACCATGCCACACCGCGGATGCCATCGGTGTGTTCGTCAAAGATGGTCAGGATTTCTCCTGCCCTCTGGTTCCAGATGCGCAGCGTGCCGTCGCCGGTTCCGTAGGCGATGCGATCATCGGTTGGTGACCACGCTGCGCTGAGCACGGCAACGCCGAGACCCACGACTTCCGCACGCACATCCCACTGCTCTCTGACTTGGAACGCCTCCCGACTCCACAACTGCACGGTGGCTTCACCAACTCCAGTGGCAAGCTGGTTGCCACTTGGCGACCATGCAATGCTGTTCACGTAGTCGACAAAGCCTTCCAAGGTCACTACGGTCGTCTCGGACGCTATATTCCACACTCGTATGGTCTGATCTGCTGACCCAGAGGCGAGTTGGGCGCCGTCCGGCGACCAGGCCACACTGCGCACGCCGTTGGTGTGGCCTGCAAGGGTGCTGAGGAAAGCGTCAAACGCCATATCCCATATCCGTACAGCGCCATCGTCAGAACCAGAGGCCAGGCGGCTGCCATCCGGCGACCAGGCGACGCTCCAAACCCGATCCGTGTGACCCTCATAGGTCGCGAGGGACTCGCCCGTAGCCGCATCCCACACCCGCACGGTCGCGTCGTCCGAACTGGAGGCGAGTTCGCTCCCGTCCGGCGACCAGGCCACGCTGTTGACCTCGCCCGTGTGGCCGGACAAGGTATTTTCTACGCTCCCTGTGGCAGCGTTCCAGACGCGTACAGTGCCGTCGGCGGAGCCAGAGGCAAGCCGGCTGCCGTCTGGCGACCAGGCTACACTGCGCACTGCATCAGCATGATCTTCCAGCACAGCCACGACCTCGCCCGTTGCTGCATCCCACACCCGCACCGTCGCATCGGCGGCGCCAGAGGCGAGCTGCGCGCCGTCCGGCGGCCAGGCCACGCTGTAGACGCTGGCGGTATGGCCTTCGAGAACGGCCAGTTCTTCTCCTGTCGCCGCATCCCATACCCGCACAGCGCCATCGTCCGATGCAGAGGCGAACTGGCTGCCATCCGGTGACCAGGCCATGCTCCACACAGCACTGGTGTGGCCGGCAAGGGTGGATTGAAGCTGCCACGTCTCCACGGTCTCTGGGGCAACAGTCACAACCTCTGGGTAGAGCGCCGGGATTTGATCGGCCTCTTCCTTGGTGATCTCGCGCACCTCGGTTACGTCGGGTAGAACCACACTGGCGCCCGGTTGACCCAGCGCGCCGCCTGTGTAGACCAGGAGATCCCAGTCACTTTGACTGATCAGAACGCTATTGTCATAGCTGGGATCGTCGTTGTAGCCGCGGTTGATATTCGCGCTCGCTGACTCTTCGTATGTTTTGTCACAGTTCCAATCCAGCTTGTCGGCTGCCTTGTCGGTGTTGGTGATGCGCTCGTCTGGGCAGAACCAGTATGTACCATACACGTCAGTGATAGCAGTGGCGCCGGTGATGACAGTGGTGTTGGTGATGATGCCCTGTGTCTCATTTAGCTTGTTCTCATCAAGGTCGGGCAATTTAAAGCGCGAATAGTCGAAATTGCCCTGAGTTTTATTACGGATGAGACCGTGAAACTGGAATGCATAACTCATCACACTCAGATAGTTGGGCTTGTAGTTGGTATGGTCCGGCCCGCCGTGGCGCAGTCCAAGGTTATGACCAAGCTCGTGCATAAAAGTGCCTGCCTGGTCCCATGAAGTGCCGACGTCGTCTTGCCAACCGCCCAGGCTGACGATGAAGTCACTTGCACCGCTGGCAAAGGCGGCGGGGTTGCGCGACTGCCCACTTGAACCGTTGTAGCTCTCCGGCAGCCGGTGAATCCACATGCTGTAGTGGAAGACAGCGGCCCGACCTGGTGTAAAGTGAGTCTCTTTGATCGCATCAAAGGCAGCCCAACTATAGCCGCCAACGTCCTCTCCCAAGTTGGTGGTGTGCGTAAGCGCATCGCTGTTGCTGAGCGCACCCCATGTCTTTGCCTCTCCAGAGCCATAGGTGAGTGGCGCATTCTTGCCATAATCCACATGTAGTTGGATGCCCGTGGCACCATCCACATTGGTCACAGGCGCGTTTTTGAAGGCAGTCACAGTGTCCGTGATCGCCTTCGCTATTGGCTGGTGCGTGTGGATGAGCTTTCCTTCTGCGTCTTTCTCTTCCATGTAGTCAACTTCGATGAAGATATCCTTGCGCTGCGGATTTGCGCCCATAGCGGGCAGGTTCACAAACTCGGTCACGCCGCCGACGGTCACGGTCAGACCGTTGGTTTCCCACAGATCAAGCAGGCCGTCGCCATCAGTGTCCACCGACGCACCCTCTTCGCAGTTTGGATCTTCGCTCCAGAAGAAGTTGTCGAGAAAGACGGCGGAATCGTAAACGGAGTCGCCCAGATCCTGAATGGAGAAGTAGAGATCGATCGTGCTGCCTGGCACCACGGCAGTCCTTGCGCGCAGAGGGGGGGTTCCGCCATCATAGGTTGTCCCCGTGTTGGCGGCTACGCCAAAGCTGGTATTGACAGAGATAATGTTGCCTTCCGTGTCAAAGGCAAAGTTGCCTGGCGCGTCTACTGAATTGTTCACGATAGGCAGATTGGACTCGGTAAGCTGCGCGGTGAACGTATCGTTGAAGTCTGACCCAACATACTCCGTGAACTCTTCCGAGTAGTAGGCAAAGCCAAAGCTGGCGCAATTGATGGTCTCCGGCACTTTCAACTGCAGGTGGAGTCGAACCAGATCCTGTCCCTGGTCATTATTGAGCCCGTCCAGTTCGGTGGAAAGTCTATCCGAGTCGTTTGGTTTGCCCGCGTCCGCGGCAAGACCCGTGGCGAGGAGTGCAAAAGTCGCCCCCTCGCTGGGAAATCCAGCGCCTCCAAGCGCCGTCTCGACGATGGCGACGCCATCCGGATCGCTGCCCATCAGGTCAGCGGATACAATATCATCCGCGCGCACGTCCATCGCCAGCGCCAGGTTGCGCGCGGCGTCATCTGTGTTTTGCCTCACTGCATTGCTGCTGATGGCTGACATTCCGCCTATATCGCCGGATGTTGCGCTGGCTGGTTGGATCCCGCCCAACAGCAGCGCCAACACCAGCAGCAGCGGTAAAAACCGCCGGTGTTTCTTCTGTTTGAATGCACTTACCATGTTGAGAACTCCTCCTCATGATTTCACGATTTGCTCTTTGCCTGATGCTGGGCAAGCAGTGTAGCAAGCTGCTATGCATCTGCGGGCGCTCCGGCGTCTACCGTGAACGGCTTGACTCCCCCCCCGTTTGCTTCCCTTGATTACAGATCGGGGGTCTACATATTTGTCTCCTTCATCCATAAGGTTTGGGTCTAGAGGGCCTATCATACAGAACAAGCGCTTCGAAAATGCTTCCAAAACGCTTACAATCTATTTGTGGGGCGCTTCCACTCTTGGTGCAAGGGGAGATTTGCCGTCCATCCAGTATGATATTAATCGGGGCGCCGGTGGCACAGGAGCAGTCGGACAGCAGAAACAAGCAAGCCTGGTGGGGAGGAAATTGTCGTAGAGCAAGGCAGTGATGTGCGAGCTGGCTCGATCATTCACTTGCAGAATAGGGTTCCGGACAGCGGATATGCTGACGCGTGCGGACGCGTGCAAGACAAAGCTGAGTTTTGAAACGTTATCCGCACCATCCGCGGTCTATTTCTACGATAAGCCGTATCGCCAGAGCTACTCAATTTGTTGGTCTTGAGCACACAGCCGCTGGTAGTAGCATAGGTCAGTGAGCACACAGCGCGTGCATTGCGGCGCCTGGTAGTGACAGACTTTCTGGCCGTGCAGCATCAGCAACTCGTGATTGTCGTAGATTTGCTGCGCGTCCCAGTCCGGCGGCAGTTGCGACTGGAGCAGCGCATGGGCGGCGACCGTCCCCACCTTGTCACCGATCAGCCCGACGCGCTGGGCCACCCGATGATGATGGCTGTCGACCGGCAGGGCTGGCTTGCGCAGCGTGCTGAAGAGCAGCACCGCCGCGCTCGTCTTTGGCCCGACGCCGCTCATCGACTCCAGCCAGGCGCGCGCCGCTACAATCTCCAGGTCAGCCAGGAAATCAAGCGAGAGTATGCCGTCACAGCGGGCGGTGATCTCGCGCAATACCTGCTGGATGCGCGGCGCCTTCTGTTCAGGCCAGCGCACACCGGCAAGCAACGTCTCCACAAGAATCCGCCTAACCCGCACCATCCGTGGTCTATTCTTGCGATGACTGAATAGTTACCCTGGAAGATGGTAGACCAGCATGAATTTACAACCTAAGTAACAGTAGAGTGTTGCCAGTGGAGCGTCAACCAAGAGGCTTGGGTTTGGCAGATGAAAGGGAACACAGATAAACGCCGATAGACCCAGATAGACACAGATGCCTGGCTGCTTGGCTCTTATCTGCGCTTATCCGACTTCATCTGTGCCTATCTGCGTGCGCTTACGGTCGCTCTACCCAAAGTTTGACCCTTGACGGGCTACTAGCTGCGACCGATCCAGCGATGGACGCTCTCGGTATACTGCCGGTATGGTTCACCAAACTTGGCGACAAGATAACGCTCCTCGGGAGCGATGAGGATGAAATGGCAAGCAACCAGGGACGGCAGGAGAAGCATCAAAGCCCAAGGCGCATTCAAGCTCAGCGCAAGCCCTGCCAGCAGCAGAATGCCGCCCAGATAAAGAGGGTTTCTCGAGATCGAAAAGACGCCTGTGGTGATGATCTCGCTGGTGGCGCGTCCGGGATCGGTTGGTTGGTTGCATCGGGCAAACTCGCTGCGTGCAAGCACGACGAGCCCAATGCCTGCAACGATCAGCATCGCACCGATGAGAATGCGGGCTGGCGACATGAATTCGCGTGGCAATGAGAGCGGGACGGCTATTGGACATAGCCTGCACCGGCGAAGCACTTCAGTTCCTCACGCAGGCGTTGGATTTTCCTGAAACGGCCTGACCCGGACGCGCGGCAGCGTCACCGGCAGCACCCCTTGCGCCTCCATCTCGCCGAGCCAGACCTTGACCGCGGCACGCTGCGACACCACAGCATCCCCATAGGCTACGATCAGATTGGGAATGTGCGGCAGCTCGTAGAGCAGGTAGGGACTGCCAAAGCTGGTGTAGAAGACGTGCGGGTGCTCGGTAAAGAGCGCGCGCCACCCCCACGTGCCAAAGCTGTCCAGGACAATACGCGCCGTGCCCATCGTCGACATCGGCGTGACGCAGACGTTGACAAAGACGGCGTCGCACTGCTGGGCCAACTCCTGCAACTCGGCTGTTTTGGGGTTGAGCAGGTGCTCCACCACGAAGCCGCGCTGCCGCAGCTCCGCATCGAAGACCTCCAGGTCTTTCTGACCAAAGAAGGGGTTGAGTTTGGCAACGGTCACGGTAAGGACGCTGGCGCCGGGGGCGAGCCGAGCCGGCAGTTGCTCGGCGCCGCGCAGCACGGTGATGCTCTTGTCCGCCATTGCCTGCGCCGCGTGGGCAAACGTCGCCTGTTGCTCGGCGGTCGGCGCAGATCCCAAGGGTGCAGCGACGAGGTTGAGCTGCGCTTTCATGGCCAGCACGCGGCGGGCGGATGCGTAGATGCTCTCCTCGCTCAGCCGCCCTTCTCGCACCGCCTGCCGCACATAGCCCAGGTCGTGATCCGGGTCGGCGCCCAGATAGAGATCGATGCCGGCTGCCAGGCTGGCGACGATGCGCTCGGCGGGCGCGGCGCGGGTGGTAAGCCCGGCCATGCTCGTGCTGTCGGAGACGATGAGGCCGGTGAAGCCCAACTCCTGGCGCAGGAGGTCGATCAGCAGGGTGCGGCTGAGGGTGGCGGGCGGCGCGGCGTCGGGATCGGCGCGGTAGCCCTGATAGTCGGGCAGCGAGATGTGGCCCGGCATGATGGTCATGACGCCGGCCTCGATCGCGCGGCGCCACACTTCGCCGTAGGTCGCCAGCCACTGGTCAAAGGGCAGGGGGTTGACGCTGGTCACCAGATGCTGGTCGCGGTCGTCCATACCGTCGCCGGGGAAGTGCTTGGCCGTGGCGGCCACGCCGTGCTGTTGCAGCGCATGGATCAGGGCCGTGGCGAGGCGGCCCACCAGTTCGGGCTTGTCGCCCAGCGCGCGGATATTCGTGACCGGGTTGTCGAAGTTGTAGTTCAGGTCGATGTCAGGCGTCAGCACCCAGTTGACGCCGAGATGGCGCGCTTCGACCGCGGTGGCGCGGCCCAGTTCGGCGATCAGCGCTTCGTCGTTGGCCGCGCCGGCCGCCATGAGCATGGGGAAATCAGCGCCATAGTCCGGCCACTCGGCCGCGCCATGCTCCATATTGGCGACGACGAGCAGCGGAATGGCAGCGTGTTGCTGCACCTCACCGACGATCTGCCGGTAGGTGGCCGCAGATCTGGTGCGCACCGACATGCAGCCCACCGGTGTCTGCTCCAGCAATCTGAGCCAGGCGTCGGCGTCTTTTACCGGATGCGAAACATTGAAGAGTTGGGCGATCGCATGGTCGAGCGATAGGGCGTTGAGGGTGCGGTCGACCCACTGCTGCTGTTGCGGCGTGAGGTTATCGTGCATGGTCGGTGGCCTTTCCTGTTGCTGGCTGCCAGTTTCCGATTGAGTGAGCGCGGCGTGAGCCAGGCGCCTGGCATCTAGTGCGGAATCAAGCAACTGGCTGCTGATTTCTCCAGGCGGGGGTCAAGCCTGGCGTTATGCATACACTGACCCCGTGCCGGTTGATTATCGATCAAAGTGGTGAATCAGGCAATCGTCTGCGATCAGCAGAGGTCATCTTCTAGCAAGCTCCAAAGCTTTCTGGAAGATCGTAGCTAGTAGGTCGGGCTACCAGCCCGACGTAGCTTTCCTCCTCTGGTTGCGCTTTGTCGCTCTCCGGCGGCCCGACCTACGGCTACGGCTGGTGGATGTCATCTGCATCGTTGATGCGACATCGTCGGGCTGGTAGCCCGACCTACGGTGAACAATCGCGTAGCTAGTAGGTCGGGCTACCAGCCCGACGGAGCTTCCCTCCTCTGGTTGGGCTTTGTCGCCCTCCGGCGGCCCGACCTACGGCTACGGCTGGTGGATGTCATCTGCATCGTTGATGCGACATCGTCGG
>Ga0138256_10009522_pt1 | contig 10185 bp, 6 predicted proteins | sample KNB2016incub_MG_FD_105486 | JGI IMG/M metagenome (GOLD analysis project Ga0138256, IMG submission 105486) | Active sludge microbial communities from wastewater in Klosterneuburg, Austria - KNB2014incub_MG | ecosystem: Engineered > WWTP > Activated sludge > Unclassified | place: Austria... | reverse complement strand
TGCGTGGTGCGTTGCCTGGTTGAGATGCTCGAACCGTACAAGGGTCGCATCTACGATCCGTGCTGCGGATCGGGCGGCATGTTTGTGCAGTCCGAGAAGTTCGTCGAATCACACGGCGGCAAGATCGGCGACATTGCGATCTACGGCCAGGAGAGCAACGCCACCACACGCCGCCTTGCCGTGATGAACCTCGCGCTGCGCGGCATCGAAGCCGACTTCGGACCGGAACACGCCGACACGTTTCGGCGCGATCTGCATCCCGACCTACGTGCCGACTATGTGCTGGCCAACCCGCCGTTCAACGACTCCGACTGGTTCCGCAAAGACGACGATGTTCGTTGGCAGTACGGTGTGCCGCCCAAGGGCAACGCGAACTTCGCGTGGGTGCAGCATTTCATTCATCATCTTGCGCACGATGGCATGGCGGGCTTTGTGCTTGCCAATGGGAGCATGTCGTCGAATCAGTCGGGCGAGGGTGAGATTCGCCGCGCGCTGATTGAGGCGGATCTGGTGGACTGTATGGTCGCGCTGCCGGGGCAGTTGTTTTACAGCACGCAGATTCCGGTGTGCCTGTGGTTTCTGACGAAAAGCAAGAAGGCTGATGCGAAGCGAGGGTTCCGTGATCGGCGTGGGCAGACGTTGTTTATTGATGCACGTAAGCTGGGTGCGCTGATTGATCGGGTGCATCGTGAACTGACGGATGCCGATCTTGAGAAGATCACCGGTGCCTACCACCCGTGGCGCGGAACGAAGGGCGCGTATGAGGACATCGCCGGCTTCTGTAAATCCGCGACTTCTGCTGAAATTGCCGCGCACGGTCACGTGCTTACGCCAGGCCGCTACGTAGGAGCTGAAGAGACGGAAGACGAGGGCGAACCCTTCAACGAAAAAATGCCGCGCCTTCTCGCTGAGTTACACGCCCAGTTTGCCGAGTCCGCGGAGTTGGAGCGCGCCATCATGGTTAACCTGAGGGGGATGGGATATGGCGTCTAGTCTTGAAGAGGTGGCACCGCCCGACGTGTTGCCCCTCATTCCGGAGGACTGGCGCTACGAGTCATTGGGCAATCTTGTCGAAGAGCGCGGCGTTTCTTATGGCATCGTCCAACCTGGAGGCGAAACTACAGGCGGAGTACCGATTGTGCGCGTGAACAACATCCGCGCTGGGCGCATCGACACAACGGATGTGCTCAAAGTCGGATCCGATATCGAGGCCAAGTTCAAGCGTTCGCGCCTGCGCGGTGGCGAAGTTCTTCTGACGCTCGTCGGAACTCTCGGCGAGGTAGCCATGGTGCCCGACACACTTCGCGGCTGGAATGTCGCTCGCGCGGTCGGTGTGATTCCCGTTCGCAAAGACCCTGGCGGCCGTTGGGTATCTTTCTGTCTTCGTTCCGCCTTCATCCAGCACTGCATTCGAACGTGGGCAACGACGACGGTTCAGGCAACGTTCAATCTGCGCGACCTGACGAAGCTTCCAATTCCCATTCCGCCGGCTGCGACACGCAGAGCCATTGAGGCGACACTAGGGGGGCTGGACGACAAAATCGAAGTGAACCGGCAAATGAACGTGACGCTGGAGGCAATAACGCGCACGTTGTTTCAGAGCTGGTTTGTGGATTTTGATCCGGTCCGCGCCAAACTCGATGGCCGCCAACCTATCGGTCTTGACTCAGCGACCTCCGCTCTTTTCCCTGAGCACTTTGAGCGCTCTTCGCGCGGAGAGATTCCCGCGGGATGGACCGCCGCTTGTCTGGGAGATATCAGCTCGAATCCCCGTCGGAGCGTCAAACCGGACGGCGTAGAATTCGATACTCCTTACATCGCATTGGAGCACATGCCTCGCCGCAGCATCGGCCTTGGAGATTGGGACATCGCCGAAGGCGCGGCAAGTGGGAAGTCCGCGTTCAGGAAGGGTGAGATTCTCTTCGGGAAGTTGCGACCGTACTTCCACAAGGTCGGCGTTGCTCCCTTCGACGGCATTTGCTCGACGGACATCTTGGTGCTCGCTCCCACAGGTCCTGAGTGGTTCGGCATCCTACTCGGACACGCAAGTAGCGACGAGCTGATTCAATTCGCCGACGCCGCGTCCACAGGCACGAAGATGCCTCGAACGAATTGGACTGACATCAGTTCGTTCAAAATCACGCTGCCGCCGAAGCCTATCGCGCTTGCGTATACGCGGGCGATTGAGCCCATGATCAGTCGTATTCGCGCGAACCTCGCGCAATCGCGAACTCTCGCCTCTCTGAGAGACACGCTGCTGCCGAAGCTGCTGAGCGGTGAGATTCGGGTCGCGGAGGCGGAGCGGTTCGTGATTTCATCCTTGTGAGGCAACCGCGTAAGCGACTCTAGGGTTGATCTCGTATGGCACGATTAAATCGCCATTAAGGGCGAAAAAGCGACCATTTGTCAACTATTTCGTCACTTTTGACGATTTGAAAAACTCGCCACATTTGCCGAGTTGTATTGCATTTCTCACAAAAGTCGCCAGAATGGACGACTTATGAAGATCTCTCCAAATCTCACAGAGGAAGCCGTCCTCGCAGAACTGGGAGCCCGCCTAGCCCTCGTTCGCGTTGAGCAGAATCTCACGCAGGCAGCCCTAGCCGAACAGGCGGGCGTCTCCAAACGGACTATCGAACGGCTTGAGACAGGCGCGGTCGGCACGCAGCTATCGGGCTTCGTGCGCGTCTGCCGCGCGCTGGCGTTGTTGGATCGCTTCGACCTGCTGGTGCCAGAACCCGTCGACAGTCCGATGGCAAAGCTCAAGCTGCAAGGGCGCAGACGGCGGCGCGCAACAGGAGAGAAGAGCGCCACGCCAGCGCCCAAGAAGTGGACGTGGGGTGACTCGGCATGATCGCCGAAGTCCGGCTCTGGGGGCGCACCATCGGGGCGGTGTCGATTGATGAAGGAAGCGAGGTCGCCGCGTTTCAGTACGATCCCGCCTTCGCGCAAAGCGGCATCGAGCCGTCGCCGCTTACCATGCCACTCAGCAATCGCGTCTATCAGTTTCCGGCACTACCACGCCAGACGTTTCACGGACTACCCGGACTGCTCGCTGATTCACTCCCCGACAAATTTGGCAATGCGCTTATCGAAGCATGGCTCGCGTCTCAGGGACGCAATGCCGAAAGCTTTAGCGCCGTGGAACGGCTCTGCTACACGGGTACGCGCGGCATGGGCGCGCTGGAGTTCGCGCCGGCACGAGGCCCCAAGCCGCGCAAAGCCACCACACTCGCCGTCGACGCGCTGGTGCAACTCGCGAGCGAGGTGCTCACACATCGTGCGGATGTGCAGGGACACTTCCATGGGGCCGGCAAGGCCAAAGCGCTGCGGGATATTCTGAGCGTCGGTACCTCGGCCGGTGGCGCGCGTGCCAAGGCGGTGATCGCGTGGAATCCAGACACCAACGAAGTGCGCTCGGGACAGATCGCCGCCGGTGATGGTTTCGAGTACTGGCTGCTCAAATTCGACGGCGTTGCCGGCAACAAAGACAAAGAACTCGACGATCCGCAGGGCTACGGTGCGATCGAATACGCGTACTCGATGATGGCTGCCGCCGCCGGTATCACCATGAGCGAGTGCCGCCTCATGGAGGAGAACGGGCGTCGGCACTTCATGACCAAGCGCTTCGATCGCCTGCCCGGTGGCGCCAAGTTGCACATGCAATCGCTCTGCGCGCTGGCCCACTTCGACTTCAATCAGGCGGGCGCGTATTCGTACGAGCAGGCGATGCAGGTCATTCGCGCGCTGAAGCTGCCGATGGCGTCGCTCGAGGAGCAATTTCGACGCATGGCGTTCAACGTGGTGGCGCGCAATCAGGACGACCACGTGAAGAACATCGCCTTCCTCATGAACAAGCAAGGCGAGTGGTCGCTCGCGCCGGCATTTGATATGACGTACAGCTACAACCCGTCGGGCACCTGGACCGCAACGCATCAGATGACGCTCAACGGCAAACGTGACGGTTTTACATTGAAAGACTTCGCTGCCTGCGCCAAGATCGCCGGGCTCAAACGCGGCCGTTCGTCCCAGCTTGTCGATCAGGTGCTGGCGGCCGTGAGGCGTTGGCCCGAATTTGCAGCACTCGCCAAGCTCGACGATTCCTGGCGGACCAGCATACAGCGAGCCCACCGACTCACCTTGCCTGCCCAGTGAAATTGACCGAGTCGGACGTCGAAGACGCTGCTCTCGAGTGGTTCGCGGCGTTGGGCTACGAAATCGGGCACGGTCCGCATCTTGCCCCCGGCGAACCGGCCGCCGCTCGCGATTCATTTGGCGACGTGGTATTGGTGCAGCGACTGCGTGAGGCCGTCTCTCGGCTCAACCCCACCATTCCCGCCGATGCACGTGACGAAGCCGTGCGCAAAGTGCTGCGCGTCGCCACCCCTTCGCTGACGCAGACCAATCGCGAGTTTCACCGGCTCCTGCGCAATGGTGTGCCAGTGGAATACCCGCGCCCCGACGGCAGCATCGCTGGCGACAACGTACGACTCGTCGACTATACCGACGTCGCAAGAAACGACTGGTTTGCGGTCAATCAGTTCGCAGTGGTGGAAGGCCAATACCATCGCCGCCCCGATATCGTCGTCTTTGTGAACGGCCTGCCGCTGGGTGTGGTGGAGCTCAAGAACGCCGCCGATGAAGACGCGACCATTTGGAGTGCGTACGCGCAACTGCAGACGTACAAGGCCGAGGTGCCGTCGCTGCTGCAATACAATGCGGCATTGGTGCTAAGCGACGGCCTCGAAGCGCGCATCGGGTCGGTGACGGCCAATCAGGAGTGGTTCAAGGTGTGGCGCACGATCGATGGTGATGACGTGGCGCCAAAATCATCGCCAGAACTCGAAGTGCTCATTCGTGGCGTCTTTGAGAGGCAGCGCTTTCTCGATCTACTGCAGCACTTCATCGTGTTCGACGAAGACCCGGACTCGGGCGCGCTGCACAAGATCATCGCCGGCTACCACCAGTTCCACGCGGTGAATGCCGCGGTCGCGGAGACCGTGCGCGCCAGCGGGATGGGCGCGCTTGGCGCCGGTGTGCACGGTATCGGTGGCACCTACTGGTCACGCCCAATGCTCGGCGGCAAGCCGGGCGACCGCCGAGCGGGAGTGGTGTGGCACACGCAGGGCAGTGGGAAGTCGTTCTCGATGCTGTTCTACGCGGCGCGTGTCATCAGGCACCCGGCGATGCAGAACCCCACACTGGTTGTCCTGACCGATCGCAACGATCTCGACGACCAACTGTTCGGACAGTTCCAGCGGTGCACCGACCTGCTCGGCCAGACGCCTGTGCAGGCGACGGGGCGTGATGACCTACGAGCCCTGCTCAACCGTGCGAGTGGCGGCATCGTGTTCACCACGATTCAGAAGTTCATGCCCGAGCGCGGCGAGGCCATGCCGGAGCTCAGCTCGCGTCAGAACATTGTGGTCATCGCGGACGAAGCGCATCGCAGTCAGTACGGGTTTGGTGGCAAGGTCAATGCGCAGACGGGCGAGATGACATATGGCTTTGCCAGCAACCTGCGCGACGCGCTGCCGCATGCATCGTTCATCGGTTTTACCGGCACGCCCATCGAGCAGACCGACGCCAACACGCGGGCCGTGTTCGGCGACTACATCTCGGTATACGACATCCAACGCGCGGTTGCCGACAAGGCGACGGTACCGATCTACTACGAAAGCCGCATTTCGAAGCTCAGTCTCAACGCCGCTGAGCTGCCGAACATCGATGTGGAGTTCGAGGAGATCACCGAAGGCGAAGAGCAGAGCCGGAAGGAAAAGCTCAAGACCAAGTGGGCTGCGCTTGAAGCATTGGTGGGCGACGAGAAACGTGTGGCGCTCATCGCTGCCGACCTGGTGGCGCACTTTGAGAAGCGGCTTGAAGCGATGGACGGCAAAGCGATGATCGTCTGCATGAGCCGCCGAATCGCCGTCGATCTGTACGATGCGCTGATCGCGCTCCGCCCGGAGTGGGCAAGTTCGCCGAACGAAGACGCCGAGGCCGAGCAGGGAAGGGCGTGTATAGTGAAGGTGGTGATGACCGGCAGCGCCGAGGACGGTCCGGATTGGCAGCCGCATATTCGGAGCAAGGACAAACGTCGCCGCCTGGCGAACCGGTTCAAGGACGCAAAGGATCCGTTTCGCATCGTGATTGTGCGCGATATGTGGCTGACCGGCTTTGATGCGCCGTGCCTGCACACCATGTACGCCGACAAGCCGATGCAGGGACACGGGCTCATGCAGGCGATCGCGCGCGTGAACCGCGTCTTTCGCAACAAGCCGGGTGGGCTGGTGGTGGACTATCTCGGCCTTGCTGATCAGCTCAAGCGTGCGCTCGTCACGTACACGGAGAGCGGAGGAGCGGGAAACCCGACCTTCGAAATGGCGCAGGCCATCGCCATCATGCTCGAGAAATACGGCATCGCGTGCGACATGATGCACGGGTTCAGGTGGGATGCGTGGACGTCTGGCACGCCGGCGCAGCGGCTGTCACTCATACCGGCCGGGCAGGAGCACATTCTCGCTCAGGAGGACGGCAAGCGGCGTTGGGTGCAGGTGGTGGCGGAACTGTCGCGAGCGTTCGCGCTCTGCGCCGCAAGCGACGAAGCCACCGCCATTCGCGATGATGTCAGCTTCTTTCAGGCGCTACAGGCGGCGCTCAACAAGCAGAGCGGCGCCAGCAGCAAGAGCCCCGAGCAGATTGACGCGGCCATCCGGCAATTGGTGAGCAAGGCGATCACCACCGACGGGCAGATCATCGATGTCTTTACCGCTGCGGGTCTGCCAAAGCCTGACATCAGCATTCTGAGCGATCAGTTTCTGGCCGAGGTGCGGGGGCTCAAGCACAAGAACGTCGCGGCCGAGCTGCTGGAGAAGCTGCTCAAGAACGAGCTAAAAGTGCGCTCGACGCGCAACCTCGTGCTGGCGCACGTCTTCAGCGAGAAGCTCAAGCAAACGCTCAACGCGTACCACAACCGCGCCATCTCCACGATGCAGGTGATCGAGGAGCTGATCCAGCTGGCCAAGGAGCTCGATGCCGCGACCAAGCGTGGTGAGTCACTCGGGCTGACAGACGACGAACTCGCCTTCTATGACGCGTTGGCGACGAACGACAGTGCCGTGCAGGCGATGGGCGACGACAAGCTCAAGGTGATCGCGGCGGAGCTGATCCGGCAGGTGAAGAAGAGCGTCACGATCGACTGGACGCTTCGCGAGAGCGCCCGGGCGCGGATCAAGGTGATGGTGAAGCGGATTCTCAACCGGTTTGGGTACCCGCCGGATCTGCAGGAGGAGGCGGTGAAGACGGTGCTGGCGCAGGCGGAGTTGTTGTGTGCGGAGTGGGTGTGACGCGGCACGCATCTATAACTGGAGGGAAGAATGGCGGATCTAGAAATCATCTTCAGTCACAATTTCAAAGCGGCCAGTTCTGAAAGCACCAACGGCCCACAGTTTCACAGCTATCTGCCAGACAAGACGGATGGTTCGATCGAAATCCCAATCGAACGGCCTGCAGGCATTCTTCAGATGTGGTTTGCGCGCAAAGGGTCGACTTCGTCCGGATGGGTTGTTCAGGACTACACAGGGGAACCCCTTGAACTAGAGCGAATTATGCGGCAAGCGATCATCGAAGGCGGGCACTTGTGGGGATCATTTCTGATTCGCGACGCCGACGATCGCCTTGTCGCAGAATTGCGCCTCAAGAAGTTTGGCGCTCCACTCGGCGTAGCGTTTGGTGAGCAAATCTTGAGAGCGGTCATCAACAAGCACGTTGTTCGAGCTGTAGAATCTATCCGGCATCTCTTGGGTCAGTACTGGCTTCGTCCGTTGCCCCCTTGGGATCGCGATTTGTGTAGTGCGGGCAGCTATTGCCAGTATCTGCAAATGCAGTGGCGAGTCTCTGGCGAGCCGGCTCAGACATTCTGCCCTGTTCGACCCGTTCAACTATTGGGCCGCCACCAAACGGACAACCCGTACTTGCAGCTCCCAAACGAGGCGCGTTGGCTGGAAGTCTCGAGCGCGATCCAAGGCGGCTATGAGCCGACTATCGTCAGTCAGCCACTTGTCAGAGCGCACGAACTAAAAGAGCGTGGCGATTGGAGACTGGCCTTTGTGGAGGCAACAACAGCGCTGGAATTGGCCGTCGACGACACCATCAAGTCCGTCGCAGGAAGTAGTCGCGTTGCGAGCGAACTACAATCCGTACATGGCTTGAAGCTGAAACCGAAGTTGGCGATGATCGGATCTTTTCTCTCGATGCCTGTCGGTGACATTGAACTGTGTCTCAGGGGTGTCGATATCAGGAATAAGGCTGCACACGAGGGCGCGTCAGCCAAAGAAGATGCCGATATGGTCCTCAGCGCGATGCTAAGCGTCGGGCGAACCTTGTCCGAAGGTCCCAAGGTTGCATTCCCGCGACTCCAGCGTGCCAATGAGCAGCGTGACTCCAACAGTGAGTGGGAGGAAACTCCGGGGCCCCGAATTCGGGCGACTCTCAGCATTTCCAGCACCCCGCCGGGATTTACAGACTGGCAGGAATCGGACGTCCCGTGACTGCGGTCTGTGCCTCGCGAATGTACGAGGTGTCGGCACTTTCCCGCTGGCGCCGACATCTGGCGAAAAGATCAGACCATCCGCCGTTAAGTGTTGCAAAACGTCGGGGATTGCATAAACGCACCGACGTTATGTAACGTTCAGCTATGACGGAGAACCCACTCGCCGAAGAGACACGGATACTTCGCCTCATCCGAAAAGCGGGCATTGTCCGTCCGCGCGATCTCGCGCGTCAGGGTGTCCATCGCACCCAGCTGGTCCGGATGGTTGAGGCGGGACTCGTCGAGCGCATCTCGCGCGGCGTGTATGTCGCCGCAGGCCACGAATTCTCTGTCAACCTCGCCGCCGCGATTGTCGCGACGCGCGTACCACGCGCTGTCATCTGCCTGCTGACGGCGCTCCGTCTTCACAACCTCACCACACAGCAGCCGGCCGAAGTTTGGATCGCGCTGCCGGAGAAGGCGCGCCGACCCAATCTGGACTATCCACGCCTTCATGTGGCGCGCTTCAGCGGTAACGCGCTCAGCGAGGGTGTCGAGCAGCGAAAAATCGAAGGCGTAACGGTGCGCGTGTATTCAGCCGCCAAAACGGTCGCGGATTGTTTCAAGTACCGAAACAAGATCGGCGTCGATGTCGCGGTCGAGGCACTCCGAGACTACACACGCAAGCACCGCGGCGGCGCGAACGACCTCGCACACTTCGCGCGGATTTGCCGAGTGACGCGCGTGATGCAGCCGTATCTCGATTCGCTCCCGTGAGCGCGCCTGCGAACGTCGCAGCGTCCGTGATGGCACGGCTGCTCACCCGTGCAAAGGCCAACGGCGACGACTATCAACTGCTGGTCACGGCGTACGCATTGGAGCGGTTGCTCTATCGGATCGGGCAGTCGCCGGTACGCGATCGATTCGTGCTGAAGGGTGCGATGTTGCTGCGCTTGTGGTCGGAGCAGCCCTATCGCGCAACGCGTGACCTCGATCTCTTGCGTCGAGGCGACGCGTCATTCGACGCCATTCGTGCGGATCTGGAAGTGATCGTCAAGACCACCGTGCCTGATGACGGCATAACCTTCGATGCCACCAAAGTCGCGTTGGAGCCGATTCGGGCAGATAACGAATACGCCGGGACGCGTGCAACGATTCCCGCCCGTTGCGGCAAAGCGCGGCTGATGCTGCAAGTGGATCTGGGCGTGGGCGATGCGGTATGGCCCGAGCCGAAGGTGCGTCAGTATCCGGCGCTGCTTGATGCCCCAGCGCCCAATGTGCTCGCGTACGAGCGCGAGACGGTGGTCGCGGAGAAGCTGGAAGCGATCGTGGTGCTCGGAGAACGGAACAGTCGTATCAAGGACTTCTTCGACCTGCATATGCTGGCCACGATGTTCGCGTTCGACCGGCGCGCGCTTGGTGAGTCGGTGCTGAGAACCTTCAATCGACGACAGACGCCCATTCCCGTCGACGCGCCGATCGGGCTGACAGCGGCGTACTGGGAGAACCCATCGCGACCCACACAAGTGACGGCATTCGCGAGGCGCTCGGGGATTCCCGCAACGACGGAAGCTGGTCGTGAATTCAGCCACGTGCTGTCTGCTTTCCTGATACCGATTCTTACCGATGTAGCGGCGGGAAAAATGCGCGACGGC
>Ga0138256_10009521_pt1 | contig 10186 bp, 2 predicted proteins | sample KNB2016incub_MG_FD_105486 | JGI IMG/M metagenome (GOLD analysis project Ga0138256, IMG submission 105486) | Active sludge microbial communities from wastewater in Klosterneuburg, Austria - KNB2014incub_MG | ecosystem: Engineered > WWTP > Activated sludge > Unclassified | place: Austria... | reverse complement strand
GCACACGCAACGAACCGAAATTGAAGATGTGGACGTAGACTTCACTCGCTATCTCCGCCTCGCAGCGCGCGCGCACTTCGCAGGTGTCACCATATACCGGCGTGCTATTAATGAACGTGACACCCGTTCGCCTCGCCAGAATCGGCTCGGCGCTATCGGCAACATCGCCATAGGCGCTCGAAATCACCAGGCCCGCGCGAGAAGCAGGTCCCGCAAACCAGCCGCGGTCAAGCTCAGGTTCTGGCTCGCAGCCACCCAGGAACCACCAGCGGCCGTCGGCAAAAGCCTCGCACCAGGCGTGGTTGTTGTCGGTGTAGGTCCAGTAGGGCGTGCTGCAAGTGCGCGCGGGGATGCCAACGCTGCGCGCCGCACATATGTAAAGAATCATTTCTTCTTCGCAGCGGCCCACGCCGCGCAGCATGGTGGTGAGCGGCCCCTGATCGCGACCATTGGTGCTCTGGAATGTCGCGAACTCCCGCGCGTAGCGATTGGCCTCAAGGGCGGCCTCCTGCATGGGCAAATCTTTGACGCGGGGCCAGAGCTCATCGTGCATCAGCTTGCGCCAGGCCTGGCAAGGCTCCTGGCTTACCCGGTGCGGCAGGATGTAGTGGTAGAAGAGCTCGTCGGTCAGCTGCTCGCGCCAGGAAGCCTCAGTGCGAACCCTAAGCGCGAACTCCACATGTTCGCGAATCACGCTCACCGTAAGCGCGCCGTAATCCACGGGCGGAAGAAATGCAAACAGGAAGGCCACACATTTCAGCTCTGCTTGCTCAATCTCCTCAGGCAATGAAAGCAACCACGCCCGAAGGTCCTTGTAGCCATAGAAGCTCTTCAGATTGTCCAAAGACTGCTGGCGATAGCGTGAAGGCACCGCCTCAAACCGGTTCCTGAGCGAGAGGTCATGGGCCATGTCAAGCATGGCAGCGGCCATGGGGCCGCCAAGCTTCACCATGTCGCTTTCTGCGTCTCCGCTCCCGCTGACGGACGCTGCCGCCGATGTAGAAACCGACGAAGACATGGTCGAGCAGCCGAGGTGCAGCAGCATGGCAAGCAGTAACCCGGCCCAGCGAAATACAGTGAGTTTTGAATTCATGGATTCTTCACATTCGCGGGGAAGCGCCAGTGTAGGAACTTTGCGAATGCCTGCACTCTCTACTCGCGCCGAATGGCCTTGAGCGAGAGCTCGACGTCACGCGAGCCGCGAAACTCGTTGATAATGGGCGAGAACGCCAGCCGAAGCCGGGCGCCGCGCGAGATTTCCGTGGCCTGGGCCCCCATGCCAAAGCCGATTGCCTTGAATGCCGGGCCACCGGCCTGGCGCACTAGAAGCGACAGATGCCCAGTCCCACGGCCGACCACTCTGGGGGTTGCCGTCACTTCGACATTTCGCGCGGAAAACACGGGCTCTGGATTACCTTCGCCAAAGGGCTCCATTTGCTGCAACACCTCTACGGCGGCAAGATCAAGTTCTGACAGCGAGATTTCCGCGTCGATGTCCAGGGTGGGTGTGGCGTAATCGGCATTCATCACGTGCCGCTCGGCTACGTCGTTCACGGCACGCCGCAGAAGGCCTAGATTTTCGCGCGTGATTTCAAGCCCCGCAGCCTGCTCGTGTCCGCCAAATCGCTTCAGCAAATGCGAGCACTCGTTTAGTGCGTTGTACAGGTGGAAGCCCGGTACGCTGCGGCCCGAGCCTCGCCCGCTGTCGCCGGTCATCGCAATCAACACGGCGGGCTTGTTGAACGCTTCGGTCAGGCGTGCCGCAACGATTCCAACGACTCCGGCATGAAAATCGTCATGCCCGACAACCAGTACGCGATCGTTGGCGTAACTTGCGTCAGCGTGCACCATATCGCTGGCGATGCGGGTGTGCTCGCGGTCTATCTGCTGGCGGCGGCGATTGAGCGTGTCGCTTTCCTGAACCAGGCGCACGGCATCGCCGTAACTTGGTGCGGTGAGTATCTCGAGAGCGAGCGTTTCTCGCCCCAGCCGCCCGCCTGCGTTGAGCCGCGGCGCGAGCTTGAACCCTACGTCTGTTCCAGTTGGCACCCGTGTCAGTGCCGCAATTTCCATCAGCGCCCGAATGCCAGGATTTGGGCTGTCAGGCATAAGGCGCAGGCCAAAGCGGGTCAGCACACGGTTTTCACCCGTTAGTGGCACTACATCTGCAATGGCTGCCATGGCCACCAGGCTTTGAGCACCCTCGAGGAAGTCACGAGCGGGCTTTTGAATATGCCCGTTACTTGTGCGCTCCAACAGTGCCGTAGACAATTTAAACGCCACTCCTGCGCCGCAGAGGTCTTTGAAGGCGAGTTTTTCGTCAGCCACATGCGGATTGAGCACCGCGTGTGCGGGTGGGAGAACTGGCGGCACGGTGTGGTGATCGGTGATGATCGTGTCGATTCCAAGCTCCCGCGCCAGCGTGATTTCCTTGACCGCCGAGGTGCCGTTGTCACAGGTAATCAGGAGTTTCACCCCGTTTTGCGAGGCTTCGCGTACCACCCGCTCATGCAGGCCATAGCCGTCGGTCGAACGCACCGGAATGCTGGCTTGGGCGTTGGCTCCCAGCATTCGCAGGCAGTTGAGAAGCAATGCCGCGCTGGCAGAGCCATCAACATCGTAGTCACCCTGAACGAGGACCTTCTCGTTGCGCTGAAGCGCCCCAATCACGCGATTCACCGCCCGGTCCATGTGCTGGAAAGCAAAGGGCGACTCAAGATGCGCGGGACTGGGATTGAGGAATCGATCGGCAGATTCGTTTTCGCGCAAGCCTCGATTGATCAGCACCCGCGCCACCAACAAGGGCAGACGAAGATCCCCCGCGAGCGCCTTGACGTCGGCTGTTAGCTGCTGGGCCACACACCACGTTGCGCCAATGTCTTGCAAAGAAAGCCCCCAAACGCCAGACAGATTAGTACCTGCCGCGACAGCCCGCGGCAAGCGCGGGCTCTGGGCATCCTCTGGAATTCACATTCAATCCCCAGCTTCAACTTGACGAAGGCTCATTCATGGGTCACTTTAGGGGTGCGTCTTCCCCGTTGATCCTGCCCCTGCAGGAAACCAATAAATGCGTAGGAAATCTTGGGCGGCATACATGCCGCAGCGGCGCCGTGTGCCGCTGGTGCGACCAGCGTTCACGCTGGCAGTTCTGTTGGTAATGGGTGTTTCGGCCTCAGCGCAGGTTGTTGAAAAGCCAAAACGCGACTCCGTCCGCTTCATCAAGCCGCTGCCATTGGCTGGTAGTGGCGAAATTGCACAGCCAGAGAGCTCGCTGAAGAAGAATGCGACGCTGACACTGACCGACGCGGACAAGCTGCGACTTGACCTGCTTTCGCACCCGATCGCGTTTGATCAGATCGCCAGCACAAATGGCGACCCAACTCTGTTTCGTGTGGCGCACACCCCCGCCAATGCATGGGTTCGACGGGTAGCTACCGGCAACCCGCGCAGCCCGGCGACAAGCAATGGACTGGTCGTTGTGGGTAGTGGCAGCGGCAACAGCGTGTACGGGTATGATGTCGAGCAAGGCCGCTTCAAATGGCAGGCGGTAAGCAAGGATGCCGGTATCTCAAGCATCGTGATCGACGGAGACTCCGCCTATTACACGACCTGGAGTTGCACGCTCGAGCGCGTCCTGACGGATTCCGGCAAGGCAATCTACAGCAAGTACCTGGCATCGACGGTCAACACAGCACCTGAAATCAGCAAGGAACAGGTGTTTGTCTCTTATCAGAGCGGGAACGGCAATCGCCTCTCGGCGCACGACATCAACAGTGGCAACGTAACCTGGTGTGCCAACACGGGCGATGCGAGCGGCATCACCAGCGCTGTGGCCTTTGAAGACAGCGTCTTGCTTTCAACCTCAGACGGCAGCCTTAGCTGCTTCAGCAGTTCTGCCGGCAAGATCCAATGGCAGCGTCGACTCGGAATGACCACCGCGCCTGTTATCACGCCTCGCGGCATTCTTCTGGTCACGCCAGCCAGAGCATCCACGCCCGACGCAGAGGCGGCACCCCAACCTGAGGCACCGGCCAAGCCGGAAAGCGACCGAGACACGGTGGTTCCAGCCAAACCAGCCGCGCCGGAACCTGGTTTGGGTCGGATATTGTCCGCGCTGGGAGACAAGCAGCTGTCCCTTGTGAGCAATGCACAGGACCCCGGCATTGACACCAACGAACGAGGCTCAAGCCGAGACGGCCTGGACTACCAGGGTGCACGCCCGGGAGTTGACGGCGATGTCGTGTACTTTGCAGCAGGCGGTTGCATTTCTGCGGTACAGGTCCGCACAGGAGCCAAGCTTTGGAGTCAGACGATTTTTGAAGGCGACAAACTGAGCTTCACCACGCCGGTGGTCAGCGGAGATCTGATGATCACGGCAACCAGCAGCGGGCATGTGCTGGCGCTCAGGAAAAGCAACGGCGCGGCAGTGTGGTGCTACCGCTATGTCGGCCAGGCCTTTGACGCCAAACCAGCTCTGGCAGCAGGCCGTGTGCTGCTGACAACCACTTCGGGCCTGATTGTTTCGCTGCCCACGGGTTTGAAACCGGCGGTCCCTGGCATCGCTGCAGCCGACAACACTCCCCAAAGTGCCGATGAAATCGCTCGCGAGTTCCAGAAGAACCGGGGGCGTGAATTGCCCCCAGCCGTGCCCGTTGGGCCGGCTGAACCAGCGAGCGGCGACGCAAACGCGGACACATCGCGCGGCGATGCGCAGCCCGATGAACCCGCTCCCCAGCCAACGCCCACCAAGGGCGAGTGGGATCGGAGGGAAGAAAGAAAGGCAGCCCGCGAGGAAAACGCTGGCCGCAAGTATGAGCCCAAACCGTACAAACGCGAGTAAGACGACTTGATGCGGCGGCCACGAAACCAGGGCGGACTTTGTCCGCCCTGGTTTCGTTTTGCGCGAAGCCTGCGATCAAAGTGGTTTTCCGGAGAAGCGCTACCAGTCACTACTTCGCCACGTCCTGGGGCGCTTAGTCCAGTTGGAATGCGCTGGGGGCCGTTGCCACTAGGACCCGTGACGCATGCATGTGACAAGACCTTGCCAGCCCGCCAGATCGTAAAGTCATCGCACCGCAACGCCAGTTGCCACGGCAGGTCTGGATCGTAACGCTCATAACGCACATTGTTTCGATACTCTCCGCCTCACTCACATTCATCGCATATTCTCCTGTCGGCATGCATTCACCAAATGCCCGACCGGAGTTGTTCATTTGAAACGACACGTCTACCTCCTGGTGATTGATCTCAACCGACAGCGCACCTGATTCGGCGCCTGCCCCACCCACGCGCGTTCCGCGCACCCTCAACCACCATCCATCTCAAATCTCAATACCCGCACCCACGGGAGGTGTCCCATGTTGTCCCAATCAAGACTCACTGTATTTGTTCTGGCGATTATTGGACTTGCATTGCATAGCCCGGCCTCTGCTATCTGGATTGAGTCACCAGCACCCAATCAGAGCAACGCGCTACCCGTCGCATTTGCCTATTTGACTGATATCAGGCCAACTTTGAACTTCGGGAGTCCGGCAATCGACGCCGACACATCTGGCCCATTTACGATCACGTTGCACTTTGATGATCAGGGAGGGTCCGAGATCAAGAAACCCAGCCTGGAATTGTATGCCTCCCGCGAAGTGCGGCTGAACTCGACCGTGATTCCGGCAGGCACGAATCTGGCCGAGGTTGCCGGGTTTGTTGACACGCTAACACAAAGCACAGCCACCATTTCCGTTGAGCAGAGTCCACCTGGAGCACAGCTGGCAAGCGGGGAGTTCATCCTCTATGCCAAGATCGGCAATCTGGCGTCCTTTCAATCCGAGTGGACGTCACGCCGCTTCTATGTTGAAGGGGAAGCCCCAGGCGTCGTGAAGGTACCGACGCTTCTGACACAGGGAGCCACAAATCAGGACGTAACGATAACCGGCACGAATCTCACCCAGGTTTCGCATATTGACTTTGGCGCCAACGTCACCGTCCACAGCCTCACCAGCAGTGCGACGCAGGTTCAGGCCAACGTAAGTGTCGGGGAACTCGCAGTGCCCGGCCCCCGTACTGTCGTTCTGAGCGGGGATCCGAATCCTCCTGCTGCCGCTTTGACTGTTCTTGCTTCCGGCATTGCGAACATTGAGTTTCCATCCCGGCGACTTCCGTTGGCCGCGCCTGCGGAAGCTCCCCGCAACGCAGCCAGTGGCGCGGAGGGCGTGATACTCAGCACCGGGGCATATACCCGCGACGAAACAGACCTCACGATTCGCGGAGCCATGCAGGGCATCACATTGGGCAGAACCTACCGCTCCGATATCAACTACGACGGACCGTTGGGGCAGAACTGGGTCGGTTTCTATTTTCAGCGGGTCGAATACTCCTCTGGCAACATTCGCTGGTACACCTCAACTGGCCGGCAGGAGCTTTTCTCAGCTTCAGCCAGTGGCTGGATCGCCCCGCAGGGTATCTATGTAAAAGCGGAACGAGACAGCCTGCATGGCACAATTTTACTGACTGACCGCCACGGAGACCGGCTTCGCTTCGACGCACGCGGCTGCCTGACCGCGGTGATTGACCGAAACGGCAACTGTGCTGAATGCGTTCACGATCATCTCGGTCAGCTGAACGAGTTGCGCGACGATCGCAACGGCCGTGTGAAGGTCCTGTATGACGCTTCCGGCCGCGTTGATGAATTTCGCGACAAGGTTTGGGACTCAGCAAATCCTCGCTCGCTGCGTTTTGTCTACAACACACAGGGAGAATTGACGCGCTACAAGGCACCAACAACGGCTCGGTATTTCGGCCCGTCGCGCCTGGTAACCGAATATCATTACGACAACTCGCATCGCCTGACCAGGATCGTAAACCCACGCGAACACGAATCGGACCACACGCCGCTACTTGAAAATGACTACCGTAACGGCCGAGTGGTGGCCCAGCGAATCGGTGGAACCGGACCCTGGAGCTACATCCGATATCCCGGCGCCGACGCCCGACGCATCATCGATCCGCGGGGCCTGCGTACTGACTTCAGTCTGGGAAACGGCGGGGTGGCGTTAGGTATCACTCGCTTTACCGGGCTCTGGGCCGTTGACACCACTCCCGGATTCAGCCAATCCTTTGTAACGCAGATCGCACCGCCTCTGCGCCCCGGTGACCCGCCGAGCTTTTCCGAGTCCTTCACGTTCAATGCTCATTTCGAGAATCTCCGCCACACGTCCCCGCGGGGAAACTTCATAGAGCGCAGCTACCCTTCACCGGTTCAGTCGGACTTCGGCGTCGCAAGCCAGGTATCCGTCAACACCCTGCAGGACTCTGAAAAGTCCTGGCCTATCAATGAGCATGCCGGTCGGTGGCTGAGAATGGGCAATGATGCCTCCTCGTACCGTTACTATCGGATTGGGGGGAACACGGCCAACACCCTGAACCTGGATGCATTTGTTGACCTGATCAGCGACGGTTACAGCCCCGGTAGTACATATGCGCTGTTCACAGCCAATCCCGACCCATTGGCCGCAGGCAACTGCGTTTCAGCATCCCGATGCAGCGGACCCGTCGGATCTCCCTCAACGCTTACCAGGCACTTCACCTATGAACCCCGCTTTCAATTCCTGAAATCCGTCGTTGATGAACGAGCCAATGTCACGACCTGGACCTATGGATATGAGGGTTTCACTGGCAACGACCCAAACGGATGCAACCTGGTGGTGCTGAAGCAGCCCCTGGTTTCGTTGGGTCAGGAGGCGCCGCAGACCATATCCACGGCGTATACGTATAACGCGTCGGGCCAGATTCTGATTTCAGCCAACGCCAATGGAGTGGTTACTGACTATTATTACTTTATTAGTGGTTTAGCGCAGGGGTTTCTCTGGAAAACAGTTCAGGACCCAGGTGGCCTAAACATTACCACTGAGTATGAGCGCAACGCCGTAGGTGACATTACGGGTTATCTGCCCCCACGCGCCCACGCCACCGGAGGCGACCGCACCTCTCACCGGACTCAACTCGATGTCAACGAACTTGGCCAGACATGGCACATCACAGGCCCGTTGCTGCGAGAAGCCGGGAGTGATCGCGCTGAGGTCTATCGGTACTTTGACGCCAATGGGAATTTGGCTCAGGAATTCGCTGAGTATGTCACATTCACGGGCTCTGAGCCCTCGCAGCCCTCCAATGTTCATGATCCGGCAACGTTTGCCAAGAGCAGCCAAGCCATGCAGGCCACCTGGATCGAGACCAGCATGGCCCACAACGTTCGCAATCAGCCGACCGCTTTGACGGTGGACAGCGTCGCCGGTGCGACAGTCAGCCGCGTCACCTGGAGCGCCGAGTACGACGCGAGTTTCAATCTCTCGGCCGTGGTGTCGCCTGAGCTCCGACGCAAGGAGCTATTTTACGATGAACGCAATCTGTTGCTCAATTGCATAGAGGGTGCGGGGTCAATGGCGTCTGGTACCTGGCGATTCGCCTATGACGGCTCTGGCAATCGCGTTTCCTCGACCGACCCAAGAGGGTATGCCGAAGTGGCGCTTTTCGACGGCTTTGATCGCCTGTCCCGCCAGACGGACCCGCTGGGACACTTCAGGCTCTACGCCTATGACGGCTGCGATAACTGCCTGGGCTCGAGCTCATTTTCAGCCTCCGAGAGTTTGCTGGCACGCACAGAGTTTGAGTATGACGAACTCGGCCGGATCTGGCAGACACGCCGCCTTGCTCTGGATCACCTCGGGCAGCCTCTGGGTGACGGCATTTCAACCAGCCTGTTCCGCTGGGACCCAGGGAGCCGTTTGGCGCATGAAAGTGACGACGCGGGCAATGTCTCACAATACGTTTACGACAACGCCGACAGGCTCACATTGACTCGCGATGCCCTCCTGAACGAACTCCAGCGCGATTACGATCTTGGCGGTGCATTGAAGCGCTGTACGTTCCGTGAAATCAACGGGCTCAGCGGCATGCAGGAGACCAGTATCGAGGAGTTTGACCTTGACCGTATGGGCAGGGTGACGCGCTCGCGTGACCGCCGGTTTGGCCCTTCTCTCAACACCCAGACCGAATTCCGCTATGACAGCAGGTCACAGTTGGTCGCGCTTCACCAACCGGGCGACACCCAGTTCACAGAATCCGAATTCAGCTACGACCTGCGCGGTCAGCGAACCCGTGCGACCCTAAAGCCATCTGCATCTCCCGAGACCTGGATTGTCATGCAGGACACGTTCGATGACGACGGCCTATGTACCGACCACTTCCTGCTCGAGAATCCAACTGAATCACAACCCTCATGGCAGGAAACCCACTATGACCGAGATGAGCGAGGCCGCATTTACTCTATGCGTCGCCCCGACGGCCAGATCTGGAGTTATGGATACGACGCTGCTTCGAATATGATTTCTCGCAGTGACCCAAGTCAGACCCTTGCGACATTCACCTATGACGCCCGTGGCTGCCAGACCCAGGCTGACATCAGCCGCGGACCCAGCATCAAAGGCAGCACCCTCGAAACCTGGATATGGGATGGCCTGCGCCGCTTGACACAGGCAGCGACTTTTGAAAACGCGTCACCGCGCACCCAAAGCCATTGGAGTTACAACACCCTCAGCGTCGCCGAAGTCCACAACCAAAGCGTTTGGCGCCACGATGGCACCGCGCTGGGGACATTTACGAGCCGGGCCGAGTTTGACGCCAACTCGTTTTGCACTTCTTTGACTCAATGGAACGGGCGTCGAGTCGAGTACACGCCAGATGCGCTCAAACGGGTAGCGTCCCTGTTTGATTCAACTAACAATCAGTTGATAGCGAGTTTCATCTACAGCGGTGGCGAGCGCATCCAGGAGATCACCCACGGGAACGCCACGAAAACGCTTATTGAATATGAACCCCTTGCCTTGGGAACCAATGGCCGCGGCGACCTCATCGAACGAGTGAACCACATTTCGGTCGTTGGCGGAGCATCGCTTTTCTCGGCGGACGCCCGCTATGACGTCACCGGGGAGATCGCGGCCCAGCGCTATGGACACGAGGGCGCTCGAGGCCAGGTGTATCGGCGTGACAGCACGACGAACCCAGCACTTTTCAGCAGCAAGTGCGTCAAGACCAAGCTGGAGTTTGACGACCTCTCGCTGCCGCCAAGTCCTATCCCGGCGTTCTTCAGCAGCAAGTGCGTCAAGACCAAGCTGGAGTTTGACGACCTCTCGCT
>Ga0138256_10009520_pt1 | contig 10186 bp, 8 predicted proteins | sample KNB2016incub_MG_FD_105486 | JGI IMG/M metagenome (GOLD analysis project Ga0138256, IMG submission 105486) | Active sludge microbial communities from wastewater in Klosterneuburg, Austria - KNB2014incub_MG | ecosystem: Engineered > WWTP > Activated sludge > Unclassified | place: Austria... | reverse complement strand
CTGGTGATAGCAGGCCTCGAAGTGCAGGCTGTGAAACTCGTCCGCCGCTCCCCAGTAGCGGCCGAACAGTGCGTCGTCGTGCCAGAAGAACACTGCAGCCGCGACCAGTTCGCCACCCTGCATTGCGAGCTTGAGCATGAATTGTTCGCCGAGCAGTGCCGGGATCACGCGAAAGAAATTGCGGGTGAGGTACGGCTCGTGACCGTGACGTAGGAACGTGTGCCGGTGCAGCGCGTAGACCGCATCGAGCACGTCGCGGTCGATCGCGGGGCCGCTGACCGTCAGGAATTCGACGCCGCTTTCCTGCACGCGGCGACGCTCGCGCTTGGCTTTCTTGCGCTTGTCGGCGGTGAATGTGCCGAGGTAGTCGTCGAAGGATGTGTAGCCGCGATTATGCCAATGGAATTGTACGTCGCGACGCGCGAGCCAGCCGGCCTCGCGCAGCGCTACGTTATCCACTGCAGCGGCGAACAGCGCGTGAATCGACGACCAGCCATGCTCTTGGGCGGCGTGTTGCAACTCGTCGATCAATCGGCCGCGCAGCACCGCATCGGCCGGGTCGCGTAACAACAGTCGCGGTCCGCTTGCCGGCGTGAACGGCACGCCCACGACCAGTTTCGGGTAATAGTCGAGGCCAAGTCGCGAGTAGGCTTGTGCCCAGGCGAAATCGAACACGAATTCGCCGTACGAGTGGGCCTTGATATAGGCCGGTGCGGCTGCGGCGAGACCGTGATGATCATGCAATGCAAGGATTGCCGGCGTCCAACCAGTCCCGCGGCCGATGCAATGTTCCGATTCCAACGCCAGCAGGAATTCGTGGCGCAGGAACGGATTGTTAGTCTGATCGAGTCTGTTCCAAGCTGCCCGGTCTAGTTCGCCGATGCTGGAATGTACCGCTGCGTGCATGGAGTAGGAAGCGCGACGCCGTGATCAGGCGTGCGCCTCGAGCGCCTCGAGATACTTGTCGGCATCGAGCGCCGCCATACAGCCCGAGCCTGCCGACGTGATCGCCTGACGATACACGTGATCCGCGACGTCGCCAGCGGCGAACACGCCAGCAAGACTGGTGGCAGTAGCGCCACCGTCGGTGCCGCTCTTGACGGTGATGTAGCCGTTCTTCATTGCAAGCTGGCCGGCGAAAATACTGGTGTTGGGTGAGTGGCCGATCGCAATGAACGCGCCAGTCACGTCGATATCGCGCTTGGCGCCGTCCGCGACCGCGCTCACGCGCACGCCAGTGACGCCCTGGCCGTCGCCGAGGATTTCCTCGACGGTGTGGTTCCAAAGAATATCGACCTTGCCTGCTGCTTGCAGCGCGAACAGCCGGTCTTGCAGAATCGCCTCGGCACGCAGTTTGTCACGCCGATGCACGAGCGTGACGTGCGCAGCGATATTCGACAAATAGAGCGCTTCTTCGACTGCGGTGTTGCCGCCGCCAATCACGGCGACGCGGTGACCGCGGAAGAAGAATCCGTCGCAGGTGGCGCAGGCCGAGACGCCTTTGCCGCGGAACTTTTCCTCGGACGGCAGGCCTAGATACTTGGCCGACGCACCGGTCGCGATGATCAGTGCGTCGCAAGTGTATTCGCCGCTGTCGCCGATCAGCCGCAAGGGTTTGGTAGTGAGATCGACCGCGCTGATTTGATCATTGATGAGCACCGTCTGAAAACGCTCGGCGTGCGCTTGCATGCGTTGCATCAGTGCAGGGCCCTGTAGGCCGTGCGCGTCGCCGGGCCAATTGTCGACGTCCGTCGTTGTCATGAGCTGACCGCCCTGTTCGACGCCTGTGATCAGCAGCGGCGCGCGATTGGCACGGGCAGCATAGACGGCGGCGCTGTAGCCAGCAGGGCCTGAACCTAGGATGATGAGACGCGAGTGCCTGGGGGTGCTCATGTATAATTCCGCTGCAGCATTGTCCAAGAATCATACCCTGTCGTTCACTCAAACCGGAGCCGCTCGGCGCGGTGGCGCGAGTGCGGAGGTATCGCTATGCGTATCGGAATTCCGCGCGAGATCAAGTCGCGCGAGGGTAGAGTGGGGCTGATCCCGGCGGCCTGCGTCGGTCTTGTGCGCGACGGTCACGAGATCTGGCTGGAGCGGGGTGGTGGTGAACTGAGCGGCTATGACGATCAGCAGTATCGCAATGTCGGCGTCAAGATCGCTGCCGATGCGGATCAGTTGTATGAGCGCGGCGAGCTGATCGTAAAGGTCAAGGAACCGATCGAGGCCGATCTGAAGCGCCTGCGTCCCGATCATCTTTTGTTCTGTTTTTTGCATCTCGCGGCGCTACCCGATTTGACGCGTCGGTTGTGCGAGATTGGTCTGACCGCGGTGGCGTTTGAGACGGTCGAGGATCAGTTCGGCCGCCTGCCGCTACTGGCGCCGATGAGCGATATCGCTGGTCGGCTCGCGATGCAGTATGCCGCGAGCTTGTTACATCAACCGCAGGGCGGCAAAGGGATTTTGTTAGGTGGTGTGCCGGCGGCCAAACGTGGCCGCGTCGTCGTATTGGGGGGCGGTGTCGCGGGCGGCAGCGCTGCGCTCGTCGCAGCGCTGTTGGGCGCCGAGGTGATCGTCTTTGATACCGATCGCGACAAGCTCGTGGCGGCGCGCGCGATGGGTGCGAACGTCACGGGTCTCTATCCGCACGTATCGGACGTAGCGGATGCGGTGCGCATCGCCGACATTGCGGTGGGTGCGGTGCTCGTGACAGGCGCGCGTGCACCACACGTCGTCACGGCCGAAATGGTGCGTTCGATGCAGCGCGGCAGTGTCATAGTCGACATATCGGTCGATCAGGGCGGCTGTATCGAGACGACTCGGCCCACCACGTATGACTCGCCGACGTATTGCTGGGAGGGTGTCACGCATTTCGCCGTGACCAATATGCCGGGTGCCGTACCGCGTACGTCGTCCCAGGCCTTGTCCGCGGCCATCGCGCCGTACGCGTCGCGCCTGACGGAGCAGGACTGGCGCGCGGACGCGGGTCTCGCACGCGGCATTAACGTCGAGGCTGGCAAAGTGATACATCCCGCGTTGCTGGCCTAGCCTTCTTTCTTTAGAATCAATTATCTAGGACTAATTTTTAATGTTGAGGCTATGTTTTGGCGGCTCGTGATATTCCTTCCCGACTGACCGATACCGTACTGCGTGGCTTGCGCGAGAGCGTGATCATCACGCTCGCCGTACTGGCGCTCGTCATGTTCGTGGCGCTTGCGACGTACAGCCCAACGGACCGGGGCTTCTCGTATACCGGCGGCACCGAGAGCGTTCAGAACGCCATCGGCCCGTTCGGCGCCTGGATCGCCGATGTCCTGTTCTTCCTGTTCGGCCGACCGGCGTACCTCTTTCCGATCATGCTTGCCGTGGCGTGTTTCATTCTGTTTCGTAAACGCGACGCAACCGAACGCGAATCGCGTACCAACACCGCCATTCGAATCGCCGGTTTTGTGCTGATGTTAGTCGCTAGCTGCGGGTTGGCGACTCTGCACTGGGCGGCAGAACCGCTGCGTCAGACAGCGGGTGGGGTGATCGGCAGCCTGGTTGGCACCAATCTGGCGCACGCGATGGATTTTCTCGGCGCGACCCTCTTGATGCTGGCGGCGTGGATGGCGGGCGTATCGCTCGCGTTCGGCGTGTCGTGGCTGACAATTATCGATCGGCTCGGCGCCTGGACCTGGGTCGGGATCAATCGCATCAAGGCCCACCGATCGACCGCACGAGACGTCGCGGTGGGTCAGGAAGCCAAGCGCGTGCGGACCGAGACCGTGAAGGCCGAGCAGAGCAAAGCGGCTGCGCGGCCCAAACCACGCATAGAGTCGCCGCCCGTTGTGGTGGAAAGGAGCGAGCGCGTCGAACGAGAACGGCAAGTGCCCATGTTCGACGCGCCGAAATCAAGCGAACTACCGGCGCTCAAGTTGTTAGATGACCCCGGCGCACGCGAACCCTCCTACTCACAGGAAGCGCTCGAGGCGATGTCGCGGCTGGTCGAACTCAAACTCAAAGACTTCGGCGTCGATGTCGAAGTGGTTGCGGTGCTGCCAGGTCCGGTGGTGACACGTTTCGAGATGCGACCCGCGCCTGGCGTCAAGGTGAGCCAGATCACAGGCCTCTCCAAGGATCTGGCGCGCGCACTCTCCGCGATCAGCGTGCGGGTGGTCGAAGTGATTCCGGGCAAATCGGTCATGGGTCTCGAGATTCCGAACGAAAAGCGCGAGATCGTGACGCTCGGCGAGATCATCAAGTCGAAGTCCTACGACGATGTGGCCTCGCCGCTGGCGCTCGCGCTCGGCAAGGACATAGGCGGCGCGCCGCTCTGCGCGGATCTTGCCAAGATGCCGCATCTGCTGATCGCTGGAACGACCGGTTCGGGCAAATCTGTGGCGATCAACGCGATGGTGCTGTCGCTGCTCTATAAGAGCACGCCGGAACATGTGCGGCTCATCATGATCGACCCAAAGATGCTGGAGCTCTCGGTGTACGAGGGCATTCCGCACTTGCTGTCGCCGGTCGTGACGGACATGAAAGAGGCCGCCAATGCGCTGCGCTGGTGTGTAGCCGAAATGGAGCGACGCTATCAGCTGATGTCGGCGCTGGGTGTGCGCAACATTGCGGGGTTCAATCGGCGCGTCAAGGATGCGATCGACGCGGGCAAGCCAATCCGCGATCCGGTGATGTTGCAGCTCGCGGCTAACGACCCACGCATCGATCAGCGGCAGATCCCAGATCTCACACCGCTGCCGTATATCGTGGTGATCATCGATGAGCTTGCCGATCTCATGATGATCGTCGGCAAGAAGGTTGAGGAGCTGATCGCGCGTCTTGCGCAGAAGGCACGCGCGTCCGGTATCCATCTGGTGCTGGCGACGCAGCGTCCGTCGGTTGATGTGATCACGGGTCTGATCAAAGCGAACATTCCGTGCCGCATCGCGTTTCAGGTATCGGCGCGCGTCGATTCGCGCACCATTCTCGATCAGATGGGCGCCGAATCATTGCTCGGTCACGGCGACATGCTCTATCTGCCGTCGGGCACCTCGATTCCAACGCGCGTGCATGGCGCGTTCGTCAGCGATGCCGAAGTGCACCGCGTCGTCGATTCGCTGAAGAAGGCGGCTCCGCCCAACTATATCGAGGAGATCCTGTCGGGTCCGTCGATGCCCATACCGGGTATTGCGGACGAGAATCAGACAGCCGCATCGGTCAGTGCGGAAGAAGACCCGCTGTACGATGAGGCGGTGCGGATTGTCACCACTGAACGCAAGCCATCGATCTCCTACGTGCAACGGCGCCTCAAGATCGGCTACAACCGCGCCGCTCGATTGCTCGAGAGCATGGAGAGCGCTGGAGTCGTGGGGCAGCTGCAAGCGAATGGGTCGCGCGAGGTGTTAGCCCCGCCGCCGCCCGGCGCGGGTGGCAAGGATGATTAGCCGCTCTGCCAGGACTGCGCTTTGCCGTGGCTTGTTGCTGGTCGTGACGAACGCTGCGGTGGTGAGCGCCGCCCATGTCGCGGCGGCCGCAAATGTCGCGATGGCGACCACGGCCGCTGCGCACTCAACGCCACTTGATCGCTATCTCGAGCAGTTGAAGACGCTCCGCGTATCGTTCGAGCAAACGCTGACGGACGCGCGCGGGCGCGAAACCCAGCGCGCCAAGGGCTTGCTCACGGTCGTGCGACCGGGACGATTTCGCTGGGAGCTGACACCGCTCGACACGGGCGCGCCGCAGTTGATGGTGTCCGATGGGCGCAATCTCTGGTTCTATGACCGCGATCTCGAGCAGGTATCGGTACGGCCGGCGGCGTCTGCTCTGACGGCGACGCCTGCAACTCTGCTGTCCAGCACGGGTGACCTGCGCAGCGTGTTCAAGATTGCGACCGATGGTCGTCGCCAGCAGCTCGATTGGGTTGTTGTCACGCCAATCGCGGACGACGCCGATTTTCGCGAAGCGCGCCTCGGCTTCGCGAAGGGTGAGCTGCGTCAGATGATCCTGCAGGACAAACTAGGCCAGACATCGACGCTCATCTTTCAGAACGCCACGCGCAATGCACCGATACCCGAAGCCGACGTGACGTTCGTACCGCCGGTCGGCGCCGACGTCATCGGTAAACCGGTCGATTGACGCGGTGCGTAGTCTCCGTTATGCCAAGCTTTGGTGGGCATTGGGTCTGTTGCTGGTCGCCATTGTGTTGACCCTGAGTTTGTTACCAACCGTTGACGTGCCGGTCCAGGGGTTCAACGACAAGGTAAATCACACGCTGGCCTTTGCGGCGATGGCCGGCTGGTTCGCCGGCCTCTATCCGCGCAAGCGCTGGTGGTGGGTGGCGGGCGCGCTGTTGATGCTCGGCGGCGCTATCGAAATTCTCCAATGGATCATGGCGCTGGGTCGAGAGGCAGAGTGGCTGGATGTCGCAGCCGACGCGACCGGAATTGCGATCGGCCTGGGAGTGGCCGGTCTCGGGTTCGATGGTTGGGCGAGGTGGATCGAGCAGTTGTTCGTCCGCGCGCCGCAGAGTTCTTGAGATGGGTTCTGATGGCAGCTAACTCGCTCACCCGGCAGCCGGACCTGCTGCGCAACACTGGCGACACGCCGACGCATCGCCCGCTGGCGGATCGGATGCGTCCGCGCAACCTGGACGAGTTTGCGGGTCAAACGCATGTGGTGGGACCCGGTAAGCCGCTACGACGGGCGCTGGAGGCCGGGCACTTGCACTCGCTGATCTTGTGGGGACCGCCCGGCACGGGCAAGACGACTCTCGCCCGGCTGATCGCCTCGCGCGCCGACGCCGAGTTCATTGCACTGTCGGCTGTACTGGCGGGCGTCAAAGACATCCGCGAGGCTGTGCAGTTCGCGCAAGCGGCGCGCGCGGAACACGGTCGACGCACCGTCCTGTTCCTCGACGAAGTGCACCGCTTCAATAAGTCCCAGCAGGACACGTTCTTGCCGTTCGTCGAGGACGGCACGTTGACCTTCATCGGCGCCACGACCGAAAACCCATCCTTCGAGGTGGTTAGTGCGCTGTTGTCACGCGCTCGCGTTTATGTTCTCAAGAGCCTCGAACCGGCAGATATTGTGACGGTGCTGAAGCGTGCGCTCGCGGACGCGGAGCACGGGCTTGCGGCGGACAAGTTGGTGGTGGAGCCGGTAGCGCTCGAGCTGATCGCTCGAGCGGCGGATGGCGATGCGCGGCGTGCCCTCGGTATGCTCGAGATCGCCGCGGACCTCGCGCCCGAGGCGGGCGGCACGCGGCGCATTGATCTCCGTGAGGCTGAAGAAGTCGCGAGCGGCGTGCGGCGACGCTTCGACAAGGGCGGCGAGCAGTTCTACGATCAAATTTCCGCGCTGCATAAAGCCGTGCGTGGCACCGACCCGGACGCTGCACTCTATTGGTTTGCACGCATGATCGACGGCGGCTGCGATCCTCTCTACGTCGCGCGTCGCGTCGTGCGGATGGCGATCGAGGATATCGGGCTCGCGGACCCACGCGGCTTGCAAGTGGCCCGCGATGCCTGGGATACGTACGAGCGGCTCGGTAGCCCTGAGGGTGAACTTGCAATTGCAACAGCGGTCGTGTATCTCGCCTGTGCGCCGAAGAGCAACGCGGTCTATATCGCGCTGGGCGAGGCGCGCGCCGACGTTGAGAAGTTTGGGACACTCGATGTGCCGTTACGCTTTCGCAACGCTCCTACCAAACTGATGAAGAATCTCGGCTACGGCAGCGGCTACCAGTATGCGCATGATGCGCCCGGCGGCTATGTCCGGGGCGAGCGCTACCTACCGGATGAGATGCCGGATCGCCGCTACTATCGGCCCGTCGCCCGTGGGCTTGAGTTGCGTATTGCCGAGGCGCTCGCGCGTCTGCGCGGCGAGGACGGCAAATGACCTGGCTGTTCGTCGCGTTCGGTAGCGCAATCGGCGGCATGCTGCGCTATGGTGTGGCGCGGGTGATGCCGATCGCTCCGGCAGGCTGGGCGATCGGCACGTTGTTCGTCAATGTCCTCGGCAGCTTTCTGATTGGCTTGCTCTATCCCTGGGTTGCGGCTCGCGGCGTGACCGCCGAAAATGCGCGCCTCTTCTGGATGACCGGTGTGCTGGGTGGATTCACGACTTATTCAGCCTTCGCGCTCGAGACCAGTCTGCTCGGTGCAGGCGGCGATTGGATCGCGGCGGCGAGCTACACAGCGTTGACCGTTATCGCGTGCTTGTTGGCGGCGTTGGCGGGTCGCGCGTTGGCGATGGCCTGGACCTGATTCGATCGATGGAGATGCCTTGTTAGATTCGAAAGCGTTGCGTACCGACCCCGAGGGCATCGCGGCCAATCTTGCGCGCCGCGGCTTCCAACTCGACGTGACGGCGTTTCGCGCGTTCGACGATCGTCGCAAGAGTGTGCAGGTCGAGGCCGATCGCGTCCGCGCCGAGCGCAATGCCAATGCCAAGGCGGTTGGTATGGCCAAGGGTCGCGGCGAGGATGTCAGCGTGCAGCTTGCTCGTGCGGAGGAGTTGACTCGCGAACTCGCCCTTGCGGAGGCCGCGTTGTCTGCCGTGCAGAGTGAAGCCGATGCCTGGCAGTTGGGGCTTCCGAATACGCTCCATGAATCGGTTCCGGACGGTCGTGACGAGACGGCCAATCTCGAACTACGTCGGCACGGCCAGCCGCGCGTACGCGGTTTTGCGCCGCTCGATCATGTCGCGCTGGGCGAACAGCTGGGTGGCTTGGATTTTGACGCCGCGGCGCGGCTTTCGGGCGCAAGGTTTGTCGTGATTCGCGGTGCGCTGGCGCGGCTGCATCGGGCACTTGCGCAGTTCATGCTCGACGTACACACGGGTGAGCATGGGTATATGGAGCTGTACGTGCCGTATCTCGTTTCCGCGAGCGCGCTGCAGGGTACGGGGCAACTTCCCAAGTTCGAGGCGGACCTCTTCAAGGTTCCGGGCGAACACGATTTCTATTTGATTCCAACCGCCGAGGTACCGGTTACCAATCTCGTGCGCGACCAGATTCTCGACGCCACTGCGCTGCCGCTCAAGTTTGTCGCGCATACGCCCTCATTTCGCAGCGAAGCGGGCAGCCATGGCAAGGACACGCGCGGGATGATTCGTCAGCACCAGTTCGATAAAGTCGAACTCGTGCAGATTGTTAGGCCGAGCGAATCATACGCTGCGCTCGAGTCGCTGACCGCGCACGCCGAAGCGATCCTGCGGAAGTTGGAGTTGCCGTATCGCGTGATGGCGCTGTGCGCAGGTGATATGGGATTTGCGGGCGCCAAGACGTACGATCTCGAAGTCTGGTTGCCATCACAGGAAAAGTATCGCGAAATCTCCTCCTGCAGTAACTGCGAGGCGTTTCAGGCACGGCGGATGCAGGCGCGCTGGCGCAACCCTGACACCGGCAAACCCGAACCCGTGCACACCTTGAACGGCTCCGGTGTTGCCGTTGGCAGGGCGCTGGTCGCTGTGCTCGAGAACTATCAGAATGCCGACGGGTCGGTGAACGTACCGGCCGCGTTGCAGCCATACTTGGGCGGTTTGCAACGTATTGCGGCCAGCTGATTTGGACGGGTGGCAGAGCGGTTGATTGCATCAGTCTTGAAAACTTGTGTGGAGGGGTGTCCGAGCGGTTGAAGGAACTAGTCTTGAAAACTAGCAAGGGAGAAATCCCTTCGTGGGTTCGAATCCCACCCCCTCCGCCACTTGCCGCGCAAAGTTAATGTCGTTTCTAATTGGATGTTCTGTGCAGAGTGCCCCGCTTGTCGGGGCTTTTTTTGGGTCGTGTAGTTGCAGGCTAGTTGCCCCTCGGTGTTTCGCTATGGACAGGCCTGGAAAGTGGGGTGCTCGCGAGCTGCACGCCATGTAGACCAGGCGATGCGCCTGCGGTGGCGGCAGCACTCGCCGAGGTGCACGTGGAGATCGTGCTTATTCACCCCTTCCGCGAAGGCAATGGCAGGGTGTCGCGACTTCTGGCGACCTTGATGGCGCTGCAGGCAGGACTGCCACTGTTGGATATCAGCGGGCTTAGAGGGTCAGCTCGACCAGGGCATTTCGCGGCCGTCCAGGCAGGGCTGGATCGGCGCTATCGGCCAATGGCTGACCTGTTCACCCAGCTCATTTCCGCGACTAGGAACCAGTGAGTCTGCCGCTCTTGATGTCACTGGTTAGGCGCTGGGAAACGTCCTTCACGGGGCGCCCTGTT
>Ga0138256_10009519_pt1 | contig 10187 bp, 4 predicted proteins | sample KNB2016incub_MG_FD_105486 | JGI IMG/M metagenome (GOLD analysis project Ga0138256, IMG submission 105486) | Active sludge microbial communities from wastewater in Klosterneuburg, Austria - KNB2014incub_MG | ecosystem: Engineered > WWTP > Activated sludge > Unclassified | place: Austria... | reverse complement strand
TGTGAAAGAATGGCTGAATCAATTATTATCCGATCAATTCAATATCGTTCGAAGTCCAAAAAGTTATAACTCACAGGTAGGCGTTCCGTTAAGTGTGTGGCATATGAAAGAAGAACATACACTTGGAATTTTTGAAGCAGGTATTTCACAGGCCGGAGAAATGGACAAGCTGCAACAGATTATTCAGCCAACAATTGGCGTATTAACAAATATTGGTGAAGCACATAATGATGGCTTTGCAGATAAGCAGCAAAAGTTAACTGAAAAACTAAAACTGTTTTCGGCAGCAGGTACAATTATCTGCTCAACGGAAAAATTAAACGGGTTGCATTTCTCATCAGCAAATCTTTTTAGTTGGGGAAATGAAAAGAACAATCATCTTATAATAACCTCCATTAACAAACAGATTGCATCAACTGAAATTTGTTTTATACAAAAGATAGCAGAAGAATGTATTTCCATTCCTTTTACAGATGATGCATCCATTGAAAATGCCATTACCTGTTTATCTGTTTGTATTTACCTTAAACTTCCAGTCGCTCAGTTAAAAGAAAAATTCCTGCAACTGCGCCCTGTAAGTTTACGATTAGAATTAAAGAGTGGTATTCATAATACAACCATCATCAATGACAGTTACAGTGCCGATCTGAGTTCTTTTGCCATCGCATTAAATATGCTGCAGCAGCAACGTCAGCATCAAAACAAAACACTCATTCTTTCTGATTTCCCTTTAACGGCAGAGCAGGAAAAAGAAACCTATACTTCTATTGCAAAGCTTATTCAAAGTCATGCTGTAACAAGGCTGATTACTGTTGGCGAAAAATCAAAGCATTATTTAACTGAATTAATTCCTTCAACTATTCAAATACAAAGCTTTTCATCAACCAATGAATTGCTGGAGCAATTGCCATTGATCAACTTTCACAATGAAAGTATTCTTATCAAAGGTGCAAGGGTATTTGAACTGGATAAGATTGCTTTGCTGCTTGAACAGAAAACACATCAAACAGTTCTTGAAATTAATCTTACTGCCATTGCAAGAAATATCAAAGAATACCAAAAACTGCTGAAGCCTTCTACAAAAATCATGGCTATGGTAAAAGCCTTTTCTTATGGCAGTGGCAGCTACGAAATTGCCAACCTGTTACAGTTTTTAAAAGCTGATTATTTAGCGGTTGCTTTTACAGATGAAGGCGTTGATTTGCGGAAGGCCGGAATTACATTACCCATCATGGTTATGAATCCTGAGCCTGTTACGTTTGATGCTTTAACTGAACATAATCTTGAGCCGGAGTTATTTTCATTTTCCATTCTTCATGCATTTGAAGAATATCTTGAAAAAGAAGCCATCACAGATTACCCGGTTCACATCAAGATTGATACAGGCATGCACCGTCTTGGTTTTATGCAGCATGAACTACCTCATCTTTGTGAAGAGCTGAAAAAGAAAAATTATTTCACGGTACAATCTGTCTTCAGTCACCTTGCAGCAAGTGAAGATGAACACGAAGATGCATTTACCCTGGAGCAATCGAAATTGTTTGATGATGCCTGTGTATATATTCAATCGCAGATCAACTATTCCTTCATCAAACACCTCGACAATTCAAACGGCACATTGCGTCATCCGCAATTGCAATACGATATGGTGAGGCTTGGTATCGGCATGTACGGCATCAGTCCATTAATCAGTAAACTTCAACTGGAAGAAGCCCTTAGCTTAAAAACAACCATTGCCCAGATAAAACAATTACAACCCGGAGATACTGTTGGTTACAATCGAAGAGGCATCATCAGCAAATCTTCAACTATAGCAACAGTTCGTATTGGTTATGCTGATGGATATCCACGCAATCTCAGCAATGGCAAAGGTTATATGCTGGTTAACGGACTAAAAGCACCGGTTATCGGCACCATTTGCATGGACATGACCATGCTGGACATCACCGATATTGCCGAAGTAAAAGAAGGCGATGAGGTAATGGTGTTCGGCAGGGAATTATCAGTAACCCTGCTTTCACAATGGAGCCAAACCATTCCATATGAGATCATGACAGGTATAAGCCAACGGGTGAAGAGAGTGTATTACGAAGAATAAGTTAAGGCCAAATCTCCTTGCTTTCAACTCCCTATCTTTGCTCCACAAAAAAATCAGACTGTGAAGATTCGTCACGTAATATTTATTATTCTCATTATTTTATTTGCTGACCAGGCACTGAAGATCTGGGTAAAAACGCATATGCTGTACCAGGATGAAAAATTCATGGCAGGCAGGTGGTTCCGGCTATATTTTATTGAAAATGCAGGTATGGCCTATGGTTGGAAATTAGGTAACAGTGAGTGGGCAAAAATGGCCTTAACCCTTTTCCGTTTGGGTGCAGTTATTTTTGGAAGCTGGTATCTTGTAAAAATCATAAAAGAAAAATATCATACAGGTTTTATCATTTGTGCTTCGTTAATTTTTGCGGGTGCATTAGGTAACCTGATCGACAGCTTATTTTACGGAATGATCTTCGACAAAGGAATGATCTACGATCCTGCAACCGATTCTTATTTTGGCTATAATGGATTGGCAAAGTTTTCTTCGGCAAAAGGTTATGGTTCTTTTCTGCATGGCCATGTTGTTGACATGTTGTATTTCCCTGTTATAGAAAATAAAATGATGCCTAACTGGGTCCCATTTATTGGAGGCAAACCCTTTACTTTTTTCCAGGCAATCTTTAATATCGCCGATGCTTCTATTTCAACCGGTGTGATTACTATTTTATTATTTCAGAAACGTTTTTTCAGGCATCGTAAAGAACAGGAATCAACTCATACAGTAGAAACCAACACCGAAGTTTCAGATGATGCCCAGGTGATGTAACCATTTATTCAACACACATGAAGAGAATAACACCCTTTCTTTTTGTTTTACTATCCTTTTACGGATGCAGAAAAGAAAAAAGTATTGAATCAGGTGACAAGAACCCGATTTTTATAGGCAGTAATTGCCGCATCAGCCAGGTATTGAGTGTTGACTCACTAACCGGCATTGGCTTCGATGCACACAATGCTTTCTTTGATGCTGCAGGAAAACCAACAGGTACAGAACTCTACGACAGTCTTTCAAATTCAATTTACTTTGGATCCCTTTTTACCTACAGTGGTGATACAGCCTTTGTGAATAGCGGAGAATATTTTTTGAATGATGCAGCAACAGGAAGGGTGAAAGAATTTAAGGGGCTGATTGATTCGTCTGATCCTTTATCAGACACTGTTCAGATCATATTCAGTTATGATGCTTCGGGCTACCTGGTTAAAAAGGAGTATTACTTTTATGGCCTGCCTGATCCACTTCTCCGCTCAACCTATAGTTACAGCAGCGGCAACTTAACACGTGCTTTACTTGAATATGTGTTTCCATCAACCGAAGTATTTATTGATGCTGCAGTTGAATATAACAGTTCACAGCCGGCAAACGGGATGATGTATGTTTTCCCGGATGCTTTTTATACTTCCCAGTATAACCTTTCTTTCAATTTTGGTAAACGGCCGGTAAATACGTTGAAAAAAGTTACTACTAAACTCTACAGTTCAGGCGTATTAACAGATTCACTTGTTACCAATTATTCGAATTATAAATTATCACGGGATAATTATGTACTGGAATTATTTGCAGCAGGTGATTTCCAGGATGGAATGGGTATTATTGACGGGCGAACGAAATTCAGTTATTACTGTAAATAATTCGTACAAAAAAGCCGCAGAATTACTGCGGCTTTTTTCTATTTAGTGCTTTTGGATTACTTTATTCACAACCCCTTCTTTCGATACTACTCTCAGGAGATAGTTACCTTTCTGAATATTGGATGGAGCTGCAAAATTCATAGCATTGATTCCTTTATTTACATTCATTTTTGTTTGATAAATTAATTTTCCGGCAGCATCCAGCAGATTCACTTCAATCACTTCGCTTTGAGGAACAGTAACCTGGAAACTGATTTTTGCATTAAACGGATTCACCAGGTTGGTTAACTCAAACTTATTCGACAACTCACCTGTTACCGAAAGTATATTGCTGTATTTCTTGCTCTGTGCAGAAACCAATTGCAGCCTGTAATACACTTTCCCTGTAACCGGGTTTGAATCTGTAAATGTATAGTTCTGTGCATCGTTGCCGCCTTTTGCAGTAACCGCTCCGATTTTTACAAAGTTTTTGCCATCTGCGCTTCTTTCAACTTCATATCTCTGCAGATCCTGTTCCTGTTTTGATTGCCATTTCAATTCAGTATAGCCGTTCTTTAATTGTGCATTGAACTGCAGCAGTTCAACAGGTAACACAACACACCCGCCATCCACTGTAATAGTTATTACATCAACCGTATTATAAACCGAACAGCTGCTTGATGAAAGGTTTGTAAGAGATGTTGCTGTTTTAATACGGTATTTATAACCATTGGTTATTGCTGTTGCAATAATTGGCGGGTAAGCAACTGTATCAAGATAGCTGGTGCCGTTGAATGTGTAAGTATAAGACTGAACACCGGGAAGTTCGGGAGCTGCATGCCAGCTTCCTCCTCCATCGGTACTTCTCTCCCATTGATACAAACCATAATTATTATAGAAAGTATTTACAATAACACTCATATCAACCTGCCCGTTTGTACAGTAGGTAGGTGTATTGCTGGGACGCATTGTTAATGATGGCAAACATGTTGCAAGACCAACATCATCAAATGCCCAATCGTTACCGCCGCCACCGGGTGCATTGTTACGGATAGTTAGAGTAACACTGGTTTGTGCAGGACCTGTTTTAAACAGGAATCCTTTTTTAACCCAACGTCTGTCATAAGTAACACTTCCGCTTGTATAATAATCAACACCATCAATTGTAAATGTAACATCAGGACTAACACCCGAACTGTCGTTTAATGTTTTTGTTGCAAGATATGATTTGAACAATGGGCTTCCCGTAGCGGTTCTTCCTGTAGAATCACTGCTGCAGGCTGCACAGATATTTTTAAACCAGGCAGAAAACTCATAGTAGGTATCACTGCACAATCCGGTAATATTTCTTTGCACCGCTGTATTGATGCCATACGCTGCATTGACCACTGCCATATAGCCACCATTGGCTCCGTAGGCCACGGCATTATTTCCTGAATCCACAGGAGAAGAATTGGTATGATCACCAATAATATCCCATACACTGAAAACACGGCTTACTGCATCAGGTAATGCTGCATATTTATTTGTACTGAGATCAGCACTTGTATTATTAACTACTGAAAACAATCCATCTCCTGGATTACCGGTTTCAAAAGGCGACCAGGTATAACCCGGAGCAAGTGCTAATTGTGTACTGTCGTGCCTTGTGGTACCACTGCCGAAATCACCATTAGAATAGGCATTAATCCCAACAGATGTTTGACACAAAGTATTTTCATCAGACACATAAACTGAATATCGGGGAAAGGTTACAATTGTTTGAGGAAATCCAATATCATCTGTACTGTTGGTTGTTATTTTATATCTGAAAGCAGCATTGCTGGTTGAAAATGCTGTACCTGTTGCAGCTGTTACAGTTACCTGGTATTGCACAACAATCAGACTGAAACTTCCAAACTGGCTGGGTCTGCCTCTTGGAGTAATTTTTCCTCCACCAGCAGATGCATAAGTGATAGGAGTTACAGCAGGCGAGCATTCATAAATAAATTGCCTGTTAGCAACTGCAACACCACCATCCCTATTTAAGCTTCCTACATTCACTCTAATAACTCCTCCATTATATACAGCTTCATCATCTCCGGATGCATCCGTTAAATTAACAAGTCCCGTTATTCCAGATTCGTAGAGCAGCCCTTCATTTGTTGCAAAACTGATTGAATTAGCAACATAAGAAAGACCAGCCGGTATCGTATCATGAAAAGTGGTGTTATAAATACTGCCTGATGCTGACCAGTCACCAACAGCAATTACATTCCTGAACTCAAGAACGTCACCAATCTGAACAACGCCTCCATTTGGTCTTGTTATATTGGTATAACTTTTCCCGGTTTGTATTCTTGCTGCAGCTAAAGTTGTGGTAGATACACAAATATTGAAAGTACCGTTCGTTGAAATAGGTGTGGCAACTGTATTCGGATAAATAACTCTGATATAATAAGTTGTTCCAAGTGAATAATCTGCAAAATCCAAATTTAATGAAGTGCCAGATGTTTGAAGTGGAGAACAGGTTACCAGAGATAAACCACCACAGGTTCCTTTGTAAACTTCAATTTGCCGGCGTGTAAAATTTGTACCATAGCTTGAAAGAGCAATACGATGCGTTGAACTTGTTGCGGTAAAACTGTACCAAACATCATATAAGTTTCCGGTAGCACATCCGGCAGGTACACCACCGCTAATGGTAGCTCCAACCAAGGTGCCGGGAGTATTTGTACAGCCTGCTCCGGCTGTTAAATTGATAGCACCACTGCAATTATCATTCAATTCATACCAGGTCATTTTCGTCCGGAGAGTATTCGTTGCTGTACTCATTGTTTGCCCCGTAGCACCGGTAGAACCGGCAGAAGCACGAATATTATAAGCAGCAGTATGAGACTGACCAGTTGTAGTATTTCTGTATTGATCTGATAATCCTGTTTTACTCCATCCTGTACCGCCACCTGTTAAAGTGCCCCAGGTATCGGTTAAAGCATTACACCAAAATGCCATGGTTACAGTATTTGGTAATGTTGTTGTTACCGCTGTTATCGGGCTTGGGTTTGCATTATTTGTTCCGGATGCCGTTTGAGCAATATTAACACCCCACAAACTGTTGGCAGTTGTAGGGCGATAGACATACATTACTACTGTTAATCCATTGGTATTCCCTACACCTGCTGTAACAGATGGATTTGCACCCCATGTACCATTATAACGACACCATGATATAAAATAACTTTGATTGGAAGCGAAAGTTGTTGCACCTGCATTCCATGTCTGTCCGCCAGCTGCACTCATAGCCAGCGTTACACCCGTTCCTCTGTAATGTGCATATATTATTGCCAGATCCCCTGCAAGCATTGATGCAGGGGGAGTCACAGCAACGGTTGGCCCAGCTTGTGCTGCATTGTCTGTGGGTGTACTGGATACACCAAAAAAAGTTGGTTGCGCATACGATGATGTTATGCTGATTAAAATCAGGAAAAATGCAAGAAAAAAAGATTTCCTGTCTTTTACACACGTGTATAAGGTTGTTGGTGGTATTGTTGGTTTCATGCTATTGGATAATAACATGCAAGTAACTCATTTTTTCATGTATAGGCAATAAGCGTTAACCCTTAATCTTTGAGTATTTTCAACAAAAATCATCAGGTAAAATTACGACTCACTATCTGTACTTAACGCTTAACAAACTTAAAGGTTTGCCGGTCACCACTTTTATCAACAGGCAATAAGTGAAGTATATACACCCCATTCCTCAATTGGCTAATATTAACTGACCGGTTAAGATGGTCGATATTTTTTGAACACATTAGTTTACCGGCACAGTCATAGACTGCTGCCACATACCGAATTGAAGGGTTCATATTATTAACCTGTAAATATTCTGCTGATGGATTTGGGCCAATATATATTTTATTTGCGTTTCCAATTACAATTCGCTTAATATCTGAATATACCGGTTGAGAAGAAACTGCGTTTTCTTTTATCCTGTAATAGTGAACCCCCGGGGTTTTATCCTCATGTAAAAAACTATACGCAGCTGTTTCGTTTGCTCCAATATGTTTCTTTGGTACAACAGCAATTGGCCTTAGTTGAGAAATATCTGTCCCGTATTCCACTGTATAATTCAGCTCAGTTCCTTCTTCAAAAACCTCCCAGCTTAATCTTGCTTTACCATCAATTAAATTTGCTTCAGTTTTCTTAAATGAAAAAGAACTTGCCAGCACAGAATAGGGAAATGTACAGGAAGTAAGATCATCTCCATAACCATTGGGCAAAGTGCCAATAAGTGTTAGCGGCGCCGAAACAGAAGTCATTAGATATAATTTATTATTAAACCCATTGTCGGCACTTGTGTAAGACCCCGTTGATAAATACAGGCTGCCGCTTGAATTAAATGCAACTCCAGTAAAGCCAACCGGGGTTGAGGGAGCTCCGGGCACAGCAGTTACCGGAATTTTTATATCCAGTGTTATGCTGGCAACAGCCGTGGTAGGTACAGGTGCCGCTATTTTATATAATGCATAACTGGGAGACTTCGAACTCAATATCCATAAATTCCCACCCCCATCAAAAGCCATATCTCCTGAGTTTAAAGTAGTAATCTCCGCAACCGTAGCTGCTGTTATGTCAACAAATGTTTGAGTAACTAATGTCCATGTATTTGAGCCAATACTGTAATAATATAAAGCGGCCGCAGTTTTAGGATAACCCATGGCCATGGTAGCCCCGGGGAATATAAAGTAATAGCCAGTACCATCAGAGTTCATTGTTCCTGACCTGATTTTACCAGAAACACCAGTAGGAAGTGCCGGGCCTGATGGAATAGCCAAAGAAACTTTTGTACCGGTAATGGGATTAAACCTCACAAACTCTGTTGCACCTCCTCCTGCCTGATTAAAAAAGTAAAAACTCCCGTCAACAGAACAAAAACCAAGCCCATTAGCATTGGCTGAACCCGATGCGGGGCTACCTATAAGTGTTGTACCGGCATTATTTACATTAATGCCTGTGATTTGGCCTGTGCCCACTGGTGTAATAGAATTAAGTCCATAAATTGTATCAATATTGTTACTGCAATATTGTGCCTTGAGTTTAACATGTGTTGCCAAACAAAAGAAAGACAAAAGCAAAAAAAAGTAATTTTTCATACCTAACAAATTTGGTGCAGGAAAGGAATCATACCCGTTTATTGCACGATAATATTTTTTACAATTTTTACTCCATTCCCATTAATGATAATATAATAATTACCGGTAGCGGTATAATTCAAATTGATTTGTTCTGTGCTTACATATTCATTTGTAACAGAAATGTTTTTTTCAAAAACCTGAAGCCCGTTGTTATGAAGTATGGTTAACATATACCGGCCCGGCCTTAACCCATTCAACGACACATTTATTACATGATTACTAACCGGGTTAGGAGTAACCGACATACTTGTAATTCCGGGTACTGAACTCTTAACGGCAATAATATTGCTGTATTCAAATGAACCATTAAGCATTACTGCCTTAATTCTGTATGAAACTGATTTTCCCCTCTGTTCATTATCCTGCCAACTGTATGTACCCGATTGATTAGAAATAACTTTCCCTGCAGTGTTAAATGAATTACCGTTTGTTGATTTTTCTATCTGGTAGAAATTAACCTGCGTATCATCTTCATTTTCCCAGGAAAGTGCTGTGTAGTCAGAAAATTGTTTTGCTGATAAGCTTACAAACTTTACAGGCAGTGTTGATAATATAGGAAACTCCATTACCGATGCGGCCATTAAAATAGCTGCATAACCATGCGGATGAGCTGTGCCTGGCACATCAATAGGCTGCAATGATGCCTGAACATAATTTGCAGCTGAAGTTTGCACACTCATGGCCGGGGCAAAATCATTAATTTTCGGATAAGTATCTGAATGAATGGTAATTTTTGCATTGGCTGTATTCTTTAAAAAATCCCATGCCTTCTGTGCAACAGGTAAATATGAATTACTTAACCACCCATTGTCAACGCCGGTTTTTAAGGTATACACAAACATCGCACTACCCGAAGTTTCAAGATAATTATTGGTTAATCCTGTACCCCTGTCAACTACCTGGTACCATAATCCAGTTGTTGCATCCTGGTAAGTTTGTATCCCGATTGCAAGATTTTGTAATGCTGTAATTAATTGGGCACGTTTAGGGTGAGCAATTGGTACATACTTTAAAATATCAACCACAGCCATAGTAAACCATCCCATTCCCCTGGACCAAACCTCAGATGAATTTCCTGTTACGGGATCGGCCCATGCCTGAGTTTTTGTAGGGTTCCAGGCATGCCTGATTAAATGCCTTGCCGGATCATATAACTGATTATAAATAAAAAGTGTTTGGTTTACAGCTGTATCAATGGCAGCATTATCACCAAACATACTGCCATATTTTGCTAAAAAAGGATGCAGCATATATACACCATCTATGAGTATAATATCATTATAACTTCCATTATTCTTATGC
>Ga0138256_10009518_pt1 | contig 10187 bp, 10 predicted proteins | sample KNB2016incub_MG_FD_105486 | JGI IMG/M metagenome (GOLD analysis project Ga0138256, IMG submission 105486) | Active sludge microbial communities from wastewater in Klosterneuburg, Austria - KNB2014incub_MG | ecosystem: Engineered > WWTP > Activated sludge > Unclassified | place: Austria... | reverse complement strand
TAATTCAAGATATTGTTTTTGTTAATGTGGCCATACCGATAACCAAACCATCAATTACAGTACGATCAAATCTATATGAGAGCAGGGAAAGTCTTTCAACAGATCTGATGAACATAAAATTATAGATCTCATTAAAAAACCATTCCCGGTTTGAAATACGATAAAGCCAGGTACCTTTCATTGATTGGGGGCCATTATCAAGAACGTATATTCTGTAGGTGATAAATATCAACAAGAAAGAACCCAAATTTAATATCAAAGGTACCAGCCAGTGATAAACACTGATTTCTCTAATCATGAATACTTCAAAACCCTTCCACAGCCATGACGATTCAAAAGAAACCGGGTTAAAAGCAAAGACAATAAATGAGCAAAAAAATGAAAGTACTAGTAAAACATACGTCATCTGACCCTGTGAATCATTTATGAGGCTAAGTTTATCCGCTTTAATCTCTCTGGATTCTCCGAAAAAGACTTTAAAAATCAATCTGAAAATATAAAAAGCTGTCAGCCATGATGTTAAAACCATTAACCAGGGAAGAATAACAAATAACCCTTCCCGGGTTGCAGTCCATTCAAAAGTTCTGATCAATATTGAATCCTTTGACAGAAAACCCGAAGTTAAGGGTAATCCCACCAAAGCCGCTGATGCAAGACACATTCCCCAAAATGCAAATGGCATTCTTTTCCTTAATCCGCCCATCAGACGGATATCCTGATGATCAAAAGCATGATTGTTTTTTTCACAATAATGATGTATCTGATGAATCACAGAACCTGCAGCAAGAAACAGTAAGCATTTAAAAAACGCATGAGTCGTTAAATGAAAAATACTCTCAGAATATGCCCCAATTCCGAGAGCCATAACCATAAAGCCCAATTGCGAAATTGTGGAATAGGCCAGAATCCGTTTAATATCGTTTTGAGTTAAAGCAATTGTGCCTGCCATGAAGGCCGTAAAGGCGCCAGTCCAAACCATTACATCTAATACCATGGGATCAAAAACAGGATAGATCCGGGCAATCAGAAAAACTCCGGCAGCAACCATTGTAGCTGCATGTATCAGCGATGAAACTGAAGTTGGCCCCTCCATCGCATCGGGAAGCCAGGTATGCAATGGGAATTGTGCGGATTTAGCCATCGCTCCCAGAAAAAAAGCAAAACCGGCAATACTCAGCCAGATTACAGGCATTTGCTGCGATCCGCTCATCCATAAACCATTTTGCATGGTAGAAGTACTTATCAGACCTATGTCTCCAAAAAGGCTGACCAAATCAAGTGTTTGAAACTGGGTATAAATGATCAGGATTCCGGTCAGAAAACCCAAATCACCAATTCTGTTCATAATGAATGCCTTCTTGGCAGCCTGTGATGCTGCATGTTTGCTAAACCAGAAACCAATCAGAAGATAGGATGAAAAACCAACCAGTTCCCAGAAAAGATAGATCAATAATAAACTGTCTGAAATCACCAGACCAAGCATGGAGAAACAAAACAATCCCAAATAGGCCCAATACCTGTGAATATTGGGATCGTTCTTCATATACTCACGTGAATAAATATGAACCAAAACTGAGATTCCGGAGACCAGAACCATCATCAGGACGCTAAGATTATTTAAAAGTATCCCTGCATGAAACTGAACTCTACCCATCAGAAACCAGGGCAATTGCTTATGCTGAGGCTCTGCATTCCAGATTTGTGAGAATAGATAAATTGACAATAGGAAAGACAGTGAAATAGCTGACAATGCGAAGTTGGCACCAGCCCCTTTCTTTGAAGCAAGAATAAAAACAAAAGAAAACAAGGGTAATATCGCAGCCAAAAGTGCAATCAACGCTCTGTTTTCAATAAAGTTTAGTCCTTCCATCAATCCTTCAATGTTTCGGTTTTAGTCGGGTCTATCGACTTGAAATATTTATAAACATTTAAAATGATAGCAAGTGCAACTGCAACTCCTGCTGCTGCAAGAACAATCGCAAATAAGGCAAACATCTGCCCTCCCCCAGCTATTTTATCATACCTGCCAAAAGCGACAAAATTCAAAACCGCAGCATTGATCATAAATTCGATACCGATCAGAACCTGAATTGCATTCCTCCTGGTTAATACAGCGTAAAGTCCAATACAAAATAGGCCTGCGCTGATTAGCATAAAGTGAGACAGTGGTATCATCCCTTATTCCCCTTTCTGGCCAGATGTGCCGCACCAATCAATGCCATCATCAGAAATACTGAAAGTATTTCAAAAGGAAGCAGATAAGTTGTCATTGTATGGATACCAATCTGATGCGTGGTGTTATCACTTGCATTGATCGGTACCCTTTCCTGCATCCAGTCTAATTGATTGAAATCAGTTTTAATTATAACTGTAAACAATATAAAAAGGAATAAAAGGCTGATTAAAATTCCGGCAAAATGATTGACCTTAAAGCCAGATGTTGCTGGTTTGAGACTATTGAGCAATTCCCTGTTAGATAACATAAAGGCGAAAAGCATAAGTACCAGTACTCCCCCGGCATAAATAACTACCTGAGCCAATGCAATAAAATCGGCCAGTGCAAATAAATACAAAGCGGCAAGCGAAAATAGAGTTACAAAAAACAGAAAAATACTTCTTACCAGATTCTTCATAACTACCACACATAGTGCAGATATGAGTACTGATGCAGCAAAGAAGTAAAATATAATCTGCTCCTGTCCCATAATCAATTTTGAGTTTTATGTTGCATTGCAGCTTCTTTTGCAGCCAATCTCTCGGCATTGAGTTTTTCAAGGGCAATTCGCTTTTCTTCAGCTTCTTCCGGCTTCATATCCGAAAATTTATAGATCATTTCTTTCAAATCAGGCATACTTCTGTCATAAGTATCAGTCATGACAATACACTCGGTAGGGCAAACAACGGTACACAAACCACAATACATACATTTTGCCATATCGATATCAAACTTTGCGGCATAGAGACGCTTAGTTGTACCATCTGAAGTTTTTCCGATAGCCTCAGTTGCTTTTATACTTTCAATCTCAATACAATCAACCGGACAGATCTTGGCACATAAATCACATACAATACAATCATCCATTTCTACATCCAACTGATACCTTCCCACTTCTGGTACAGGCAATTTTTGATGTGGGTATTGAATGGTTGTCATACCACTGTTCTGGGCAAAATAGTCCTTATCAGTGATTGATAGTACTTTCCTGCTCTCTCTTGCTGCAAAGAAATGACCCATGGTCAGGCCTAAACCTTTAAACACAGTTTTGAAAGCATGTAATACCTTTTTAATCATCTTCTAATAGGATCTATCTGCATTTTCTTCTCAAAATCAAACTATTGCATCACGGCTAGCCTCCACAAGCCTGAGATAAGCATACATAAAAATGCCAGAGGAGTTAAAACCTTCCAGCAAAAACTCATAAGCTGATCAACCCTTAGTCTGGGGAGGGTCCACCTTATCCAGATCTGCAATGCTACAACTGCGAGGGTCTTGATCAGAATCCAGAAGATTCCCCATCCCATTCCACTTGTCCATAAAGCCAATTTAGCGGGACCAATATTGGGCAGTGGAGTATTCCATCCGCCAAGAAACAAAACAACTCCTATCATTCCTACCAGAAACATCATCGAATATTCAGCAAGAAAAATGAAAGCAAACCTCAATCCTGAATATTCTACATGGAAGCCCCCGACAAGTTCTGATTCAGCCTCCGGAATATCAAATGGCGCACGATTACATTCTGCAAGTGAAGCAATAAAGTAAATGATATAGGCTAGGATCAGATGCGGAGCCTGAAAAACATTCCAGGCAAGAAAACCACCAACAGACTTTACCTCCCAGATTCCAAGAAAATAAACTTGCTCAGTACTGAGTATCCCCTGCTTAATACTAATTTCCTGAAGATTCAGGCTTTGTGCAATCATAACAGCAGAAATCAGTGCGACCCCAGCAGGAATCTCATAAGAAATCATCTGAGCCACAGAGCGCATGGAACCTAAAAGGGCATATTTATTATTTGAACCCCAGCCTGCCATCAATATTCCAAGCGTTTCTATTGAAAGTATCGCAAAAATGTAAAAAAGGCCCAAATTTAGCGAGGAAGGAATAAGTCCGGGTGCCCAGGGCAATGCAGCAAAACCCAGGTAAACAGAAACGAAAATAACTATAGGAGCGAGTATAAATAGTACTTTATCGGCGGCTGTCGGAATAATAAATTCCTTTTGAAGCATCTTTATGATGTCGGCAAATGCCTGGAGGGTACCATATTTTCCAACCTCCATCGGCCCGATGCGATCCTGAATAAAAGCGGAAATTTTTCGTTCAGAATATAAGGCAAATAGGGTAAACAGGGCTGTAAATGCAAATAACGCCGTAGCAACTAGTACATATGTCAGATAGAAAGTCAATTTACCGGGCTTATGTACGCAAACTTAAGTATTATGCTTATAAATGCAGACTAAATCTATCTATTATCAAGAATTTAATTTAACATTAACTCGACATAATATTTTAAAAACCGGATAGAAACATAGTATTTTATAGCTTTTAACCAACATTTTAGACACAGATAGCCTTGAAGCTTCGGTTCAATCTATGTTTCCTTAAAAGAATAATAAAAGTCAATCTATGTGGTCAAATATTAATCCTTAGATAGTTTAATGTCGAACTTTCATTAATTTAATCCCATATAGGTTTATAAGACAGATGAATCTTCTCTCCAAAAAATAAACGGGTGCTCTTTGCAAAAGATGGGGTATAATCTGAAACAAAAAACTGATGGCGCTTTGCAGGACCCTCATTAAGTAAATTAAGCTTTGACAGACGTTCCTTTAGGTCTTCAGCAACTATTTCTGCGGTATTGATAATATCAACCTTACCACCGTAAAATGAAGAAATTTCGGGCTTTATCAAGGGGTAATGAGTGCAGGCAAGTATCAGACTATCGATTTTTTTAAGTTTTGGAGAGGTCAGGTATGAGTTGATCACTGTTTTACTGATATTATTATTAAAGAAACCCTCCTCTATCATAGGCGCAAGCAAAGGAGTTGCCAGTGAAGAAACCTCAATATTGGGATCTATTAGCTTAAATTTTTTAGCGTAAATATCAGAGCGTATAGTTGATTTTGTAGCAATTACCCCTATTTTTTTATACTTTCCCTTGCTAAGCATCGCATTTACAACCGGATCAATCACATTGATGATAGGCACCTGGTCGCCCAGAAAATGTACAAGTTCATGATAGGCATGTGCAGAAGCGGTATTGCAGGCAATAAGAATGAGCTTACAATTTTTATCCAAAAGGAACTTAGCAATCTTCAGGCTGTAGAATTTAATTGCTTCGGGTGATTTATCGCCATATGGCATGTGAGCGGTATCACCAAAATAGATGATCTGTTCATTTGGTAAAATTTTTCGGATAGCATTTGCAACCGTAAGGCCTCCGATTCCGGAATCGAAAATTCCAATGGGAAGTGCTGAACTCATATTTCAAAAATAGAATAATATTTCGAGCAGTTGTGTTGAAAATTGTTAGAACAAAAAAAATGCGAAGCATATAGCTTCGCATTAGATTTCATTTTAAATTAAATCCTTATTTAGCTGCAGTTGTGATACCTAATTTAGTTTTCACATCATTAATCAGATCAGTTCCTCCATCAAAATAAACTACTCCCGGTTGAGAAACATCGAAAACATAAGCAAAACCTTTTTCTTTAGCTACTGCCTTAACTGCATCCTCTGCTTTTTTAAATACAGGCTGATAGATTTCGGTACGCTTGGTAGTTAGCTCTTCCTGAGCTTTTGCCTGAGCATCTGTAATACGTTTCTCAAGATCCTGGATACTTGCAACAAGTGTGGTTAATTCTTTCTCTAAAGTAGCTCTGTTAGCCTCGCTAAGTGTTTTATATTTTTCTTCGTAAGAAGTAACTAATTTCTGACGTTCTGCATCCATCAATTCAAGAGACGTTTGTTTTGCCTTTGCAAAGGTCTGGAAAGTTGCATCAGCTGTTTTCATTTCAGGCATTGCCTGCAATAGATCAGCAGAATTGATGTGACCAAATTTTTGCTGAGCATTTGCTGTACCTACTGCAAGGAACATTCCAATTGCAACAACTCCTATTTTTAATAAATTTTTCATTTTTTCTTGTATTCTGTTTTTTGTTTATAATTTGTGAGAGATCTTATTTACTTATTGTTCCGGGTTTATAACCTAACCTGGTAATTACATCATTACTTTTGTCTAAACGCGGACTTGCATATAAAAGTGTAATCTCGCTGTTTTTATCAAATATCATATCCAGTTGCTGAGCGTCTGCAACAGCCTGAACTGCCTTAGAAACACGATCCTGAATAGGTTTTATCAATTTAGTCCGAACCTGAAAAAGTTCACCTTCAAACCCAAATTTTAGTCTTTGAAATTCCTTTGCTTCCTTTTCTTTTTCAATTATTTCATTTTCCCTGGTCTTTCTCATCGCTTCAGTCAGTAAAACCTGATCGGCCTGATAAGCTTTAAAAAGTCTTTCAATCGCTATAAATTTTGCATCAACCTCCTTCTGCCATTGTGCAGAAAGTGCATCCAACTGCTTTTGAGAGGAATTATATTCAGGGATATGTTTCAGAATATAATCACTATCCACATAAGCAAAACGTTGTGCAGATGCCCCTAAGCCTGTAAAGACCAATAATAACGCTATAATAAGAATTCTTTTCATCTGTTTATTTTTTTTCTTTATTTGTCAGATGGAGCCTTTAGTGATTAAAATAATTATTCCTTGCATGCTTAATACTTATTTAATCATGCCGGGTTCATATTCCTTAATTAAATCCCCCATTTAATGCCTGAGAGATACTGAATGTGAATGGATTTCTTCCACTATCCGGTAAACCAGGTATTTTATCAAAGGCAAAGCCATAATCAATCCCAAGAAGTCCAAAAATAGGTAAAAATACTCTTGCTCCAACTCCCGCCGTACGTCTGATATTAAATGGTGCGAAATCACGGAATGAATTCCAGGTATTTCCTCCCTCAGCAAAGGCCAGAACGAAAATCGTTGCAGTCTGACTAGCAGTAATCGGATGCCTTAATTCCAGAACATATTTATTGAACAGGGGGCTTCCTGATCCCTGTGCAATTGTTGGATTAGATCCGGCAGGGATAATGGCATTGTTCGCATAACCACGCATTGCAATGATCTCAGATCCCTGAAGGAAATCAAATCCCTGCATACCATCACCACCAAGTTTAAATCGCTCGAAAGCCGACTGACCAACCGCCTGATTGTAAATTCCAAGGAAACCAAACTGAGCTTGTGCCTTAAGAATCAGCTTTCCATAGATACGCTGGAACCACTGTGACTCAAATTTCCATTTATGATATTCAGTGAATCTGTATTTTTCTTTATCTGTTGCGATTGCATAATTCTTATTATTCAATAATGAATAAGGAGGTGTTGCCTGAACAGTCAATTTTAAATTTGAACCTGATGTAGGGAAGATAGGTGCATCGACCGAACTTCTGCTAATCTCCTGAGTTAAGTTAAAGTTATAGGAAGTACCAGTCGAAAAAATGAACGCATTATAATTGTTCAGGATATATTGCTGCAGGTTGATTGAGGTATTTGCCTGAAAATAATCATCCGGCCATTTTAAACGCTTACCCAGACTATAGGTCATACCATTCATCCTGATTTTCTGCTGGTTGGCATCACCATTTCTAAGTCCGTTAGACTGCAGCGAGGTAAAGGCACTGATACCAAAATAAATAGGTTTCTTTCCACCCAACCATGGTTCTGAGAATGAAAAACTATACGATTGATAGAATTTACCATTGGTTTGCCCCCTGATACTCAACTTTTGACCATCTCCTTTAGGTAATGGCTTCCATGCACTTTTATTGAAAAGATTACGTGCAGAGAAATTATTAAACGTTAGCCCTAAAGTACCAACCACACGACCTCCACCGAAACCTCCGGATAATTCAATCTGATCAGAAGGTTTTTCGACTACATTATATTCGATATCAACTGTACCATCATTAGGATTGATATTGATAGGTTTAGGATCAGTTTTGGTATCGTCAAAGTTTCCTAATTGTGCAATTTCACGCGTACTTCTTACAATAAGCTCTTTGGAGAATTTCTGACCTGGTTTAGTACGGATCTCCCTTAAAATTACTTTATCATTAGTTAGCTCATTACCCTTAACCTTAATATTATTAATGGTGTACTGTGGACCTTCATACATTCTCATTTCAAGATCTATGGTATCACCGTAAACCTTGGTTTGAACCGGATCCACATTGAAAGTAAGGTAACCATCGTTCATATAAAGTGAGGATACATCATCTCCACCAGGACTACTGGTTAGCTTTCTTTCAAGCTTTTTCTCACTGAATACCTCTCCTTTATTGATTGCCAGAATTGTCTCCAGAACTTTGGTGGAATATTTAGCATTTCCTGCCCAGGTAATGTTCCCGAAATAATACTTAGGGCCCTCATGTAAGTCAATTTTGACACCAATGGTACTTTTACCGGTCCGGTAAGTGGTGTCTTTAATAACTTCAGCATCCCGATACCCTTTTTCCTGCATTTTAGCAACCAGGTTCAGCTTATCCTCGTCATACTTATTCTGCAGGAATTTACCCGATCCAAATACCTTATAAATCGCTTTTTCTTTGGTCTTTTTTAAGTATTTTTTTAAATTTTTATTTTTAAAGTCCTTATTTCCGGTAAAAACAATTTCACTTATTTTCACCCTGTCATTCTTTTCAACAGTAATATCCAGAATCTTATTATTCGCTTCCGAAGTATCTTTTCTTTCGGCAATCAAAACATCCGTAAAGAGGTAACCCTTTTCAGTAAAATGTTTCTTGATAATATCAGTAGTTGTTTTCAATAAATTCTCATTGACAACCTTTCCGGTTTTATCGTTTAATTTTTCACGCACATCTGCTATTTCGCCCTTTTTCAGGCCGATCAATTCGATTCTGGTTAATCGTGGGCGTTCCACAACCTCGATCTCAAAAAAGATCGAATCAGATCTGATTTCGGCAATGTTTAATTTTACATCATCAAATAATCCCTGAGCCCATAGATTCTTAACTGCATTGGAAGTAGCATCTCCCGGCACAGTTATCCTGTCGCCCTTGGTCAATTTAGAAATGGTAATCAAAACATCCTTATCCAAAAACTCAGTACCCAGAATGGTCGTTCCACCAATAACAAAGTCTTTGGGATTCAGATAGCTAAGTTCATCATTAGATGCAGCTGGTCTTGCTGGCGTTGGAGTTCCGGTTCTCCCAAACTGGGCCATTGCAGAAGTACCGGATATAAGTAGTAAAAACAGTATGAAAATGCGATTCATTTGGTGTATTAAAGGTGCTAAATTAAGCTAATAGCTTGTTAAAAAGTGTTAAAAGTGAAAATTAGTTCAACTGTTCACTTGTCATCCCGAATCGTCTCTCGCGTTTCTGATAATCTAAAACGGCTTCAAAGAGATCCTGCCGTCTGAAATCAGGCCATAATTTTGAAGTAAAGTACAATTCAGCATAAGCAATTTGCCATAAAAGATAATTGCTGATCCTGTGTTCACCGCTGGTCCGGATCATAAGCTCCGGATCAGGAATGCCGGCTGTGTTCAAATGAGAGCCAAAAACATCTTCGGTAATTTCCTCGGCTTTTAACTCTCCATCCCTGACTTTTACGGCTATTCTTTTAGCTGCATCTGTAATTTCCCATCTGGAACTGTAACTGAGTGCAAGAGTGAGCGTGCAATTGGTATTTAATGAGGTCTTTTTTATTGCTTCCATTAATTGCTTGCGGCATTTTTCTGGCAGAGAAGATAAGTTTCCGATAGCATTTAAACGCACCCCATTATCCATTAAAGTTTTAGTTTCTTTACTTATAGTTGAAACAAGAAGTTCCATTAAAGCCATTACCTCCAGCTTTGGTCTGTTCCAGTTTTCAGTTGAAAATGCATAAAGTGTCAGATATTTGATACCCAGTTCCACTGCACCCTCTACCGTATCACGAACCGCAACAACTCCATTCTGATGACCAAATACACGCAGTTTTCCCTTTTCCTTTGCCCAGCGGCCATTTCCATCCATAATCACTGCTACATGTTGCGGTAATTTATCCTTATCTATCTGTTCAATCAGGCTCATTTAATAAGTTTAACATTCAAAACC
>Ga0138256_10009517_pt1 | contig 10187 bp, 26 predicted proteins | sample KNB2016incub_MG_FD_105486 | JGI IMG/M metagenome (GOLD analysis project Ga0138256, IMG submission 105486) | Active sludge microbial communities from wastewater in Klosterneuburg, Austria - KNB2014incub_MG | ecosystem: Engineered > WWTP > Activated sludge > Unclassified | place: Austria... | reverse complement strand
GACACTGACCGACTAAACTCTGACCTATCTGAAGCCCTAGCCCGAGGACGTGAGCCGCGCAAACTGTGGCCAGTACTGCACTCGGTGGAGGTTCAGAAAGAGGACGAGCCGAGGTGGTGGGAATCGTGGCCCGCGCTGTGGTGTTTTACCGCTGCGTGCCTGCTGCTTGCCGGTGCGATGCTGGCAAAGTGCTAGATATTACTTGTGTCTGTCCGCGATCCGTGCTAGGCGTGGCGAGTGCTTACACCAAAACAGACCATACAGGTGCGCGCTCGCATCAAACGCAAGATGACGATTGCAGCCATCATGGCAGAGCTGAAGGTTTCTCAGGTCGATGTCGAGCGACAGAGGGCGGAGCTTCGTAGGCTAGGCGTGGACGTGCCCGACTCACGACGCACAGACACAAAAGCCAAGGTCGCGAAGCTGCTAGATGGAGGAATGAAGCCAGCCGAGATCGCGCGGAAGCTAGGCGTCAGCGTAGAGGCGGTCTATCTACACCGTCGGCAACTCAAGAAAGTGTAGATATTTCTAGAAATAGCTTGACCTCCGCGCCAACCCCTGGCAGAGTCTTAATCACCAGGGAGCAAACAGCAGATGACCAACTTCGGAACCGTTCAGCACGCAGGTAAGACTCTCAAACTGACCCAGAACGCCTTCCTTGATTGCGATGGGAGTAACACTGGCGAGCGTTACTACTCTGCCGGGGCCGTTGACGCAGATGGCAATGAGTACAAGGTGCGGTGGGAGATTTACGCTGGGTTTGACGGAGACGACGAGAGCAATGCTTGCGACTGGGACAGCCCATCTGAGATCGTGGAGTGCTGAGTGGCCATGACCAAAGCCGACGCAATCCTTGGCCTCCTGCACGCAGCCCCGGCCGTGCGCGCGTATGCGGCGTACGAGCTGCGCAAGTGGGTGCGCCGGTGCCCGACCGTGGTTGCCGCCCTGCGAAATGCGGCGGCGACCGAGGATACCTACGTGTCCGACTCAATCGCTCAGACTCTCGACGTACTGACTACGTACGGACCCATCAAGGGGAGTGCGCTCGCGAAGGCGGTGGATGGATGAGAGAGCCATTTTGGTATCGTCACTCCGACGATGGCGCGAGGGTCGCACTTCGGTACAAAGGCCGGGGTGAAGATTTGGACGCCACAGACTTCGACCGCTGCATCATCGAGGTGCTGGGCGTCGAGGGGACGCGCTCGCAGATTGAGGCGTTTCTGGCTGAGGATGATCTGTCATACTGGGCCGAGTGGGCAGACCGGGCACTACGTGAGGACCTTGGCTTACCTGAGCGCGGCGCCGAGTGGGACGGTAACGCGCTCACTGCGCCGCCCCCGCTGTCTGTGGAGTTCGCGGAGCCGATCCGGGTGGTGATGTCGTGAGCGGGTCAATCGCGCAGTTGCTGGCCGGGCTGCATGCCCAGAACCGGCATGCAGCGGAGCTAGTACGCAAACGTGACCTGGCCGCGTTTGGCGAGGTTCGCCGGCTTGGTGCGGCTTGGGTATGGCAGTTACACAAGGACGGTCTGCCGGGCGCGCTGGCTGCCCTTGTGGGGCAGTCACCGCTTCACCTGTCCGAGCAGGCTGCTTGGGCAGGTCTTGATCGGGTTATCGCGCAGGGGCTGCGGTCGCTGCGACAGGAGGCATGATGGGGCCTTGGCATCAGGTCGGGGACATCTGGGAGCGACTTTTTGACGGAGGCATAGCGGCTTATGCCAGGATATGGCGGTGTCGCTGGCAGGTAGCAATAGCGCCGAGACCAGGAGTCCCGCTGGATTGGCAGGACTATTGCTCAGCGGTAGACGCGGCAGGTGGCCGCGTTTGCCAAGAGTACAAGGCCAAGCGTCGGGCGACGGCGCTGGCACGGAATTTGATCAATGGAGGTTGAGAGATGGCGAACCAAGTACGCATTAAGATCAAAACAAAATCGCGCACGTCCGACGTAGAACTAGACATGCCAGACGACATGCTGCTGGGATTGAAAGCAATGTACTGCGCCGACATGACCGGAGACAGCGAGGTGGCAAACACGTTTCGCGCATACATCGAGGCATGCAAAGCCGCAAAGTCCCAGTAACCATTCAGCGCCCGCCCGCAAGCGGGACTTGCTCGGGTAGCTCAGTGGTCACAGACAGCGGAGTCGCGAACCGTTGCGAGTGGCTCGGTAGAGCGCCAGCTCAGAAACTGGAGGTCGCCGGTTCGATTCCGGCCCCGAGCACAGCGCGACGGACGAAGGAGCAAGGCGCACTCAACATCCTTGGCTCACCGTCCCTAGCGCAACATATGCCCCGAAAGCCTGACCGAATTGTGACCTGGGTTGGTTCGGTCTGTCGTGATGAGCCGGCGTGTTGCCGGAGTGAGTAGGGGCGAATCTTTAGGAGGAGACTGTCAATGACGCTCGAAGAATTGCGTGCTGTCGCTGAAATCGTCGAGAAACTGACGAACCGGTATCGTGATCAGGATGCCGCGCACAAGACGGCTTTGGCTGAAACGCGCGCAAGCTTCAACGCGCGTACCGGGGCCGACGAGAAGACCATCGAGGGGCTGCGAGTCCAGGTTCAGGACATGCGCGAAGAAATCATCCGCGTGAACGAAGCGCACGGCAAGACGAAGGTGGAACGCGACAGGCTGATGGCGCAAGTGCAGGACATGCGCGCCGAGATGGAGCGGCTGTCGGCGCAACTGGATTGGGAGCGCGCAGAGATCAAGCGGCTGCAATGGGAAAACGCGACCATGCACAAAGATGCCGAGGATGGTTATGCAGAGGCCATCAAGGTACTTGGCGACCCGATTGCGCTGTCAAAGGAGCGCGACGCACTTCGGGCAGAGGTCGCGGCACTGAAGTCGCAGACTCCCAAGCATCCGGTCAAGGCGGGGGAGTGGGCAAAGCGCATCAAGCTCCACCCAGACGGCACGCCAGCGGGGTCAGTGCAGCAGGTACGAGCCATTTTACCAGCGGGTTACGAAATGAAATCAGGCTCAATCTGGGCTGTCGATTACTGCGAACCCTGCGACCAACCCGCGACGCACGACACCGAGGCGGGCAAGGCGGCGGCGGAGAGCGTGGTGAGGACTGAGCCGGTTGCGGAGGAAATCAAGGTGGGGGATATGGCAAAGGTAGTTGGTGCATCGGGAGACCTAACCGCGCAATCCGATATCGGTAAGATTGGGGAGGTGCTCCAACTCGATAGCATGGACGGAACCGTGCTTTTGTCTGGGGGTGCCGGTTGGGTTGATCACCGCGACGTGCGGAAGGTGACGACGTGAGAATCCTAGCAGTAGACATCAGCGGGCTATTTTCCCAAAAGTGGCTGGTCGATAACGGGCGCGGTCAGGACTACAACCAACCGCGACTTTCGACTCTGCACGCGGTGCGAAAGTTCCGCGAGGGACACGACCGAGTCGCCATCTGCTGCGACAGCGGGAAGTCGTTCCGCACGCAGCTTTGGGACACCTATAAGGCAGACCGGGAGGATCGCGGAGAGCCGTACCGCGCGCAGCTCGGGCAGACGCTCGAAGCTCTGTCACAGGATGGTTGCTCGGTGTTCCGCGCTCCGAAGTACGAGGGGGACTTGTACGCAGAGGCCGATGACGTAATCGGCTCGCTGTGCCAGTGGGCTTACGAGTCAGGACACGAGGTCACGATCCTATCTGCCGACAAGGATCTGATGCAGCTCGTCGGCGATGAAGTGAAGCAAATCAGCCCGCTGGAAAAAGACCCGGTGGTCTACGGGCCGGAGGAAGTCAAAGCGAAGTTGGGAGTGTTGCCGCCGCTCGTGCCGCATCTGCTAGCCCTAGCTGGCGATAGCTCGGACAACTACAAGCCGTATCCGCGAGTAGGGCCGAAGCTTGCGGCGACGCTGCTCGAAAAATACAGACACGCCACAGCGGTGTTTGCCGAGCCCGTGGACATGGCGGTGCTCACGCAGATCCTCGGCCCCAAGCTGGCTGATGCGGTGGTGGGAGCAGGACCAGAGCCAGCTCGAAAGGCTCTGCGAGTGGCAACGATTGTGCGTGATCTACCGCTCGATTTCGAGCGGCTGACAGGAGAGCCAGTGATACAGCGCATCGAGATCGAAAGCGAACCACAACCAACACCTGAGCCCGCGCAGGTCGCACCCATGGTTTCCATCGTCCCCGCTCCAAAGCCCGTACAGATGACGGCCAAGAGCGATCCGTGGGCATTGCAGCCCAGCGGGCAGAACTCTTTGCGTGCTTTTGCTGCCGATGTCGCTAGTTCGCGAATGTTTCCGCAAATCGCGACGGCAGAACAGGCCATCGTGGTGATTGCGTGGGGGCAAAATCTTGGCGTGCCAGCGATGATCGCGCTGACACAGGCTTACGTGGTCCATGGTCGCGTGGGATGGGGGGCTCAGTTTATCGCTGGGCTCATCAAAAATAATCCGTCGTGCGAAAAGTTCTACGTGTCGGAGACGGACGATAAGCACGCGACGGTGGTCTATAGGCGGAAAGGGGAACCAGAGGGGCGGTACTCTTTTACGATTGAGAGGGCTCAAAAGATGGGCCTGATCAAGCCAGGCGGCCCCTGGGACAAGATCCCGGCAACAATGTGCCGATGGGCATGCACTAGAGAGTGCGCGCGCATGGTGTGGCCCGACGTTGTGACTGGCGTATATACCCCTGATGAGATTGCACAGGGAGAACTACCCGAAGAGATGATCGCGACGATGGTCAGTCGCGGATAGGAGGCACGGCATAAAGCACAAAACAGGCTCAACACAGCAAACCGAGCCCCGCCGGAACAAGAGCCGGCGCGGGCATTAGCGACGAGAGGATCATCTTCGTGGCATCACAAATGTGATTCCAAATGGACACACCTACCAAACAACCAACGAGGACACGAACCATGCGCCCAGCATACCAGGACCGAGTTATCGCAGAGCACGCCGAGTTGACGGAACGGATCGAAAAGCTTTCGGCATTTTTGACGAGCAAACGAGCGTCAAGCGAGGTCGAGCACCGGCTCCTATTGCTTCAGCGACTTGCGCAGCTCATGTATCAGGCCATTCTCGCCGAGCGGATCGCGATGTGGGACGATGGTCAGTCGCGGATAGTTACCGACCTTGATAGCCACGCTGAGGTCCGGTCGGCAGAAGGAGGTACCGTCTAAATCCTTTCCACGGATAGATTCAGGTGAGGCCCGGCGCGGATAGGAACGTGGCCGGGTCATGTGACGGGAAGGGCGCCAATTTCGTGACGCCACGAAAATGGTCGGGGTTCGATTCCCTGCCGTCGCGCGGAGGAGTGATCATGACACAAGCTATCACCTGGCGTGAAATCAAGACTCTGGTTGGCACTCTCAGCGAGGCTCAACTTGACCTGAAGGTAATATGGTGCGCAGAAGACGATGGCGGGGTGGTTACTCAAGTCGAAATCCTCGACGAAGACCACATCAACCCGTCAGGCGATGTATGGGAGCCACGGAGCCATTACGGTGCCGACTACGAGGACGAGGAGATCGTAGCGGTCAAAGGTCAGCCGGTGCTGCATGTTGACTAAGCGCCCCAAGCCCGCGCCCGCGTTCATCTTACGCCCCGGTGAGTCGATTTCGTTCGTGCTGCCGGTGACGCCACGGACGAAGAAAAACAGCCGTAAACACATCAAGCGGCGCTCCAAGAGCGGCAAGGTGATCACTGTCCCGCTGCCGTCGGACGCATACAGCAAGATGGAAGCGGAAATCGTGGCGTGGGCTAACGACATACCTGGCAATTTACTGGTTGGTTGCGTTGTGCGGTGCGCGTGCGAATTGGAGCTTGCTCAGCCTCTCAACTGCGCTGCGATCTTCTACCGGGACGCAGACCGAGGCGATGCCGTCGGGTACTACCAGGGGCTTGCCGACGCACTGGAATCCGCAGGCATCGTCGATAACGACAGGTGGATCACTCAGTGGGACGGGTCGCGGCTGGCCAAGGACGCCAACCGACCGCGCATCGAAGTGACGTTGACTGCGATTTAGCGACGGGAGCGGAAGAAAACGACGTGGGTTTGTCGCTTTTTTGTGGACATCCAAAGCAGACCGGGTAGACTGTTTTTCAGAAAGCGAGACCAACCCCCATGAACGCCACCGCAATCGACAACAATACCGGCACCGAGTACAACCTGTCAGGCGACACGCTGGAAGCGCTGGCCACTCAGGCAAAAGCACTGGCGGATAACGGATGCGAACTGGGCTCTGTCCGTGTTCTGCAAGACAACGGTGAAATCGTCGGCTGGGTACACGGAGACGGAACTTGGCGCTACGCCTAGCCGACCGACTCCGCACAGCCCGCCAAGCTGCGCGCATGACCCAGGGCGCAGTGGGTACCAAGCTCGACCCGAAGCACACGCGCAAGAATGTGTGCAAGTGGGAGCACGGGCAAACGGAGCCAAATCTGCGCACGGTCGAGCAGCTAGCCGCAGCACTCAATGTGTCGCCGTGCTGGCTGGCGTTTGGAGTGGACCATGCCAAGTGAGACACTAAAACAACTGTGCGAACGTAGCGCAACACTTCGGGGATGGGAGGAAGAGGTTGAGCGCGTCATTGCTAGATCTCCCGATACGATAGCACAAGCTTTTGTGGATGGTTGTTTGGGCGGCAATGCGCCGACCATTGAGCTGGCAGAGCACAAAATAGAACTGATGAAATTGATCATGTACCTAACACAGATAGCAATGTCACTTGAGTACAAACACGAAACGCGAATCGCGACAGGCAAATGACCATGCCAAGTGAGCCGCGCACGATTCGTGGCCCGTGCTTCGACTGCCAATCCGACGATTGGCCATGTTCTTGTACCTGCCACTATTCAGGAACCGGCAATTTTCCTGACCATGAGCGGACAATGCCGGTGCCCAAGCTCGACCCCGAAACGCGGCCCAACGTGCCGCCGAGGATGATGTGATGACCTGGACCGACGAGCGACCGACCGAGCCGGGGGAGTATTGGGTGAGCATTCAGCCACAAAAGAGAAAGCAATATGCCCACAAGTGCGTTGTGCTGCCCGTGCGGGTTAAACGATCCCTTGGCGGCCTGCTGGTAGTCGGTTTAATCGGAACCACGGGGTTTTGGGCAGTCACCGATACCCAACTTAACGGAGCCAAGTGGTCGCGCCGGGAGACTCCGGCGGACCCGTTTGAGGATGAAAGGAGAGCCACATGAAACGCCAATACTTCGACATCAGCTTGAATGGTTCTGTCGTCGCTACCACGTTCGCGTGGACACCTGTGCTCACAACTGAAGGTTGTGTGTGCCTTTTGAGGGCTAAGTAAGTTATGGAGTGGTCAAATGATCGACCGACCGAGCCGGGGGAGTATTGGGCGGCCCTGCACCCCGACCAGCGGGAAAGGCTGTGGGCATCACAACCAGTGATGTGCGTGGTCATTTCATGGAATGAGCACGGGGGGTTCCTGTCTGTTCGCTGGTTCGATGCGGATCGCGAGGAGTGTAGTCGTGGCCTTGATGGTCTGCTATTCGACGGAGCCAAGTGGTCGCGCCGGGAGACTCCGGCGGACCCGTTTCAGGAGGGATGAGAGATGGCTATTGAAAACTACGATCTAAAAGCAGCGTGCGAAGAAAACAAAATCGACGGTTCTGATTTGGTTGATGAGATCCTTACAATCACGGGAGAAAATGACGAGGCATCGTGGCATTGGATCGTCAAGACCATCTCTGGATTTGCGTACATTTCGGGGTGGTGTGACTACACCGGATGGGACTGCCAAAGCGGAGCAGAGCGATTTAACGCCGCCACGCTGGAAGATGCGATTGCTCTGTGCCCTCAGGATGTCCGGCGCGTTTTTGAGGACATGCTTGCCAAGGGCGAAAAGGTGCGCCCGAACACGGGTGGACTGTGACCGCGCAAGAGTACCGGCTAGGAGTCCGCGCAGAACGCCACCGCTGTCTGTGTGGTAGATTCATCGGGACAGACGGCTGCGGAACGTGCCTGCACTACGTCTGTGCGCGATGCAAGAAAGTCGCAGACCATACAAACGGGACGACTGACCATTCCGAACTCTGCGATGCGTGTTGGTCTGCGGAGTTTGCGGACACTCAAGAGGACTTGGCATCATGACCGACTATCGAAACGGAGTCCGCGCTGCATACGGCATTTTGCTAGGGCTCTGCGTGCTGTGTGTGCTTGCGAGTCTGTCCGGCTGCCTGACCGCAACCAAGATCCACCGCTGGGAGTTGGCGCTGCTCGGATGGGCGCGCAAGGGTGGCCCGGAGTGCAAAGAGGCCGCCAAGGTCGCGAGCACGTACCTCGTAAACGCGAACAGGACGCTACAGGGGGCGACTTCTGCGCTCGACCTGGCAGCGGACACAGAGGCACAGAAACTCATGCAGAATGCCGCACAGAAGTGCGGGGAGGTGGTGCCGTGAAAGAGCCGCAGTTTGCAACGACCGCGACCGTCCAAGTGCTGGTTGAGGTCACACTTGGCCCCTACACCGGGGAGATGTCGATCGGCGATTTACACGCCCGTGTCAAACGCGACGCTCTGGCGCATTTGCGGGGCATGTGTCTCGATACCGGAGATCGGCAGACAAAGATTGTTTCAGATGGCGACGTGCTGCTTCTATCGACGCAGACACGGGAGACTCCTTGAAAACCCCCACCGAAGTCCTAACCGCCATCGCCGCCGCACTCGACCGCCTAAGCAAGTGGATCGGTCGAAGCCAGGCCGAGCAGGCGAAACAACAACAGCCCGAGATCGACGCGATGGATGCGAAGATCCAGGGCATGGAAGGAACGCATGACACTGAGCCGCAAGCAACGGCGCCGGCTGCTCTACCTGTCGCTGTTAATGGACGTGGTTGAGCCGTACGTGGTTGAGCCGTACGTGGTTGAGCCGTACTCGGAGTACATGCCGATCTGTGTGACAGCGGCGCGAATTGTCAGAAACGCAACGTACTAAGAGGAGCCGAGCAATATGGGACGAAACAAGCAGACCGACGAAGTGAAAGTGACGACGGGCGAAGGCAAGATCACTCTGACAATCGGTGCTGATACAGTGAAACTGGGCAGCAACCCGAGCGAGCACATGCTCCCAGCCCAGCGCCTAGAGAACGCACTGACCAAGCTACAGGATGCGCAGTCCGCGCTGAAACTGGCCGCTGAAGAGCTGGCAATCGTGGACGCTGAGATGATCGGCAGCGATGCGCATCGGCAGATCATCATTGCGTCGAGCACAGAGGACCCGATCAAGACCGCCGACGACATCGAGAGCCACCGTTTGCAGACTGCCGAGATCGCGCAGTTCGCTGCTGACGTGGGCAAGCTGGCCAAGGCGGTCAAGGGCAAGGCCGGTTTCATCGGTGCCGCCCTCGGATCTGTCTACAGCGTCGAACTGCTGGCCGGCGACGAGGAGCGAGTGCGGCTCAAAGAGCGCAAGCAGCCGTCATTGTTTCCGCCGGGCAGCGAATGATGCGGTGCGCTCGCTGCAATGACGGCGACGACGCTGTCTCAGTAGAAGGATACTGTCGGTGGTGTCACCACGACTACCTAGCTGCCCGGTTGCGGTTCGCAGGGTCAATGCCCGACCGCAAGCTGTGGGAGCTTTGGGATAACCGATACCAGGAGGGAGATCATGCGCCTAGTCCTGTTGCTGTGCCTGCTAGCAAACCCTGACGGTGATTGCACCAAGTCCGGGGACTGCCCAAGAGGAGAGTATTGCAAGAGCGGGACCTGTGTCCCAAAGGGGGAGGACAATGGCCGGTAGACCTACTCGCCAACATATCAGCCGGTTCGCACAGTGGGAGAGGCCGACCACGGCGTACACAGACAGGGCCGTGCGCGAGTGCTCTGTCAAGGGGGCCAGCGTCCTAAAGCACACTGATGGCGACTTGCGTGCCGTTGCCGAGACGCGCAACCGAGCGACTGGCGCACGGATCGTACTCTGCGCCGACTGCCTATCGTACGTCGAGGCGTACCATTGGGCATCGGCAAACGGTGTACACCAGCTGAGTGAGCACAAACTCCTGGCGCTGGCCTACGTGTGGCGCGCGGAGTGCGGTTACGAGGTGCCGACTCCGATTGCGTATCGAGGTTCGCTGGCAGAGCTTGGCGCCGTGACAAACGCACTGCACAGTCTCACCCGGAGCGGCCAGATCAAGCGCATCGGCAACCGCTACCTGATGCGCGACGCCTGCCCATCGTGCTTGCGGCGGGGCGGCTGCGCTGCGAAGTG
>Ga0138256_10009516_pt1 | contig 10187 bp, 8 predicted proteins | sample KNB2016incub_MG_FD_105486 | JGI IMG/M metagenome (GOLD analysis project Ga0138256, IMG submission 105486) | Active sludge microbial communities from wastewater in Klosterneuburg, Austria - KNB2014incub_MG | ecosystem: Engineered > WWTP > Activated sludge > Unclassified | place: Austria... | reverse complement strand
TGATGGTGGGCACGGCGGCGCTGCCGCACATCCTGATGCGCTATTACACGACGCCGTCGGTGAAGGATGCGCGAACCTCGGTCACCTGGTCGCTGTTCTTCATCTTCCTGCTCTACTTCACGGCACCGGCGCTGGCGGTGCTCGTCAAGTACGAGGTCTTCAACGTGCTGGTGGGCACGCCCTTCGACCAGTTGCCGGCCTGGATCCAGAGCTGGACACGGGTCGACCCGGCCCTGCTGTCGGTGGCGGACATCAACAAGGACGGCATCTTCCAGCTGGGTGAGATGCGTATCGGCGGCGACATCATCGTGCTGGCCACGCCCGAGATCGCGGGCCTGCCCTACGTGGTGTCGGGCATGGTGGCCGCCGGTGGCCTGGCGGCCGCGCTGTCCACCGCCGACGGCCTGCTGCTGACCATCGCCAACGCGCTGTCGCACGACCTGTACTACAAGATGATCGACCCGAACGCGCCCACCGCGCGCCGCGTCATGATCTCCAAGGTGCTGCTGCTGGTGGTGGCCCTGGCTGCCGCCTCGGTGGCGGCGCAGAAGCCGGCCGACATCCTGTTCCTGGTGTCGGCAGCCTTCTCGTTCGCGGCCGCGGCCTTCTTCCCGGCGCTCACGCTCGGCATCTTCTGGAAGCGCGCCAACAAGTGGGGCGCCTCGCTGGGCATGATCGCCGGCCTGGGCATCACTTTCTACTACATGGCCACGACCCAGCCCTGGCTGCGCGGCATCTTCGGCGTCACCTCGCCGATCGAACTGTGGTGGGGCATCCTGCCGATCTCGGCCGGCCTCTTCGGCGTGCCGCTGGGCTTCGCGGTGATCATCATCGTGAGCCTGCTGACCAAGGCGCCGACGGCCGAGACGCAGGAACTGGTGGAGCATGTGCGCTACCCGAACCTGAACACCTCGCGCGCCTGAGCTGACGGTCTTCGAGCGCAGGGCCGCACCCGCAGGGGTGCGGCCCTTTTCCTTGAGCCGGCGTGCTGCGCGACGCTGGACGAGGATCAGGCGCGCAGGCTGGGCAAGGCGGGTCTGCGGTTCTAAGATGCCCGCCAACGCATGGCGAGAAAAGGCGCTGCATGTCCGAGACCCCATCGAACCCCGACGCCGCCGAGGCGTGTGCCGCGCTGGCCGCCCTCGGTGCCGAGCTGGCGCGGCATGCGCCGTTCTCGGTCATGTCACCGGCGCAGGTCGCGCAGTTCATCGAAGCGGCGCGGCCGCTGCAGTTCAGGCGCGGCGAGGTGGTGCTGCAACCCGCCGACGGGCCCGTGCAGGCCCTGCTGCTCGTGCGCCAGGGCAGCATCACCGGCCGCCGCGGCATGGCCGACAGCGCCGGGCCCTTCGAGTACGTGGCGGGCGACCTGTTCCCCGTGGGCGCCTTGCTGGGCCAGCGTGCCGTCACCGCCACCTATACCGCCAACGAAGACAGCGCCTGCCTGGCGTTGCCGGCCGCCGAAGTGCAGCGCCTGGCCGCGGCCAGCCCCGCCTTCGCCGACTTCCTGAACCGTCGCGTGATGGATTTCCTCACGCTGTCGCAGCGCGCGCTCCAGCGCAGCGGCGCGGCGCAGACGCTGGACGCCCGACTGTCCAGCCTGCCGCGCAAGGAGCCGCTGGCCTGCAGCCCGGCCACGCCGCTGGCGCAGGCGCTGGCGGCGATGCACGAACGCGGCACCGGTTCGGTGCTGGTGCTGGACGAGGCGCAGGCGCCCGTGGGCATTCTGACGCGGCACGACATCCTGGGCCGCGTGACGCTGCCGCAGCGTGCGTTGACCACGCCCATCGCCGAGGTCATGAGTTCACCCCTGCAGTCGCTGACGACCGAACACACCCTGCAGGACGCGGCGCTGGTCATGGCCCGGCACGGCATCCGCCACCTGCCCGTGACGGAGGCCGGACGCGTCGTCAATATCGTCTCCGAGCGCGACCTCTTTGCACTGCAGCGCCTGTCGCTGCGGCAGCTCAGCGCGCAGATCCGTGCGGCACCCGACGTCGACACGCTGCGCCACCTGGCCGGCGAGATCCGCGCCTTCGCGCGCAACCTGCTCGACCAGGGCGTGCAGGCGCGCCAGACCACCGAGCTCATCAGCCACCTCAACGACGTGCTCACCGAACGGCTGGTGCTGCTGGTCGCGGCGCAGCGCGGCATGGACCTGGGCCAGGCGAGCTGGCTGGCCTTCGGCTCCGAGGGCCGCGGCGAGCAGACCGTCGCCACCGACCAGGACAACGGTCTCGTCTTCGCGAGCCACGACCCGGTCGCCGACCGCCCGCGCTGGCTGGCGCTGGCGCTCGAAGTCAACGACGCGCTGGACGCCTGCGGTTACCCGTTGTGCAAGGGCCGGGTGATGGCCAGCAACCCCGAGTGCTGCCTGACGCCCGACGAGTGGCGTGCGCGCTTCGCACACTGGATCGAGCACGGTGCGCCGGAGGACCTGCTCAAGGCCAGCATCTATTTCGACCTGCGCCCGCTGTGCGGCAACGCCGCGCTGGCGCAGGCGCTGCAGGCCATGCCCGCACGCGAAGCGGCCCGCGTGCCGCGTTTCCTGAAACAGCTGGCCGGCAACACGCTGCGTTACCGCGTGCCGTTGAACTGGCGCGGCGCCATCGAGACGCAGGCGGTGGACGGCCGCGAGATGCTCGACCTGAAGCTGCACGGCACGGCAATCTTCGTCGACGCGGCACGGGTGTTTGCACTGGCCCAGGGTCTGCCGGTGCTGGGCACGAGGGCGCGGCTGGAGGCGGCGGCGCCCGGCATGCACGTGGCGCCAAGGGAGAGCGAGGCCTGGGTCAGCGCCTTCGAATTTCTGCAGGGGCTGCGATTGCGGGCGCAGGTGGCCGAAACGCCGGCCGGCGCGTCCGCGCCGGGCAACCCCAACCTGATCGACGTCGGCACGCTCGACGACATCGAGCGCAGCATCCTGAAGGAGGCCCTGCGCGTGGCACGGCGCCTGCTGCAGCGCATCGAACTCGACTACGGGCGCTGAGCCTGCACGGCCGGTGCGGCCGGCGGTGCCGCGCTAGCATCGGGCCGCACCTGGGGCGAGCAGCATGGCCATTCCGCAAGCGATTCAGCGACGGGGTTTCCGCAAGTGGTACGAGCGCGAACTGCTCGTGGGTCACTCCCACCTGGTGCTGCTGCTCTTGTGCGTGCTGACCCTGGTGGGCGGCATGGAGGCCTTCGCGCAGCCCGACGGCCAGCGCTGGCTGATGGGCGCTTGCGTGATCGTGGCCGCCGGCATCGGGCTGTGGGCGCTGCGTCGTTATCTCTTCCTGCTGACGCGCGCCGAGCACATCGCCAACCAGGCCGTCTGCGCGCAGTGCCAGGCCTACGGCCGCTGGGCCGTGGAGCCGCCGGCCGCGCTGGCGCGCGCGACGGTGGACGCCGGCTCGGACGACGACGCACCGGCGCGCATGCGCGTTTGCTGCCGCGGCTGCGGCTGGAGCTGGCAGATCGAGTGGTAGGTCGCGCCGGGGGTCAGCCGCGGCGGCGGGCCAGCCAGTGGTCCAGAGAGACCACGCCCGGCCCCAGCGCCATCAGCCACAGCAGCACCGCCGCCCACACGCCGTGCGTGGGCCAGGCGCCGGGGTAGACGAGCAACTGGATCACCGCCGTCATCACCAGCAGGCCCAACGCCGCGAAGCGCGTGCCCAGGCCGAGCAGGATCAACAGCGGCAGTGCATGTTCGCCGAGTGCGGCCAGCGTGGCGCCCAGTTCGGGCGCCAGCAGCGGCAGCTGGTATTCGTCGCGGAACAGGTCCACCGCCGATTCCGACAGCCGCGGCAGACCCAGCTGGAACGTGCCTTCGACGAGATCGATCTGCAGGCCCTCGATCTTGGTCTGCCCCGACTTCCAGAACACGCCGGCAATGGCGAAACGGCCGACCAATGCCGTCAGCGAATGCGGCAGGCGCGACATCAGCGCCACCGCCTTGGCCAGCAGGCCCGCGAGTGCATTGCCGCTCGGTGCTGCGGTGCGGGCGCCGTTGGCGGGGGTCAGGCTGTTCATGGTCTTACTCCGGGCCGACCCAGGCGCTGATGGCACCGTGGCGGATGAGTTGGGCCAGGCTCGCACCCAGGTCGAGTGGCTCGGGCAGGGCAGCCGCCTCGCCCAGCGGCAGGCCGCGCTGCAGGCGGTGGAAGAGTTCGGCCGCAGCCTCGGGAATAGCGATCACGGTCGCGTCGTCCTCGAAGCGCAGCACGAGCGCGCACTCGGGCCAGTCCGGGTCCACGTCTCCCAGCCGCCCCTGTCCCTGGTGCGCGGCCCAAAGCGAGACGATGGCCCAGGGCGAGGCGAGCACGGTCACCGACGGATGCAGTTGCAGTTTTGCCGCGGGCAGCCGCGCCGGGTCGGCCAGATGCGCGGCGATGGCATTGGCGCCGAGCACCGGCGCGTCGGCGGCGTGGTAGGCCCGCACGCGGGCGCGCTCCAGTCGCGCCATGTCGGCCAGATACGGCAGGTTGGCAGCGGGTTCGAACTGCGCCAGCCAGTCGGCGAAGCCGTCGCCGTAGTGGGCCAGCACCGGCGACGATGGCGGCTGTTCGGCCACGTACAGGCGCGCCATGGCGGTGAAGAAGTCGGCGCCCACCAGTTCACGCACCACCGGGAAGGTATCGGCCAGTGCCGCCACCAGCGAGACCACCACGTTGTTGCGGTAGACGGCGAAGCGCAGGGCGGGGTCGGAGCCGTTCCAGGTCGCCAGGCCGGGAGGCGCCGGCAGGGTCGGGTCGAGCAGGGCGCGGACGAAGCCGCTCTGCGTCGGGCGGACCAGGGCCGGAATCATGCCTGGGCTCCCGCCGGGGCCGGGGCGTCCCGCGGCGGTGCAACACGGGCCGCCAGGCGAGCCGGGGCGACAGCCGCATGCGGCGCGGCATGCCTTTGCAGCACCGCGCGCGCCCGCGCCGCTTCGGCTTCCAGCACGGCCAGGGCCGGCACATCGTTGTCGCGCTCGATCAGCGTCGGCACCGGCCCCAGCCGGGCCGTGGCTTGCGCGTACAGCGACCACACGGCATCGGCGACGGGCGAGCCGTGGTCGTCGATGAGCAGGCGGTCGCCCGCCGCGTCTGCATCTTCGGCAAAACCCGCCAGGTGGATCTCGCCCACCGCGGCAGCCGGCAGCGCGGCAATGAAGGCCGCCGCGTCGCCGCCATGGTTGACGGCGTTGACATAGGCGTTGTTCACGTCGAGCAGCAGCCCGCAGCCGGTGCGGCGCACGACTTCGTTCAGGAACTGCGCCTCGTCCATCGTCGACGCGGCGAATTCGACATAGGTGCTGGGGTTTTCCAGCAGCAGCCGGTGGCGCAGGCGGTGCTGCACCTCGTCGACGTGGTCGCATACGCGCTGCAGCGTGGCCGCGTCGTAGGGCAGCGGCAGCAGGTCGTTGAACCAGTGGCCGCCGTGGCTGGACCAGGCCAGATGCTCAGAGAACCAGGCCGGCTGATAACGCTTCAGCAGCGCCGCCAGCCGCGCCAGGTGGGCCTGGTCCAGCGGACCGTCGCCGCCGATGGACAGGCCCACGCCGTGGATCGACAGCGGCCAGCGTTCGCGCACCCGTTCCAGGTGGCGCAGGAAGGGCCCGCCATCGACCATGTAGTTCTCGGCGTGGACCTCGAAGAAGTCCACCGCTGCGCCGCTTTCCAGCACCTGCGCGACGTGACTCGTCTTCAGGCCCAGGCCGGCCAACGCCGCACCGCCGCCCCGCGTCCCGCCGTCGGGGCGGGGCGAAGGCGGCCAGTCCTGGGTCATGGTGGCAGTGCGGCGTGGTGAAAGGACAGGGAAGATCCGCCCGCTCAGGCCTTCTTCTCCTTGAATTCCTTGAGCTGGCCCTTGCCGGTGGGCGAGGTGGCCGACGCCGTCTGCTCGCAGGTGCCCTTGGCAACCATCTTCCAGGCATTGCCCTGGTAGTCGCGCACCGAAGTGCCGGCGCAGGTGGTACCGGGCCCGGCGGCGCAGTCGTTCTTGCCCTTCATCGCCACGCCGTAGCACTTTTCCTTGTCGGCGCCTTGCGCCTGGGCGGGGGCGTGGGCCAGCGTGAGGGCGGCGCCCAGGGCAAGGGCCAGGGCGGCGGCGGTGGTCTGGGTGGCGAGGGTCTGTGACATGGGCAATCTCCGTGAAGTGGGTGGAACCTGGGGTTGCGGCAGGCGGGTCCGCCGGCCGACCCCCGCGTAGTCGCTGTGCGCCGAGCCGCGGTTACAGCGCGGGGCAAAAGAACCTTGCGCCGGCAGGCCCGGCGCCCGCGTGTAACCATCGCAGCAGGCGCGACGAATGCGCCCCGACACCTCCTCGACGCCCGGCACTTCAGCGCCGGATCACTTTCGCTCCTTGGCTCCATGCACGACACCCTGCCGCTACTCGCCACCACCGATTTCCCGCCCATCCGCCGCGGCACGCTGCAGACCCTGCAGGTGAACCTGGGCTACAAGTGCAACCAGAGCTGCCTGCACTGCCACGTGAACGCCGGGCCGACGCGCACCGAGGCGATGGACGGCGACACGGTGGACCTGGTGCTGCGGGTGCTGCGCGCACGTGGCATCGAAACGCTTGACCTGACCGGCGGCGCACCCGAGCTGAACCCGCATTTCCGCCGCTTGGTGCAGGCCGCGCGCGCGCAGGGCGTGAAGGTCATCGACCGCTGCAATCTCACCATCCTTTCCGAACCCGGCCAGAAAGGCCTGGCCGAATTCCTGGCCGCGCAGGGCGTGGAGGTGGTGGCCTCGCTGCCTTGTTATTCACCGGCCAACGTCGACCGCCAGCGCGGCGACGGTGTCTTCGAGCGCAGCATTCTCGGCCTGCAGGCGCTGAATGCGCTGGGCTACGGCCGGCCGGGCGGCCCGCTGGTGCTGAACCTGGTCTACAACCCGCAGGGCGCCGTACTGCCGCCGCCGCAAGGGCCGCTGGAAGCCGACTACAAGCGTGAACTGCAACAGCATTTCGGCATCCGCTTCAACCACCTGTTCGCGCTGACCAACATGCCGATCCAGCGCTTCGGCAGCACGCTCGTTTCCAAGGGCAGCTTCGCCGGCTACATGCAGTTGCTGCGCGGCGCCTACCGGGGCGAAAACCTGGACACGGTGATGTGCCGCACGCTGATCAGCGTGGATTGGCAGGGCGACCTGCACGACTGCGACTTCAACCAGATGCTGGGCCTGCGCGCACGGCTGCGCGGCCAGGGCCGGCCGCATTTGCGCGACCTGCTGGCGCACGATCCGGCGGGCGAGGCCATCCGCATTGCCGATCACTGCTATGGCTGCACCGCCGGCCAGGGCAGCAGCTGCGGCGGCGCGCTGGAAGCGCCGTCGGGCGTGACCGGCGTGGCCGCTGGGCACCTCCCCGAGCCGGCCCTGGAATCCCGGGCGTAGCCACAGGCCTGCGCAGGCGGCGCGGTGCGGCCGGCCGGCCAGGCTGACCACCGTGGGGTCACCCCGGATCGGCGCTGCCGGTGTCGGGAAAAGCACGGTCGAGCCGGCGAGGCCGGCGCGTTAGAGTCTTCGTGTTCCGCCAGCGTTGCCGCCGCAGCGCCCGCCGGCTTCACCGACTTCGCCGCCCCGCACCCATGGACCCCGCTGCCGCGCCCCCGAAACACCTCGACGCCCTGCTCATCCAGCACCTGGGCGCCTACCTCGGGGCCATCGAGCCGGGCACGCTGGCGCTGCTGCGCGAACACCTCAGTTGGGTCGAGCTGCGCGGCGGCCAGACCCTCATGACGCAGGGCGAGGCCGGCGACGCCATGTACCTGCTCGTCAGCGGCCGCCTGCGCACCTATATCGCAGCCGAGGGCGCCCCGCCGCGCATGGTGCGCGAGGTCTCGCGTGGGCAGATCGTGGGCGAGATGAGCCTATATACCGATGAACCGCGCACGGCCACGGTGGTGGCCATCCGCGATTCGGTGCTGGTGCGGCTGGGCAAGGACGAATTCAAGCGCCTGCTGGCCTTGAGCGCGCAGGTCTCGGTGGCGATCACGCGGCAGATCATCCAGCGCCTGCAGACCGAAGGCACGGCTGCCGCGCTCGACCGGCCGGTGGCCATGGGGCTGCTGCCCATCAGCGCGGGCGTGGACCTGGCCGGCTTCGCCCAGCGGCTGGCGGCGCAGCTGCGGCCGCTGGGCCGCGTGGCCGTGGTCGACGCCGCCAGCCTGGACGCCGACCTCGGCACGCCCGGCATCACCGCACGGGCACCCGCCGACGCCGAGGCCAACCGCCGCATCGCCGTGCGGCTGGACGAGATCGAGGCCGGCCACGACTTCGTGCTGCTGCTGGCCGATGCCACGCCCACGCCATGGACCCACCGCTGCAGCCGACACTGCGACGAACTGCTTCTGCTGGCCGACGCCGACGCGCCGCCGCTGCTGCACGAGATCGAGACCGAGTGCCTGGCCAACCGGCCACCGCGCACCGACGCGGCCGAGATCCTGGTGCTGCTGCACCCGGCCGACCGCCTCTCGCCGCGCGGCACCAAAGCCTGGCTGACGCGCCGGCCGCTGAAGGACCACGTGCACATCCGCCCCACGCTGGACCGCGACATGGCGCGGCTGGCGCGGCTGCAAAGCCGCACCGCGGCGGGCCTGGTGCTGGCCGGCGGCGGCGCGCGCGGCCTGGCGCACCTGGGCGTGGTGCGCGCGCTGCAGGAGAGCGGGGTCGAGATCGACGTCGTCGGCGGCACCAGCATCGGCGCCGTGATGGCCGCCCTGGTGGCCACCGACCGGCCGCTGGACACGCTGGTGGCCAACGCGCGCCAGGCCTTCAGCGGCAACCCCACGGGCGACTACAACTGGCTGCCGCTGCTTTCGCTCATCAAGGGCCGGCGGTTGCGCCGCACCGTCGACCAGGGTCTGCGCGACACGGTGGGCTTCAGCGCCGACATGGAAGACCTGTGGAAGGGCTGCTACGTCGTCGCCACCAACTATTCGCAGGCCTGCGAGCAGGTGCTCCGCCACGGCCCGCTGCTGCAGGCCATCCTGGCCAGCGTGGCCATCCCGGGCGCGCTGCCGCCGGTGATACGCGACGGCGATCTGCTGTGCGACGGCGGCACCTTCAACAACTTCCCGGTCGACGTCATGCGCGGCGTGCGCGGCGTGCGCCGGGTGATCGGCGTCGACCTCAGCTTTCGCAAGCCGCGCCGCATCGAGCACGACGAGGTGCCCGGCACCTGGGCGCTGCTGCGCGACCGCCTGCGCCCGCGCTCGAAACGGCGCTACCGGCTGCCGACGCTGGCCGCCTACCTGATGAACGTGACCATCCTGTACAGCACCTCGCGCGAGCGCCAGGCGCGCCGCCTCACCGACCTGTACCTGAACCCGCCGCTGGAACGCGTGGGCATGCTCGACTGGAGCCGCTTCGACCAGATCGTGGAGCAGGGCTACCAGTACGCGCGCCAGAAGCTGGCCGAACCCGGCGCAGCGCCGCGGGCCGCACCACCACAAGCTGTACCGATGCCGACGATTTTGGCGGCCAGGCCCGTCACCCTGGCCGAGGGCGGGGAATGAACGCACCCGTTGCAGGCCCCGAATCGGGCGCTGCCCAGCCGGCGGGCAGCGCCCCCCACACACCCCCTGAGAATCGCGCCTGGAACCTGCTGGCGCGGCTGGCCGCGGCCTGGCAGGCCGGTTTCGGCGACGGCTTCACCGGCGGCCCGGCAAACACGGCCGAGGGCGCCGAAGCGCCCGCCGGCACGGCGCCGGCCCTGGACCCGCGGCTGCGCGGTTGTGCGGGCAAGATCTGCACCGCCACCGAGGCGCTGGCCAACGTGCGCCCGGGCGACCATGTCTTCGTGGGCACCGCCTGCGCCACGCCGCGCACCCTGGTGGCGGCGCTGGAAGGCCTGTCGCCGGCACCGGCCGACGTGGAACTGGTGCACTTCCTCACCGACCACGCGGTGCCGCACGGCATGAGCGGCGAGCCGCTCACGCGCTTTCGGCACCGCTGCTTCTTCGTCGGCCAGGACATGCGCGCCGCGGTGCGCAGCGGCCTGGCCGACTACGTGCCGATTTCGGTGGCCCGCGTGCCGCAGCTCATGGCCATCGGGCGCATCCGCGTCGACGTGGCGCTGATCCAGGTCTCCCTGCCCGACGAATTCGGCTATGTCAGCCTGGGCGTTTCGGTCGACGTGATCCCGGCCGCGGTGGCGCGGGCGCGGCTCGTCATCGCCGAGGTCAACCCGGCCATGCCGCGGTCGATGGGCGACTCCACGCT
>Ga0138256_10009515_pt1 | contig 10187 bp, 10 predicted proteins | sample KNB2016incub_MG_FD_105486 | JGI IMG/M metagenome (GOLD analysis project Ga0138256, IMG submission 105486) | Active sludge microbial communities from wastewater in Klosterneuburg, Austria - KNB2014incub_MG | ecosystem: Engineered > WWTP > Activated sludge > Unclassified | place: Austria... | reverse complement strand
GCCGGCAACCCGGTAAAAGACTGGCCTTTATTCGGTCTCGTATTGGTGTTGGGCAGCCTGGGGTTTTCCATTGCGTTTACTTTTATCGCTTCCATTGCTGCCAAAGCCAACAACAGCGCGACCCTGATGGCTATTCTGAGTTTTCCGGTCATTTTGCCCATTTTACTGACCCTGGTGCGACTCTCTTCCATAGCGTTGCGTCTTATTCAAGACACTTCTTACACCCGCGACATCCTTAATTTACTGGCCATCGACGTAATTTTGATTACACTTACATTCGTACTTTTCCCATTTATATGGAAAGATTAGAAATTTCGCTCGCCAGTTGCACACTGCCAACTGCCTACTGTTCACTGCCTACTGAATATTGAATTATGTGGTGGAAAACACTCTCCGTTGTCCTGATTATTTATGCTTTGCTTGCCGGGCTGCTGGTACCCCTGAAGTCTGGCATTCAACGTGTTGAGCCTGCGTATGCACGTACCAAACAGGACGTTAGTATCCGTTTTTACGGTTACAATACTTTTTTTGCAAAACCGGCTGCCGAACCGTTGCGCGTTTGGCTGTATGCCGATGAAAACAATGCCGTGGCCGCACGACAAATCAAGCCGGTGAACGACACCATCCTCGAGGCCGTTTTCAGTATGCCGGAAAACCTGCCGGGAGGGAAACAATCGGTTTACCTGAATGCGATTATTGATCATCCGGAAGCAGGCGCCGCTCTCCTGCCTGCCGCGGTGGAACTTCGGCAGGATACAGGCATGGTCGCTATGGCGCTGGATCCTGCCTGGACGGCCAATCCTGTTCAAAAATTGCATGTGCAAACCGGTTTTTCATTCCCGTATCAGAACGTCATTTACGAAAGTATCCGGAACACGTATTTTCATGTGCCGATGTGGTTCGTGTTGCTGTTTTTATTTAGTGCTTCAGTTTGGTACAGCGTCAAGTATCTACGGCAACCTTTGCCGGAAAACGACCGTCACGCCGCCGCTTATGCGGAAACCGGTTTGTTGTTTGGCGTCCTGGGGTTGGTTACGGGGATGGTTTGGGCTAATTATACTTGGGGCAAACCCTGGAGTAACGACATTAAACAATTGATGACGGCTGTGGCCCTGCTCATTTACTTGGCCTATTTTATTCTCCGGCGTTCATTTGATGAGTATGAAAAAGGCGCGCGCCTGGCTGCGGTGTACAACATTTTTGCCTTCGCTTCCTTAGTGCCCTTGCTTTATATCGTTCCCCGGATGTTCGCCAGCCTGCACCCGGGCGCTACCGGCAACCCGGCATTTGGGAGTCAGGACTTGGATAACACTATGCGCGCAGTCTTTTACCCGGCCATCATTGGCTGGACACTCCTGGGTTTTTGGGTCGCCAACCTACGCATCCGGTATCAGCGGCTGTACGATAAGGTCATGGATTTGGAGGGTTGAAATTTGAAGTTCGAAGTTTGAAGTTCGATGTTTGAAGTCCGTAGTGCCCCTTCGAACTTCGAACTTCAAACTTCAAACTCCTATTATTCTCAACATGAAATTTTTTGAAATGCGAAAATTTTTTATAATTATTCTGTTTCTGGCAATATCTTTGCCCGCTGTTTTTGCCGAAGGCAACCGCGATTATATGCGTGAAACTGGAAAAATTAATGTGGTGGTCGCCGTCATCCTCGTTATTTTTCTTGGCATCGTCTGGTATCTCATCCGGCTCGAACGCAAACTAACCAAATTAGAGCACCAAATTCATGACACTCATGAGCGGAAAAATTAGTTTCTTTAAAAGTGTAGAACAATACGTTGACAATGCCGCCAAGTACACGGATATTCCACAAGGTTTGGTGGAGCAGATCCGCGTTTGCAACTTAGTGCTGCAAATTCGTTTCCCGATCCGGGTTGGCAACGATTATCAAGTGATCGAGGCGTATCGCGTACAGCATAGCCACCACCGGTTGCCTACAAAAGGCGGCATCCGCTATGCTGAAACTGTCGACCAGGATGAAGTGATGGCCCTGGCCTCCCTGATGTCCTATAAATGCGCCCTGGTAGATGTGCCGTTCGGCGGTGCAAAAGGTGGCATCCGGATTAATCCGGCCAATTACACGACGGAACAACTCCAAAATATTACCCGTCGCTACACCACTGAGCTGATTAAGAAAAACTTTATCGGCCCTGGTATCGACGTACCTGCGCCCGACTACGGAACCGGACCACGCGAAATGGCCTGGATTCTAGACACCTACCAGGCTTTTCGCCACGGCGAAATTGACTCCATCGCTTGCGTTACCGGAAAACCGGTGACCCAAAATGGTATACGGGGCCGCGCTGAGGCTACCGGCAGGGGCGTGTTTTATGGTATCCGGGAGGCCATGTCGCACGGCGATGACATGAAAAAAATCGGATTTACTAAAGGCATCGCCGGCAAAACGATGGTCGTTCAGGGGCTTGGAAACGTGGGCAGCAACACCGCTATCATCAGCCAATTGGAAGGCGATGTAAAAATCATCGGTATTGCTGAACGGGAAGGATCGATATATGACGCCAACGGGATAGATGTTGAAAAACTGATGGCTTTTAGAAAGGAAACCGGTTCTATTATCGGCTACCCGGGTTCGAAACACATTGGCGGACCATCGGCAGCGCTCGAATTGGAATGCGATATTTTGGTGCCGGCCGCCCTCGAAAATCAGATCACCACGGATAATGCGGATCGGATCAAAGCGAAAATTATTGCGGAGGCCGCTAACGGCCCTATTACTGCCGATGCCGACAGAATTCTTTCCAGTAAGGGAATCGTTGTACTGCCGGACTTTTATATCAATGCCGGCGGGGTGACAGTATCGTACTTCGAATGGCTGAAAAACTTGTCACACCACCGTTTTGGCCGTTTGGAAAATCGTTTCCAACACAACGCTTTCACGGGCATCCTGAGCAAAGTGGAAGAAATGACCGGGAAATCGGTGAGTGCGCGCGACCGTGATTTTCTGACACGCGGCGGCACAGAGGTCGATTTGGTCAATTCTGGCTTGGAAGACACGATGATCAATGCTTACCAGCAAGTTCGGGAAACCATGCTTCAGCACCCGGAAATTCCGGATTTACGTACGGCTGCATTTGTGTGTTCTCTGAAAAAAATCGCGAGCGACTACGTTTCTATGGGCATCTTCCCGTAGGCAAAAAAAGATTACTAACTCAAAAGGTTGAATCGACGGAATATGTTTGGCAGTTTTAGGCCGACGCTCCGTTGATTCAACCTTTTTTTTGCCTTCCACCGAATTTTCTGATTTTAACAAATATTTGTTGGTGAAACCTCAGGTTTGGTATGTTCAGAGGCTCAACAACTAGCAATTGAATGACAAAAAGAGATTATTAACAAAATTTACAAAGGTATTTTAAAGATTTTCTTGCACATTATTTTTAGGCGTCCTACCTTTGGGGAAATTTTACAAACCAAAATAAAATTTTATAACGCCACTTCGCTATGTCAGAGAAATTAGATAAGATAGACTTGAAAATCCTTAAGATCCTGCAGGAGAATAGCAAAATCACCAATCTCGATCTATCCAAAAAGATTGGTCTTTCACCTGCCCCCACCCTGGAACGGGTCAAAAAACTGGAACAAAGCGATATTATTCAAAGTTATCACGCCCAGGTAAACCCGCAAATGATGGGGTTGAACGTCAAAACGTTCGTCCTGGTTTCGCTGGCCTGGAAACGCGAAAACGCTTTGAATAACTTCCTGGAAAAAATTACCCGAATTGACGAAATCACCGAATGTTACATCATTACCGGTGAAGCTGATTTCCTGATGAAAATCGTGTGCAAAGACATTCCCACCTACGAACAGCTATTGTTTAAGACGTTGAGCCAAATTGAGGAAATCGAACGCCTTAAAACATTAATGACCCTTTCTACGGTAAAGGATTCGAAAATACTGCCGTACAATTACGACGAGAAATAGAGCAGGAGCATCTCGAAATTAAACCGCGAAGGCCGGATATTGAAATAGCGTAGAGTTTACAGAATCATGCTGTACTCTACGCTATTTCAATATCCGGCCTTCGCGGTTTAATTTCGAGATGCATTTTAGCCGGATGTTATTGGGCCAAAATATGCGCCATACGCAACAAATCTTTGTTCAGTGGCTTGCTTTTAGAAATAGCTTCTTTGAAAGGCGTAAGGTGTACCGCATTATGACGAATGCCGACCATGGCGCCCGATTTTCCTTCCAGGAGGGCTTCAACAGCCCCAAATCCAAGGATGCTGGCTAATACCCGGTCGAAAGCCGAGGGCGATCCGCCCCGTTGCAGGTGACCGATCACGGTGACCTTTATGTCGTCATACACATCTATCTTTTCTTCTACCTGCCGGGCGATATCGTATACGGTGCCCATGTGGTTGCCTTCAGCGACGATTACGATACTGAATAACTTGGCGCGTTTGGCGCCACGCTTGAGCAATTTTACCAGGTCGTCAATATTGGAATCTTCCTCCGGAATCAATACGCCGCCGGCGCCGCCGGCTATGGCGGTATGCAATGCAATAAAGCCGGAGTGCCTGCCCATAACTTCCACGAAAAATAACCGGTTATGCGAATCGGCCGTATCCCGGATTTTATCCACGGCCTGAACAGCGGTATTTACTGCCGTATCGAAGCCAACGGTAAAATCGGTGCCGAACAGATCGTTGTCGATGGTGCCCGGTATGCCCAGAACGCGCACATCGGGATACTCTTCCATAAATTTTAATGCGCCGGTAAAGGTGCCGTTCCCGCCAATGGCGATCAAGGCATCTATGTCATTATCCCGCAAATTTTCATAAGCCTGTTTCCGGCCTTCCGGTGTCAGAAAGCGCTGGCTTCGGGCTGTTTTAAGGACAGTACCACCTCGATGAATAATGTTGCTGACATCGGTGGTTTCCAAACGTTTAAAGTTGCCATCGATCATGCCTTCGTATCCACGCATGATTCCATAAATATGCAAGTCGTTGTTAAACGCATTCCGGACAATTGCGCGTATTGCGGCATTCATGGCGGGCGCATCGCCACCGGATGTAAATACCGCGATTCGATTTATTTCTTTTGTCATACAAATTTATAAGTTGAAATGGTCATTAGGTCATTAATCGTCATTTCGACATTTATCGTCATTGGGCTATCACAGGCAATGAGGAAATAACCTAATGACCTTATGACGAAATGACGATTAATGACCCAATTTTTAATCTATTGGCTGTAAATGATACTCTGCCAGGGGGTAAATGGGTTTTCGTATAACAACGCCCAGTTGCAGTTTGCGTTCTTCCATACATTTTTCCAATACCTGCTGAAAATGATGTGCAATGGAACCGACAAAATGCACGGGTACACTCTGATATCCACTGTATTTGCTAACATGCCGGTCCAGGAATTCACCCAAAGAGTCAGCCACCAGCCGTTGAATATACGGATGTTGCAAATGGTCTCCCAAAAAACGGGTAAACGAAGCCAGGTATGCATTGGCCCCCTTTTCATATATTTTGTCTTTAATGACGTTAGGCCCTTCCGGATACGCTTCGTTGAAAGCGCTATTCAAGTCGGTGGGCAGTTCGCGGTAAAACCAGGCACGCAACAGCGCTTTACCTAAGTGGGTACCACTGCCTTCGTCGCCTAAAAGCCATCCTAACGAGGTCACATTATCCAGAATTTTACTTCCATCGTAGTAACAACTATTCGAACCGGTACCGAGGATACAAGCAATTCCTGCGCTGCGTTTGCAGGTTGCCCGTGCAGATGCCAGGAGGTCGTGTTCTACCTCCACACCTGCATTCGGGAAAACAGCCCGCAAGGCTGCCTCAACTATTTCTGCACGTTGCTCATCGTGTATGCCGGTACCGTAGAACCAGACTTGCTCTACTTCAGCGGCTTTAATCTTTGACAACAGCTGGGTTTGTATAATTTCTTTAATTTCTAAAGTAGTGTGAAAAAACGGGCTGAAACCCACCGTATTTTCCAGTTGTTGGTCTCGAGCACCATGAACGAGCAACCAATCGCATTTTGTTGAACCGCAGTCGGCAATAATAACCATGTAATAAACGGATAAAGGTGTGTAGAAATTACACTAAGCAGGAATGCGGCAAAAATATGATTTTCCCGGCAAATTCTTACCGCATTTCAATGTTGTACATTTTTTGTTGCCGCCATAAAAACATTTTGTTGTTTTGTAAAAACATATTGTTTTACTTTGTGCCCTGTTCTACTTGTTTTCAGTCCCTCACTACAAAATTTACAATATGGCACACGTTCATCATCACCATGCCACAATGAGCAGCAGGCCGGCAGCCGGTACATTCGACGGCGCAATGTTTCAAGAGCCGGTGCTATGGAAATTTTTGCTCCTGATTGCCATTACCTATCTGGTTTGGAGCGAAAAGTTATCCATTGTTCTGGACCTAAGTCCGTCTTCAGCGCGTGAACAGTTGGAAGCCGGAGGCCGAAAAGTCAAAGCATCGTTTTTGCCGGATATTTTTTCCGGTAAAAATACGGAAACGCCTGCTAAACGCCGGCCGAAGGCTTCTGTGGTTTTACCACCCGAAGTCCGGGGCAATATGACCTATGCCGTCGATCCCGGATTTGCTGAACGCAACAAGATTAATTCCAGCGAAGTGTCTGAAGCCATGGCCAAATGCCGGGAATATGTGGCACGTTTTGCCCCGGTAGCTGTTGCGGAAATGCGCAAATTTGGCGTGCCCGCCAGCATTATTCTGGCGCAGGGTTTACTGGAAAGCAATGCGGGAGAAAGCAAACTTGCCCGCACTACCAACAATCATTTTGGGATGAAATGTTTTTCAAAACGTTGTAAAAAAGGGCATTGCACGAATTTTACGGATGATTCCCACAAAGACTTTTTTGTCAAATACGGCAACGTTTGGAGCAGCTACCGGGCACACAGTCAGTTTTTAAAAAACAGCCGGCGTTATGCGCATCTATTCCAATTAGAGCCTCATAATTATCGCGGTTGGGCGCGCGGCCTAACAAAAGCCGGGTATGCCACGGATAAAAAATATGGAGAAAAACTCATCGCTTTGATCCAGAATTTGGAACTCGAAGCCTATGATCAACAATAAGAAAGGTTTTAAGCATTTTATAAAGTTTAGCGGGGTATTAGAAGGTCACCACCTTCTAATACCCCGCTAAACTTTATAAAATGCTTAAAATATTCTAGTGATTGGTACGGGTATATCTTTGCGCTATATCATATATCCGGCTTAGTATCGTGATGTCAGGCACCGGAATATCGCGTTTCTGATCGTTTTCATCTTCTAGCATAACAGGCTGAACTACTTTGAGTGGGCTATTGTCAGCAGCTTGGCGGGAAAAGTAGGCTGCGTGTAAATTGACATACAGGAATGAAAACAAGCTTAAGGCAATAATGGCAACAAAAAAGTACTTTGTAGAGATTTTGCTTTTCATGTCTTCCAAATTTGGATGGTCGAAAGTAACTGGTATTTTTCAAACGACCATTTTATTCCGACAAAATTATCGCTATTACTGACAAACCATCGTAAAAAAAGGTTGCAGATGCGGCGGAAATAAAAAAACCCGGACGGTATTACACCGTCCGGATTCGTATCGTCAAACCAAAAATCAATCAGTCTTACTGTTTCAAGCCACCATTGCCTGCGGGTACGCTTTCCTGAGTAGCAGGAGCTTTTACATCGCCTTTGATGGTGAGCATGCGTGTTTCGGTAGCCTCGTTGGTCGTGATTGTTACCGTTTTGGTGAAGGCACCGACACGTTGCGTATCGTAACGTACTTCGATAACATTGCTTTCGCCCGGCATAATGGGCTCTTTCGGATAAGTAGGCACCGTGCAACCGCAAGATCCTTTAGCCGTTTTAATAATAAGCGGCTCGTTGCCGGTATTCGTGAATTTAAATTTACGAAGTGGTTCGGCGCCTTTGTCGATATTACCGTAGTCAACCGTGGTAGCATCGAATGTCATAACGGGGCCGGATTGTGCCTGAGCGCTAGCGAATACAGCTACGAAAGCAAGGAGGGCGAGGACTTTTTTCATCAGAATGGAATAGTTTGTGAAAAGATAAATCTGTTCTGTCAGTTGATGGCACAAAAGTATGCCCCCTGGAGCTCCCCCCCAAGCCCTGCGCTGTTAACGATGTCCAAACAAAAGCAAATCCTTTTCTAAGGCGTGATAAAAGGGCGCAAATCAGTACCTGGCGGCGAAGACCTGCTCATAAATTCGTTGCAAAAAACGCTTCTCGTCAGTCACAATCTCGGCTTTCCCCTGCAATTGTTGTTCGAATGGGATGTCTCGCTTATAGCTGGTCTTCAGCCCCTCGGGAAGGAGCACAAGAATGGAGTACTCATTATCTTTAGGAACCAGCGACTTTGATACGACACGTCCTTGAAGCGTTCCAAATTCGTAATATGGGTAACTGTCTAATTTAAGAATAACCCGTTGGCCGGATCGCACCTTGCCACTGCCGGCTACAGGCAGCGAGAGCCGCCCAATAAGTTTGTCACTTTCTGGCGGCACAATAGCCATGACCTGCTCATTTTGTTTTACATATTGTTTTTCACTGAAAAAAGAGGAATTTAGGGACACCTGTCCATCGATCGGAGCGGTAAGGAGATAAGTTTGTTTCCACTTATCCAAGCTGGCTCTCAGCGTATTCAAGCTTTGACGCAGCCGACCGGAAGTAGTGGCGGCATCTTCTTTTTCCCCAAAGCGCTCTTGGTTTTTGTTGGTATTCAGACTTATAATCTCATTTTGTTTGCGAAAAACATTATCTTCTACAGCATCGTGTTGTTGCTCGAGATCGTCAAGTTTTTGACGTTCTTTTTCAAAATCTACCCGCGAAATCAAACTGGCTTCATACAATTCTTTCTGTTTTTGAAACAATTCCCGTGCGATAACTAATTGATTGCTGATGCGTTGCATGGATTTTTGATCAACGTCAATGCTTTTTTCCAATTTTTCAATTTGCCGGTTGATCGAGCCGATATTTTTTTGAACAGAGGAGCTCTTATCTTCTTTTCCAAAACGGAAGTTTGCCACATCCTGCACAAATGCAGAATAATCAGCCTGTACCTCACCTAGTTCCAGGTTTGGGAGTACTTTGATTTCTGACTGGGAACTGCCGTCGAGTTGTTGCCATTTATACACGGCTTCATCCAATCGTTTGATGTCATCATAATTCGCCGTACTTTCCAAAACAGCCAATACGGCGCCTTGTTTGACCGTATTTTTATCCTTAACCAGTAATCGGGCAATATGGCCATCTGTCCGGGAAACAATATCTACCGGCGGTGTCGCCGTGGTGATGACCACTTTCGCCTCAATGACATCCGGATAACTGATGATAGCTGCCACCCCCAGCAAGGCGGCGATGCAGATAAACACGACCAGGGTTCCCCAACGAACCAGCCAACCGGGGGGAGTGCCCAGGATTTCCTGTACTTCTTCTGATCGAAGTTCTACGTATTCCCTTTCTTCCATAATTTATTCGTTGCGCCCATCCCCATTGGGCGATTTTCACAGTCCTAATTCCAGCTGGTTTTTGACCAAATGATAATACGGTCCCCGGTTGTACGTCAGCTCATCGTGGGTGCCCTGCTCCACAACTTCACCTTTCTCCAACACCACAATATTGTCGGCATTCCGCACGGTGCTCAGGCGGTGCGCTACGACAATAACGGTCTTATTTCGAAAAACATGCTCCAGGTTGTGCATGATAACCCGCTCATTATAGGCATCAAGGGCGTTGGTTGCTTCGTCAAAAAAGATATAGTTCGGATTTTTATACACGGCACGGGCGATCAGGATGCGTTGTTTCTGCCCCTGGCTAAGGCCCACACCGTCCTGCCCGATTTTGGTATTATAACCTAATGGCAACGATTCGATAAAAGTTTGAATATTGGCCACCTTGGCAGCATATAGCAGACGACGCCGATCGATATTTTCTTCACCGAGTGAAATATTTCGCGCAATGGATTCCGAGAAAATAAAACCGTCCTGCATCACCACGCCACAATGGCTACGCCACAGTCTGTGATCGATATTGGCCAGATTAATATCGCCGAGCCGGACACTACCTTCCGTGGGGACATAAAAATTGAGTAAAAGCTTGACAAGTGTCGTTTTGCCGCTACCGCTGCTGCCTACGATAGCTGTTACCTTGCCTTCGGGAAAAGTCAAGCCT
>Ga0138256_10009514_pt1 | contig 10187 bp, 9 predicted proteins | sample KNB2016incub_MG_FD_105486 | JGI IMG/M metagenome (GOLD analysis project Ga0138256, IMG submission 105486) | Active sludge microbial communities from wastewater in Klosterneuburg, Austria - KNB2014incub_MG | ecosystem: Engineered > WWTP > Activated sludge > Unclassified | place: Austria... | reverse complement strand
TCGCGCTCGCCTGCGCGGCGGCCGGCCTGGTCTTCATCGGCCCGCCGGCTGCAGCGATTGCGGCCATGGGCAGCAAGTCGGCGGCCAAGGCGCTGATGGACCAGGCCGGCGTGCCGCTGGTGCCCGGCTATCACGGCGACAACAACGACCCCGCCTTCCTGGCCGCGCAGGCCGATGCCATCGGCTACCCGGTGCTCATCAAGGCCAGCGCCGGCGGTGGCGGCAAGGGCATGCGGCGCGTCGACCACGCCACCGATTTCGCCGCCGCGCTGGCTTCCTGCCAGCGCGAGTCCAAGGCCAGCTTCGGCAACGACCACGTGCTGATCGAACGCTATGTGACGCGGCCGCGACATATCGAGATCCAGGTCTTCGGTGACAGCTTCGGCCGCTGCGTCTACCTGTTCGAGCGCGACTGCTCGGTGCAGCGCCGCCACCAGAAGGTGCTGGAAGAGGCCCCCGCACCGGGGATGAGCGAGCAGCGCCGCGCCGAGATGGGCGCCGCCGCGGTGTCTGCCGCGCAGGCCGTGGGCTACGTGGGGGCCGGCACGGTGGAATTCATCGCCGAGGAAAGCGGCGACGGCGATCTGCGCTTCTATTTCATGGAGATGAATACGCGGCTGCAGGTGGAGCACCCGGTCACCGAGGCCATCACCGGGCTGGACCTGGTGGAGTGGCAACTGCGCGTGGCCGACGGCGAGCCGCTGCCGCTGGCGCAGGAACAGCTCACGAGGCACGGCCACGCCATCGAGGCCCGCATCTGCGCCGAGAACCCCGAGGGCGGTTTCCTGCCCGCCACCGGCACGCTGCAGGTGGCACGCTGGCCGGCGCACGTGGCCTTCCAGCGCAATGCCGACGGCGTGCGCTTTCACGACCCGGCCGCCGTGCGCATCGACCGCGGCTTCGACGAAGGCGACACCATCAGCCCCTGGTACGACTCGATGATCGCCAAGCTCATCGTCTGGGGCGAAGACCGCGCGCAGGCGCTGGCGCGGCTGGACGCGGCGCTGCGCGACACCCACCTCATGGGCCTGCACAACAACGTGGCCTTCCTGCGCCGGGTGGCGGCCAGCCATGCCTTCGCCACCGCCGACCTGGACACCGCGCTCATCGAACGCGAACACACCGCGTTGTTCGAGGCGCCGCCGCTGGCCGCCGAGGTGGCCGCTGCCGCAGTGGTGGCGCATCGGCTGGCCACCGAGGCACGGATGGAGGGCGCCGACCCCTGGTCGCGCCGAGACGGCTGGCGGCTGCACGGCGGTGCGCAGCGCCGGCTGAGCCTTGAAGTGCAGGGCCGCGACCTCACGGTGCTGATGGAGCGGCTGCACGACGGCGCCACCGTGCTGCAGATCGGCGACCAGCGCTGGCCGTTCACGGCCCGTGTGCTGGGCGGTGCGCGCCACGACCTGCAACTGGGCGAGCAGCGCATCACCGCCACCGTCTATGCCCAGGGCGAGCGCCATGCCGTGTTCACCGACGCCGGCAGCGCCCTGGTCAACGAATTCGACCCCATCGCCCATGCCGGCGAGGGCGCGACCGAAGGCCGGCTCACGGCGCCGATGCCGGGCAAGGTGGTGTCCTTCTTTGCCCAGCCCGGCGACCGCGTGCAGCGCGGCCAGGCGCTGGCGGTGATGGAGGCCATGAAGATGGAGCACACCCTGCACGCCCCGCACGACGGCGTGGTGGCCGAACTGCTCTATGCAGTAGGCGACCAGGTGCTCGAGGGCGGCGAACTGCTGCGGCTGGCGCCGTCTTGATGCCTGAAAAGCACCGCGCCGCGCTGCAGGTGCTACTTTCCGCCGTGGCCGGCGTCTTTGGCCGGGTCTTGGCTGCCGGAGTGCTTGCGCAGAGGCGAAAGCCAGCGCCGGGGCGGCAGCCTGCCATCGGCACTGCCGGAGGCGGCAGGCTGCGAATCGAGCGTCGACGGCCCGAAGCCGAAACCCGAGGCCAGACGCGACCACATGCCCGTGCCGAAGCCCGAGCTGTTGTCGGCGCCGGTATCGGGACCGGCGCGCGCGGCGCCGCGGCTGTCGGGCTCCGGGCCGGCCTGTCGGGCTCGGGGGCCGCTGGCGGCAGTCCGCGGCGACGTGGCCTCGCCCTGAGGGGTTTCATTGGCGGCGACACGAAACTGCTGTGCCAGCGTGGCGAGCTCGGTGCCCGGCATGGCGTCGCAGACCAGCAGCACGTCGCGCGCATACAGCGGCTCGGCCACCATGCGCAGCTCGTCCACACCGTGGCCCAGCTCATGCAGCAGCAACGCACTCATGCGCTCGGCGATCTTCAGGCAGCGGCGTGTATTCATGGCGACAATTCCGACCTTGGAGTGTGCGCCCGGCGCGGCAGCCGCACCATCCCCCAGTCGGTCTTTTCACCACCTGTAACCTTTGCCCAGCCTCGATCCGGCCGCCCCCGACCATGATTCCCAGCCAAGTCACCCTCGTCGAAGTCGGCCCGCGCGACGGCCTGCAGAACGAAGCGCAGCCGGTGCCGGCGGCGCAGAAGATCGAGCTCGTGCACCGCTTGCAGGCCGCGGGATGCCGCGAGATCGAGGTCACCAGCTTCGTGAGCCCGAAATGGGTGCCGCAGATGGCCGACGCCGCCCAGGTCATGGCCGGCATCGCGCGCCCGGCCGGCGTGCGCCACTCGGTGCTCACGCCCAACATGAAGGGGCTGGAAGCCGCGCTGGCGGCGCCGCGCGGGCAGTGGCCCGACGAAGTGGTGGTCTTCGGCGCCGCCAGCGAGGCCTTCAGCCAGCGCAATATCAACTGCTCCATCGCCGAGAGCATCGAACGATTCCGCCCCGTGGTGGCGGCCGCGCACGCCGCCGGCCTGAAGGTGCGCTGCGCCATTTCCTGCGCGCTGGGCTGCCCCTACCAGGGCGAAGTGAGCGCCGACGAGGTGGAGCGCGTGGTCAAGCTCATGAAGGACATCGGCGTCGACCATTGCGGTGTCGCCGACACCATCGGCGTGGGCACGCCGCGGCGCGTGCAGGCGGCGCTGGAGCGCGCGCTGAAGCACTATCCGCTGGCGCAGGTGAGCGGGCATTTCCACGACACCTACGGCCAGGCGCTGGCCAATATCCTGGCCTGCCTGGAGCTGGGCCTGCACACCTTCGACACCAGCATCGCCGGCCTCGGTGGCTGCCCCTACGCCAAGGGCGCCACCGGCAACGTGGCCACCGAGGACGTGGTCTTCATGCTGCACGGCATGGGCATCGCCACCGGGCTGGACCTTGACGCGCTGGTCAGCGCTGGCGGCTGGATCAGCGGCGTGCTCGGCCGCCCGCCGGTGTCTCGTGCCGGCAAGGCGCTGCTGGCCAAGCGCGCCGCGGCGGCCGCGCGCGAGGCCGGGGCCACGGCCGGCTCGCCATGAACGAGTCCGAAGCGCGACCCGACGGTTTCCTGCGCGTGGCGCAGGCGCTGGCCGAACGCGGCCACGCGCATGCACCGCGCTGGCTGCCGGAAGCCGTGCGCACGTCGCAGCAGGCGGCCGACGCCTTGGGTGTGGCCGTGGGCCAGATCGCCAAGAGCGTGATCTTCCGGCGCCAGAGCGACGGCGCCGCGGTGCTGGTGGTGACCTCGGGCGACCGCCGCGTCGACGAAAAGCGCGTGGCGGCGCTGACCGGCGCGCTGGGCCGTGCCGACGCCGGCTTCGTGAAAGAGCGAACCGGTTTTTCCATCGGCGGCGTGGCCCCGCTGGCGCATGCCAACCCAACGGTGACGCTGATCGACCGCGAACTCTTCCGCTTCGCCGAGATCTGGGCTGCCGCAGGCCATCCCAACGGCGTGTTCATGCTGACGCCGGCCGAGCTGGTGGCCCTGACGGCCGCCCCGGTGGCCGACGTGGTGGTCGACGTGCCGGCGGCGCCATGACGCAGCCGGTGCCTTCGCCCTGCATCGATGTGTGCTGCATGGACGAGGCCACGGGCTGGTGCCTGGGTTGCCTGCGCACGCTGGACGAGATCGCGCTGTGGTCGGCGCTGGACGACGACGACAAGCGCCAGGTCTGGCGCGATCTGGAGCAGCGCCGCGCTGCGCTGCCGCAGCGTGACGAACCCGCGCCGGCAACCGGCCGCAGAGGAACCGTCTGAATCGCCCAGGTGCCGAGCATGCAACGCATCGTCTTCCACTTCGACGTCGTTTCGCCCTTTGCCTACCTGGCCTTCGAACGCCTGCCGCAGGTGCTGCAGGGCTGCAGCTACGAAGTCGACTATCGCCCGGTGCTGTTTGCCGGCCTGCTGCAGCACTGGGGGCAGAAGGGCCCGGCGGAGATCGAGCCCAAGCGCGCCTGGACGTTCCGCCACGTGCACTGGCTGGCGGCGCAGCACGGCATCACGCTGCACACGCCCGCGGTGCACCCGTTCAACCCCTTGCCGCTGCTGCGGCTGGCGCTGGCCTGCGGGCCCAACCGGCGCGTGGTGGAGGCGTTGTTCCGGCATGTCTGGGTGGGCGGGCTCGACGCGCAGGACCCGCAGCGCTTGGCCGAGGTCACGGCGCGGCTGGCGCCGGCGCGCGACCCGGCGGGCGAGGCGGTGAAGGGCGAGTTGCGCCGACTCACCGAACAGGCGGCCGCGGCGGGCCTGTTCGGCGTGCCGAGCTTTGCGCTTGCCGGCCGTCACTTCTGGGGACTGGACGCGCTGCCCATGCTGCGCGACGCACTGCTCGACGGACCCTGGTTTGTCAGGCCCGACTGGGATGCCGCCGCCGTGGCTCCGCCGGGCGTGGTGCGGCGCTGAGCCGTTCAAGCCTCGGTGTGTTCGCCTGGCGGGCACGCCGACCCTGCGCTTACCCCCGTTCTCGTCGCGATTCCGCATGGCGGTACGTCGTGTGCGGGTTAACGCGGATGCTGTCAGTTTGTGTTGTCGCCGCGTAAGTGCAGGGTCAGAGCCTTTGCCGATAGTCCGCCGCAGCGCTGCCCACTACCGTGCAGCGTGTCCGAGTTTTCCACTGGAGGAGACATCCATGCAACATGACAGTAGCGGCTACTGGAAAGCCACGCTGGGCCTATTGACCAAGATATTGATCGTCTGGTTCGTGGTCTCTTTCGGCGCCGGCATCCTGTTTGCCGATTTGCTCAACGGCATCAAGCTCGGCGGCTATCCGCTGGGATTCTGGTTCGCGCACCAGGGCTCGATGTACATCTTCATCATCCTCATCTTCTACTACGCGAAGAAGATGGGCGACATCGACCGTCAGTTCGACGTGCACGAGGACTGATCAATCATGGAACTGCAAACCACCATCTATCTCGTCGTCGGCCTGAGCTTCGCGCTCTACATCGGCATCGCCGTCTGGGCGCGTGCCGGCTCGACGAGCGAGTTCTACGCCGCCGGCGGCGCCGTGCACCCGGTGATGAACGGCATGGCCACCGCAGCCGACTGGATGAGCGCCGCGTCGTTCATCTCGATGGCCGGCCTGATCGCCAACATGGGCTACGGCGGCGGCCTCTTCCTCATGGGCTGGACCGGCGGCTACGTGCTGCTGGCCATGCTGCTGGCACCCTACCTGCGCAAGTTCGGCAAGTTCACGGTGCCGCAGTTCATCGGTGACCGCTTCTACTCGAAGTCGGCCTCCACCGTGGCCGTGATCTGCCTGCTCACCGCGTCTATCACCTACATCATCGGCCAGATGACGGGTGTCGGCGTGGCCTTCTCGCGCTTCCTGGGCGTGAGCAGCGAAGTCGGCATCTACGTCGGCATGGGCATCGTCTTCCTGTATGCGGTCTTCGGCGGCATGAAGGGCATCACCTACACCCAGGTGGCGCAGTACATCGTGCTGATCCTGGCCTACACCATTCCCGCCATTTTCATCAGCCTGCAGCTCACCGGCGTGCCGCTGCCGCAACTGGGCCTGGGCGCCGACATGGCGGGTACCGACGTTTCGCTGCTGGCGCGCCTGGACCAGGTCGTCACCGACCTCGGCTTTGGCAAGTACACGACCACCACGGCGGGCAGCACGCTGAACATGTTCGTCTATACGATGAGCCTGATGATCGGCACCGCCGGTCTGCCGCACGTCATCATGCGATTCTTCACCGTGCCTTCGGTGAAGGACGCGCGTTCGTCGGCCGGCTGGGCGCTGGTGTTCATCGCCATCCTCTACACCACGGCGCCAGCCGTGGCCGCGATGGCCAAGATGAACCTGCACGGCACGGTCAATACCGCCGTGGCCAAGGGCGGTGACCTGTACGCGGCCGAAGCCAGTATCAAGGCCGAGGAGCGTCCGGACTGGATGAAGCGCTGGGAAAAGACCGGCCTGCTGAAGTGGGCGGACAAGAACGGCGACGGCCGTATCCAGTACTACAACGACGCCACCAAGAATGCCGATGCCAAGGCCAAGGCCGAAGCCGCGGGCTGGAAGGGCAACGAACTGACCGTCAACGCCGACATCATCGTGCTGGCCAACCCCGAGATCGCGCTGCTGCCCAACTGGGTCATCGCGCTGGTGGCGGCAGGCGGCCTGGCGGCGGCCCTGTCCACCGCGGCGGGCCTGCTGATGGCCATCTCGGCGGCCGTCTCGCACGACCTGGTGAAGAACGTCTTCATGCCCGATATCAGCGAGAAGGGCGAGCTGCTGGCCGGCAAGATCTCGATGGCGGTGGCCATCGTGATCTCGGGTTGGCTCGGACTGAACCCGCCCGGCTTCGCGGCCGGCACCGTGGCGCTGGCCTTCGGTATCGCCGCCAGTTCGCTGTTCCCGGCCATCATGATGGGCATCTTCAGCAAGAAGATGAACAAGGAAGGCGCCATGGCCGGCATGCTGGCGGGCCTGTTCGTGACCCTGTTCTACGTCTTCGCGCACAAGGGCATCTTCTTCATCAAGGGCACCGACTTCGTCGACCTGATCGGTGGTCCGAACAGCTTCTTCGGCATCACGCCGGAAGCCTTCGGTGCCATCGGTGCGTTGGTCAACTTCGCCGTCGCGTTCGCGGTGGACAAGGTCACCAAGGAGCCGCCGGAGCACATCCAGCACATGGTCGAGGCCGTGCGCATCCCGCGCGGTTCCAAGGCCGTGGACGGGGCGCACTGACGCCACCAGGGCCCCGGCGCCGCCGGGGTTGCCACAATGGGGCCCTGCCGGTGCTGCCGGCGGGGCCTTTTTCATCCGGAGCCATGCATGGTTTTCGACTTCAGCATCGCGCTGACCTGGATCCTGTTCCTGGCCCTGTTCCCGCTGGCCTTCTTCTGGCTGCGGCGCGCCTGGCGCATCCTGTACGGGCGTGATTTTTCCGAGGTCGCCCTCAAGGGCGGCGAGCCGCCGGCCGACGCCGAACGCTGGGCGCCCCACACCGGCATCGCCAACCTGGTGGCCGGCGCCGTGGCGGTCGGGATCATCCTGCTGGTGGTCGTGGCCGCCGTGCCCTATGCCACCTGGAGCGCCGCGGCGGGCACCACCATCTGGTGCAAATTCTTCGCCGACTTCATCATCAGCCGGCACGCCCACAAGACGCTGGGCAAGGGAGCGGCCCGATGAAGACGCGCCTGGGCCAGCAGCGGCTGTTGGCACTGTTTGCCGCCGGCCTGCTGGCCTTCAACTTCCCGCTGCTGGCGCTGTGGGACGTGGACGCCACGTTGTGGGGCCTGCCGCTGTTCCCGGCTGCGCTGTTCGTCATCTGGGCGCTGCTGATCGCCGTGCTCGGCGTCATCAGCGAAAGCATCGCTGACTGAAGGGGCCGTGGCGATGTTGAGCCCCACGCTCGTCATCGGCACCTCGCTGGCCTACCTGCTGCTGCTGTTCGCGGTGGCCGCCTGGGGCGACCGGCGCGCGGCGCAGGGGCGGTCCATCGTGGGCAACGCCTGGGCCTATGCGCTTTCCATGGCCGTGTATTGCACGGCGTGGACGTATTTCGGCAGTGTCGGCCGCGCTGCCGCTTCGGGTGTGTGGTTCCTGCCCATCTACCTGGGCCCCACGCTGGCCATGGTGCTGGCCTGGACCGTGCTGCGCAAGATGATCCGCATCGCGCGCCGCTACCGCATCACGTCGATCGCCGACTTCGTGGCCAGCCGCTACGGCAAGAGCCCGCTGCTGGCCGGGCTGGTGACGCTGATCACGGTGGTGGGCATCGTGCCCTATATCGCGCTGCAGTTGAAGGCCATCGCCACCGGCTATGCCTTGCTGACCACCGCGCCGGGCACCACCACCGCCGGTGCCGCGCAACTGGACTGGTGGCGTGACAGCACCTTCTACGCTGCCTTGCTGCTGGCCGGCTTCACCATGATGTTCGGCACCCGGCACCTGGACAGTACCGAGCGCCACGAAGGCATGGTGGCGGCCATCGCATTCGAGTCGGTGGTCAAGCTGCTGGCCTTCATGGCCGTGGGTGCCTTCGTCACCTGGGGCATGTTCGGCGGCCTCGCCGACCTGTTCGCGCGCGTGGAGGCGGTACCCGAGCTCGAGGCATTGCTCACGCTGGGCCAGGGCCAGGCGTTCGCCTACGAGCAGTGGTTCGCGCTGACCCTGCTGTCGATGCTGTCGGTCATCTTCCTGCCGCGGCAGTTCCAGGTCATCGTGGTGGAGAACGTCGACGAGCGGCACCTCAAGCGCGCGGCCTGGGTCTTTCCGATGTACCTGCTGCTCATCAACCTGTTCGTGCTGCCCATCGCCTTCGGCGGGCTGCTGCACTTCGGCCCCGGCTCGGCCAATGCCGACGCCTTCGTGCTTTCACTGCCACTGGCGCAGGGCGCCCAGCTGCTGGCGCTGGCGGCCTTCATCGGCGGCTTGTCGGCGGCCACCGGCATGATCATCGTCGAGGCCATCGCGGTCTCCACCATGGTCTGCAACGACCTCGTGATGCCGGTGCTGCTGCGCATCGGCCGCCTGCACCTGGGCGGCCGCGGCGACCTCACCGGCGTGCTGCTGGGCGTGCGGCGCGGCGCCATCCTGGGCGTGCTGCTGCTGGGCTACGCCTATTTCCATCTCGCCGGCGAGGCCTATGCGCTGGTCAGCATCGGCCTCATCAGCTTCGCCGCGGTGGCGCAGTTCGCGCCCGCCGCTTTGGGCGGCATGTACTGGAAAGGCGGCACGCAGCGCGGCGCGCTGGCTGGTCTGGCAGCAGGGTTTCTGCTCTGGTCCTATACGCTGATGCTGCCTTCCATCGCCAAGTCGGGCTGGCTGCCCGACGCCTTTCTCACGCAAGGCATCTTCGGGCTGGAACTGCTGCGCCCCGAATCACTGTTCGGCCTGCACGGGCTGGACAACCTGACACACTCGCTGTTCTGGAGCCTGCTGGGCAACGTGGGCGCCTACGTCGGCGTCTCGCTGTGGCGCGCGCCCTCGGCGCGCGAGGCCAGCCAGGCGGCGCTGTTCGTGGACGTCAGCGACGCCGTGCACACCGGCCCGGCCTTCTGGCGCGGCCGCGCCGCGGTGGCCGACCTGCTGCCGCTGGCGGGACGCTTCCTGGGCGAGGCCCGCGCGCAGCAGCTCTTCGAGGACTATGCGCGACGGGTCGGCGCCGCGCGCGTGGCCGACATCCGCGCCGACGCGCAACTGGTGCAGTTCGTGGAAACGCAACTCGCCGGCGCCATCGGCAGCGCTTCGGCGCGCGTGATGGTCGCCTCGGTGGTGCAGGAAGAACCGCTGGCGCTGGACGACGTGATGCGCATCCTGGACGAGGCGAGCCAGTTGCGCGCCTATTCGCGCGCGCTGGAGGAGCAGTCGGCCTCGCTGCGCCGCGCCACCGCCGAGCTGCGCGCCGCCAACGAGCAGCTCAAGAGCCTGGACCGGTTGAAGGACGACTTCATGAGCAGCGTCACGCACGAGCTGCGCACGCCGCTGACCAGCATCCGCGCGCTGGCCGAATTGATGGCCGACGACCCGCAGATGGACGTGGCGCAGCGCCAGCAGTTCCTGGGCATCGTGGTTGCCGAGACCGAGCGCCTGAGCCGGCTGGTGAACCAGGTGCTGGACCTGGCCAAGATCGAGGCCGGCCACGCCGAGTGGCGCAACAGCGACGTGGACATGCGCGCGCTCGTGCAGCAGGCGGCGCAGGCGGTGGCGCAGCCGCTGCGCGAGCAGGGCACAAGGCTGGAACTGGACCTGCCCGAAAGCGTGCCCCTGCTGCGCGCCGACGCCGACCGGCTGACCCAGGTGCTGCTCAACCTGCTGGGCAACGCAGCCAAGTTCGTGCCCAAGCCCGGGGGTCTGATCCGCGTGCACCTGAGCGGCGACGAACATGGCCTGACGGTACAGGTG
>Ga0138256_10009513_pt1 | contig 10188 bp, 5 predicted proteins | sample KNB2016incub_MG_FD_105486 | JGI IMG/M metagenome (GOLD analysis project Ga0138256, IMG submission 105486) | Active sludge microbial communities from wastewater in Klosterneuburg, Austria - KNB2014incub_MG | ecosystem: Engineered > WWTP > Activated sludge > Unclassified | place: Austria... | reverse complement strand
GGCCAACATCGTGAAATCTTCCGGCAGCGTCCCGGTCGGTGGTGCCGGCAACTGTTCCGGAACCAGTCGCGGCCAGATCGCGATCGCCATCGCCAGCGAAAACGCACTCGCGAACGTCGCTTGCCAAAGCCATCGTCGCGGCTGCGGTTTCGGTGCCGCCTGCAACGCGGCCTGGCGCGCCTGATTCAATCGCGACAAGGTCGCCGCATCGAGATCGCGGGCGCTGGTATCGAGCTGCTGGCGGATGCGTTGTGTCCACGTGTCCTCGTCATGCTCAGCCATGATGTTGCTCCAGTCGTGCGCGCAATGCCGTCATCGCACGCGATAGATGGGTCTTGACGCTGCCTTCGCTGCACGCCATCGCCCGCGCCGTGTCGGCGACGTCCAGTCCTTCCCAAATCCGCAACAAGAACGCTTGCCGCTGTCGGTTCGGCAGTGCGCGCAGCGCGACGTCCAGTGCCATCGCAGTCTCGCCATCGGCAACATGCTGACACGGCAGCGGCACGCGCGGATCGGCGACATTTGCGAGCGGGTCATTGTCGTCGTCACGACCGACGATACGCTCGATCCACCCGAGCCAGCGCGAACGCACCTGATGGCGACGATGGAAGTCGAGCAGGCGACTATCGAGCACACGGTGGAACAGCGGTGGCCAATCAGTTGCCGGTTTGTCGCGATAGTTGCGAACAAAAGCGAGCATGCAATCTTGAACGATGTCGAGGGCATCCTCGCGGTTACCGACACCGAATTCGGCAATGCGCAAAGCGCGCCGCTCGATGCCGCGCAGGAACGCGTCGAGCGCATCGTGATTGCGGGCGGCCGGCGTACCGGCACGCGGATTCGCGGGGCGGTCGCTGTCCATCCAGTGCATCGCCAAGGTGTGGGTCATTGTAGGGCCGCCATCGGGATTCCAAGAGGGGTAACGCTGACTGAGAAAATCGGTTGACACGGCGCGCGAGTGCCGCTCTACCGCATTCCTGCTCGGCGCCGATTTGTGGCGTAGTTCACAGGCACTGAAATGCTTGTCAAGCACCGCCGATCGTGTATCGAAGCGGCTGCAACATGTCAGCACCGAACACGTAAAGCACTGTTCTAATTGGATAAAATATTGTGGCTAGTTTTTGACCGGGCAAGCTGTAGGCCGCGCCAGCACGCGTTCCGTCGCGCTTGTTCGACGCACAATCCACACAGTTATCCACAGAATCTGTGGATAAGGCTGTTTCTAGCGGCATATCAACCGGTTGACGTGGATTTCTCGACTTGAAATCACGAGGCATCACGTCACTCACGCGTACTGCCGATGTTTGGAATGATCCGGCCTGTGGAACCAACCGCTAGACTGCGCGGCCTCGCCTCCGAGCGCGCTTTCATGCCCGTCATCTTGCGCGTGGCCGTGCCCGTGCCGCTGCCTGAATTATTTGACTACCTGCCGCCGGCGGATGTGACCATCGCCGACATCGCGCTTGGCGCACGCCTGCGCGTGCCATTCGGCGCCCGTGAACTGATCGGCGTGGTGGTTGAACATGCCGAGGTTGCGGCAAGCCCGAAGTTGCGTGCCGCGATATCGCTGTTCGATCCAGCACCGGTATTTCCGGAGCCGCTGTGGCGGAGCCTGCTGTGGGCAGCGCGCTACTACGCCTATCCACTCGGCGAAGCGCTGGCCAGCGCCTTGCCGGCGCCGGTACGCGAACGCCTGGAGACAGCGCCGTCACATCGCGACCTGGTATTGCGCCTGCGGCCCGATCCGGATCAGCGCGCGAAGCTGCGCGACGGCAGCGCGCCCGCCGCGATGTATGACGCGCTATTGGATGGTCCGCGCAACTGGACGACGTTACGCGTGCAGATCGCGCAGGCGGCAACGGCGAAACGGCGACTGCTGCAACTTGGCCTGATCGACACACTCTCGCTGGACGACGCACCACGCCGCTTCCAGACCACCGCGCCCGAATTGAATCCCGGTCAAGCCAATGCCGTCGCGCAGATCATCGCGACCTTGGGTGGCTTCACCACCACCCTGCTCGAAGGCATTACCGGCAGCGGCAAGACCGAGGTTTATCTGGCGGCGATGCAGCAGGTACTGGCACGTGGTGAGCAGGTGCTGGTGCTGGTGCCGGAAATCGGATTGACGCCGCAGACGGTGGCGCGCTTCCGCGAGCGCTTGGCGGCGCCGGTACTGACCTGGCATTCCGGGCTCGCCGACGGTGCGCGCGGGCGCGCTTTCGAACGCGCCCGCAGCGATAGCCCGCTGGTGGTGATCGGCACGCGTTCGGCGGTATTCGCGCCGCTGCCGAAGCTCGGACTGATCATCATCGATGAAGAACACGATGCGTCGTTTAAGCAGCACGAAGGCTTTCGCTACCATGCCCGCGACGTGGCTTTGGTGCGCGCGAAGCACGGTGTTACGGCCGTCGTGCTTGGCAGCGCAACGCCGGCGCTGGAAAGCCTCGCGAATGTCGCACGCGGTCGCTACCAGCACGTGCGTTTGGACACGCGTGCCGGCCATGCGCAGCCGCCCACGGTCGAAGTCATTGATGTGCGCCGTGAGCGCTTGCAGGATGGTCTCGGCGCAGGTGTGTTGAGCGCAATTGGCGATGTCGTGGCGCGCGGTGAGCAAGCACTGGTCTTTCGCAATCGCCGCGGCTTCGCGCCGGTCCTGCATTGCATCGACTGTGGTTGGCACAGCGACTGCGAACGCTGCGACCGACCCTACACCTTGCATCGTGGGCGGGCGCGCCTGATCTGTCATCACTGCAGCCGCGAGCGGCCGATCCCGAAGCAATGCCCGGCCTGCAATAGCGACAGTCTGACCCCCGTCGGCATCGGTACCGAACGTCTTGAAGCCGCACTGACGCAGCGGTTCCCACAGATTCCCGTACTCCGTCTCGATCGCGACAGTGCACGTTCGGCCGATCAGTTCGAACGTGTGCTCGCGCGCGCCCATGCCGGTGAGGCTTGCATCTTGGTTGGTACCCAAATGCTCGCCAAGGGTCATGACCTGCACGGCGTGACCCTGGCGGTCATCGCCGATGCCGACGGCGGGCTGTACAGCGCCGATCCGCGCGCCAGCGAGCGCTTGGCACAACTGGTCGTGCAGGTCGCTGGGAGGGCAGGGCGTGGTGCGCGGCGCGGTCGGGTACTGATCCAGACGCATCATCCCGAACATGCGTTATTCCGAACTTTGCTGTCCGGCGGCTACCCGGCGTTTGCGCACGCCGAACTGCGATTGCGCGAGGCATTGTCGCTACCGCCGTTTTCGTCGCAGGTGATCTTGCGTGCCGAAGCGCGCGAACGTCCGCAGATCGAGCGGTTCCTGCGCGATGCCGCGGCCATGGTTTGCCACGATGGCGTCAGTGTCGCCGGCCCATTGGCTGCGCCACATGCCCGCCGAGCCGGCTACGAGCGCGCGCAACTGCTGCTTGAAGCGGTGCAGCGGCGCGACCTGCATGCCGCTCTCGAAGCCTTGCTGCCACAGATCTACACGCACCCACTGGCGCGCAAACTGCGCTGGTCGCTGGACGTCGACCCGATTGCCGTCGACTGAACGCTTGCCAGATGCCGCGCGATCGCGACACTAGCGCCATGACCGATACCCCTTATCCACGCGATCTGATCGGCTACGGCCGCAATCCACCCCAAGCACGCTGGCCGCGAAATGCCCGCATCGCCGTGCAGTTCGTGCTGAATGTTGAGGAGGGCGGCGAGAATTGCGTCTTGCATGGCGACGGCGGTTCGGAGCAGTTCCTGTCCGAGATCATCGGCGCCGCGAGTTATCCCGATCGCCACCTCAGTATGGAGTCGATCTACGAATATGGCGCCCGCGTCGGCGGTTGGCGCATCCTGCGCGAGTTCGAACGTCGCCGCCTGCCGTTGACCGTGTTCGCGGTGGCGATGGCGATGCAGCGGCATCCGGAGTTCACCCAGGCCTGTATCGAACAGGGCCACGAGATTGCATGCCATGGCTGGCGCTGGATCCATTACCAAAATATTCCCGAGGACATCGAGCGCGAGCACCTCGAACGCGCGGTCGCGATCCAGCGTGCGCTCACCGGCAGTGCGCCGCTCGGCTGGTACACCGGCCGTGATTCGCCGAATACGCGACGCCTGGTGGTCGAACACGGCGGCTTCGAATATGACAGCGACTATTACGGCGACGATCTGCCGTTCTGGACCGAAGTCGACCTCGGCGCCGGTGTGCGCCAGCCGCACTTGATCGTTCCCTACACGCTCGACTGCAACGACATGCGCTTTGCGACGCCGCAGGGTTTCAATACCGCAGCGCATTTCTTCGAGTATCTGCGCGACAGTTTCGACACGCTGTACGCAGAAGGCACAGAAACGCCGCGGATGATGTCGATCGGCATGCACTGCCGCTTGCTCGGTCGTCCGGGGCGGATCGTCGCGCTGCAACGCTTTCTCGACCACATCGCGAAACACGAACACGTCTGGGTCTGCCGGCGCATCGACATCGCGCGGCATTGGAAGGCCACACATCCGTTTATTGCCGCAAACTAGTTCGAGCCCGGTTTGATTGCTTTGTCTGGAAATGTGATTGCCTGCGGATTGCACGCTTGAGCAATCACTCATTACATTTTGTCATCAACGCGATTTCACGTTTTTTTCACGGCAACACTGTTTTTTTTTCGTTATTCTCAGGTGTCGTTCATACAACGCCTATCGGCGTTTCGAATGAGTCACGGCATCGGCCATAGGAGAACCAAGCAATGATTGACCGTAAAAAACTTCCGAATACCAACCGACTGAGCGCCGCCATCCTGGCAGCCATGCTCGGCTCATTGGTCCTTCCGCAGCTCGCGCATGCCCAGGACAACGCAAACTCGACCGCCGCGCAAACGGGCGAAGACGAGGGTGAGGGCGATAGCAAGGCCAAGGCCAAGGACAAGGACGCCCAAGCGATGGAAAAAGTGATCGTTACCGGATCACTGATTCCACAGACCGAACTCGAGACTTTCACGCCAGTCACGATCATTTCGGCAGAAGACATCAAGGTTCGCGGCTACACGCAGATTTCCGATGCAGTGAAGGAAAGCTCCTTCGCAACCGGTGGCGTGCAAGGCTCGCAGACCTCGGCCTCGTTCACTCAGGGCGCTGAAACCGCCAGCCTGTTCGGCTTGAGCGTTGGCTACACCAAATACCTGATTGACGGTCGCCCGATGGCCGACTATCCGGCGCTGTACAACGGCAGCGACGCGTTCAACAATATTTCCGGCATTCCGATCGAACTGGTGGACCGCATCGAAATTCTGCCGGGCGGCCAGTCCTCGCTGTATGGCTCGGATGCCATCGCCGGCGTCATCAACATCATTTTGAAAAAGCAGCTCGACAACACCACCATCAGCGTCCGTGGCGGCGCCTTCACTGATGGCGGTGGTGATGTCGGCCGCATCAGCGCGGCGTCTGGATTCAGCGCTGCCGACGACCGTCTCAGCGTGCTCGTCGGTGCGCAGTACGAGAAGAGCAACCCGATCTGGGGCTATGACCGCGACCTGACCCGCCAATACAACCTCGACGGCACCAGCGCGCCGCTCGTGGGTCGCGACTGGCTGGTCTACAGCCCGTTCACCAGCTACAACTTTCCTCTCGGTCCGGAAGTTTGCGGCAATGTCGGCACGGGCTTCGGTGGCACCATCGGTCTGCAGGTCCGTCCGGGCTTTGGCGACGAGCTGTATTGCGGCTCCCCGTTCTCCCCGGGCTACCGTACGCTCAAGAGCGGCAAAGATGCTTGGCAGCTGTACACGCACGCGACCTTCGCGCTGAACGACGCGCACGAACTCTATGGCAACGTGCTCTATAGCCGCGAAGAGGTCGACTATCACATCGGTTCGAGCTACACGTGGTGGGGCACGGGCGTTGAATGGGGCTATTTCTACGATCCGGACGCCGACGATCTTCTCAACCTGCAGCGCGTCTTCGTGCCTGAAGATTGGGGCAGCCGCGACGGCTACGAAAACTCGATGAGTACCGACATCAGTCGTTCTTATGCCGTGAACTTCGGCAGCCGCGGCTTGGTTGGCGAATCGAACTGGGACTATGACGCCTCGCTGTCGCACACCAACTACGACCTCGACGAACAGAGCTGGGCGCGCTTTGCCGGCCCGATCAATGAGTTCTTCCGCAACCGCGTGCTGGGCCCGCAGCAGGGTCTGGATCCGTACTACGGCGCCTATCCGGTCTTCACGCCGGACTACAGTCAGTTCTACACGCTGCTCACAGCGGCAGAAATGGCGCAATTCAGCGGCGATATCAGCTCACGCAGCAATACCTCGGACACGATGTTGCGCGCACAGTTCACCAACGCTTCCCTGTTCAGTCTCTCCGGTGGCGATGCCGGTGTGGCGCTGGCGGTTGAAGGCGCGCGTCAGGATTGGGACTACTCGCCGGATCCGCGTCTACTGAACGGCGAAATCTGGGGCACCACGGCCACCGACGGCCGCGGTGAACGCGATCGTTACGCGGTCACTGGCGAACTGCGCCTGCCGGTCTTCGAAATGCTGACCGCATCGCTCTCCTCGCGCTACGACTCGTACCATCCAGATGGTGCCGATTCGTCGAGCAAGGCGACCTATTCGCTCGGCCTCGAGTTCCGTCCGATCGACACCCTTCTGTTCCGCGGCAAGCTCGGCACCGCCTTCAAGGCACCGACCCTGCCCGACCAGTTCCAGGCGCCGAGCGGTTACTACTCGTTCGTCACCGACTACTACCGTTGTGCACAAGCCGGCTTTACGCCAGACAACATCGACGCTTGCCCGGCAGCGGATTCGAACCGCCAGTTCTTCGGCCAGACCGAGGGTGGTCTGGACCTGAAGCCGCTGACAGCCGACGTGTGGAGCGCGGGCGTGGTCTGGGCGCCGATGCCGGAACTGTCGTTCGCGGTGGATTACCACGACTGGGACATCCGCAACGAAATCCAGCCGCAGAGCGCGGGTGGCTTGGCCTTGCGCGAGTATCTCTGCCGTACCGGTCAGCCGGGCTACGACATCAACTCGCCAACCTGTCAGGAGGCGATCGCGCGCATCACTCGCAACGCCACCGGCCGCATCACCGAGATCAGCACGCCAAAGGTGAACGAAGCACAACAGTTGCTTGAAGCGGTGACACTGGCAAGCCGCTACGAGCTCGACATGGGCAAGGGCGGCGGCCTGATGATGAATGTCTCGTACACCAAGAATCTCGAACACCAGTCCGTGTCGTTCGTGGGTGATGAGGCGGTGGACCTGATGAACCGACCGGGTTACAGCAGCGATCCGCACTACAAGGCGAACGCATCGGCGACCTGGTCACTCAATCAGCTGAGCACGACCCTGTACGCCAACCACATGGGTCCGACCCCGAACAACCGGGCACGCACGCTGGACAGCTACAGCGATCCGCTCGCGGGCAAGCTGTCGTCGTTCACCCTCTACAACCTGAGCTTGAACTACGCGTTTACCGACGCGTTGGATGTCTCGTTGATGGTGAACAACCTGTTCAACAGCATGCCTCCGTTCGACCCGACTTATCCGGGTTCCTCCGGCGCACCGTACAACTCGGCGCAATACTCGCCGTTTGGTCGGGCCATCTACCTCGAGGCGCGTTACGACCTCGGCAAGTAATGGTTGCCGGCTTCCTGCCGGCACCTGATCGACTGCGGCCCCGTTCTCGGACGGGGCCGCTTTTTTTGGTTTTCTACGCACGAGCCAACCAACCATGCAGGAATACGATCCCGCGCAACGCTATGCCGCCGCCGTCGATGCGCTGAACCGCGGCGCATGGCCACAAGCGAGCGCGCTGATTGAGCCGCTACTCGTCCAGGCCGCCGGTCATGGCGGAGTCTGGTTCGTGTCCGGTGTTGCCGCGTTCAACCAGCGTCAACTGCCGCTGGCTGCCGAGCGTCTGGATCGCGCCGTCAGACTATCGCCCGGACGTGCCGACTACTGGGCTTACCTGGCGCGTACCTTGATGGAACTGTCGCTGCCCGGTCCGGCCCTGCATGCGGCCGACGCTGCGGCAATTCGCCCGCACAAAGACGCAGTGACACTGGAAATTCTCGGCGTTGTCTATTCGCGCGCCAACGCGCACGAAAAGGCCGCCGTCGCCTTTGGCCAAGCTGCAGCATTGCGACCAGACTCGGCCACCGCGCATTTCAACCACGCAACCGCATTGACCGCCTTGGGTGATGTGGCGGCTGCTGTCGACGCGCACGAACGTTGCCTCGCGCTTGATTCGCGCTATTGGAAGGCGCATTTGGCATTGGCACAGATGCAATCACAGCAGCCGGGTCATCACTCACTGCCACGCCTTGAGCGCCTGCTTAGCGAATGCGGCAGCGACGAAATCGCGGCCATGTACCTGAATCTCGCCATCGCCAAGACGCGCGAAGACCTCGGCGATTTCTCCAGCGCATTTGCACATCTCGTCGCCGGCAAACGCGCCGGCCGCCGCCAACGCGACTACAACTTCAGCCGCGACCAGTCGCTGTTCGATGCGGTGATCGAAGCCATGCCGCAGGTGCCGGCTGGAAGTGCCGGACACGACAGCCATCGGCCGATCTTCGTCATCGGCATGCCGCGCTCGGGCACGACGTTGGTCGAACGCATTCTCTCCAGTCATCCGGATGTGCGCTCCTGCGGCGAACTGCAAGATTTCGGCGTCGCACTGAAACGCGCTTCGGGCAGCAACACACGCCTGTTGTTCGATCCAGAAACGGCGCGCCTCGGTGCACAAGTGGACTGGTCGCGCCTCGGCGCCGCCTACCTCGACAGCACGCGCGCGGTCAGTGGCACGGGGCCGCGCTTCATCGACAAGCTGCCACACAACTTTCTCTTTGCCGGCTACATCGCGCGGGCGCTGCCAAACGCCACCATCATCTGTCTGCGGCGTGATCCGATGGACACCTGCCTCGGCAATTTCCGCCAGTTGTTCGCGCAGACCTCGCCGTTCTACGACTACTCGTTCGATCTGCTCGACACTGGCCGTTACTTCCTGCAGTTCGACCGCCTGATGCGGCACTGGCAGCACGTGTTTCCGGGCCGCATCCGCGAGATTTCCTACGAAGATCTGGTCGGTCAACAGGAGGTTACGACGCGGGCGTTGCTCGACACCTGCGGCCTGTCCTGGAATCCGGATTGCCTCGCATTCGAGCGCAACGAAGCACCCGTCGCCACGGCCAGCGCGATGCAGGTACGTGAACCGATCCATGCCCGTTCGATTCAACGCTGGAAACGCTTTGAAGCCGAACTCGCGCCGCTGCGTGAGTTGCTGTGTGCCGGTGGTATCGCGCTGAACTGATACGCCCTAGGCGAATCAGCCAGACAGCGCCTCGACCGCCTCGGCGGCAGCAAGCCAGCGCGCTTCGGCTTCGTCAAGCTTGCGCCGCGCCTCGGTCTGGCGCTGGGTCGCGGCCAATACCTTGAACTTGTCCTGATTGAAAAAACCCGGTGCAGCAACTTCAGCATCGGCCAACTGCATCGCCTTCTGCATCTGCTCCAGCTCGACCTCGGCCTTCTTCAGTGCTTCGCGCAGCGCGCGCTCCTGCTTCTTCTGCGCCTTGTCATTTTGCCGCGGCGATTTATCCGCGCTCGCTGACTTTCCTGCACCACCGTCATTGCGCGGGGCATTGCCGCGCGTGCTGAGCCAGCGCGCATAGTCATCGAGATCGCCGTCGAACTCGCCCACGGCACCGTCGCAGACACGGATCAACTGGTCACAGGTCGCACCGACGAGATGGCGATCATGCGATACCAGCACCACCGCACCATTGAAGTCTTGCAACGCTAACTCCAGCGCTTGGCGCATGTCGAGATCGAGATGGTTGGTCGGTTCATCGAGCAACAATAAATTTGGCTTGCGATACACCACCATTGCCAGCGCCAGACGCGCCTTTTCGCCGCCGGAGAATGGTGCGACTTTCTCGAATACGCGGTCACCAACGAAGTTGAAACCACCGAGCACGCTGCGCAGTTCCTGTTCGCCTTTCTTCGGATCGAGTTCGCGGAAATGCTCGAGCGGACTCGCATCCGGGTTCAGTTGTTCAAGCTGATGCTGCGCGAAATAGCCGACGCGCAGATCGGGATGGCGCGTCATCTCGCCGTCGCGGATATCCAACTCGCCGGCCAGCAGCTTCACCAGCGTCGATTTGCCCTCACCATTCGGGCCAACCAGCCCGATACGCTGGCCCGGTTCAAGGCTGAG
>Ga0138256_10009510_pt1 | contig 10189 bp, 9 predicted proteins | sample KNB2016incub_MG_FD_105486 | JGI IMG/M metagenome (GOLD analysis project Ga0138256, IMG submission 105486) | Active sludge microbial communities from wastewater in Klosterneuburg, Austria - KNB2014incub_MG | ecosystem: Engineered > WWTP > Activated sludge > Unclassified | place: Austria... | reverse complement strand
TTGCCGAATGTTTGAAAGACTTAAGGCCCGGTGGAAGGTTAATACCATCAACCTGTTGCTCATTATTGCCACTTTTGCCCTGGGCGGCAGTCTTTGCGGCTATGCCGGACGTAAGTTGCTGCTTCTTACAAATCTGGAAAAAGGTATAGCCTGGGTCGTTCTCTATGTTCTGCTGGTTACCCTGCTCTGGCCGGTATGTGTTTTACTCATCAGCATACCACTTGGCCAGTTTGCTTTCTTCAAGCGGTATATTATCAGGATCGGAAAAAAAATGAGTGGAAAAAAAGCAGGTAAGTCAGTAACGAATGTTGCCATTTTGGCCAGTGGCGCAGGAAGTAATGCCGAACAGATCATAAAACATTTCGCTTTTTCTTCCAGGGTAAAAATTGCGCTGATTGTTTGCAATAACCCATCGGCCGGAGTTTTAACCATTGCAAAAAGAGCCGGTATCCCGTCTTTAGTGATAGAAAAAGACAGGTTCTTTAATGCTGATAATTATTTACCTGAGTTACAGAAGTATAATATCAACCTCATTGTACTGGCCGGATTCTTATGGAAAATACCTGTACCCATAATTAATGCTTATCCAAAAAAGATCATCAATATTCACCCTGCATTATTACCTAAGTATGGCGGAGGCGGAATGTATGGCAGCCGGGTACATGAGGCGGTGATTGCGGCTAAGGAAAAAGAGAGTGGTATTACCATTCATTATGTAGATGAATTGTATGATCATGGCGAAATAATCTTCCAGGCTTCCTGTGCCGTTGATGCGCAGGATACAGCAGCATCACTGGCTCAAAAGGTCCATACCCTGGAGCACCTGCACTACCCTAAAGTGATAGGTGACCTTATACAAAAGTAAAATCGCCGTTAAAACAACCCGGTTAAAGCTGTTGTGCAGATTTGTTGGCTTAATTTTATCCCTACAAATTTTTTCTTCTTGCGATTATATCTGAAAATAATTTTACTCCTGATCTTTTTTATTTGTACAACAGGCCCGTTAACTGCACAAAACATAGTAAGCGGAACAGTTTATGATTCCTCAAAAATAACCCCGGTGGAAAATGTACGGGTAGAAAGCCTTGGCGGAAAATTTACCTGGACAGATTCAACAGGGTATTATAAAATACCGGTTACCGAAAAAGACTCCCTCACTTTTATTTATCAAAATAAACCTACACTAAAATTTTCTGTAAAAGATATTGCCGATCCTTCCCGGTTTGATATTGCACTTCGGTTAAAGGTCAGATCAAAATACCGCACTTTGAAAGAAGTGACTGTGTTTGCGAAATCTTACCGCCAGGATTCTATTGAAAACCGGGAAACCTATAGTGACATTTATAATTTCAGGAAGCCAACCTTACGAACAGGTGTTTCACCCGATGGGGCTGTGGGCGCCGATGTCAACGAGATCATTAACATCTTCCGGTTCAGGAGAAACAAACGCCTCAAAGCCTTCCAGGCAAGACTGGAAAAACAGGAGCAGGAAAAATTTGTTGACCACCGTTTCAATAAGATCTTTGTAAAAAGGGTTACCCAGATGCAGGGCACTCAACTGGATACATTCATGGTTCGATACAGGCCTTCTTATGAATTCGCCAGTTCAGCCGATGAGATCACTTTCAACAAATACATCTTAAATGCTTCGTACCGGTTCAAATTCGAATTATTAAAGCAGGATGCGAAAAAATAAAAAAAGAGAAGTATTTTTCATGTTCAAACTTTTGATATGAAAAAGCTCTTTTTGTTTTCCTGCCTGTTTTTTTCGTTGTATGCTTCTGCACAAAACGACAGTCTCCCCTCATTTGTAAAAGACAGTTTAGATAATTATGTAAATACTGCTCTCACCGGCTGGCAAATTCCCGGCATAGCTGTTTGCATCGTTAAGAATGGTAAGGTTGTTTTAATGAAAGGTTATGGCGTAAAAGAATTGAATGGTAGCGATAAGGTAGATGAAAACACCTTGTTCATGATCGGCAGCAACACCAAGGCCTTTACCGGAACAGCATTGGCCATGTTGGATACAGAAAAAAAACTTTCACTGGATGATAAAGTGACTAAGTGGATACCACAATTTAAACTGGATAATAAAGCAGCGGGCGAACAGGCGATAATAAAAGACCTGCTTTGTCATCGCATCGGTTTTCAAACTTTCCAGGGAGATTTTACTTACTGGACCAGTAATCTCACCCGAAATGACGTGATTGAGAAGATGAGCCACATCAAAGCGCCTTACCCGTTCAGAACAAGATGGGGTTATACCAATGCTGCATTTGTGGTGGCGGGCGAAATAATTCCAAAAGCCAGCGGGCTTCAATGGGAGGATTACCTGAAAGAAAAAATATTTACGCCCCTGGGCATGAACAGCACATTGGCGCTTAGTAAAGATTTTCCAAACGCTGCCAATAAATGCTCGGCGCATACCATGGCCGAAGGTAAACTGGTAAAAATTCCGTTTTGCAGTATTGATAACCTGGCAGCTGCAGGCAGCATCGGTTCATCAGTGAATGATATGAGCCATTGGGTAATGGCACAATTAAACGCAGGCAAGTACGACGGTAAGCAGGTTATTCCGCAGGCTGCTATTTCACAAACATGGTTCCCTCACTCCATACTCGGAAATGGTGGCAAGCAATTCAATACAGGTCATTTTAATTTATACGGCCTCGGCTGGTTTTTGGAAGAATACTGCGGAAAGAAGGTAGTGTCGCATACCGGCGGTGTAAATGGTTTTGTAACGAGTGTTACGTTGATACCTGAAGAGAAGCTTGGCATCATCGTTTTCACCAATACCGACCAGAATAATTTTTACGAAGCATTGAAATGGGAAATTGCCGATGCATACCTCGGCAAACCTTACCGCAACTACAGCAAGGTTTATCTCGGTTTTAATAACCAGCAAAAACAAAATGATGCAAAACAAGATAAGAAAATGACAGACTCTGCTGCCCTTCATTTAACCCCGGCACTGGCAGCAAATAATTATTGTGGTGATTATACCAACGATGTGTATGGCAACATGTCCGTAGTACAGGAAAACGGAGAACTGAAAATGAAATTCAGCCATCATCCAAATATGTATGCAAAATTAGAATCGCTGGGAGGCAACAGGTTTTATGCAACATTCAGCGATCCCGAATTCAGCAAAGCTATTTTTCCTTTTATGGTGGAGAATGGAAAAGTGACCGGGGTAACTGTAAAAGTGGCCGACTTTATTGAATACAATCCGTATGAATTTAAAAAGAAAGCCCCCTAACCTCCGCCAGCTGGCGGAGAAACTGGAGTCTTTAGTTTTATAGTCTTTTAAAAACATTAACCGCTTATTATTTTATCTTTTATGGAAGAGAACCAGCTTAACCTTGGTATTGGTACACGACTGCAACATACTCAATACGGCCCGGGTGTTGTTGTAGGTGTACGTTACGCAACTTATCTCATCTCCTTTATCAATCATGGCATCAAAGAGATTGATAAAACAGATCCCCATTTGGATGAGATCATTGCAGAGAATGTAACGGCAGAAGTGGAAACGATTTCTGAAGTGGAAAAATCTTTATTAAAAATTTTACGTCAATGGAGCGATGTTACAGAAATCGTTCCCATTGGTGATAAGTGGATCGGTGGCACCATGTCCTTACAGGCTGCTGACAAAACACTCAAGCCAAAAGAAATTCCTATTGATGACTTCTTTCACAAAATAGTAATGCTGCGTGACCGGCTGCGTGTGCTGGAACAAAATATCAACAGCAATAAAAAACTAAGCGACGAAGAAAAAGTAAGCATACAGCAATACATCACCCGTTGCTATGGTTCACTCACCACTTTTAATGTGCTCTTTAAAAATAAAGAGCATTGGTTTGTGGGGGATAAAGGGAATAAGGAGGAATAAGCGGCCCTTTTTCACTATATCTTGAATTTTTAAAGTGCCCGATGGTTCAGCAGCATGCTTCATCAGGGTTTTACGGATGTGACTTTTTAAATTGATGGGTTCGTTGTGAAAACCCCGCTGGAACACCAATAAAGAGCAGTGGTTTGTAGGTGGTAATGGAAATGCTGATTGATTTGAAACAGCCAGGGAGCCAGGTGGATGATTTTCTTTTTTTATGATTAATGAAGTTGTAAATTTGAAGTAATAAATAAATACTATGACTCAAATTGTAATAGATAAAAAAAAATACTTCCTGATCTCTGAAAAAGAATATAACTCATTACAGGTACAGGCTGCATTAAAAACAAAACGGGTAAAAAAATTATCACTTGCCGCCGGGAAAAACCATGCCAATAAACTCATTGATAAATGGGCAAAAGGAAAGTAAGCATTCTTGAACCTGCAGCAACTGCTGTTGCAGAAATAGCTTTTTTCATTGAGAGCAAAGGTTTGCCCCAAACAGCGAAAAAATTTGTAGCTGAGGCTTTTCATTTTTTTAAAAAGCTTTCGGACGAAAGAATTGAACACAAGCCCTGTTCTTATAAACTTTGGATAACCCTAAAGTATCGCTGTGTTACTTATAAAAAGAAGTATGTGGTAGCTTATTTGAGTTTAGAAAAAGAGATAGTCGTTTGCGAATTTGTTTCTGCAAAACTTTTACAATAGCTTACCATAGTAAATTTTACACCCCGATCCCCTGTATCACCTCCAGAAAATCCTTTCGCTTCCGTTGCAATACTTCCAATTGTTTACCATTCTCCGTGATCACATAACCGCCATCATTTCTCTGAAATTCTTAGTGTCCCAGATGGGTTTTCGCAAACTAATTTTCATTTTTAAATATCCTTGCTGCGAAACCCCAGCTGGGACAACACTTTGCCACAAACATGCCGGCCAGGTCTTTATCTTTCATAAACTCTGCTTATATTTAAAAAACATTCCTTTTCATTTAAATATCCCGCATGTTCAGAAGAATACTTTTTTGCTTATTACTTATTTCCTGTTGCTTCCCTGCATCAGCACAGTCTTATAAAAAACTTCATTTCAGATCGGTTGTTATAGATACGCATAACGATATTCCCACTACTGCTATTGATAAGGGGGTAAGTTTTGACCAGGACCTGAAAAATAAAACACACTCGGACCTGCAACGCATGAAGGCCGGAGGCGTGGATATACAACTCTTCTCTATATGGTGCGACGGACTTAAAGAAAATCCATATGCCTGGGCAAACAGGGAAATAGATACGGTGATGGCATGGACAAACAGGAACCGGGGTGAAATGACGACCGCTTTTTCAACCAAAGAAATATATGCCGCAGTTAAAGAGAAAAAACTGGGTGTGTTATTCGGTTTGGAAGGGGGGCACATGATTGAAAACAGTTTAGCCAACCTGGATAATTTTTATACAAGAGGGGTGAGGTATATGACACTCACCTGGAATAATTCAACCGACTGGGCAACATCGGCGCTGGATGAGGCCTCCCCAAACCCCTCCCGTGGAGGGGCTTTGAAAGACTCTGTAAGGCGAAAGGGATTAACTGATTTTGGAAAGCAGGTGGTGAAGCGGATGAATGAACTGGGTATGATGGTCGACCTGTCACATGTTGGCGAACAAACTTTTTGGGATGCCATCAGCACAACAACAAAACCGGTTATTGTTTCTCATAGTTGTGCATACGCTTTATGTCCGCACAGGCGTAATTTAAAAGACGATCAGATAAAAGCTGTTGGCAAGAATGGTGGTGTTATTCATTTGAATTTTTACAGTGGTTTTGTTGACAGCAGTTTTGAAAGACGCACAGAGATCTTCAATAAAAATCACAAAACAGAAAGAGATTCGTTACTGAAACAAAACCCTGAGCCTTATTTTGCTGATGTGTTTTTATTTGAAAAGTATGCTGATGAAGTAAGGGCTCTCCGGCCGCCGCTTTCTTTGTTGCTCAATCATCTGGATTATATTGTAAGGCTCATCGGCGTTGATCATGTTGGGCTGGGCAGCGATTTTGACGGCATCAATTCCGCACCGCAGCAACTGGATGATGTGACTGCCATGCCGCTGATCACCAAAGAACTTTTAAAAAGAGGCTACAGCAAAAAAGATATCCGGAAAATACTGGGTGAAAATTTTTTGCGGCTACTAAAAGCCAATGAACCAACCAAAAATTAATGTACATGAAATTCTTTTTTGTTTTTTTCCTGTTACCGCTGCAATCATGCGCCCAGCCTTTTTCCAAACAGGAAATAAGCGGCTGGGAAAAACAGGCGCAGCAAGTTACCATCATCCGTGATAATTTTGGTGTACCGCATATTTACGGAAAAACAGATGCCGATGCGGTATTTGGCCTGATGTATGCCCAGTGTGAAGATGATTTTAAAAGAGTGGAGGCAAACTATATTGATAAGTTGGGCCGGCTATCAGAAACACAGGGAGAAAAGGAACTGGCCTGGGACCTGCTTAACCGGATACTTTTTGATTCAGCCGATGCAGTAAATGATTACAACAACGCTCCTCAATGGATGCAGAAACTATGCAATGCTTTTGCTGATGGTATAAATTATTACCTCTACAAAAACCCGGCTGTTAAACCATTATCAATACATCGTTTTAAACCCTGGTATCCTTTTTTATGGACAGACGGAAGTATCAACGCTATCAATACGGCCGGTCTTACCGAAAAAGAATTCAGCCGTTTTTATTTTGAGAACAATGATCTTTCTTTTGCTGAAAGAGATAAAGGGGAAGACCCAACCGGATCTAATGGTTTTGCATTTGCGCCAAAGATCACAGAGAATGGGAATGCTATTTTATACATCAATCCTCATGTGACATTTTATTTCCGTCCTGAGGTACACATGAGCAGTGAAGAAGGCCTGAACGTGTACGGCGCAGTTACCTGGGGTCAGTTTTTTGTGTACCAGGGCTTCAATGAACACTGTGGATGGATGCATACTTCCAGCGATGTGGATGCAGGCGATACCTATATTGAAAAACTTTCCAAAGCCGGCAATGGCTGGGAATACGAATATGAACACAGTAAAAGGCCGGTTACTGAAAAGAAGATAGAATTAAAATATAAAACAGGTGATGGCAGGTTGTCCTCAAAAACCGTTACTGTTCTTTACACCCATCACGGACCCATAATGGCAAACCGGAACGGGCAGGTACTCAGCCTGCGGGCCGATAACCGCATTGCCGATGGATTAATGCAGTGCTGGTTAAGGAATAAAGCGAATAGTTTTGCAGATTTTAAAAAGACGCTGGACCTGAAAGGAAATATTTCCAACAACACCGTATATGCCGATGCCGAAGGGAATATTGGTTACTGGCACGGAAACCGCATACCGGCAAGAGATAAAAATTATGACTGGAATAAAGCTGTTGATGGAACCATTGCTGCAACCGAATGGAAAGGACAACATCCCATCAGTGAAATAGTACAAAGTATCAACCCGGTAAATGGCTGGTTGCAAAACTGTAATTCCACCCCCTATACTGTTGCAGGGATCAATAGCCCAAAACAATTCACAGAATCCGGTGAACAAAACTACCCGGCCTATATGGCGCCTGATGGAGAAAATTTTCGTGGAATTAATGCCGTGAGGGTTTTAGATGAAGAGAAGAAATACAATATTGATAAAGTAATTAAGGCGGGTTATGATACCCGGCTGGCAGCTTTTGAAATTTTAGTTCCGGCACTGATACATGCATTTGAAAAAACAATACCCATCACTGATTCTTTGTATGCCCCACTTAAAGAACCCATATCGGTTTTAAAGAACTGGGACTATCGCTGTGGCGAAAATTCTGTTGCCACCACACTGGCTGTTGAGTGGGGAGAGAAATTATTACCGGCAATCAACAGGGTAAAATTACCGGATGTTGAAAGCGATGATTTTGTAGATAAAACAAAACAGTTTGTTGCCACAGCTCCGGCAGATTCGTTGATCCGGCCATTGATCGCAACGATATATAAACTGTTGAGTAGGTTTGGTAAATGGCAAACCCCCTGGGGAGAGATAAACCGGTTTCAACGGATCTCTTCCGATATGGAAAACAAATTTGATGACCGTAAAGAAAGTATCCCTGTTGGTTTTGTGTCTTCCACATGGGGTATGCTGCCATCTTATAGCAGCAAGACTTTTCCTGGTACCCGTAAAAGATATGGTGTAAATGGCAATAGTTTTATTTGCGCTGTTGAGTTTGGTAAAAAAGTAAAAGCCAGATCATTATTAGCGGGTGGCCAAAGTGGCGATGTAAATTCAAAACATTTTTTTGACCAGGGGCTGATGTACAGCAAGGGACAATTCAAAGACGTGTTGTTTTATAAGGAAGATGTGATGAAGCATGTGGAAAAGAAATATCATCCCGGAGAATAGTTAAACTGTACAGGTTTTAAAAACCTGTAAGGCTTGTTGCCGTAATAAGATCATTGCTTTGCCACTTCCCGTATATGATACTCCTGTATCAACGCAGGGTTTTCCGGCGATAAGGTAAAATACACTTCCATATTTATTTTCTCACCTTCAATAATAAAACTTCCCCGCAACTGGTTCTCGGGTTTCATTGCTTTAACTGAAATTATATTTCCTGCTTTGTTATATAAATCTCTTGCCTGTTTTTTTAAACTGTCAATGGGATAATCAGGAAAAAAATTCTCGGCAAAGATGCCGCTTGCTTCTGCTTTGTTCCAATCCGGTAAAATCTTCAGCAATTCATTTTTACGTTGTTCCAGAATTTTTGATGGTACAATTTGCCTGGGTTGCAATTGAGCGATCTTAATAATGGTATCCAGCACTTTTAAATTCACAAAACCCATGGGCGAATAGGTGCGGTTGGCAAAGGAAACGATACCAATACCATAATCGGGCATGATGCGCCACTGGCTGCCAAAGCCGGGCAGTCCGCCACTGTGAGAAATATAAGTTTTACCATCACAGTCTTTCAGCCAGCCCAGGCCATAACAATACGCTGCTGTGATGGCGCAGGCCCTTCCATCAGGAAATTTAAAGTTGGGATTAAAACCATTCCACCGCCAGGGATGATGCATCTCTCTTACCGAACTTCTTTTTATGGGGCCGTCGTCTTTTGCATTGTTGGGCGGCCAGGCCGAAAGATGAAATGCCATATAGTTTGCAAATTCATCAATGGATGAGATCATAGCTCCCATGGCGCCCCAGCTTCCATCTTTGGTATCATGCAACAACACTTCTTCATTCCATTTTTCATTCAGCCACCGGTAACCATGTGCCAGCTTATCAGGCGCTACATCGGCATACTCATACGTTGTTGTTTTCATTCCTAAAGGATCAAGGATATTTTTTTTGACATAATCCTGGTAACGCATACCGGATACATTGGAAATGATTTTACCAAGCAAAGCGAACCCAAGATTGCTGTATTCATAAGCAATACCGGGTGGATTGCTGAATGAAATTTGTTTACCGATAAACTCCATCAGGTCTCTATCAGCATCTGCCAGTTGCCTGTCGCCCCAGGGGTTATCTTCGGGAAATCCTGCACCATGTGTCATCAGGTGACGCACTGTTATATGTGGTGCATCTGCTGTTGGGTATTTTAAATTTTTCAGTTCGGGGATATAGAAGTAAGCAGGGTCATCCAGGTCCAGTTTCCCTTCGTCTCTCAATTTTAAAACAGACATGGCAGCAAAACTTTTACTCATGCTGGCAATGCGAAACAACGATGATGATGTTACCCGAATTTTTTTCTCAATATCGGTATAGCCAATATTTCCTGTATAGATCAGCTTACCATCTACTACCAAACCATAGGCTACACCGGGTAAATGATTGGAGTCGGCATATTCTTTAAATACCTGGTCGATCACAGGGAAAGACAGCCTGATCTTTTCCAACCGGCTGGCATCTGCAAAAATGGCCGGCATATATGATGTGTCATACAAAGAAGCTGCCGGAGTTTCTTTTTTATCTTTTTGATCACAGGAGATGAAAGCAGTGATCACGACAAGGAATAAAAAATATTTTCGCATTGCTGATTAATTTTAGATGAATTGAACAGGAATGTCGAAATTACTCAATTAATAATTCATCAGTTTATTCACCGTTTCATCCAGCCTGCTATATGCCATAAAATTTTTCTCCAGTTCTATATTAAAAGGAATAGGCGTATCAAGGGAAGCACAACGCATTACAGGTGCATCCAAAACATCAAAACAATGTTCTGCAATCCAGGCAGCAATCTCTCCTCCTATACCGCCGATCAGTGTGTCTTCATG
>Ga0138256_10009506_pt1 | contig 10191 bp, 9 predicted proteins | sample KNB2016incub_MG_FD_105486 | JGI IMG/M metagenome (GOLD analysis project Ga0138256, IMG submission 105486) | Active sludge microbial communities from wastewater in Klosterneuburg, Austria - KNB2014incub_MG | ecosystem: Engineered > WWTP > Activated sludge > Unclassified | place: Austria... | reverse complement strand
TCACGCGGGTGTTGGAAGGATTACTGATCCGGATAATCGTACCTGGCGCCACACCATCGATCAGCATATAATACTTCTGATCCTGCCATCCACTGGCTGTTTTAAAAATACCGGAGGTCACCGTCTCTTCTTTAGAAACAGGGGTCTTTTTCACCTGTTGATCAAATGAAGTTTTAAAATAACCCATGTTCGCAGTACCTGGTTCAGTGACCGGTGGACTTACGGGTTTTTCCTCTTTCTTTTCAGGCTGACGGATTTCCGGTTGTTTTATTTCAGGCTGAGGGGCCGGTTCCTCCGCTGGTTTAACGGGCTCCTTTTTTGCTTCCACCATTACCGGAGGGGGTGGCGTATTTTCAACCTTCTCTTCCGTTACAGCAACCGGTTTTGCCTTAATAGTTACGGAAGGCATCTCTTTGCTGAGCAGGAATCCAATAATCAGTTTACTGTCTTTCTTGACCTGATCACCGGACAATCCATTCCATGATCTTAGACTGGATGCCGGCACGTTATTATGCGACTGACTGACCTGTACCAGTGAAATGGGCGCACCCGCTTTAAAATAAACAGGGGTACCACTGTTTCCTTTTTGGGTAAAATTGGTGTCCGTAAGTGGTATCCTTAATCGCTGATCGATCTGCAAGCCTTTATTGATATCCAGTTTATTGAAACCGGCTATATGTTTCGGATGCACATTGTAAAGCCGCCCAACAGAGAAAAAACTTTCCTTAGGCGCAACCTTATGTTCAAGGTAAAGGCTTTTTTCCCCTGACTTCACATACAGATCCGGCTTTTGCGCCTGCAGAAGAAAGGAGGAAAACAACTGAACCAGAACTATAAGAATACCATGCTTCATACCGTCAGGATTTATGAGCAAAGATGCAGTTTTTTTAGCGTTTTACGGGTTAAATATCCCTGAGTATACGAAGCTCCTTGGGATAATAATTATTTATCCGGCCGGGCAGAATATTTACCCAACCCAACACTTTTCCGGCATGGCAAACCAGAGCCCAACCGGTCTGTATTGCGTCCAATTGTATTTCTTTGCGTTGAAGGTACCGGATGGCGGAGTCCGGGGATAACTCAATTCTCCGAACCGAATCATTCACCAGGCTACTCATTGCCAGTGCATGATCAGGCACCAGCTTATCACGCATCAGTTCACCCGCCTTTATTCCTGAATACACTACCCTCATTTTCTCCAATACTCCGGAAAATTCCTGCAATTTATCTTCCGGCCAGGCATAAACGGTCTGCTGGTATTTTATCAGTGCTTTCCCTTCCGTATTCATCCACCTGTCCACCATTTCTTTTTCTGCACGGGTTGCCCGTTCCGGGTTCTTCCTGGTTTTATTATTTCCCGGATTAACCGGTTGCCTTTTCCTGAAACATGCAAGAAAAAAACCCTCTCCTTTTACCTGATCCGGCCAGAAACGATAGCCACGGTTCCCCCCGGAGGATACAGTCTCCACTACCCCCCACTCCTTGTTTGTCATTAACGGACAATTCACTGCATCCAGTTCCTGAGTGATCCAATCCATTATGCATTCATCTTCTTCCTGAGAATATGAACAGGTGGAATAAACCAATATCCCGTTTTCTTTTAAAGCAGGCCAGCAATCAGCCAATATCCGCTGCTGGCGCTGTGAACATAATTGTACATTATTCAGACTCCATTCATCAACCGCTTCCGCGTCCCGGCGGAATAACCCGCTTCCACTACAGGGGGCATCCACGACCATCAGATCAAAAAAACCTTCCAGGGCTTTAAAATCCTTGGGATCATTATTCGTAACCAGCACCTGGTCCGCCCCCCATTTGACAATATTGTCACGTAAAACAGCGGCACGGGATCGTATTACTTCATTAGAGACAAGCAGGCTGCCTTCTGGAAGCAGTGACTGCAGGTGGGTTGATTTCCCCCCAGGGGAGGCACAAAGATCGAGTACATTAAGCGGCTTCCCGCTTTCTGTTAATTGCAACACGGCCTGTTCAAGAAACATCGAGGAAGCTTCCTGTACATAGTAAGTACCTGCATGAAATAATGGGTCAAATGTAAATGAGGGACGTTGATCCAGGTAATAGCCAAAGCTGGTCCATGGTATCGGGGCTCTGTTTACAGTAAGTGTGGAGGGAAATTCCCCGCGGGTTTTGGCCGGGTTCAACCGCAACGAGGTTACCTGTTCACCGGACAGATGTACCTGTTCAAAATCAAGCCGGGAAAATCCGGAGATCCCTTGCAATGAATGTAATAAGTCCGCTGGTAATGTCACGAAGCAAAACTAGGTACAATAAATGAAACGGCAGGGCGGAAAGCCCGGATGCCCTGTTATAAGTTTTTAATCTCTGCAATAAGATCCTGTAATACTTTTTTAGCATCCCCAAAAAGCATGGAGGTTCTCGGACGGAAAAACAGGTCGTTTTCAATACCGGCATAACCGGGTTTCATACTCCGTTTATTGACAATAACATTTTTCGCAAGTTCCACATCCAGGATCGGCATTCCATAGATCGGGGAAGAAGGATCTGTTTTGGCCGCGGGGTTCACCACATCATTAGCGCCGAGGATCAGCACCACATCTGTAGCGGCAAATTCTTCATTAGCATGTTCCATTTCCTGCAGCTTATCGTAAGGCACATCCGCTTCAGCCAGCAAAACATTCATATGGCCTGGCATACGACCCGCTACCGGATGAATAGCATACTTCAATTCCACCCCTTTTGCTTCCAGTAATTTTTCCAGTTCATGGCAGGCATGCTGAGCCTGGGCAACCGCCAGTCCATATCCGGGAACGATATATACTTTACTGGCATAGGCCATTACCACAGCCGTATCACTTAATGAGATTTCCTTTACCGATCCCTGTTGTTTGGCACCCGCAGGGCCGGCTTCTTTATGACCGCCTCCGAAAGAACCAATCAACACATTGGTCAATGAACGGTTCATCGCTTTACACATCAGAATCGTCAGCAAGGTACCAGCGGCACCCACCAGGATACCACCTGTTAGCATTACTTTATTATCATAAAGGAAACCTCCACAGGCAGCTGCCACCCCGGTAAATGAGTTGAGCAGAGAGATCACTACCGGCATATCGGCGCCACCAATAGGCATCACAAAAAATACACCATATAATATTGAAATAGTGAAGATCGCAAAGAAGATCACAGAAGGACCCGCAGGTGTCCATCCGATTAAATACACAGCCAGTGCCAGGATTACCAGCAACAATCCGATATTCAGCAGGTGCTGACCCGGAAATACGATATCCTTAATTTTTCCATTCAGCTTACCCCAGGCAATCATACTTCCTGCAAATGAAACCGAACCAATGATCAGTCCAAGTAAAATAATAAGCAATGTAGGTGTATGCGAAGAAAGATCCCCGTCTGCCGCATGTACCAGGTGATTAAATTCGACAATACTGATCAGCGCCGCACAGGCTCCCCCCATTCCGTTAAACATACTTACCATTTCAGGCATTGCCGTCATCTTCACTTTTTTAGCTGCCAGCGTACCGACAATCGCACCAATAGCAATCCCTCCGAAAATCCAGCCGTAATTGCCCAATTTTGCGCCTTTCTCTTCATAGAGAAAAATAGTACCGATAATGGCGATAGTCATACCAGCCGCGGCCACCAGGTTTCCCTTTCTGGCAGTGGCAGGATTGGACAGCATTTTCAAACCCAGAATAAAAGTAACCGAGGCGATCAGGTAACAAAGGGTCAGTATACTCAGTTCCATTGTAAATCTTTTAAAAGTTGTCTTACTTGATACAGCTTACAGAATCATTGCATCCTGTACAACAGCTTATCCGTTTTTCTTTTTCTTTTTAAACATCTCCAGCATCCGGTCCGTCACCACAAAACCACCCACCACGTTGATGGTCCCAAGGATTACGGCCAGGAAACCCAACACGAGGGCGAGGTAATTATCGGACTCCGCCTTACCCATTACAATAATGGCCCCGATGATCACCACCCCGTGAATAGCATTGGCGCCACTCATCAGGGGCGTATGCAGTACACTGGGTACGTGTCCGATTACTTCGATCCCGACAAAAATCATCAGGATCACGATATAAATAATTTCCTGATTCTGTGCTATCCAGTATAATATTGAATCCATACGTTTATTTTAATCTTTCGTGAATGATTTGTCCTTCATGCGTGATACAACTGCCTTTCACCAGGTCATCTTCCCAGTTAAGCTGCAGGGCGGCTTCTTTGGTAATGATCAGCTGAAGGAAGTTCAGCACATTTTTACCGTAAAGCTTACTGGCATCCGAAGGCATGGTTGACTGCAGCGAGGAATTACCAATGATGGTTACACCCTGGTGTACCACTGTTTCATTATTCTTTGTCAGCGGTGTATTCCCACCGGTGGCTGCAGCAAGGTCAATAATCACTGAACCATTCCGCATGGCATTGATCATTTCTTCCGTGATCAGAATGGGCGCTTTCCTGCCGGGTATCTGCGCAGTCGTGATGATGATATCTGCTTTGGCAGCCGATTCCGCAATCTTCGCTTTCTGACGTTGCATAAAATCTTCGGATTGTTCAACGGCATATCCGCCAGCCTTACTGGCATCTGCGGCTCCTTCCACTTCAATAAACTTCGCTCCGAGACTCATGACTTCTTCTTTAACCGCCGGACGGGTATCAAATACTTCCACCACCGCTCCTAAACGTCTGGATGTGGCAATGGCTTGTAATCCCGCCACTCCTGCACCAAGTATCAGCATTTTTGCAGGGGCAATACTTCCGGCTGCTGTCATAAACATAGGGAAGTAGCGTCCATACGTATTGGCCGCCGTAAGTACCGCTTTATAACCGGCTATATTGGCCTGCGAACTCAGCACATCCATGGCTTGTGCCCGGGTGGTGCGTGGCAGCATATCCAGTGAAAAAGATGTTACCCCTCCAGCCGCCCAGCTCTTCATCTGGTCCACATTAAACAGGGGTTGGAATACCCCGATTAATACTTTACCTGATAGTCCGCTGATTTCTCCGGGAGCCGGTTGATGAATGGTCAGCAGCAGTTCAGCTGATTGTAATACATCTGCCCGGCTTTTTACGGAAGCACCTGCTTTCACATAATCCGCATCGCTGCAGAAAGCCCGTTCCCCGGCACCGGTTTCGATAATTACTGTAATTCCTTTCTTTGTAAGTGTGGCCACAGCTTCTGCCAGGAGAGATACCCTGGTTTCGTGGGCAGGTTCTTTCAATAAACCGATCGTCATAAGTTGATCTTGTTAGGCGAGAAAATAGAATTTTCTATAGATGTGAAGATATTGAATTTCCTCCGGAGGGAAGACCTCAATTGCATTGATTTTCTTCACCTTCGCAGCTGTTGTTTGTCAGTCAGAACCGGATTTCAAACTGTTGCTTTTCCCTGAACTCCTTGCGGAAAACCACGATCCCGATAAAAAAAAGATCGATACTGCATTGTACTGATGGATGTTCCCGGATGACTTTCCAGGCTTCCTCCATCTCTGCACTCCAGTGAATATCGTCAAATATGAATATACTGTCGTTGCCCTGATGCTCCAGCAACTGCTCAAAATAACGGAGCGTAGGCTCCTTTCGGTGATTACCGTCAATGAAAGCAAGATCAATTACACCTGTGGTCTCCAGCAAGGCAGGCAGGGTTGCTTCAAAATTACCCACGACTAACTCCACGTTTTTAAGACCCAGGCTGGTAAAATTTCTCCGGGCGCTGGCGGCAATTTCACCGGCGCCTTCCATAGTAACCACCCGGGAACCGGGAGCCGCCATAGCGAGGTAGGCACTGGTAATACCCAATGATGTACCCAACTCCAGGATAGTTGACGGTTGATAATACTTTACCATACGGTGCAGTAATTGCCCGTATTTTGCAGGCTTGGCTGCATTCCGGGCGATGGACCCGATGCTCCGCTGTTGTTCAGACCGGTAGACAGAGCCAGCCCCGAAATCCTCTACCAGGATGACCTGCCGGTCCTGTTTTAACCGGTGACGTAATGCTTCTATTTCGTTATAAGCGGGATAGTGGCTGCGGTCATTCAACACCCGGGTAATAAAATCAAATACAAAAGGAGAATGCATGCCATGTCCCCGGCCATTTGAGGCCCGTAACCGGTATTGCAGGTAGCGAAAGGCTAATTGGGGAAGACTATACATGTACTGTTGATTGAAAACTATCACAGTCTTTCCCATTGCTGGAAAGAATAATTGAAGGGATTTTTCTCATCCGCTTCATGATTGCGCTGACTGATCAGCTGCCACTGTTTTCCATCGATCACCGGGAAAAAAGTATCCGCATCCGGAGTGACCTCCACCCGGGTCATATATATCCGTTTAGCTTTATCAAAATAGGCTTTATAAATTTCTCCGCCCCCGATCACCATTACTTCCAGTGCATCAGTCTGCGCGGCGACAAACAAAGCATCTTCCAGCGATTTCACCACGACTGTATTCTCCGCCGACCAACCCTCCTGCCGGGTGATCACAATATTTTTACGGCCGGGTAATGCTTTCCCTAAGGACTCAAAGGTTTTACGCCCCATAACCACCGGCATTCCCCAGGTTACGTTTTTAAAATGCTTCATATCATTGGGCAGGTGCCAGGGCATTTGGCCCTCTTTGCCAATGGCATTATTAGAGGCCGCAGCAACTACTAGAGATATAATCATTTGAGTTTAGTCGTTTAGTTGATGAGTCGTTAAGCTGTTTAGCTGCCCGCAGTACCATTTCACCTAAATTGCCACCGGTGCTTTAATCCCCGGGTGTGACCGATAATTTTCAAGTGTAAAATCGTCAAAATGAAAACCAAAGATATCTTTTACTTCCGGGTTGATCTTCATTTGTGGCAAGGGAAAAGGCGTCCGGCTTAATTGAAGATTCACTTGTTCCATATGATTATTGTAAATATGAACATCCCCGAATGTGTGAACAAAATCACCTGGTTGAAGATCACAAACCTGGGCCACCATCATGGTCAGTAAAGCATAGGAAGCTATATTAAAAGGAACGCCCAGGAAAACATCCGCACTGCGCTGGTACAACTGGCAACTGAGTTTACCATCGGCCACATAGAATTGAAACATCGTATGACAAGGCATCAGGGCCATTTCCGGAAGATCAGCCACATTCCAGGCATTGATAATCAGCCGGCGGCTATCCGGGTTCTTTTTGATTTGTGCAATCAGTTCAGTTACCTGGTCAATTACTTTACCATCCTTGCCTTCCCAGTTTCTCCATTGTTTGCCATAAACGGGTCCCAGTTCGCCATTATCATCGGCCCACTCATTCCAGATAGACACCCCATTCTCTTTCAGGTAAGCAATATTTGTTTCACCCTTTAAGAACCAGAGCAGTTCATAAATAATACTCTTCAGGTGTACTTTTTTGGTGGTCACCAGGGGAAACCCTTTTTGTAAATCATATCGCAGCTGGTATCCGAAAACACTACGGGTGCCTGTTCCGGTACGATCGGTTTTATCGGTACCCTGATCCAGGATATGCTGCAATAACGCTAAGTAATTTTGCATGGCTGCAAGTTAGGGAGAATGCTGCTTGCACCCGTGCCGGCAGGTCCGCTGTGGAAAAATCCGGGCCACCAACGGTCTTTATTCAGATTCTGTATCCAGATCCCCCAACATTAAACGGGAACCGATCATCAGAAAAGCGAAATATACTTTACTGTTACCACAAATCACTGGCTGAACCAGCCAGATCCCTTCCGATTCACTTTCCACCCTTATCGCTTCCAGTTTATAGTCGCTGCAGCCAGACATCGCTTTTTTCACCTGGTTCATCACTCTTTCTGCCTGCGCTGCTTCATCCGGGATGTCCATATTCAGTGGAGAATTCCAGTTCCTTGATGATGGCTCCCCCCGGAATATCACCTGGGGTCCAAAAGCCATCAGGCTATCTCCCTTTGCCAGGCTGATCATCGTCTTTACCTGCATTTCAAGTTGTAATTTCAGCCGGGGATCCGAATGCGCAATCATCTGCCGCGCCTTTATGCTGCTACGCAAAGTGGTATCCTCCATTATAAAAACACGTGTTGAATTTGGGATTTCAAGCAACCAGGTTTTTCCCGCTTGCTGATGAACAATTAAACTCAGGTCATCATAATCACGGCCTTTGTATCCATATACCACCACCATACCCTGCATGGGTTTACCGGGAATAATTTCATATACCAGGGTTTCACGGATCAGCACAGCCTTCATTTCAATCCCGTCCTTACGAACCCGCTGAAGGATCTGCTGCCAGTTCTCCTTCAACCGGGCCTTATTCTGATCCCTTACCCGACCAATTTCTTTATCTGAACGCCCGGCCATTTCTTTTCCCAACGACTTATAAAAGGCAATCGTTGGAATAAATTTTTCCAACAAACCAAACTGGCCCTGTTGAAGGGAGGATAAAAAAGAGGCACCCAGTTCCCCGGAAGGCGGTACATTACCCTGACTGTTTAATTCAACCACCCAAATTAAGGCGGTAATAAGCAGAAAATTCCGCATGTTTTCTTTGTAAAATACAAAGCAAGAATCATTTATTAATACCCTGATAATGGTATTTATTGCGGGCAACCCGCTTCAGGTAGCAGCATGATAAAGGTCATTCCTTTATTTCCGGAAAGATTTTAGCTTTAAAATATGCAAAACCCAAGAGAATTATACCGGGAATTGGGGAACTTGTTTTACGCCATTGCAGCCGCCGACAAAAAAATCAGACCTGAAGAAAGGCAAACGCTACATGATGAAATTTTATTTGCCTGGAAGCATCATGAAAACAGCACTGATCGCTTCGGTTCAGACCGGGCTTTTCTGATCGAGTTTGAATTTGAAACGCTGGAAGATGATGCGGTTACTGCTGAATATGCTTACCAGTTATTTGAAACCTATTACCTGGCAAATGAAAAGAATTTTGATGTGGCCAGCCGTATCAAAATATTCAATAGCGCCCGGCATATCGCGGAGTGCGTTCGTAAAATCAATCATGAAGAATTAAATTACCTGGTCCGGTTGAAAGCCCTGCTGAAACTCTGATCAGAGTTTACGCCTTTTCAGTTCCCGGTCAATCAGCCCCAGTTCACGACCGGTTTGACCCTTAACCGACGTATTTTCCTGCGCCCTTCTCATCAGATAAGGTATTACATCCTTAATAGGTCCAAAAGGCAGGTATTTACTGACACTGCAACCGGCATGGGCCAGGTTGAATGTGATATTGTCACTCATGCCATATAACTGGCTCCAATGCACATAAGGATGACTCAGGGGCAAGCCTTTTTCCATTAAAAGCCGGGTGGCGTAAAAATTACTATACTCATTGTGTGATGCTACAACAAGCGCGACCCGGTCGATATGATCGATGCAAAATTTGACACCGGCATTGAAGTCACGATCTGTACTTTCTTTATCTGGTTGAATCGGTGAAGGATACCCTTTCTCTGCCGCTCTTCTCCGCTCCCGTTCCATATAGGCTCCTCTAACCAGTTTTGAACCTAAAATAAAATTACGGGCTACAGCCGCATTATAGCTGTCTTCCAGAAACTTAAGCCGATCATGACGATAATGTTGCAGGGTATTATAGACAATCGGTTTTTCCTTATTGTATTTCTCCATCATCAGGATTGTCAGCATATCCACCGGATCTTGAATCCAGGTTTCTTCCGCATCAATGGACACCCCGATCGATTTGGCGGCAGCGGCGGCACAAACCCGGTTCACCCGCTGATGAATCCGATCCCACTCCGATCTTTCTTCAGGCCCCAGGTCATACAGTGCTTTTTCAAACCGGTTGTTCAGACTTCCCTCCCCGGCTTTCATCATGGAATCAATTTTTTCCAACAATGCATGACGGGCAAATCCGGTCACTTTCACACTCATGAATGGTATATTGGGCTGGGTGGCCGCGTAATCTATCACTTTGATGAAAACATCACTGGCCTGATCAAAATTGGCTTCCCCTTCCTTACCCTCAACACCGTAATCCAGGATGATTTTCACATTGTATTTTGCCAGCATTTGTGCCACACCGGCTGTCTTTTCCAGGGATTCTCCTCCGCAAAACTGAGAGAAAATGGTATTCCGGATCATTCCTTTTACCGGCAACCCCATATTAATGGCCCAGGGAGCCAGCTTTGTTCCAATCTTAACCAGCCAGGGTTTCCCCATCATGGTAAACAGGAAATGAGCTTTTTTT
>Ga0138256_10009505_pt1 | contig 10193 bp, 2 predicted proteins | sample KNB2016incub_MG_FD_105486 | JGI IMG/M metagenome (GOLD analysis project Ga0138256, IMG submission 105486) | Active sludge microbial communities from wastewater in Klosterneuburg, Austria - KNB2014incub_MG | ecosystem: Engineered > WWTP > Activated sludge > Unclassified | place: Austria... | reverse complement strand
TCCGGCGCCGTATGTGAATTCATTCAGTCTGTCTGTACATTCAGCGCAATCACTGTTATCCTGAGAATAATATCCCGCTCTCAGAAATAATAAATCGAACAACACAAATTCAATACCGGTATGAATTCCTTCAAAGTATTGTGAATTAAGAACATCCTCGTATTCAATGCCGGCAATGAATGTAATTCCTTTCCGGTATAATATAATATTATAAGATGCGCCAGCTCTGAAAATTACCGGAAGAGTTCCCCTTTGATCATTATCTGAAATTGAATAACCGCTAAAGTTAAGATTTGTAATGGCTGAGCCAAGTGTGAACGTATGTTTGTTTTTTTTCGATGTTTTTGTGAATGACTTCATTACTCCAAGATCCAAATATACTATCACATCAGATGAAACTCCTTTTGTATTTCCGATTGACATATGTCTGTATTTTTCCAAAGGCCAGAAAGTGTTTAAACTTAATCCTGCATAAAAGTCCTTTGCTATTTCAGAGGATACCGTTATTCTGACATTGGCAATGCCGGTATTATATGCTTCATTATTTGCAGCGCCGGTGTCATTACCCGGGATACCAGCAAATTCATTTGGTGAGAATACTTCGCCGCTGAATCCTAATACTCCGGATTTTTTAAATGAATATGTTGCTCCGAATCCGGTGAAGTTTCCTTTTTCAAACTCATAATAAGGTTCCGCATAACTTCCCCATAAATTCAAACCATTGAGAACTGCTGAACCGGCGGGATTAAAGTAACACGAACTTACATCGCCCGGAACTGATGCAAGACTTCTACCCATTGCTTCAGATCTTGCCCCCGGCTGTCTTCCGAAAAAAAATCCGTAAAATGAACCGTCGTATGCCTGAGGATAAGTTTCACCGAATGTAAAAATTAGAATTATTATCAAAACTGCTGAAAATGACTTTTTCATTTTGAAACTCCTTTATGAAAATTTAAAACTAAAATCCTGTTGTTAATATTTACAGGAATAATCAGTTGCCGGCATTAAATAATTTCGCTTATAACTGTGTACATAATAATTTCTAAAATTTTTTTTGAACTGTTCAAAATTAAATATTCTAGAATTTCCTCTTGTCAAAGAATTGTCAAAGTTATTTTTGGAGTTGTCTCTAAAAAAAAGAATGCCGTCTGAACATAGACGGCATTCGTATTTTTGAATATCTTATTTTGTTTATCTTTACCTACTTATATGAAATTAGTCTTTATTATTTTTAAGGTCTTCTCACCATCACATTCCAGTATGAGTTATTATTAATTATGACAAGGTCTGATATATCTGTAAAATTATCTCCTGTAACATCAGATAGCAAATATCCGGAACTGAATATGTAAGCATCATTATCTGTAATCTGGAAATCAGTTACGTCAATTATTCCGTCAGAATTCAGATCTCCGGAGTAAAAGCAATACTTATTACCGACCTGGATCTGATTTGAACCATATGCTTTAAAAGCAGCTACTGTGAAGTCATATTCTGACGGCTGATCAGAAAACATAATTGTGTTTGCCGTCCACGTTTCAATTGCATTCCTGTGTTCGATTGAAATATAATATGGCACGCCAATATCAGCCTTATAAAATGAAACAATACAATTTCCAAATTCATCAAATGTCGAGACAGAAGAATCTAATTTACTGAAAGGAGAAATGCCTTCTCTTAGAAATACATTGACAGTATCCCGGATAGTTGATGAACTTACCGGATCAAAGAAACCTTCTATTAAGAATTTCAGAAGTAGTGTCTTTGGTTCAGCTCCCGCGTTTGTTGTCTTGAGAATAGATCCCTCACTTCCTACTAACCAGCCTGTTTGAGCATTTACAAAAAACATAGACTTCAAATAATCATCAGTGCCTATGATAGAAGATTGCCAGTTGAATCCTCCGTCAGTGGTTTTAGCTAAAGTGCTGTTGTTGCCCGAAATCCATCCGGTATTATTATCAAAAAAATATACAGAGCTTGGATCAATATTTAAGAATGGTGAATAGGGCACTCTTTCCCAATTATCTCCTGCATTTGTAGTTTTGAGGATTACTCCTGTCCCGAAATTTCCAACTATGTAACCTGTTGATACAGAAGGAAAATGAACCGCGAGAAGTTCACCTATATAGGGGGATGTAACGGCTGACCAATGTTCGCCTGAATTTGTTGATTTAATTATGAGACCTTCTCCGCCAACTGCCCAACCTGTTTCCGGTGAACTAAAGTACACTCCTCTGATTCTCATACCATCATTGCTGTAAACAACAGACCATGTTTCTCCTGAGTCAGTAGTTCTCGATATGTTTGTTCCGGCCAGATAGCCGGTTGATTGGGAAGTAAAATATATAGAGTATATATAGGTTTCTACAGATTGAGATTGCCAGCTGAGTCCGCTGTTTGTAGTTTTCACCAGCTCGTTGCCGCCTGCCCAACCGGTGGTTTGGTTTGTAAAGAAAACAGATCTTAGTGTTGAACCGACTGGAGTCGGTTGAGCTGTCCAGTTTATTCCGCCATTATTAGTATAAAATATTTTTCCGGATTCTCCTGCTATCCAACCGGTGTTTTCAGATGTGAAAAAGCATGAGTTTAGCTCTGTTCTGAAACCTGTCGTCAAGTCAACCCAGTTCTCACCTCCATTGCTTGACCTGTTTATGCTATTCCCGGAATGCGTTGTGTACCAACCGTTCATTGAAGTATCAAAGAATATCGAACTAACAGATCCAATATCATTTTGAATACTCCAGTTACTTCCGCCATTAGTTGTAAACAAATTAGATGCCCACCCTGTATCAGAATTTAGAAAATACAATGAGCCAATGTTCCATGGAATTGCTCCGGGATACTGAGTTTCCCAATTGTTACCGCCGTCAGTGGTCCTGATTATATCACCATTATTTATTATCCAGCCGGTTGTATCATTCACGAAAAAAATATCGGCAATACCAAGAAAATTATTTGCAAAGCTGATCCAGTTTTCACCTCCGTTTGTTGTCTTCACATTTTCTTCATCACCGGTCACCCATCCAGTTAATTCATTAATGAAGAATAAATGTCTGAAAGGATATTCAAGTGATGAATGTTGATTTATCCAGTTCAAACCTCCGTTTGTAGTCTTCAGGATATCCCGGCCTACAATCCACCCTGTCATCTCATCAACCAACTTACAATCAAGCAAATATCCATACTCCTGACCTGAATACAGTTTTTTCCAGTTTTCTCCTGTATCAGTACTTCGGTAAATGCAATCAGTTCCGCAAATGAGTCCGACCATATCATTTGCAAAACTAATAGATGTCAGCCTGTTCGCTAAAGAGTTTGTCAAAATTGTCACTTTCCAGCTTTCGCCATTATTTGTAGTCCTGATGACTAAACCGTCCCCGACAAGCCAACCTATATTGTGATTCAGAAAAAAAGATGAATTATACTCTGAGTTACCGGTTGGATAAGGATTTTGCCATTGCCATACCGGTTGAGCATTTGCAGCTGTTATCAAAACTATACATGATATCAGCAAAGAAATTAGATTTTTCATTTTTCGTACCTCCGATTTCATTTATTATTAATATTAATTATTACACATCAATGTTAATCATAAATCTCAATTCGATCTTTCAGCAGAGGGAAAGACCCGCTTCCAGTTGATCACAATCGAATTCTCTTTCTAAAAAGATTATTACTTTGTGTTAAACTGCTTTACTTCAGCACTACAAACTTCTTCACTTCAACAAACTCACCCGCCTTCATCTGATAGAGATACGCTCCGCTCGCAAGGTCCGCTGCATTGAATTGTAACTTATGATATCCGGCTGTCTTCATCTCATTCACGAGTGTTTTCAGTTCACGTCCGAGTATGTCATATACTTTGATAGTTACTATTCCGTCAGTAGGCAGATCGTAATTTATTGTCGTTACCGGATTGAACGGATTCGGATAATTTTGTGAAAGATCATACTTATCCGGAATGCCGATGCTCACAACTTCGGGAAGTTCTAGGTATTCAAAACTGCCATTGAAGTCAAGCTGTTTTAGTCTGTATTTGTAATTGCCTGTTTCGAGATTTCTGTCTATGTAAGAATATTCCTTTATCTCATTAGTCGTCCCGCTTCCGCTTACAAATCCGATCTTACTCCATTCTCCGTTTTCAGTTGCTCTTTCAATTTCAAAACCCGAGTTGTTCAGCTCGCCGGATGTGGACCAGGAGAGAGTGACATTAAGTTTGTGAACGATGGAATTAAAAGACAAAAGTTCTACAGGGAATGGGTAATCCCAGATTACAAATGCAGTATCAGAAAATGAATCTCTGATGCTTGCGATTATGGTGTCTTTTCCAAGATTTTCGCCAGAATAGCAGAAACGAACTTCTCCTGAATTATCGGTTTGTATCCATTGTGATTCATGATTTGCACCTCTTGCAAAGAAATTGACCCAGACATTTGAGACCGGTCTGTTTAGCTGATCCTTAACAAGCGCCGTAAAGCAAACTTGTCCGTTCGGAGCTTCAGTAATTATCCTTGGCGTTACGCGAAAATATGAAATTACAATTGCTCCTCCATTTCCATAATAAACATAAGCAGTGTTATAAAAACCATTGCCAATGATTATATCATCATAGCCGTCTCCGTTGACATCGCCGGCTGAAGATACTGATGTCTCATCACAATTAACATAACTGAATGACATTGCCGGATCGGTTAACAACCCTGTTGCTGAACCGAAGTACATTTTTACCGCCGGATTAGCCTGAGTCAACCCTTTTCCAATCAAAATGTCGTCAAATCCATCATTATTGAAATCAAGCGCTGTGGATAGTGAGTAAGAGAAATGGTTAAACCCTGTTACGCTCCAGTTTTGAGTAAGCGGTAACCCTGACGATGAACCGTAGAATGCATAGACATACTCCTCCACAAAAAGACCAAAGTCATATCTGCCAATTAATACATCCCCAAACCCATCTCCATTTACATCACCCGCGTTTGAGACAAAAGTACTTAGGTAGGGACTTGTCCAATCCGCATCTTCATACATTCCTTTGTCGGGATGCCCATAGAAAAGAAGCCCGGCATTTCCTCCTACAATAACATCGTCATAACCGTCGCCATTTACATCACCGGCGTCCGACACTGACCTGCCAAATGATATATCCAGTTCACTTGAAGCCGTCCATGCAGCCTCTTGTGATAGACCGGATGATGAGCCGGTGTAAATATAAGCTCCTATACGCCGTGAGCCCTGGTAATAATAGTTGAACATTCCGATAACTACATCTGAAAAATTATCGCCGTTTACGTCGCCTGCTCCTGAAACCGAATATCCAAACCATGTACCTGGAGAGTATGAATCCCGTAGCCAGGATGGATTTGCAACCAGCCCTGTCGGTGATCCATGGAACACATATGCCCTTCCATTCAAGTAACCTCTGGCACCGATAATCACATCATCATATCCATCGTTATTTACATCCCCCGCTGATGAAACTGATTCGCCGAATAAGGATCCTGAATCACCCACTGCAGTCCAATCCGGGCTTGTATTCAGCCCGAGAGAAGAACCATGATAGACATAAACTTTACCTGCAGAGTTTAACTGAGACGGACTTCCGATCATCACATCGGAATAACCATCTCCGTTCACATCTCCTGCATCTGAAACCGAGATTCCAAAATGTCCGGTGCCGTTGACAGTCCAGTCTGGCGCGGGATCCAAAACGACATTCCCTCCATAGAATGCATAATACTCAGGTTTTAAGTTGCCCCATTGTGTCTCTTCAAGCAAAAGGGAGCCTGTCAGCAGATCAGAATATCCATCTCCATTTACATCTCCAATTGTTGTTACCGCAATGAAGGAGTGATTGGCTAGTATGTAATACCAGTCATGTGTGCTTTTCAATCCATTTGCAGATCCATAGAACACATAAGCGCTTGAACCAGACGTATCAGACGTTAAGTCCCATTGTGTGTAATGCGCTCCGATTATAACATCATCAAAACCATCCCCGTTTAGATCTCCTGCGGCAGAAATTGACGATCCGAAACCCTGGTCCTGATTGCTCAACGACCAGGCAAATGTCAAACCTAATGGGGAACCGAGATAAAGATATGTCTTGCCAAAGTTTCCCGAACCTGGATAGTAATTTGGAGCACCCACAATTACATCATCAAATCCGTCATTGTTAACATCTCCTGCAGACGAAACGGAGTATCCAAATAATGAGAAGTTGTCATCGCCGATTCCTCCGCCACCCCAGCCCGAATGACCGTTTGGTGATCCTAATGAAACAGAAAATCTGCCGTTTGATTCATATTGTGAATCTCCCGGACCTGACGGGGGCGGTGGCCAATAGGGCTCACCAATTATCACATCATCATAACCGTCTCCGTTTATATCTCCTGCGCATGCAACTTCATCACCCATACCGGTATATCCGTCCATCCAGTTTATGAATGAATAAACCGGACCATCCGAAAGCCCGCTTGCCGAACCGAGAAAAACTAAAACCCTTCCGTGTGCACTCAGATAATTGTTCGGATAACCGGGAGCGCCGGCCACTACGTCATCATAACCGTCTCCATTATAGTCACCTGCGGTTGAGAGACTGTAACCCAGTTTCGCATACTCAACATTGCTTTCATACTTCCAGTCTGCAGAGTCAAGAAGACCGTCTGTTGTACCAAAGTAAACATGAATTCTGCCTTCATTCAGTTGACCGTTCGAATAGTTCGGTTCTCCAATTATGATATCCGAATATCCGTCTCCGTTAATATCACAAGCTGCAACCGAACGGGCAAATTCCGTTCTTGGATTTTTGTACGGGTCACTATATTCCCATTTTCTGTCCGCATTTAATCCGCCCGGTCCGCCATAATGAACAATAACAATACCATTGTTACCTTCTTGTCCCGGGACTCCGATTATCAGGTCAGAATAACCGTCAAGATTTATATCGCCTGCGTCGGCTACAGATAAATAATTAGAGCCTGTAAACCAACTCCCTCTCATCCAGTCCGGCGTAGTCGATAGCGGATCCACTGTAACAGGATATACTGCATCTTCATCATTCACTACAATTGCAAATCCTATCTCACTTCTCTTTTCAAAATATGCATCAAGGGTTTTACCCCTTACATCCCACGCTTTCAACGATGCATACATCATCTTATCTTTGCCGTCTCTGCCGGAACGAAATGTTACTGCATCTTTGCTTACATTCATCTCCAGATCCGTACTTACATTCATCAATAGCTCAAGACCTTCGTCACTTGAAATTTTTTCTTTAATAATAAAATCCTGACGCATGCCTTCTTTTGTGTTCGTATAGTCGATCCTGATATTTTCATTTTCGATTGAAGTTTTATTTCCGGATGAAGTAAATTCTTCATTCTTAATTCCAAATTCTTCATTCTCAATTCCAAATATGACACTCCACTCTTCCATCTCTTCATACTTCTTGTCTTTTTCTGAAAGCATTCTGTCATTCACATCAAACAGCGGTATCTTTGTCTCGCGCGGTTTTGCCGTGAATCCGTTTGTGTGATATGTGAATTGTAAATTATTAGCCCGGTTGGGCGACTGATATGATTTTATTTCTTCGCTGTATGAAATATTGTATTCTTCTTTCATAATATTTTCTACAGCGGCGGAATACCAGCTCTGATCTGCGCCGGTCAGAACTGCTTCCTGAAATACTCCGTTTGGTTTTTCACTGATTTTATACTCGGCCGGCAGGTAATCGGGACATGTCAGGCTTAGGGGATTGTTTGGATCGGCTAAGGATGGCTGTTCTTTATAATTGTCTCGAATCGCTGACGAGCTAAGCAAAATCAATGAAACCAATAGTATAAAATGTTTCATGATTGATTTTATTTATTTTTAAAAAAAGATCGTCAGATCAATTACTTTTTCATCGGGTATTCATTCCTGCAAATGCAATGAACACGAGCAGGGAGAACCTGCAGGAATGAATAACTTTAAATTATTTCAACACTACAAACTTCTTCACCGAAACAAAATCTTCCGAAGTCATTCTGTAAAAATAAGCCCCGCTTGAGAGATCCGATGCGTTGAATGTTAATTTATAATATCCCGCATTCTTCATTTCATTAACTAAAGTCTTGATCTCTCTTCCGAGGAGATCAAATACTTTGATAGTCACAATTCCGTCTGTTGGCAGATCGTAATTTATTGTCGTTACCGGATTGAACGGATTAGGATAATTCTGCGAGAGATCATACTTATCCGGAATACCGATACTTACTTCTTCTGAAAGTTCGTAATATTCAAAATTGCCGTTGAAGTCAAGCTGTTTCAGTCTGTATTTATATTTTCCTGTCGTAAGATTTCTGTCTGTGAAAGAATATTCCCTCATCTCGTTGGTAGTCCCGCCTCCGCTTACAAATCCGACTTTACTCCATTCGTTTGTCGTTTGACCTGTAACATTTGTCTTTTCTATTTCAAAACCTGAATTATTTATCTCTGAAGAGGTTGACCATAAAAGTGAAACATCACTTCGGGAGACAGAAGAATTAAATGCTGAGATTTCGACCGGTGCAGGATTGTCTATATAAACATGTTTTGTGCAAAGTATACTGTCAGTCATAATAAGATAAAGTACAAAATGACCGAAATTATTACCTGCATTCACATAAATTGAATCATTGTGATTATTTGAAATGATAGTAGCCTGTGTAGATTCAAAATTTGAAATGTCCCAGTATACTTCTGAGCTTGGTTCAGTGTAATAAAGATTTACAGAATTTGTTACAATTAATTCAGGACCTGAAATACACGGAGACTCATTATTCATATAAGTTCTCAGTGTATTATTTTTAACAGTTACCATATCCAGATCACCGTCATTATCAAGATCAGCCGAAGTAAGTTTTTCCATCCAGTCTTCTAAAAATGAACCGGGTTCTCTTTGAAAATTTCCCGAGCCGTCATTTTTATAAATACCCGCATAAAAATTCAATGTAATAAAATCAAGGTCTCTGTCTCCGTCAATGTCAAATGTGTTCGGCTTTCCGATATTCCATATACTACCTGATATATCGAACAAACCATTACCAATATTAGTAAGTTTTGTATCATATAATAGTATATCTTCATCATTATCTCCGTCATAATTAAAAGGAGTAATATAGTGTTGATCAAGAAGGTTATGATTACCTCCAATCCCGCCGGATGTAATTGTTTCTTTTATGAAATTACCCGCTCCGTCATTTTTGAAAAATTCCAGGTACATACATCCTATAAATATTCCAAGAATTTCCCAGCTTGTATGGTGAACTTCTACAATATCAAGGTCACCGTCACCGTCAATGTCATCTATTTCATAATCTGAAAATGAGTACCACTGAGGGTCGTTGCATTCATGAGGTACAGGTATAGTTGCAGTCTCTGTAAAGGTACCGTTATTATTCCTGAAAATTGACATATCAAATCCCGAAAGTATTGCTGCCATATCAATATCACCATCCCCGTCAAAATCACCCGTCTCTTTTGCCAGTCTTCCCGGAGTAGATAATGAGAATGAAAATATTCCCGTGCCATCATTTGAATAAAATCTGATCGTGACATCTGAAGCCCCGTAAACAATATCAAGATCACCATCAAGATCAAAATCATTTAAAATAAAAGGACTTGTTCCCCCCGAAATTTGCGAATAATAACTGAAAAATCCCGAACCGTTGTTTTTATATATTCTTATGCCAGAGGCTTCAAATGATGTAATTAAATCAATATCTCCGTCACGGTCTATATCTCCCGGCTCAACATTCTCACAATTACTTATAATATCCGAGATCTGATAGTTATTCGTGCTTCCTGTTACCTCACCGATGAATGAATATATGAAAGGATTTATAGGAATATTATTTTCGGTCTTAATCCCGGACTTAAGTGTTACCAATATCTTCTCACCAGCCTTGAATTCAGTTAAGGGATCCACTGTTAATTTCCTTAAAGCGGCATTGTAATTTATGTTTGAAGAAATTACACCTGAATAAACTCCGTTGACTATGACATTGGAGCTGTTAAGCGTCGATGCCATCATATGTTGAGTAAAAACTATATTAATATCAGACGACCTGTTTACACTTACTGAATTCATTCCCGGAGAAACATTTTGAATAAATATATTCAGAGTGTCAGCAATTGATGGTCGGAATGAAGCCAGCAGTATGAAACTTAATAAACAT
>Ga0138256_10009504_pt1 | contig 10193 bp, 10 predicted proteins | sample KNB2016incub_MG_FD_105486 | JGI IMG/M metagenome (GOLD analysis project Ga0138256, IMG submission 105486) | Active sludge microbial communities from wastewater in Klosterneuburg, Austria - KNB2014incub_MG | ecosystem: Engineered > WWTP > Activated sludge > Unclassified | place: Austria... | reverse complement strand
GACGACGATGGAACCGCGGCCTTCACGGCGAGCGCGCGTGCGCAGTTCGATCTGGCGGGGTCGAAGTCTCTGGTCCTCTCCGCGCTGCGGCGCGCCGCGAGCGATCGCTCAGGCGCCGATACCCTCGGCGGCGTGGCGTTCGGCTTCGCTCCATCGAGACGGTGGAGTGTCTGGACCGAAGGGAATGTTCGCTCTCAGGAAGGCGGTCCGGGATCCTCGTACACGCTCGCGAACGAGACGTCGTTCGAGGCGCACCGCGGCGTCTGGCTCAAGTTCACCCCGCAGCTCCGAACGAATCCCGGCGACACGGGCGGAGGCGTGATCCGAACCGGGGCCGCCCTCGACTGGCTGCCCCGAACTCACATGAACCTCGGTCTTCTCTACTACCGCGACAAGGACCGGAGGAGTTCGGCCGTGACGAAGACGCTTCTCGCCCAGTTGCACCTGTACTTCTAGCCGCGTCGAGGCCCGCGCGCCGGTTTGTTTCCGTTCAGTCGTTGAGCGACTTGCGCAGGTGCTCGGCGATCTCGGAAACAAACCGGTGGACGGAGCTCTCCGCGATGCGGTGACCCACCAGCGAATTCATGGCGCTGCCGAGAACTCCCATCGGCGGCTGATAGAGGCCGGAGAAGTCGAGTTGCGTTTCTTTCCCGGTGAGCGGGTAGATCGCCAGTTCGGCCTTCATGAACGGAAAGAGGTGCGGCCGATTCGCCGCTTCCCACTCGAGGTGGATCGTGGTGGACGGAGGGGAGCCCGCCCCAGCCTTGTGATGTTCGGTCCCGGTCACCCGGATCGAGATGTCGGCGGCGAGGGTCAGTCCCGCGAGGTCGACGCGTAGTTCTGAGGCGAGGGAGTTGGCGCGCGCGGCCGCGGTCTTCGTCGCGGCCTGGAACACGGCGAGCGGATCCGCGCTCAAGGCGTCGCGGACCTTCTCGTACGGGTGATTCACGTAGTCGTAGCTGCGGACCTTCAGGGCTGTGGTCACGAAATGCCTCCGTGTTCTTGATGCAGGCGACAGCACGGGGATTGTATGCCCGCAAAGGGCAGCGCCGCCGCGGGCCGCGCCGCGATCCTTGAACCCCGATGGTGGTAACTGTATCCTCGCCGCAAGTCCGATCGCGCCCCTGGCTTTGCTGAGGGGGTCCGCCCAAGAACAGTCCGTGGAGACTTCCGAAGAAGACGGAGATACCCATAAGGAGTTAAGGATGGCCGGGATCGATGTGATGGCTCCCCGACGTTTCGGGGAGACGAGCCGAAAGGACGCATGGTGGGTTGTCCCGGCCGCGACGGGCGCCGTCCTTCTCGCCTTCGTGGTCTACGCCACCTGGGCGGCCTTCCAGGGCGAGCACTACCACTTCGGCAACTACCTCTCGCCCTTCTATTCGCCAGAGATCTTCGGCAACTCGCCCCACAGCCTCTTCGGTCCGCTGCCCGCGTTGTGGCCCGCGTTCATCCCCTTTTCACCGGCCCTGCTGATTCTCTGGGCCCCCGGCGGCTTTCGCTTCACCTGTTACTACTATCGGGGCAGCTACTACAAGGCGCTCTGGGCGGATCCGCCCGCGTGCACGGTCGGCGAGCCGAGGCACAAGTATCTGGGCGAGGCGTCGTTTCCTCTCATTCTCCAAAACGCCCACCGTTTCTTCCTCTATGTCGCCCTCTTCTTCATTCTCTTCCTCGCCCATGACGCGTATCAGAGTTACTGGTTCGCGGATGGCGCCGGCGGCGTGAAGTTCGGAATCGGCGTGGGGTCGATCGTCCTGACCCTGAACATGCTTCTCCTCGCCCTTTACACCTTCTCGTGTCACTCGCTCCGTCATCTGGTGGGCGGCCGCCGTGACTCCGTATCGAAAGGGATGTGCCCCGGCGCTTACACCTGCGTGAGCGCGCTCAACACCAAACACATGGTCTTCGCCTGGTGTTCGCTCTTCTGGGTGGCCTTCTCCGACATCTACGTCCGCATGTTGTCCATGGGACGCTGGACCGATTTCCGCATTCTTTAGACCTCCTGAAAGAACCTTCGCCCACATGGCCGAATTCACCACCTTCGAACACGATGTCCTGGTCATCGGCGCGGGCGGGTCGGGTCTGCGCGCGGCCATCGAAGCCCGGGCCGCGGGAGTCTCGGTTGGCCTCGTCTGCAAGTCACTGCTCGGCAAGGCGCACACCGTCATGGCCGAGGGCGGCATCGCGGCGGCACTCGGCAGCGTCGACGAGCGCGACAGCTGGAAGGTCCACTTCGCGGACACCATGCGCGGCGGCCAGTACGTCAACAACTGGCGCATGGCCGAGCTGCATGCCAGGGAATCGCCGGCCCGCGTGCGTGAACTCGAGGCCTGGGGCGCGGTCTTCGATCGCACTCCCGACGGCAAGATCCTTCAACGCAACTTCGGCGGCCATCGTTATCCGCGTCTCGCCCACGTGGGCGACCGGACCGGCCTCGAGCTGATCCGCACCCTGCAGGATCACGCCATCCATCTCGGCATGGACGTCCACATGGAGTGCACGGTGGTGGCGCTTCTCAAGGACGGCGACCGGATCTCGGGCGCGCTCGCGTATGAACGCTCGACCGGCAAATTCAAAGTGTTCAAGGCCTCGGCGGTCATCGTGGCCACGGGCGGGATCGGCCGCTCTTTCAAGATCACGAGCAACAGCTGGGAGGGCACGGGAGACGGACACGCCCTCGCCTACGAAGCGGGCGCTGAGTTGATGGATATGGAGTTCGTCCAGTTCCATCCCACCGGCATGGTGTGGCCCCTCTCGGTTCGCGGCCTTCTGGTCACCGAAGGAGTCCGGGGCGAAGGCGGCGTCTTGCGGAACAAGAACGGCGAACGATTCATGTTCGGGGACATCCCCGACAATTACAAATCGCAGACCGCCGACACGCCTGAGGAAGGCTGGCGCTACACCCAGGGCGACAAGCAGGCGCGGCGGCCTCCCGAACTGCTTACGCGTGACCACGTGGCGCGTTGCATCATGCGCGAGGTCAAGGCGGGCCGCGGCTCGCCGCATGGCGGTGTCTTCCTCGACATCAGCTGGATCAAGGAACACCTGCCCAACGCCGCCGACCACATCAAGCGGAAGCTTCCTTCGATGTACCACCAGTTCAAGCAGCTCGCGGACATCGACATCACCGCGGTGCCCATGGAAGTGGGACCGACCACGCACTACGTCATGGGCGGAATCCGCGTCGACGCCGACACACAGATGTCGAACGTGCCCGGCCTCTTCGCGTGCGGCGAGTGCGCCTCGGGCATCAATGGAGCCAATCGCCTCGGCGGAAATTCGCTCTCCGACCTCCTGGTATTCGGGAAGCTCGCCGGCGAACATGCGGCGGCTTTCGCGAAGAGCAACGCCCGGCCGGCCATCGACAACCTCGCGGTCGACAAGGCGCTCAAGGCCGCGGTGGAACCGCTCGAACGACCTGCCGGCGAGAACCCGTACACGATTCAAACCGAGCTGCAGGACTCCATGCAGGATCTCGTGGGCATCGTGCGGACCGAGTCGGAGATGAAGCAGGCTCTGGTCGTGATCGAGAAGCTCAAGGACCGGGCGCGGAAGGCGAACGTCGGGGGCTCGCGCAACTACAACCCCGGCTGGCACACCGCCATCGACTTCCACAACCTTCTGATTGTTTCGGAAGCGATCACGAAATCCGCCATCGAGCGAAAGGAAAGTCGCGGCGGGCACTTCCGCGAGGATTTCCCGGAGAAGGGCGACGCGTGGAGCCACGTGAACATGGTGCTCCGCAAAGGCTCGGACGGCGCAATGGAACTGCGTCAGGTTCCGTTGCCCGAGATGCCGGCCGAACTCAAGCAGATCATCGAGGAAACGAAGAACTAAGCGGGGACCCCCGACACCATGAGCACACTCACCTTCCAGATCTTTCGCGGCGACACCACGGGCGGGCAGATGGAGGAGCACCAGACCGAGGTGGCCGAGGGCATGGTGGTGCTCGATGCGCTACATCAGATCCAGGCCAAAGAGTCGCCGGATCTGGCTTTGCGCTGGAACTGCAAAGCGGGGAAGTGCGGCTCCTGCGCGGCCGAGATCAACGGCAAACCACGGTTGATGTGCATGACCCGGCTGAACGAACTGCCGACCGACAAGCCGATCACCGTGGAGCCGATGAAGACGTTCCCGCTGCTCAAGGACCTCGTGACCGACGTCTCCTGGAACTACGACGTCAAGCGGAAGATCAAGAAGCTCAAGACCAGGGCGCCCGACGCCCCCGACGGCACCTGGCGGACCGAGCAGAAGGACGTCGACCGCGTGCAGGAGTTTCGGAAGTGCATCGAGTGCTTCTTGTGCCAGGACGTCTGCCACATCCTGCGCGACCACAAGCTCCACGAGAAGTTCATCGGCCCGAGGTTCCTCGTGTACACCGCGGCCCTCGAGATGAATCCCATCGACACCGAGAACCGGCTCGCGGATTTGAAAACCGATCAGGGAATCGGCTACTGCAACATCACGAAGTGCTGCACCACGGTGTGCCCCGAAGGGATCCACATCACCGACAACGCCATCATTCCTTTGAAAGAACGGGTGGTGGATGAGTTCTACGATCCGGTCCTCAAGGTTTTCCGCGTTTTGACGGCAAAATCGAAGTAACGTTCCGCCATGCCCTCCAAGGTCCCAGCCCTCAAACCGCTGTCGAAGGGCGGCATCGAGTCGGCCCTCGAACGGGCCGAGCGGTATCGCCTGCTGAACGAACCCTCCCAGGCCGAAAGCATCTGCCTCGACATCCTCGAGATCGATGGTGAGAATCAGAAGGCCCTCGTCCTCATGCTGCTCGCCATCACCGATGCCTTCTTCCAACAGCCGGGCGGCGCGCCCCGAGCCCTGGCGCTGTTGCCCCGCCTTTCCGGGGACTACAACCGCGCCTACTACGCCGGCATCATTCATGAGCGCCAGGCCCGGGCGATTGTGGCGCGCGGCGGGATGGGCTGGGGACATGGCGCCTTCTCCGCGCTCATGCTGGCCATGAAGAACTTCGAACAGGCAGAGGGGCTGCGTCCTCCGGGCAACGACTCTTCGATCCTGCGCTACAACGCCTGCGTTCGCCTCATGTCGTCGAACCCTGGCATTCAGGAAGCGCCGAAGCCGGACCCCTCCGATCTGATCGAGTAGTCGCGACTCTCATCGCGCAAAGGCCTCGAGCACCGGTCTTCCGGAGACGTCTGGCGGAAGCGTCAGGCCGAGGATGAATCCTGCGGTCGCGGCGGTATCCATGGTGGAGACCGCGCCGATGAGAGCATGGCCGGCGCGGATCCTCGGTCCCGTGATGATCCATGGAATCGTCATGTCCAAAGGGTCGGTGGTGCCGTGAATGGTCCCGTGCCCGCCGTGGTCGGCGGTCACGATCAAAGTCGTGTTCTCGGGAAGGAGGCTGATGAGGCGTCCGAGCGCCGCATCGGCTCTGACCGCGGTTTCCATGTAGGTGGGGGACATCCAAGAACTGGCGTGTCCGGAGAGATCCACGTCGGGTAGATGAACGAAGAGCAGGTCGACGCCCGCGAAGAGCTGGGCCAGGGCCTGGTCCATCACATCGACGTCCGACCGGGCGCCGCCCACGAAGAAGTCGATGTCCCCGGTATCCCTGAAGGTGTTGAACTTCTCCTTGCCGGCCACCATGGCCGCGCGAAGACCGGCCCGGCGCGCGGCGAGAAAGACCGTGGGCTCCCGGATGACGCCTCGCGCCGGGAGGTAGTCGTCCCAGGTGATCCCATGCCTGGCGGGCTGGTAGCCGGTCAGCATCGACGCGTGTGAGGGGAGCGTGTTCGATGGAACGACGGTCTGCGCGCGCCACGTGAACGCCCCCCTGCGGGTCAGGGCGCTGAGATTGCTCAGCCGCTGCGCTGCGTCCGGGCGGAGCCCATCGATCGAGACGATCGCAACCTTGACCGGCGCGACCGGCGGCGGGGAGGGTGAGGGAATCGCAAGGCTCGCTGGCGGGGCCCCGCCGCAAGCGGCGAGCCACCCCGAAGCGGCGAGCGCGATCACGGCTCGGTTCATCAGGCCCTCGGGCCGAATGTAGCACGCCCAAGCCGGTGAACTGCGACGGCTATCATTGGAGACGTGCCTCGACGGATTGGAATTCTGACCGGCGGCGGGGACGTTCCCGGCCTGAACTCGGTTATCAAGGAAGTCGTCTATCGAGCGACCGAGAACGATTGCGAGGTCATCGGCATCCGGCGTGGGTGGGAAGGCCTGACTCACCTCGACCACGGAAGCGAGGCCTCGCGAGACAAGTACCTCCTGCCGCTCGACCGCGCGAATACCCGCACTATCGACCGTTCCGGCGGAACCATTCTGCACTCGAGCCGCGTGAGCCCGAACCAGATGCGAAAGTTGCCGGAGTTCCTCAAGGGCGAGACGTTTCCTCATGACCACGGCGTGTGGGACCTGAGCTCCCACGTGCTCAAGAACATCGAGCGTCTGCGCCTCGACAACCTCATCGTCATTGGTGGAGACGGCACCTTGAGCTTCGCCCATTGGCTGGAGAAGCTCGGCATGAAGGTGATCGCGATCCCCAAGACGATGGACAACGACGTGCAGGGCACGGAGTATTCGATTGGTTTTTCCACCGCGATCACGCGGGCAACCGCGGCCATACAGAGGCAGCGCACGACTGTGGCCTCCCATGAGCGCGTGGGCATCTTCCGCGTCTTCGGCAGGGATTCCGGTTTCACCGCTCTCTACACCGCCTACGTCACCTCGCTGCGCTGCGCCATCCCGGAGTTCACGGTCGATCTGGACCGACTGATCGATCTGTTGATCAAGGAGAAGCGGGACAATCCGAGCAACTACGTCATGTTTGTCCTCTCGGAAGGGGCGCGCTGGCAGGGGTATCACCCTGAGGTGCTCCCGGAGGACGCCTATGGCCACCGGCGCAAGCCCAGTGTGGCCGAGGCCCTCGGGACCGAGGTGGCGGGGCGCTCCGGTGAAGAGTGCACGGTGAGCGATCTGACCTACGATCTGCGGAGCGGCGAGGCCGATTTCGTGGACAAGATGATCGCCGGGACGTTCGGCAACCTGGCCATGGACGCGATCCTGGAAGGCCGCTCCGGCGTGATGACCGCCCTGGTCCACGGCTGCTACACCCTCGTACCGATTCCGGATCCCTCGCTGGGGCCACGAATGGTCGACGTGGCCTCGCTCTACAACCGGGAGCGTTACCGGCCAAACTACGCGAGCAAGCTCGGGCTCCCGATCTTCCTGACTCGGGCTTGACGCCTGCGGGTTCGGCCGCGTTGGATGAGCCGTTGGGCCTATTTCACATCTCCCCGGGGACCGATACCATCCCGTTCGCTCTCATCTATTACTGGAGGTTTTTCAACATGGCGATTCGAGTGATGTTCATGGGTCTTGGACCCATCGGGTGCGCGGTGGTCAAGCAGGTGGCCGGGCGCAAGGGGTTCAAGATCGTGGGAGCGGTCGACCTGGATCCGGCGAAAACCGGGAAGGATCTGGGCGACGTGGCCGCGGTCGGCCGCAAGCTGCGGGTGAAAGTGACCGCGGACGTAGCCGCGACACTCAAGGCCACCAACCCCGACGTGGTGGCGCACTGCACGGTGTCGTCGATCAAGGCCGCGGTGCCCCAGTTCGAGGCGATCCTGAAGGCGCGCGTCCCTGTCGTCTCATCGACCGAAGAACTGTCCTATCCCTGGAGGGCGAATCGCGCGTCGGCCAGGAAGATCGACGCCATGGCGAAGAAGGCGAAGGTTGCCGTCCTCGGCACCGGCATCAACCCTGGCTTTGCCATGGACGCCTTGCCCATCGTCCTCAGCGGCATCTGTGCCGCCGTCACAAGAGTGCAGGTCGACCGGATTCAGGATGCGAGCATCCGCCGCCTGCCCTTCCAGAAGAAGATCGGCGCGACGCTCACGCCCGAGCAGTTCGGCGAACTCGTGAAGACGAAGGCGGTGCGCCACGTCGGCCTCACGGAGTCGGTCTCGATGCTCGCCGATGCGCTTGGCTTCAAGGTGGACCGCATTACCGACGAAATTCAGCCCAAGATCGCGACGGAGACGGTCAAGAGCCAGTTCCTCACCGTCGAGCCCGGTCAGGTGTGCGGCCTCGTCCAGGATGGCGTCGGTTACCGCAAGGGCGAGCCGGTGATTTCGCTGCACATGGAGGCGTACCTCGGCGCGCCCGAGACCTACGACGAGGTCCGGATCGAGGGCTCCCCGAACCTGCGGGTGCGCGCTATCGGCGGCTATCACGGCGACATCGCCACCGCGGCGATCGTGGTGAACTCGCTGCCGAAAGTGATCGACGCCCCGCCCGGACTGCACACCATGAGGACCTTGCCGATTCCGTCCTTCTTTCGAGGTACGGTCGAGTAGCCCGGGCATTTAGAGTCCACCGGTGACACCTTTGATGTCGCCGGCGCTGTTGCTGCTCGCTTTGACCCAGGAACCTGCTCGCCCGGGACTGGTGTTTCCGGCCGGCGTCGAGCTGGTGCAGGTCGTGGTGAGCGTGACCGCGAAAGACGGCGTCCCGATACGCGACCTCGGCGTACGGGACTTCGTGGTTCGGGAGAACGGAAAGCCCCGGAAGATCGAGACCTTTCTCCGCACGTCCGATGTCGCCGATTCCGACAGGGCTCCGGTTGAGCTTGTGCTGCTCCTCGACACGAGCACCAGCATGAGCGCGGAGTTGAGGCGTGCGCGTGACGTCATCGTGGACTTCGTCAGGGCGGTTCCCTCGTTCGCCCGGGGCCGCATCCTGGCTTTCGACCGCGATGCGTACGACCGCGGATTCGATGCGCAAAGTGTCGCCTCGGTCACGGACGAAATGATCCGGATGAAGGGCGGCGCGGGCACACGGATATTCGACGCGGTGGCCGACGGAGCCGGCCTGGCCTCGCAACAGCGCGGCCGGAGGGTGATGGTCCTCTTCACCGACGGTGACGACTCGACCAGCCGCCGAAGCCTCGCCGACGCGGTTCGGGCGGTTCAGGAGACCGAGGTCACGTGCTACGTGGTTTCGTACGCGCCCCGTCTCGCGACCTTCGGCTCGGGAAGCGGCAGATACAAGGACCTGGCCCGCGACGCTCAGCGCGGGCTCGAGACCCTCGCCCGGGACTCCGGAGGTTTCGTGGTCGACGGCACGTCTCCCGATGTCGTGGGGCAGCTCAAGCGGATCGTCGATGACATCGCCGCGATGTACGTGATCGGCTTCGTCGCCGAGCCTTCGACCAGGGCCGAGCGTCGCAGTCTCAAGGTGGAAATCGGGAGGCGTGACGTCGAGGTGCGTCATCGTCAGGGTTACGACACGAAGCCGCGCTGACCGGCTCAGACCCGCACGCGGGCATGAAACTTGCTCGACGCAGGGCGGGTGCGAACAACATGACAACCAGGATTCCAGGTCGCGCGCGGCCGGCTCAGCCCTACATGAATCCATACGTCGCGGGAATAGGCCTCGGTCTGGTGCTCCTCTCCGCGTTCGTGGCGATGGGTCGGGGCCTCGGCGCATCCGGAGCGTTCACCGCGACGGTGGCCTGGGCGGTGAACTCCGTGGATCCAACGTACGTGGCGGGCAATGAGTTCCTCGAACGGTACATTGGCGATGGGTCCACCCACCCGCTCAAGACGTGGCTGGTCTTCGAGGTCCTGGGCGTGTTCATCGGAGCTCTCGTCTCCGGCCTGCTCGCCGGCCGGATGGCCGTGGTCATCGAGAAGGGCCCCCGGGTCAGCCGGGCGGCCCGTCTGGCGCTTGCCTTCGGCGGCGGACTGCTGATGGCGTTTGGGGCGGCTCTCGCCCGCGGTTGCACCAGCGGCCAGGCCCTAACCGGAGGCGCCCTGCTCAACGCCGGAAGCTGGGCCTTCATGATCTCCTTGTTTGGCGGCGCCTATGCCGTCGCCTGGTTTCTGAGGAAGCAGTGGATATGAAAGCCCCGTTTTTTGCGTTCGGCTTGTTCGGCGAAGAGACAAGCCTGCTCATAGCGCTCCTTATCGGCATCGGGTTCGGATTCTTCCTCGAGCGCGCCGGTTTCGGCAGCGCGCGGAAGCTGGTGGCTCAGTTCTATCTGACCGATCTCGCCGTGTTCAAGGTGATGTTCACGGCGATTGTCACCGCGATGCTCGGGGTGACCCTGCTCAGCTCGATGGGCGTCCTCGATCTGTCCGAGGTCTACCTGGTGCCGACCTACTGGCCGTCGCAGATTGTGGGCGGACTGCTTCTCGGCGCAG
>Ga0138256_10009498_pt1 | contig 10199 bp, 7 predicted proteins | sample KNB2016incub_MG_FD_105486 | JGI IMG/M metagenome (GOLD analysis project Ga0138256, IMG submission 105486) | Active sludge microbial communities from wastewater in Klosterneuburg, Austria - KNB2014incub_MG | ecosystem: Engineered > WWTP > Activated sludge > Unclassified | place: Austria... | reverse complement strand
CTTCACGCTGTTGCGCAACACGGCATTTTCCGGAGCGCGCGACCAGCAACTGCTGGCGGTCGAGTTGCTGTGGCGACTGCAGGACTCGGCGGCGCGTGCCGCCCTGCTGAATTTCCTGTCTACTGCGAATTCGGAAGAAGCCGACAGCCTGCGCTACGAGATCTCCGGCCTGCTGCGCCAGGGCGATACCGAGGCGCTCGCCGAGACGCTGCTGTGGCTGGAAAGCGACCAGGGTCCGGCGGAACCGGATGTGCTCGACGAATTCACCTCGAGTGGCGCGTTTCCGGTGCGCCGCCTGCAGGCGTGGCGACGTTCCGAGCATCCCTCGCATCTTGCCGCGATCGCCGTGGCGCGCTGGAACGGCGGTCGTCTCGGCGAAGTCCTGCTGGCGGTGGACGAGATCCGCGGCCTGCTGCAGGGGGATCACGAATCGCGCCGCTATGCCATCCGTGCCATCGGCGATTGCCCGCATCCGCCGCACGCCAGCGAGTTGTTGCCCTTCCTGACCGAAGGTGATGCGGAGTTGCGCACCGAAGCCCTGCGCTCGTTGCGCAAGCTGGCCTCGCCAAACACGCTCTCGCTGTTGCCCTCGGTGCTGCCGCTGGTGCGCGAGGGCAACTCCGACGAGCGCATGCTGATCCTCGCCATCGTCGAGAAGATCGGCGATACCGCCGCCATTCCGCCGCTGCTGTGGGCCGCCGAGCACTTCTCGTCGGGCGAGAGTCGCCGGCTGGAGGCGATCATCAGCGGCATGGGGCTGAAGTCGATCCCGGCCGTGATCCACCTGTTGCGCAATGTCTCGGCGCCTTTCCACTCGCGCTCGGTAGCCTTGCGTGCGCTCAGTCGGCTGGCGATGCCGCAGTTGCTGCTGATCACCGAGGAGCTCATCGAAGATGAACTGCGACGCGCCCAGGCGGCGGTCGCGGCACATCGTGCGCTGCTCGCCGGTGGCGGCTCGGGCGTCGGCGAGACGGTGTTGATCCGCTACTACCGGGATGCCGCCTCCGAAGGTCTGGAGTTCGTGCTGGAAGTACTCAGCCTCACCGGTCGCCTGCCGGACTTCGACTTGATCCGCGCCTCGCTCGCATTTGCCAATCCGCGCGACCGCGCCAACGCCATCGAGACCATCCAGCAGAGCTGCACGCGCGTGCTGTTCCAGCGTATCTGCGAACTGATCGAGGCGACCGTGCCATCGAGCGGCCTGCAGCAGTCGATCAGCACGGCGATGAGCGTCGAACAGGTATTGAAACAGGCGACCGACAGCAGCATCGCCCTGGAAGCGTCGGCCGGCTTCGTCGCCTTCCGCGAGCGTGGTCTGCCGGATGGCTTCGAGTTGCTGCGCGCGCGCGTCGACCGCTCCGATCCGGGCCAGATCAACGAATGGCTGATCGCGCTGCTGCCGCGCTTCGTCGAGACTGAGGTCGACTTCGCCCTGGCCGCCCATCCGGTCGACCGCGTCGCTGCCCTGGTTCGCGCCGAGTTCTTCACCGACGCACGCATCCTGGCGCTGGATTACCTGGCCAATCACGCCGTCGATCACAGCTGGGCTCCCGGCGAGGTGGTCTACGACGAGGACGCGGCAACCGAAGAGTTGTTCATCATCACCGAGGGCAAAGTCGAGGTACAGCGCAGCAAGGGCAACTGGACGGCGTCGGCAGGCGCGACCTTTGGCCAGCGCGTGTTGATGGGTGACCAGCGGCGTCAGGAACGCGCGGTTTCCCGCGGCTGCCGCGCACTGGTGCTGCCCGGTCGGGTCGTGATGCGGGCAATCGAGATTTTCCCGGCGATGGGCATCAGCCTGTATCAGTTCAAGACGATTTCGGCGGTCTCATGAAACTGACCCTGAAATTCCAGACCCTGATCCTGTTGACGCTCACCGTGGTTCTGACGCTGGCAACGGCCGTCTGGGGTTCGATCGTCTACAACTCCACCTACGACATCATCCTGCATGGCTTCGACCAGAAGCTGACCGCGCTGAGCGTCGGCGCTGGCGAATTCACCGACGGCGACGGCCATGCCGACTACCAGCGTCCACACCAGATCAACGCGCTGACCGCCGGGCGCGATGGCCAACTTTGGGGTTTCGACAGCACCCGGGGCAGCGTGGTGGCGATCGATCCGGCCGATGGTGGCGCGCTGTCCCTGACGCCGCCGCAGACCACGCCGGTGCGCTCGATCGCCTTCGACGCGCTGCAGGATCGGGTAGCGGTGCTGTCCGGCGACGGCCTGGCCGTGCATGCCGCGCTGGACCGGTCGTCGCTGCTGCCCATGGCGCTGCCGCTGACACAGCCGATCGACGGTCTGCTGTACGTCGATGGCGTCCTGATCGCCCGCCGTGGCCGCGAGCTGAGTTCGCTTCAGAGCGGTCTGCCGCTGCTGACGCTGGCAGAAGACGTTGCCTTGCTGGGCACGGCACCGCTGCCGGCGTACTACGTCGGTCTGGCCACCAGCGATTCTGCAGTGGTGCTGTTCGACGCTGGCGGCAAGGTGTTGCGTCGGTTGCCACTGCAGCCATCCACGCACGAGGTTCTCGGACTGGCTTTTGTCGGCGATGCGCTTTACGCAGCCGCCGATTCGCTGTTGCGCATCGATCTTGAGAGCGGCGCGGTGACCGAGGACTTCGCCCCCGGCTACTTCAGCGAGCGTGATCCCTGGTTCGCCCGCTACCGGCCTATCTACATCAAGACCGGCGTGCTGGCCGGTCTGACCTTCCTTTACACTGACGTGTATCTGGGCGAGAACCAGATCCGCTACATCCTGGACGGTACTGAAGGCGACGACCATTCCCCACCGGGGGCGCTGGACGAGGTCCCGGCGGAGTCGATTTCCGATGTTCGCCTCGCCCAGCTTACCGGGCAGGCCTTCGTCTCCGACATTCGCGAATGGGAGGAATGGGGGCTGATCAAGGTCTCGGCCGCACCGATCTACGCCAGCGACGGGCGCGTGGTGGCGCTGGCCGGTGCCGACGTCGATATCGGCCTGATCCGCAACAAGACCCGCTTTGCGCTGTTCGCGGTGCTGTTCGTCGGCGCGGCGCTGCTGCTGCTGGCGAGTTCGGTGTCCTATCGTGTTTCGCAAGGGATGACCCGACCGTTGCGCGACATCAAGGACTCCGCGCTGCGCATCGCGGCCGGTTACCACGGCACCCGGGTCGCCCACGAATCGAGCGACGAAATCGGTCAGCTGGCGCAGAGCCTGAACGCACTCTCGACCCGGCTGGCGGCGCGCGCACGACAGTCGCAAACCTACCAGCAGGCACTCAACAGCGGACGCGAGCAGGTGGCGCTGCAGCATGCGGTGGCGGAATTGCTCGAATTCGGTGTCGGACATGTACCGCCGGCGACGAGCTTGGCGAACCCGCGCGATGACGTCGCGCTGTATGGCAACGGCAAGCTCGCCCTGCTGTGGCGTCTGGCGGTGATGGACAATGAGGTCGTGGCCACGCAATTGCAGCAAGTGCGCTTGCAGCGACTGGCCGCGGCCCTGCTGGCAAGCCAGAATGGCAGCTCCGCGCTCGCCGTGCTGTATCAGACCATGCCGAACATTGCCGCGGTCGCTTGCTGGGACCCTGCGACCCACACGCTGAATATTCGCTGCCGCGAGCCATTGACCTTGGCGCGCGTCGATGCGGCGGGCAGCAGCCGGCCGCTGGACGTGCACGACAGCATGACGCTGGTGCTGGGGGCGGGCGAGCGCCTCGACTGGCTGGGCGCGGTGACCCTCCGCGGGCCCGATCTGCCGCAGGCGCCGCAATCATGATGACCCTCGCGGAAAAGCTGCTGGCGCTGAAGGCGGTGAAGCCTTTCGATCTGCTGCGCTCGGAGGAACTGCTGACCATCGCCACCGCCATGACCGTGCACAGCTTCAAACCGGATGCGGTGATCTGCGAGGCCGGCGGTGTCATCAACCGCCTCTATGTGCGGGTCCAGGGCGAGGCCGTCGGCATCGGCGGCACCGCCATGCAGCACGTGGTCGGTACCACCATCTTGCTCACCGGCAAGGCGGCGCCGTTCGCCATCAAGGCGGGGCCGGCCGGTTACGTGGCGCTGGCGTTGCCGCGCGGCAAGTTCTTCACCGTGATCAACGAGTGCCCGGCATTGCTGGCAGGATTCTTCCGCATGCCCTTGCTTGGCGTCGATTACGCGGGCATGCCGGCAGCCGCTCCATGAGCCTCAGGCTGCGCTACTACCTGGCGATCCTGCCGCTGTTCGCCGGCCTTGGTCTGGCCAACAGCCTGCTCGGCTACTATGTCGAGCGCAACGAAATCCACTGGGGCCTGCAGGAGCGCTCGCAGGGCGTAGCCGCCAGCATCGCCGGCTTCTGGGAAGTCATCGCCGCGCAGCCCGGTGGCGACCCCGCCCCCGCACTTGAGCGCTACAGCAATCGGCTCGGCGGCATCAGCGTCAGCTGGTTCGAGCCGACCGATCAGTCCTGGAGCGAGCGCCTGCTGCGCCATGACGACAGCATCCCCGCCGCCCCGATGCCGACGCCGGAGCTCAGCGCTGAGCTCAACGCCGGGCGCCTGGCCTGGCGCTTCGTGGAGAGCGCGCAGGCGCCGAGCGATCTGTCGATCGGCTACGCGCCGATCACCGACGCCGACGGCAAGCTGCGCGCGGTGGTCGCCGTCACCGAGCGCGACAGCTCCTTGCGCGAGGCCATTGCGGCACTGCAACGCCGCCTCAGCGTGCTGATGCTGGCGCTGCTGCTGATCGGTGTCGGCGCCGCCGAGCTGATCACGCGCATCGCCCGCCGCGAGTTGGGCGCGCTGACCAGCGCCGCCCGCGAGGCCGCCTATGGGCGCTATGCGCAGGTGTTGCGGGAAGGCCGCATCCGCGAACTGAACGATCTCGGTGGTACGCTGTTGACCATGATCAGCCTGCTCGCCGATGAAAGCCACCAGACCCGAAGACGCTTTTTCCGGTCCGAACCGCTGCCCGACGACACGGAGTTGGCGGCCAGCTATCGGGTGCACCTCGAGCGACCGCTGCCGGACGCGCTGGGGCCGGTACGCTTGTCATTCCGACGCCTGGGCACGGCGGAACCGGAGGACTTCTGCGGCTGGCTGCAGACTGCGACCGGCTGGTATCTGGCGGTGGGCCGTTGCCGCCGTACCGCTGATTCGATGACGCAGCTCGAGCGCATCGTGCGCGGCGAGGCAGTGCGCGACTACCTGCTCGGCGTGGCCGCGAGTCGCCCCGAGGGGCCGACCTGGCCGCAGGCCCTGAAGCTATTCCCCTGCGAAGCGCTGCAAGTGGTATTCATACCGGCCTCCGGCAAGTCGCCGACCGGCTGGATACTCGATCCGGAGCGTGGCGTTCCGGTGCCGTGGACGCCCAGCGAGGAGCGCGAAATCATCGGCTCGCTGCCGGCCGAGGCGCTGCAGATTGGCCAGGCCTATGCTGACCAGTTTCGTAACCGTTCGGCCAATCAGATCGCTGCTGAACTGTGTGGCCTGATGGGCGCGCGCTTTCAGGGTCAATTGGTGATCTTCGACCTCAAGAACGATAAACTGACCGCGTGAACCCATGAGTGCATCCGATTCCGCCAAACGACTGACGCCGACACAACGTCGCATCCGTTTTGGCTTGCGCTTCAAGATCATCCTCGGACTGACCATATTCAATATTCTCGGCACCGCGATTTTCGCGACGAATCATTATCGCGTGGAAAAGCAGGCCATCATTGGTGGTGTCGAACAAAAACTGGCGGCGGCGGCACGCGCGCTGTCGGATATGGTGCCACCCGGATATATGGACCGGGTCAAGAATCCCGACAGTTTCGACAAGACTGAATTCGACCGACTGATCGGCCAGTTGTCGCGCTATTGCAACGACATCGGCCTGATCTATCTCTACAGCTACCACAAGATCGACGATGGCAGCTTTCGCACGACGACGACCAGTGCAACTCCGGAGCAGTTGGTCGACGGCAGTTATTCCAAGTACTGGGAAGAGCCGGAAGCCTATCCCGAGCTGCTCAGGGCCTGGGAGACCGGACTGCCGCAGTATGGCGAGTCGGTCGACCAATGGGGTCATGTGTATTTCTTGTTTGCTCCATACACGACGCCCAACGGCACCCGCTATGTCGCGGGCGCGGATATTGCGATCAGTTATCTGTATACGCGTCTGGATGCCTCGCTGAAAGAATCCATACTGATCGGATTCTGCAGCTTCTTTGTGGTTTTCCTGTTCAGCTTCTATCTCGGCTCACGCGTCTCGTTGAAGATTACGCAATTGGCCGACTACACGCTGGAGCTGGCCGCGTCGGATTTCCAGCCGGTGGAGGACGTCGACCTCAGGCGCAAGATCGACGCGATGCCGGCGCAGAGCCGCGACGAGATCGCACAATTGGCCAGCTCCTTCATTGCGATGGAGCAGCGACTCAACAACTATCTGAATGAACTGACCGAGACGACGGCGACCAAGGAACGCCTGCGCAACGAGCTGAAGATCGCCGGCGATATCCAGCTCAGCATGTTGCCGCGCAGTTTCGACGATATCGGCCGCAGCGAGGAGCGTTCGCGCATCGATCTGTCGGCCGCGGTCAAACCGACCAAGGAAGCTGGCGGCGATCTCTACGATTTCTTCTACCTCGACGACGACCATCTGTGTTTCATGGTTGGCGACGTCTCCGACAAGGGGATGCCGGCGGCGCTGTTCATGACCGTGACGATCACCCTGTTGCGCGCCAAGGCAATGGTCGACCATGCCGGTGCGCCCAACGAAATCCTGCGTCAGACCAACGAGCTGTTGATCCCGCAGAACGCGATGTGCCAGTTCGTGACCATGTTCATCGGCATCATCAACGTGCGCACCGGCGCCGTGGTGTTTTCCGACGGCGGCCACAATCATCCCTTCATCCGCCGCGCCGGCAGCGCGCCGCAAATGCTCGAATTCAGTGGCGGCGTTGCCCTGGGCATCATGCCGGGCATCAGCTACGACACCCACCAGTTGCAGCTCAACCCGGGCGACACCCTGTTCCTGTACACCGACGGCGTCACCGACGCGATCGCCGCCGATGAATCCTTCTACGGCGACGACCGGCTGCAGCGCGAGCTCGCCGCAATCCCGGAAGGCGCCGCGGCCTCGGTGTGGGTCGAAACCGCGATGCAGAGCGTGCACACCTTCGCCCGTGGTCATGCGCAAGCCGATGACATCACCGTGCTGGCCTTGCGCTTCCTGCCTGAGCAAGGCGCTGGATGAATTCCGCTGGGGTGGATCACGATCGCCTGCTGGCGCTGGCTGCTGGCGCTGATGGCGCGCGCCTTGCGCAGTTGCGCCAGCGCGTGGCGGCAGGCGAACCGGCGCCCTATGTGGCCGGATTCCTGGAGTTTCGTGGCCGCCGCTTCGCCAGCGACCGGCGTGCCTACATCACCGATCCCGAAGCGAGCCACCTGATCGACACGGTCAATAGCCAGGGACGCCGACTTGAGGCCGAGCTTGGCCGGCCGCTGCGGGTGCTCGAGTTCGGAGTCGGTGCCGGCACGCTCGCGATCACGCTCAAGCTGGAGAACCCGCAATGGTCGCTCGGCGGCCTCGACATCGATCCGCCTGCGCTGGAACTGGGCCGCGAGAACGCACGCGCGCACGGCGTCGACATCGACCTGATCGAGAGCGACTATCTGTCCGGCTGGCCAGCCGGTGCGCCGGCGCCAGACTTGATGTTCGCCGACCCGCCCTGGGGAGATGCGGAAGACCTGTACGATGAAGTCCGCGACGAGGCCTGGTACCGGCAGATGCCCGAGCGCTCGGCGTTTCCGACCGGCGGCGGGCGCACCACGATCCACGACGAACTGATCCGCCGCTTTGCCGCACTGCGCTGGACGTCGCTGCTGATCCTCAACTACGGCATCCTGCCGCGCGAACTCATCGAGCGCTCGGTAGCACCGTTGTCGCGCTGGCAGCTGCTGCATCCGCGCCCGGACATCAGCGTGGTCGCGGGTTACGCCTGAGGGGCGGGGCTCAGAGGGTCCCTAGATCAGCTTGGCCAGCCCGGCACCGCGACTGTCGGCAGTCGTCAGGATGCGATCGAACCCGGCAATCGCCATCACCTCGCGCACCAGCGGCTGCATGTTGCACAGCGCCAGCCGGCCACCGACGCGCTGCAGCTTCTTGCCGACCACCAGGAACACGCGCAGACCGGCGGAACTGACGTACTGCGTGCCGCCCAGGTCCAGCAGCAGGCGGCGTGCTCCGCGGGCGACATGCTCCTCGCAGGCGCTTTCCAACTCGGCCGCTGTGGTGGAGTCGATGCGCCCGACCGGGCTGATGACGACCACATTGCCCTCCTGGATGTCGGTGATCTGCATGGTGTGCTTCCCTGGTCGCTAGCGCTGGCACTTTGACACAAAGTACCCCTGTCACCCAATAGGCGCGACGCGACTCGACCCCATGAAAGCTCGCGCCGGTCGGCCAGACGCCGGTTCAGTCGCGCAGAAACACCGGCGGCGCCGGCTGCACGCCCGGCTGTTCCTGCATGCGTGCGCGCGCCAGCGCCAGGCGCTCGGCGACCTCGGCCGCCGCGGTGGCTTCCGCGGTTGGCGCGCCGACACCCTCCAACGAGGCCAGCACCAGCGGGAACGGCTGTCCGCCGCAGACGCCCTTGAGCGGCGCCTCGCCCACGTAGTGGAAGCGCAGGCCGCGTTGATCGTCCTCGACGGCAAAGGCCTCGGCCAGATTGGGCGACAGGATGAGTTCGCCGGGGCGCGAATGTCCGCTCAGACGGAAGCCGATATCGACGTCCGGGCCGAGAAAGTCGACGTAGGGCCGGTCGGAGCCGCCGAACATCTCGGGGATCTCGATGGCACGGTTGCGCGCGCCGATCTCGGCGCCCCAGCAGCAGCCGCGGATGCGCAGCGGCCAGCGCTGCGCAATGCGCTGGTCATAGTGGGCCACGGCGTCGCAGAACGCCGCCGCCACCCGCTGCGCATGCGCCACGGTTTCCGGCAGCACGGCGAACACGACTTCATCGCCCATCACTTTCCAGACCCCGCTCTGCGGCAAATCATCCTCATCGATGAAATGCTCGGCAAGCTTGCCGATGAAGATCAGCGGCAGCTCGCGAAACAGGGTCTCGAAAGCTTCCAGCCACAGCGCCTGACCATGTTCGCCGACGGTGCTCGCCTTGAACGCCGTGGAACCGACCACATCGGCCGACAGGAACATCACCAGACGGCGATCATCAAAGGTAGACGGATGCACGCCGGGCCCAGCTCGATTGCGGTCGATCGACGCATGATCCCGTAGCCCTACCGGCGGGTCAACGCGATCCGGTCAGCCGGGCGATGGCAGGACCAGCGCGGCGGGTAGGAAGTTGTCCCACGATCAGGTTGCCGAGTGTATTGTCCGAGACTTCGTGCCCGTCAATCGTCCCTGGCCGCAAGTGAACCGATGATTCTGGAAGATCTAGTCGCGCTGACCCGACGCCAGCTGATTCCGATTCGCGAGGACGAGCTGGAAACGCTCGAGCGCGACGGGCCGCGCGCGTTGAACTACATGATGTCGCGCGGGCTCGGGCGTGTGCGCGCGCGCGCGAAGGCGTTGCTGCGCACGCTAGTGTTCCTCGTATTCGCCTCGTATCTGCTGCGGTGGTCCGGCGCCGGATTGCTCGCGTTCGTCGTCTACGGCGCGGTATTGACGGTTGCGGTCGACGTCATGCGCCAGTGGCTCGCGGCGCGCTGGCTGTTTTACAGCCATTCGCGCGCTCATCGCGCTGAGGATGTATTGGTGGTGGGCCGCTGCGTCGAGAGCGGCAGCACGCGGCGACCGCCGCCGAGCCCACGACGATCCGTGGTGATGACCCTGGGCCCGGCAATCGCCTGCACCGTGATCGGGCTGCCGCTGGTCTGGTTTACGCTCAGGAACCTCGGCTGGGCCAGCTGGGACACCGTGTTCGCGAACTTCTTCCTGCCGCTGTGCATGATGTTCATGGGCATCTGGCGTCTGGGGCGAGGCTTCATGGGAATCCAGTTTGCCAAAGGCTCATCCGTCGGCACGCGTGATCTGTTCCTTGACTCGGACGACGCGCTCGACATTTATGCGATCGCGCTTTTGCTGGGGCTGCTGCTGGGAGCGTTCGGGGCAGGCGCAATGGCCTGGGTTGCCTATCTGGTAGTGATCATCCGGCTGGCGTGGCTGGGCATGATCTGGCGGCAGCAACGGCAGTCGCTGGCTCTGTTGCAGCAACGCATCCGCCGCACG
>Ga0138256_10009496_pt1 | contig 10200 bp, 8 predicted proteins | sample KNB2016incub_MG_FD_105486 | JGI IMG/M metagenome (GOLD analysis project Ga0138256, IMG submission 105486) | Active sludge microbial communities from wastewater in Klosterneuburg, Austria - KNB2014incub_MG | ecosystem: Engineered > WWTP > Activated sludge > Unclassified | place: Austria... | reverse complement strand
CGCAAGCGCTGATACACCGCCTGTTCCAGCGATGCCGCCTCGAGCAGCATGTCCGAGAGTGCGGCGTAGTCCATCGGCTCGCGATCCTTGCACATGCGCGCGCAGCGCAGGGCAAACTGTCGCCACTGATCGCCGGCCGCGGTGAGCTGCTGCGCAATCTCACTCAGTACCGGTTGCTGCATGACCACCGACGCTTCCTGTAGAAACGCCGCGTACAAAAAGCGGAAGCCCGCGCCGCCGGTGCCGATCTCTTCCTGCATGCGCACCACATGGCCGAGAAACAGCTTGTTGTGTTTCTGCTGCGCGGGATCGAGGTGCCGGATCTTGCGCGCCACGAGCCGAATACCGCGGAGGCCAATGAGTGGCACCGGCGTGTGCAACATCATGCCGGTGGTAAAGCGAATCGATTTGCGAATGGCCGGCGCCAGATCGAACGACGCCGGGACAGCCGTGGGATAATACAGCAGTCCGTTGGGCGCCAACGCGCCTTTCACAAACCGCGCGCGTGCGAGCGATTCCGCATCGCACTCCACCGGCTGCTCGAACACGGGATCGCTGATGAGATACGTATCACCGCGTTTGCCGTACACCACCAGGTTGTGCGCGTTGAAGTGAAAGCGCATATCCGGCGGAAAGTACGGCAGCCAGTACACCGACGTCTGCAAACCCACTACACGACCCGCCGCCAGATGCGCGTCGAGTGCACGCATCCCCTCGGCGGGCGACTTGAACGTTTCGTGCCGCATCGTCACGCCCAACCGCTTGCCGACCCCGCGCAGAATGCTGCGCGGCGGCATGCGATACGAAATGAGCGGCAAGCCGCCAAGCTTGACGAACGGCAGATATGCAAACGTCAGCCCCGACGCGATGCCAAACACCATCGCTTCGCTGAGCGGCGAACCACGCTCACGCAGCAACGCCGACACCACACCGCTTTCACAGTGCGCCGTCTGATGGTGCTCGAACGGCATCACTTCGTCGGGCATCGTCGCGGTCACGCCGGCTCCGGCAGCTTGTCGATGGCGTCGGCCGGCATGCCCAGTGCCTGCGCGTATTTCTCGCGTGTCGCGGCGGAAAGCGAGGCAAACGCGCCGGGGCGGAGATGCCGCTTCACCTGCCAGCGAAAGAGCCCCACACTCTGCGACAGGACCACCAGATCCATGCGTTGTCGGTACATGTGATATTCGAGCGCACTCCCCTCACCACGTCGCGCTCTCACCAAGGCATCCGCGGCCTGCCGTTCACACTCTTCGATGGCCTGATCGAGCACGATCTCTTCGGCTTCCCAGCCGGCCGAGCGCACGATGGTGTACTCGCCCTTGTCGTCGACGGCATACAGTGCCTTGCCCATGCCCTGAAAGGCACGCGCCTGGTACTGCGGCACGTCGTCCGATTTCACGGCGTCCCCGCGTCGCAGACGGTCATGCGGAGAAAGCCCGTAGAGAACCGTCCGCTTTCGGGCACGTAGCAGAGAATGGTGTCACCCACGTTGAGCCGACCCGACCGGAACAGTTCGTCGAGCATGATGTAGATCGACGCCGAGCCGGTGTTGCCTTTGGTGGTGAGATTGGTGAACCACTTGTCCATCGGCACCACAAAGCCCACCCGCTCCATACCGGCCGCCACTTTGTCGCGGAAGAATGTCGACGAGTAGTGCGGCAGAAACCACGTCACGTCACCGGGGGTGATACCGGTGGTGCGCTGCAGATCCACCAGTCCGCGCTCCACGGTGTAGTGGATGATGTGTTCGTTGAGCTGCTTGGCGTCCTGTTTGACGGAAAACACCGAGTGCGTGAGCCACTCGTGCGGATCGTGATCCATCCAGCTGAACAGCGTGCCGTCTGCCCGCTTTTCGGCGCCGGCAAACATGCAGGCATCGATCTCGTTGGCGTACGAGCGTTCAAAGATCCAGTCGAGGCGGAGCGACAGGCCCGTGGCCGCCGGTGCGGGTTCAATGAGCACCGCACCGGCGCCATCGGACAGCATGAAGCGCAGAAAGTCCTTTTCGAATGCCAACGTGGGGCGGCGTTCGAAGTCGGCGGGTGAGACGTCGGCATCGTTGCTGAAAAACTTGCCGCGCATCACCGCCGAGGCGCGCTCCGAGGCGGCGGCCACGGCGTGCCGAAACTCGCCGGCCTTGACCCCCAGCATGGCGTATTTCATCGCCGTCACCCCGCTCAGACAGACGCCCGCCGTAGCGATGATCTCGCAGGGGGGAATTCCCAGTTCGCCGTGCACCATGCTGGCGTGATTGGGCATCATTTGGTCGGGCAGACTGGTCCCACACGACAAGAGATCGATCTGCTCGAGGGCCAGTCCAGACCCGGCGAGGCCACGAATCGCTTCGGCCGCGAGTTGCGCGCCCGAGTGCGTTGACGCCCCCGTGTCCGGGTTGATCGCGTAGTGCCGTGACACGATGCCATTGGAGCGCAGCACCGGTCCGCGCGCGCGCGACGGCTTGCCGTTCACCAGGCCAAGCCGCGGTTCGAGTTCGTCGTTCGTTACAGGATCGCCGGGCAAAAATGCCGCGACGTTGGTGATATACGCCTGTGCAGTCATCAAGTGCGTCGGGTTACTCGCCCGAGGGCTGGGCGAAATACGCCTTTTGCGCGGCGACGCGGCTACGCAGCAGCGGGGCAAGCAGTGCCTTGAGCAGCATGCTCACCGGGATAAACGTCACGATCAGCGTTACGAGAAACACAATGTAGACGATCAGCACCGGCTTGCGGGCAGCCGCGCCGTGCGGGCCCATTTTTCGGAGCAGCCCGCCCCAGATCTGAAAGCTGCGGCGAGCGGTCCGTTCACTGGCGATCAGCTTCTCGTTCACCCGGACGGCGCCCAGATGGCTCAGCAACTGCGCGTCGAGCGGCCCCCCCGCTCGCAGGCGATCACGAATCCGCTCACCAAAGCGACGTGCTGCGGTGATTTGTTCCGGTTTGACCCCGGCGCGGGGGATGAGACCAAACAGGTGCGGGCCGCGTTTGCCGGTCATCATCCACACCGGCGTGGCGAGAAAGCTGCCCGCAGTTCCCGCCTCATCCACCAGAACGACATTACCCACCAGTCGCGCCCCCGCGTCACTGAGCAGCGTCTTCACCTGCTCCTGCGCCATCAGCCACATGTCCCGGCAGGCGATCACGGTCACGACGGGGGTATCTCGCAGCAACGCCGCGCCGGCAGGGCTCTTGAGAAACGCGGTCACCGGCAACGATGGCGACAGAAACCACACCTGGTACGCGAGGATGATCAGATCGAATCGCGTGGACGGGTCCACCGTCAGCGGCTCGAGCGGCGGCGCGTCGAGATAGACCGTTTCGGGGAACGTGTCGAAGAACTTGAGAAACGGCCACGGAAACGGAAACGGCGTCACGGGCCGCAGCGTCTCGATGGTGACGCGGATATCGGGCGACTCGAGCAGGGGCTCGACAATCCGACGGGTCACGTCGGTAAGCTGGCCCGTCTGCGAGTATTGAACCACGAGAACCGATGTCATCCCGCGATGATAGCATCCCTCGAGGGGCGGCGGTATTGTATCCGGCAAGAAGGGCGTGCGGTGATCCGCCCGCGGCAAACAAATGTGTGACGGAACAGCGAGGGTGGGGTACTCCCGTCGGTATCGACCACGTCACTGACCTGGAAGCCTCCTGAACGCTCAGACATGCTGATTCCGCTGCTGTTGCTCGCGACGCAGGTTGCGACGCCCTCACAGGATTCGACGTACAGCTCCGCCGCACTGGCAACCATGGTGTCGGTCGCGGCCCAGGCAAATCGCCGAGTCCCGCAGCCGCTCACCGGGTACCGTGCCAATATCGAGAGCGAAATTGCGCTCCTGGTGAATACGCCGGCCGGTCCGGACGGCGCGGTGGCCGGCACCGCCGCCGCCACCACCGAAGCGGCGGCCCAGATCGAGCAGTTCCAAATGCAGGTGGTATGGGATCGCTCAGGTCGGTTCGAGCAGCAGGTGATCGGCTACCGCGCGAGGCAACTCGGACCGATGGTCTCGGCGCTGACGATCATGCCGCGGCCGTGGACGTCACCGGCGTTGTACGGGGATCGCATGTCGCTTGTCTTCGGCGGCGGGCCGTCCTTTCGCGCCGCCGACAGCACACGCCGCCTCTCGCCGTCAGTACACCCGTTCGCCTCCGACCGGGCCCGGTATTATCGCTTCAGCGGCGGCGACACGGTGGTGAAGATCCGGGCGCTCACCCGCGTCATTCCAGTGGTGCAGATCAACGTGGAACCGGTGGCCGTTCGTGAACGAATCACGGTGTTCGCGGGTCAGGTGTTCGTCGACGCGATGACGGGGGAAATCGTACGCATGCGCGGACGCATCAAGCTGATGTCGCCGCCGGGCGAAGGGCCGCTGCTCAAGTTGGCGCGATTGGTTGGACAGGTGCAGGAGGTGGCCTTCATCGATTTCGAAAACAGCGAGCAGGAAGGACGCTACTGGCTGCCGCGCAAGCAGCGCATCGAATACCAGGTGACGACGGGGCTCACCGAGGCGCGTGCCACCGTGCGCGTGCAGTCCACCTGGCGCGACATGCGTCTCGAGTTGCGTCCGCTGGCTGACCTGGCCGACAGCGACACGATCGGCGCGCCGCAGTATCGCTTTCGCATGCCGTCCGCCGACAGCACGACGGGCTTCACCGATTGGCGATACGATCTGGGGACACAAACGACCGATGCGAGTGCGCGCGACTTCGACGACGTGGCCCCACCGGCGCTCCGCACGAGTGGGCCACCGCAGTGGCGTTGGCAGGCCCGTGGCTTCACCGATGTGATCCGTCTCAATCGCGCCGAAGGGCTCTTTCTGGGAGCGGCGGGATTGCTCGACTTTCGCGAACAGGCGCCCGGGGTGTCGGTCCGGGTGTTTGGGGGATGGGCCACGGCGGCGCAGACCGCCAAAGGCGGCCTTGAAGCGGCGCGTGTGCGCGGCAAATGGGTGACCAACCTGCGCGCCGAACGCCAGTTGGCATCAACGAATGATCTGTCGCTCTCGCTGGGCGGCGTGGGAGGAAACCTGATTGGCGGGTTGTTCGGCCGCGAAGATCACGACTGGGTGGACCGCCGGGTGACGTCGCTCGGTGTAATGCGCGAGTTCGGTGTGAAACACTCCTCGGCCTTGCGCATCGAAATCGGCGCGGGTGATGATCGCGGGATTCCCGATCCGCTCACCAAGGGGCTGATCAGTGGCGAGTTCCGCCCCAACCGACCGGTTGATGAAGGCGGCTATGTACGCAGCCGGGTACAGTTCGACTTTGGCCGCAACATCGTCACCGGCTTGCTGGCATCGGGTGTCGGCGCCTCGGTGTGGTACGAGCGTGGCGACGGCACACTCGACTGGCAGCGGGCGCAGGTGCAGGCGCTCGTGCAGCGCATCGTGGGGCGAGTGATTCTGGTGGCACGCGCCGACGCCGGCGCGGTGACGGGATCGAACGTGCCCACGCAGCAATTCCTCGAAGTGGGCGGCGGGGAAGGGCTGCCCGGCTACGAATACAAGGAGTTCGCGGGGAGTCAGGCGCTGATCGTGCGGTCGACCGCCGCCTACCTCTTGCCGATCTTCGAATCGCCGATGCGTCTGGGTCGCGTGGTGCTGCCGGCTATCGCACCGCAACTCCAGATCGGCATGTTCGGCGGTGCCACGGCGGTCACCCAACAGACGCGACCCGTGCTCGAACAACAGGGGTGGATCACCACCGACCGCCTGCGCGGCAGCGCCGACATACGCCTGCGGTTCTTCAGCGGCGCCATCAGTGTCGGTGCTTCGCGCGCGGTGGACCGTCGTGATCGCTGGAAGCTGGTGTTCGGCGTGGGCGGGTCGCTCTAGGCGCGACTCACCACCCATCGCGTGACGTGGCGCGTTACGCGATACCCAGCAGCGCCGGCACGTCCGCGAGCGATGTCACCACATGTGTGGCGCCCGCCGCGGAGAGCCGCGAACCGGGCATCAGATCGGCGTAGCCGATCACCGTCATGCCGGCTGCCGCCGCACCTGCCACGCCAAACGGGCTGTCTTCCACCACCACACAACGTGACGGAGGCACCCCCATCGTGGCCGCTGCATGCAGAAAGAGATCGGGCGCCGGCTTGGGGTGCGCCACATCGGTGGCGGAAAAACGGCGGCCTTCGGTGCGCGCACGCAACCCCGTGACGCCGAGCGTGGATTCCATCTTGGCATGCTCGCCGTTCGAGGCCACCGCGTACGGCAGATGCGCCGCATCGAGGGCATCGAGGAGCGCGACAATCCCGTCCACTGGTGTCAGCTCACGCGCGACCACCTCACGCATACGCACATGATACCGGTCGAGCAAGTCGGCCGGTGGCGCGTGACCCAGACGTTCGGTCACGATATCCACGCATCGCTGCATGGAGCTGCCCATGAACGTTTCGATCATCTCGGGCAGCGTGAACACGAGGCCCAGTTCAGCCAACTGTTCGCTGAACACGCGACCCGAAATGCGCTCGCTATCCACGAGCACGCCGTCGCAATCGAAGATGACCAGATCACAGGCGCGCGTGAGGACGGGCGCCGACTCGAGTCCGTTGGTCACGCGGTCAGCGCAGATCGAGTTCGTTGCCCAGCGCCGGATCCGTCGGCGCCAGACGTGCGCGCGCCGCCGCGATCTGCGCGGCGACGGCGTTGGGGCCCGTTCCACCGGCAATATCGCGCGCCGCCAACGACGCATCGGCGCCAAGCGCATCACGCGCATCACTGCCGAACATCGCATGCGCCGCCGTGAACCGGTCCACGGGCAACGCGTCCAGTTCGATCCCGGCCTCCTCGGCCTGCCGCACCAGCGATCCCACCGCGCCGTGCGCCTCGCGGAAGGTGACCCCGCGTTTCACCAGATAGTCGGCCAGGTCGGTAGCCATCATCGCGCTCGAACAGGCCGCACGCATGCGCGCCGTATCAAACCGCAACTCGGCGATCGCCCCGGCCATCGCCGGCAAGACCAGCATCAGCAGATCGACCGCGTTGAACAGCGCGCGTTTGTCGTCCTGCAAATCCTTGCTGTAGCCACTCGGCAGACCCTTGAGGGTACCGAGCATCGACACCAGGTCGCCCAGGACGCGCGCGCCCGAGCCGCGCGCCAGTTCGAACACGTCGGGATTGCGCTTCTGCGGCATCATGCTGGAGCCGGTCGAGAAGCCATCGCCGAACTTCACAAACCCGAATTCGCTGGTGCCGTAGAGAATCAGATCTTCGGCCAGTCGTGAGCAGTGCGCGGCCGTCAGCGCACAGACAAATAGGGTTTCAGCGACAAAGTCGCGATCGCCCGTGGCATCAATGCTGTTGGGCGAAATCGCGGCAAAGCCCAGCGATTCCTTGAGCAGCACCCGCGACACCGGGAACGCGCTCCCCGCGATGGCGCCCGAGCCGAGCGGCAGCACAGCCGTGCCTCGCTCGGCATTCGCGAGACGCGTCCGATCGCGGTCGAGTGGCCAGAAATGCGCCAGCAACCAGTGCGCGCCAGACACCGGCTGTGCGCGCTGGAGATGCGTGTACGCCGGCAGGATCGCGCCCGTCAGTGTCTCGGCCTGCATCACCAACACCTCTTGCAGCTCGCGGATGGCCGCATCCAGGCGGTGACAGGCGTCGATGGTCCAGAGGCGCGAGGCGGTGGCCACCTGATCGTTGCGCGACCGTCCCGTGTGGAGCTTGGACGCCACCGATCCCGCCTCCTCGTGGAGCAGGCGGTCGATCATGGTGTGGATATCCTCGTCGGTCGCGACCGGCTGCGCGCCGTCGGCGATGCGTTGCGCCACGCGGCCCAACCCCTGCTGCAGCGCCTCGCTTTCGTCGTGCGTGAGCACGCCCGCCTGTCCCAGGGCGAGTGCCCACGCCTGGGAGAGGCGCACGTCATGCGGCCAGAGGCGGAAGTCGGTGCCGATGGAACGATTGATCGCATCAAGCAGCGGCGACGGTCCCCCGGCAAATCGGCCGCCCCACAGCTTGTGGGTTGCCGGCGACGCGGAGGAAACGGGGCGGTCGGTCGTGGTCACGAAGAGGTCTCTCCGTCGCGGTCAGCGCGACGTCGTGTGAATAACGTGGAATCGCGGTGTGGGAAACTATGCAGAGTTTCTGCATATTCTCTGCATATTCAGTGCATATGCAGCGTTCCCGCACGGCGAAAGGTAACGGCGCTCAGCCTCGCAGATAGGTGCGGAGCCGCTTCACCACCCGTTCGCGCCCGGGCACCGACCGGCAGATGATCAACACCGTGTCATCACCGGCGATCGTGCCGGCGATATCGGGCCACTCCAGCTGATCGAGCGCTTCGGCGACGGGCTGCGCGCCGGATTTCATCGTGCGCGCCACCGCCAGCACCTGCACACCTTCTACGTCCATCAACAGCTGCGGCAGCATCGCTTCCAGCTGGTGCGTCTGCTCTTCGGCAGCCGCGGTGCCGTTCTCGGGAAACGTGTAGCGTACACGCCCCTGCTCGTCGGGAATGCGCGCCAGGCGCAGTTCGCGCAGATCGCGCGACAGGGTCGATTGCGTCACGTCCCACCCGCGGCGCAGCAGCTGCTTGCGCAGCTCCTCCTGGCTCGCCACAGCGCGTGCCGTGACGATCTCGCGGATGACATGGTGACGGGCGGACTTGTCGGCCACGCGGACTCCGGGGCAGCGGATTGACAGGGGCCGAATGCAAAATTATGCATTCGGTGTGCATAATCTTCATTCTATCCGTGTCGGGGTCCTCGGCGCCAGCGGCTATTCCGGGCGCGAGCTGTGCGCGCTCATCGCCGGGCATCCCCACTTTGAGCTGGCCTTTGCCACGGCCAACGCCCAGCGCGGCACCACGTTGCGCGTGCGGGCCACGGGACGTGTGCATGAAATCCCGTTGATCGGGGCGGATGACGCTGACCTGCGCTCGGCCGATCTCGTCTTTGCCGCGCTGCCGCATGGGGCGTCGGCCGAATGGGTCGGTCGCGCCGTCGCGGCGGGCTGCCGCGTCGTGGATCTCTCGAGCGATCTCCGTCCCGGACACGGCGGCAGCGAGCACGCGCTTCCGGATGGGGTGCCGAGTGACGCGCCGTACGGCATTCCCGAGCTGTTTCGCGAGCAGGTCGTGGGCGCGCGTGTGGTCGCCAACCCCGGCTGTTACGCCACCAGTGTGCTCGTCGCGCTGGCGCCGCTGGCCCGCGCAGGACTGATCGCGCCAGGCGCCACTATCAACATCGCAGCGGCCAGCGGTGTGAGCGGCGCCGGTGCGTCTCCCAAGCTTGAGCTGTTGTTCGCCGAGGTCACCGAAGACTTTCGCGCGTACGGGGTGGCCAACTCGCACCGGCACCTGTTCGAGATGCGCGCCACGATGGAGGCGCTCGGTGTGGACTGCGATCTGCTGTTCACGCCGCACTTGCTGCCCGTCGACCGCGGCATTCTGTCCACCATCTCCGTCCCGCTGTCGCGGCCCATCGACGACGCGCTCGCGCCGTTTCGTGCGATGTACGCGAATGAGCCGTTTGTCGAGATCACGCGCGACCTGCCGTCGCTGGCCGACGTGCAGCATCGGAACGTGGTACGCATTGGTGCGCGCGTGCCGACGGGAATGCGGACGCCCACGTTGTTGGTGTTCAGCGCCATCGACAACCTCGTGAAGGGCGCGGCCGGTCAGGCGGTGCAGAACGCCAACCTGATGTTCGGGCTCGATGAAACGGCGGGGCTGCACGCATGATCGTCGTGAAACTGGGTGGACGAACGCAGTCGGATCCAGCGTTGCCATCGGCGCTCGCGCATCTGTGGTCTGCGAGTGGTGGGCAGCTTGTGATCGTGCACGGCGGCGGCGACCAGATCAGTGCGTTGCAGCGGCTGCGCGGCGAAGAGCCCGTCTTTGTTGGCGGGCGGCGTGTCACCACGGAAGGCGTGCTCGAGTTGGTGCGTATGGTGTTGTCCGGACTGGCCAATAAGCAGCTCGTCTCCGCGCTCACGATGGCGGGTGCGCCGGCCGTCGGCATCTCCGGCGAAGACGCGGCCTTGCTGCGGGCGGTGCCGATCGACGTGGCAGTCTTCGGGTTTGCCGGAACGCCCACGCGTGTCGACCGGCGTGTGATCGATGCCCTGCTGGCGCAGTCATTTCTTCCCGTGATCTCGCCGGTGGCGACGCACGACGACCAAACGATCGGTGGCGCACTCAACGTGAACGGCGACGATGCGGCCGCTGCTATTGCCGCGGCGCTCGGTGCCGACGAGCTGTT
>Ga0138256_10009495_pt1 | contig 10201 bp, 9 predicted proteins | sample KNB2016incub_MG_FD_105486 | JGI IMG/M metagenome (GOLD analysis project Ga0138256, IMG submission 105486) | Active sludge microbial communities from wastewater in Klosterneuburg, Austria - KNB2014incub_MG | ecosystem: Engineered > WWTP > Activated sludge > Unclassified | place: Austria... | reverse complement strand
GCGGCGGGGAAAGTGCGCCAGCAGGTACTGCATCTGGTCGGCCAGCACGCGCCGGCCCTTGAGGAAGATGTATTCGGCGTAGGTCGGCGTGAACGGCACCGCGACCAGCTGCATCTTCGCCTGCTCGGGGGTGCGCCCCGCCTTGACGTTGTTGCAGCGGCGACAGGCGCTGACGACGTTGGCCCACGCGTCGCGCCCCCCTTGCGTGAACGGCCGGACGTGGTCGCGCGACAGCTCGCGCGCCGGGAAACGCTGCGCGCAGTACATGCACAGGTAGGCGTCACGGCGGAACAACGTCTCGTTGTTGAGCGGCGGCACGTAGTCGTGCCGCGTATGCCCCGGATTGCCGGCGAGACCGACGGTGGCCACGATGGAGTTCACTTCGACCACCGTGCGCCGGCCACTGCGGGCGTTGATGCCGCCGTACAGGCTATACAGGGCCGTTCCGCAGACGTAGGCCACCTGGTCCTGGTGGTAGAGGCGCGCCGCCTCGCGGTAGTCGATCCACTCGAGCGGCATGCCGGCCACGTCGGTACGCAGGACCATCTGCGCGAGCGGCGCCGCAACCAGCGGCGGCTCGAGCCGCGGCTCGAGCCGCGGGGGTCTGGCACGTGGCGACCGTGGCGAGTGCATGCCTGCTAAGATAAGACAGCGATATGTGATAATTCAACGCACGAGGGCCGCGGCGACGGCCCATCCACCCGAACGGGAGAGCAGCGAATGGCCGTAACGATTGGCGCGCTGGTTGAGCGTGCCAGCGGGGAGACCCGCGTGAGCCTGGTACCGGAGGTGGCCGACAAGTTCGCGGCCGCCGGTGCCAGGGTGCTGCTGGAGCGCGGAGCGGGCGTCAGGGCCCAGTTTCCCGATGCCGGCTTCCAGAAGGCGGAGTGGGCCGATTCGGCCGATGCGGTACTGGCGCAGGCCGACATCCTGCTGACGGTGCAGCCGCCGTCGCTCGAGACGATCGGCCGGCTCAAGGCCGGCGCCGTGATCGTCGGCTTCATGCAGGCGCACGCGCGCGCCGCCGAGGTCAAGGCACTGAAGGAGCGGCGCATCACGGGTTTTGCGATGGAGCTGGTGCCACGCATCTCGCGCGCCCAGTCGATGGACGCGCTGTCCTCGCAGGCCGCGGTCGGCGGCTACAAGGCCGTGCTGATCGCCGCCAGCACCCTCGACCGCTTCCTGCCGATGCTGACCACGGCGGCCGGCACGATCCGTCCGGCGCAGGTGCTGATCGTCGGCGTCGGTGTCGCCGGGCTGCAGGCGATCGCCACCGCCAGGCGCCTCGGCGCGATCGTGGAGGCCTACGACGTGCGCAGCGCGACCCGGGAGCAGGTCAAGTCGCTGGGTGCCAAATTCATCGAGACCGGTGTGTCGGCGGAGGGCCAGGGCGGCTACGCGCGCGAACTCACCGACGCGGAGAAGCAGCAGCAGCAGGACGTGCTCGATGCGCGCATCGCCGTCGCCGACGCGGTCATCACCACCGCGGCGGTACCGGGGCGCAAGGCGCCGCGCATCGTGTCGCGCGCCGTGGTCGAGCGCATGAAAGCCGGCGCGGTGATCGTCGACATGGCGGCCGAGTCCGGCGGCAACTGCGAGCTGACGCGCGCCGGCGAGACCGTGCTGCACCACGGCGTGAAGATCGTCGGCCCGGTCAACCTGCCGGCGCAGCTGGCCTACCATGCGAGCGAGATGTACGCCCGCAACCTGTACAACTTCCTCCGGCCGGCGATCGACCAGAGCGGCGCTCTGGCGATCGACTGGAACGATGAGGTGTTTGCGCAGTCGTGCCTCACGCACGACGGCGCCATCCGGCACGAAGCCACGCGCAAGGCGCTGGAGGGCTGATCATGATCGTCACCATCTCTGGGCTAGTCGCCCTGTACATCTTCATGCTCGCGGCCTTCGCCGGCTACGAGGTCATCGCCAAGGTCCCGGTGATCCTGCACACGCCGTTGATGAGCGGCTCGAACTTCGTGCATGGCATCGTGCTGGTCGGTGCCATGATCGCCCTCGGCAACGCGCACACCACGCTCGAGAAGCTCGTCGGCTTCGTCGGCGTGGCGATGGCCGCCGGCAACGCCGCCGGCGGCTACGTCGTCACCGAGCGCATGCTGGAGATGTTCAAGAGCAGCGGCCAGAAGAAGCCGGGAGCGCACTGATGGACACGGCGAGCGGCGGACTGCTGAATCCCGAGCTGGCCCAGTGGCTGATCCAGAGCAGCTACCTGGTGACCGCGTTCCTGTTCATCATGGGCCTGAAGCGCATGAGCTCGCCGGTGACCGCGCGCAGCGGCATCGTCTGGGCTGGCGCCGGCATGCTGGTGGCGACGCTGTTCACGTTCCTGTACCCGGGAATGACCAACTTCGAGTGGATGCTGCCGGCGATCATCCTCGGCACGGCGCTCGCCTGGTGGACCGGCAAGAAGGTCGCGATGACCGACATGCCGCAGATGATCGCGCTGTACAACGGCTTCGGCGGCGGTGCGGCGGCGGCGATCGCCGCGGTCGAGCTGCTGGGCGGCGAGGCGATGAGCCTGACGACGAGCACGCTGGCGGTGGTCGGCGCACTGATCGGCGCGGTCGCCTTCAGCGGCAGCATGGTCGCCTTCGGCAAGCTGCAGGGACTCATCAAGCGCTCGTTCCGCTTCGGTGGCCAGAACATCGTCAACCTGCTGGTGATCATCGCGTGCGTGGTGCTGGGCGCGGCGCTGGTCGCCGGCACGCTGCACGGCGTGCCGTACGTGGCGCTGTTCTTCGCGCTGGCGCTGCTGTTCGGCGTGCTGATGACGCTGCCGATCGGCGGCGCCGACATGCCGGTGGTGATCTCGCTGTACAACGCCTTCACCGGCCTCGCGGTCGCGTTCGAGGGCTTCGTCATGCAGAACGCGGCGATGATCATCGCCGGCACCGTGGTCGGCTCGGCCGGCACCCTGCTGACCCAGCTGATGGCGCGGGCGATGAACCGCTCGCTCGGCAACGTGCTGTTCTCGGGTTTCGGCGACACCGGCGCCGCGGCCGCGGGCAGCGCCGTCACCGGCAGCATGAAGCCGATCGAAGCCACCGACGTCGGCGTGATGATGGCCTTCGCGCAGAAGGTCATCGTCGTGCCGGGCTACGGCATGGCGGTCGCGCAGGCGCAGCACAAGGTGTGGGAGCTGTGCCAGCTGCTGATCGAGCGCGGCGTGACGGTGAAGTTCGCGATCCACCCGGTCGCCGGCCGCATGCCCGGTCACATGAACGTGCTGCTGGCCGAGGCCGGCGTGCCCTATGATCTCATCGCCGACCTCGACGAGATCAATGCCGAGTTCGAGACCGCCGACGTCGCGCTGATCATCGGCGCCAACGACGTCGTCAACCCGGTGGCGCGGACCGACAAGTCGAGTCCGATCTACGGCATGCCGATCCTCAATGCCGACAAGGCGAAGAACGTCGTCGTGATCAAGCGCGGACAGGGCGCCGGCTTTTCCGGCATCGAGAACGCGCTGTTCTACCTCGACAACACGCGCATGCTGTACGGCGATGGCCAGGCGGCGGCCGCACAGCTGATCCACGCGGTCAAGGCGCTGGGCTGAGGCGGTGCGACGCGGCGCCGGCACGCTGCTGCTCGCCGCCCTGCTGGGCATGGCGCCCCGGCCGGACGCGGCGCAGGGTCTGCCGACCGCGACGGCAGCACCCACCGCCGAGCGCCTCGCCGCGGCGACCCAGGCCTGGCGATCGGCCCAGGACCTCGACCAGATCGCCGCAGCCCTCGCGCAGCTGCGCGCCGCCTCCGGCCTGCCCCCCGCACAGAAGGCCCAGGCCGACCGCGAGCTGGCTGCCGCCCAGGGCGCCCTCGCCGCGGGCGGTGGCGGCGAGGCGCGCCGCGCATTCGCCCACGCCGCCGCCCTGCTGCTCGGCGAGACCTGGGACGCGCGCTCGGAGTTCGCCGCCTCCATCGCCATCGATCCTGCGGCACTGGTGATCGACCCGCAGACGCCGGTGCCGGCGCTCGTCACGCAACGCTACGCGGCCACCTGGAGCGACGGGGAGCCGCTCAGCCTGCGCATCAGCGTCGTGCCACCCGCCGGCGATGCCGCCATGCGCCTGCTGTGGACCACTCAGCTGCCGGCACGCGATCTCGCCGGCGAACCGCTCGCCGTGGACCTGGACCTGCGCGGCCTGCCCGGCGGGCGCTACGAGCTGCGCGCGGAGCTGCTCGATGGCGGCCAGCGCCTGCGCGAGTGGACCGTGCCGCTGGCTCTGGTCGAGCAGCTGCAGCGCGACGCCGCGACGCTCGGCGCGCGCCTGGACGCCCTCGGTGACCACGAGGCGGTGGCCGCCGCGGTGCGCTATCCCTTCGAGCTGGCGCGCGCCATCAACGGTTGGCGCCGGCGTCTGCCCACCGGTTTCGACTTCCTTGCCGCCGTCGAGCGCAGCCGCGCGCTGGTCGCGGCGCTGGAGCGTGGCGAGGATCCGCTGACGCGCGCCACCGGCGAGCAGCGGCGCGCCTATGCCGCCGAATCAGGCGAAATCCTGCCCTACCGCCTGTACGTGCCGGAACGCTGGGACGGCCGGCGCGCGCTGCCGCTGCTGGTGCTGCTGCACGCCGATGGCGAGGAAGGGGATGCCTTCTTCGACGGACCCCGACGCGAGACGCTGCTGAAACTCGCCGCCGACCACCAGTTCATCCTCGTGGCACCGTCCGGCTATCGCCCGCAGGCCGCGTTCGGCAGTGCACCGGCGCGCGTGCTCGCGCGGCTCGGGGCGCGCCCCGGCGTCGCGCCGGCCAGCATCGGCACGCTGGCGGAGCGTGACGTGCTCGAGGTCATCGAGCGGGTCGCAGCCGAATACGGCGCCGAGCGGCGCCGCATCTACCTGTACGGCAGCGGCGGCGGCGGCAACGGCGCCTGGCACCTGGGCAGCCGCTACGGCACGCTCTTCGCGGCGATCGCGAGCTGCGGCGTGGTACCGCAGGTGGCCGATGTCGCCCACTGGCGCACGCTGCCGGGCCTGGCCCTCATCGGCGGACGCGATCCGGAACTGCGACGCCAGGCGGTGCGCGAAGCGGTACAGGCGCTGCGCGCCGCGCGGCTGCCGGTCAGCCGCCTGGAGATCGGCGGCCAGGGCTCGCAGGAAGCCTGCGCCACGCCCGATGCGCGCGTGTTCCAGTTCCTGCGCCAGTATCAGCGGCGCCTCAGCGCGGCCGAGGGCGCTGGCGCGCGCCCCGCAGCCACTCGCGCCGCTCCGCCGGCGTAGCGTTGATCCAGCGCCGCCGCAGCTTCAGGCGCACCGCGGGCGGCAGCCGCATATAGGCGCGGAAGTTGGCGCGCACGATCGCCTTCTGCTCCTCGGGCAGGGCCTGGAACTGCGCCCAGCGCCGGCGGATCAGCACACGCCGGGCCTCCGGGATGCGTTGCCAGAGGCGGAAACGCTCGCGCGCCGCCACGCGTTCGGTATCGGACATCGCCAGCCAGCGGGCCGCGCCGCGCGCCAGAGCCTGCTGCCGCCCGGGTTCCAGGACGTCCCATTGCGCCGCCTTGCCGGCGAGCAGCCGTTGCTGATCCGGCGTCAGCGAGGACCAGGGCAGGCCCTGGGACGGCTCGGCGGACGGCTCGGCGGTACGCGCGCGGGGCGCAGCGCCCACCATCAGGATCCCCGATAGGAAATGCCTGCGGTTCATGGCTGTGGTCCTGGTGAGGGCGGGGGTCCGGGCGGCGCCGGCGGCGGTCGTGGTGGTGGCGGCTCTGCGGCCACCGGCGGCGGCGCCACACGTCCGATGTCCGTGCCCTCGAGGTACTCGCCCCAGCCGTCACCCTCACCATCGACGGAGCCCAGGAATTCGAGCAGCTCGCCGTCCGCCGTGTGTTCCGTGCCACTCATGAGCCCACCGCTTCGGTTTCGCCGGCCGCACCTGCCGCCCATTCGTAGAAATCGTATTCGCCTGCGTCCTCGGCGAGCGGCAGTGCGTCGGCATCGGCGAGCAGTTCGAGGTCCTCCGGGCCCGCCTCCGAGGCCGGCGGCACACCGCCCGGCAACAGGCCCGGGCCGTGACGCAGGTAGACCAGCACCCCGAGCAGCCCGGCGGCAAGTGCCCCGGCGGGCGCCCAGCTCAGCCAGGCGCGGCGCGCGCGCGCGCGGCGCTGCCCCGCGAGCGCCGCGTGGCGCGCGCGCGTGAGCCGCGAGCGCACGCGCCCATCGAGGTCCGCGGTGCTCGCCTCCAGCACGGCGCGGGCGCGGCGCTCCAGGCCGCTGCCCCCCGTCGGCTCCTCACCGGTACTCATGTCTCGAACTCCCCCAGCATGCCGCGCAGTGCCTGTACCGCGCGGTGGTAGTGCGTCTTCACGCTCCCCTCGGAACACCCCATCGCCACGGCCGTGCCGGCCACGTCCAGGCCCTCGAAATTGCGCAGCAGGAAGACCTGGCGCTGGCGCCCGGGCAGCCGGCGCAGCGCCTGCTCGAGCGCGGCAAGCGCCTCGCCGGCCTGGACCCGCGCCTCGGGCCCCGGCCCCGGATCGCCGGCTTCGGCGATGGGGTCGGCTGCGTCCTCGTCCTCGCCCCCGCGGCCGGGCAGCCAGGCGAACACCCGATTGCGCACGCCCCTGCGGCGGTGCTGATCGCGCAGGCGGTTCTCGAGGATGCGGTAGAAGAGCGGCTTCCACTCCGGCTCGGGCCGCGCGGCGTAGCGCCGCACGAGCTGCAGCATCGCGTCCTGCACGGCATCGAGCGCGTCATCGGCGTCACGCAGCGCAATCTGGGCGATGCGAAAGGCCTTGCGCTCGACGCCGGCCAGAAACGCCTCCAGCGCGCGTGCGTTATCCTCTGCCAATTCCCCTCTGCCTGCCGTGGTGCCCGTGACCCGCCCTGTCTCGCCGTACCTGAGGGTAGCAAACGCGTTCATAGTCCTGAGAGTGAACGTACCGCGGGCCCGGCGGGTTGACAGGGCCGCGGCCCCTGGGCGGGCTGAAAAATCATCCACTTGAGCGTGGCGTGGACACATGGACCGGGACTTCCACGACATTGCGGCACCGCAAGATCGGAAATGTCTCGTAACACTATGAATTCAAAGACTATGTTTTCTGTCGGCCCGAACCACCTGCGCCGATTCGCGCCCGCCAGGTCGCCCGGAATCGTGCGGCTGAGCCCACCCATGCACAGACATATCCACAATGCCTGAGCGGGCACCGACTCCAGAACGGGGCATCGTGCGGGTGGCCATCGATCGGCCGCTGCGCACCGCTTTCGACTACCAGCCACCGGTCGGCCTCGCGGCGGCGGCCGTGCCGGCCGGCGTGCGCGTGCGCGTGCCCGTGGGGGGCAGCCGCACCGTCGGTGTGGTCATCGGTCATGCCGAGCGGAGCGACCTGCCTGCCGGGAGGCTCAAGCCGATCGAGGCGATCCTCGACGAGCGGCCGCTGTTCGATCCGCCGGCGCTCGAACTGCTGCGCTGGGCGGCCGGGTACTACCACCACCCCATCGGGGAAGTGGTCGCGGCGGCGTTGCCCAGGGCGCTGCGCGCCGGTGCACCGCTCGAAGTCTGCGCCGAGTTCCTGCTGTGCCTCGCCGCGGGCGTCGCGGCGCGCGCCGCCGGCGAGCCGCGCCGGGCGCCGCGGCAGCGCGCGCTGCTCGAGCGCATTGCGGACCAGGCCGGCGGCGTCTCCGCAGAAGCCCTGTCCCTGGAATCCCCGGACTGGCGCGCGGCAGGACGCGCGCTCATCGAGCGCGGCTGGGCGCGGCTCGAGACGCGCCCCGTCGCGCGCGGCGCTGCCGCCTCCGAAGCGACCGCACCCGCCACCCACACGACTGGCGCCCCGCCGCCGCCCGCACCTCCGACGCTCACACCCGAGCAGACCGTGGCCGTCGCTGCCATCAACGCCGCCACCGGCTTCGCCGCCTTCGTGCTGCAGGGCGCGACCGGCAGCGGCAAGACCGAGGTCTATCTGCGCGCCGTCGAGCAGCAGCTCGCACTGGGCCGACGCGCGCTGCTGCTGGTCCCGGAGATCGGCCTCACGCCGCAGCTGCTGGCGCGTTTTCGCGAGCGCTTCGCGCAGCCCATCGCCGTGCTGCACTCCGCGCTCGGCGACACCGAGCGCCTCGCCGCCTGGCGCGAGGCGCACGCCGGTCGCGCCGCGATCCTCATTGGCACGCGCTCGGCGGTGTTCGCGCCGCTTCCGGCGCTCGGTCTCATCATCGTCGACGAGGAACACGACAGCTCATTCAAGCAGCAGGAGGGCGGCTGCCGCTACTCGGCACGGGACCTGGCCGTGCTGCGCGCCCGGCACGCGCAGGTGGCGGTGGTGCTCGGTTCGGCGACGCCTTCGTTCGAAACGCTGCGCAACCTCGAAGCGGGTCGCTACCAGCGCCTGACGCTGCCACGACGCGCGAACCAGGCGGCCGCGCCCCAGCTCGCACTCATCGACCTGCGGGCCCATCCGCCGCGCGACGGCCTCGCCGCGCCGGTGCTGCGCGCGATCGAGCGGCACCTCGGCACGGGCGGCCAGGCGCTGGTCTACATCAACCGCCGCGGCTACGCGCCCACGCTGCTGTGCACCTCCTGCGGCTGGATCGCGCCCTGCCACGCCTGCGACGCGCGCCTCACCGTGCACCACGGTGCCGCACGCCTGCGCTGCCACTACTGCGGCGCCGACGAGCCGCTGCCGCAGCGCTGTCCGCGCTGCGGCTACGCGGTCAAGCCCGTCGGCCAGGGTACCGAGCGCATCGAGGCGACGCTCGCCGGGCTGTTCCCGGCCGAACGGCTGGTGCGCCTGGACCGCGACACGGCGCGACGCCCCGGCGAGCTCGAGCAGGTGATGCAGGCCGTGCTGAGCGGCGCGGCGCGCATCCTCGTCGGCACGCAGATGGTCACCAAGGGCCACCATTTTCCGGACGTCACGCTGGTCGCCGTGCTGAACGCGGACCAGGGGCTGTTCAGCACCGACTTCCGCGCAGCCGAACGGCTGGCGCAGACCATCATCCAGGTCGCGGGCCGCGCCGGACGCGATGCCCGCGCCGGCGAAGTACTCATCCAGACGGAGTACCCGGACCACCCGCTGCTGCAGAGCCTGCTCGCCGGCGGCTACGAAAGTTTTGCCGCCAGCGGCCTCGCCGAACGCGCCGCAGCGCACTGGCCACCGTTCGGACGGCTCGCACTGCTGCGCGCCTCGGCCACGCGCCCGGCGGCGGCGTTCGAGTTCCTGGAGGCCGCGCGCCAGGCCGCGGGCCGGCCGCGCGACGTGCGCCTGCTCGGACCGGTGGCCGCCACCATGGCGCGCCGTGCGGGCCGTCACCACGCGCAGCTGCTCGTGGAGTGCCCGGGGCGCGCGCCGCTGCAGCACTTCCTCGCGGGCTGGGTCGTGGCGCTCGATGCGCTGCCCGCCGCGCGGCGCGTGCGCTGGGCGCTGGACGTCGACCCGCTCGACACCCAGTGACGCGACTATTTCCGGTAGACTCGCGCGCCGTGAAAAACCAGATCGAAAGCCTGATTGCCCAAGCGCTGCAGCACCTGCCGGGCGGCACGCTCGCGCAGCCGGTGGATCCGTCATGGATCGTCGCCGAGCGCACGCGCGACGCCGCGCACGGCGACTTCGCCAGCAACATCGCGCTGCGCCTCGCGAAGAGCGCGCGCTGCAACCCGCGGGAACTGGCGACGGCGATCGTCGCCGCACTGCCGCCGAGCCCGCTGGTCATGCGCGCCGAGGTCGCCGGCGCGGGCTTCATCAACTTCCATCTCGCCGCCGACACGCACGCCGCAGTGCTGCGCCGCGTGCTCGCCGCAGGCGAGCGCTACGGCCGCAGCGAAGCCGGCGCCGGCATCCGGGTCCTGGTGGAATTCGTGTCGGCGAACCCGACGGGTCCGCTGCACGTCGGCCATGGCCGCCAGGCCGCCTACGGTGCCACGCTCGCGAACCTGCTGCGGGCCACCGGCCACGAGGTCGCGCGCGAGTACTACATCAACGACGCCGGCCGGCAGATGGACATCCTCACCGCCAGCGTCTGGCTGCGCTACCTGGAGCGCGCGCAGCCCACCGCCGCGCTCCCGTTCCCCTCGAACGGCTACCGCGGCGATTACGTGCGCGACATTGCAGCCGCGCTCGCGGCGGCGCGCGGCGCGCAGTTCGAGCGCGCTTCGGCCGAGGTGTTCTCCGGCCTGCCGGCCGATGCACCGGATGGCGACAAGGAAAAACACATCGATGCGCTGATCGAGCGCATGCGCGCACTGCTCG
>Ga0138256_10009494_pt1 | contig 10201 bp, 9 predicted proteins | sample KNB2016incub_MG_FD_105486 | JGI IMG/M metagenome (GOLD analysis project Ga0138256, IMG submission 105486) | Active sludge microbial communities from wastewater in Klosterneuburg, Austria - KNB2014incub_MG | ecosystem: Engineered > WWTP > Activated sludge > Unclassified | place: Austria... | reverse complement strand
TGCACCGCGTCGTGGGCGATGAACGCTGCCTGCAGCGGATCCAGATCGTCGCCCCTCGCCAACCCCTCCACCGTGGTCACGTGGTCGCCGTCGCAGGCCACGGTCAGGGTGAGGCAGGAATAGACCGGCTCACCGTTCAGGAGCACGGTACACGCCCCGCACTCCCCTCGGTCACACCCCTGCTTGGCCCCGGTGAGGAAGAGGCGGTCGCGCAGCGTGTCCAGGAGCGATTCGTCGGGCCCGGGCACGATGTCCCGCTCCCTCGTGTTGATCGTCAGTCGCATGCTCCTCCATCTAGGCACCGCGGCGCACCCTGTCCAGCGACTATTGCCGACCGGGGGGAATGCATATCTTGTCTGCCCGCCTCACCGACTGGCTCAACCTCCCCCGATCATGCCGTACGTCATCACCGAAGCCTGCATTGGCACCAAGGACAAGGCCTGCGTGGATGTGTGCCCCGTGGACTGCATCTACGAAGGGGAGGACCAGCTGTATATCCACCCCGACGAATGCATCGACTGCGGCGCCTGCGAACCCGAATGCCCGGTGACGGCCATCTTCCCCGAGGAAGATGTGCCGGCGAACATGCGCAAGTACGTGCAGATCAACCGGGATGTGTTCACGGGCGACACCCCGCCAGGCAAGCCGACTCGCTGAGCGTCGCGGGCGGCGCAGGCGCGTCTCGGGCGATGGCTGGATCCCGCCCGCCGTCCCTGAGCCCCCCGCTCGCCCTGGCTGCCTGAATGCTGCGCGCCATCACGTTCGACTACTGGGACACGATCTACCTCGGTGCGTCCAACGCCGCGCGGGTCAAGCGCCGGCGCGACGCCCTCGCCGAGATGCTGGAGCGGCTCGGCTGCCCGATCCCATCCGATTTCGAGGCCCTGTACGTCGCCTCGGCCGCCGAAGCCAACCGCTGGTGGCGTGACGAGCATCGCGGCTACACGACCGATGACCGCATCCGGTGGCTGCTCTCGCAATTGGCCATCGAACGGCCCGTCGACTGCGCCGAGATTGCCACGGCGGTTGAGCAGGTCGATCGCTCACTCATCGACCACCCACCCGCGCTCCTGGCCGGTGCGCGTGAGGTGCTGGCCCGTCTGGGCGAGCGATTCGCACTGGCGATCGTCTCCGACACCGGCTTCGCCGGCGGGCGAGCGCAGGATCGGGTGCTCGAGCTGGACTCGCTGCGCCAGCACTTCGCGGCGACGATCTACTCGATGGATGTCGGCCACGCCAAGCCGCGGCCGGAGCCGTTCCGCGCCGCGCTCGCGGCGCTCGGCGTCGCTCCCCACGAGACGCTGCATGTCGGCGACATCGAGCGGACCGACGTGGCCGGGGCGCTGGCATCCGGCCTGCGCGCGGTGCGACTCGACGCCGTGCGGCAGGGCGGCCCGTCGGCCGCGGAATTCATCGCCCCCACCCTCGACGCGCTCGCGACCTACCTGCTGTCCGACAGTTGACGCGTTGCTGCAGCGAGCGGTGTCAGGACAGCGTCAGTTCTGCCAGGTACTCCGACACCACGTGATTCACGGCGGCCGGACGCTCGACGTTGGCCACGTGACCGGCGCGGGCGATGACCTCGAGCCGGCTCCCGCGAATCCCCGCGTGCAGGAGTGCGGCCTCGGACGGCGGGGTCAGGACATCGTCCTCGCCGACGATGATGAGCGTCGGCACGTCGATCGAGCCTAACGACCCGGTGGCATCGGGGCGGTCCCTCAGCGCTTCCAGCGCCCCGACCACCCCGTCGAGCGGCGCGCTCTCGAGCATGCGGTGCACCGCGTCGACCACCTCCGGGCACTTCTCGCGCGTCTGCTTGCCGACCATGCCCGTGATCATCGCGTCGGCCACGCCCCCGCTCCCCTTGGCCCGGGCAAGCACGATCATCTCGTCGCGCCGCACGCGCCCCGCTGGGGAATCGCCGTCGGCGCGTGTATCCATCAGGATCAGCCCACGCACCCGCGCCCGGTGTCGGCGCCAGAGGGCGAGCGCCACGTACCCGCCCATCGAGAGGCCGCAGACCACGGCGCGCTCGATCCGCAGGGTATCGAGCAGCGCGGCCATGTCGTCGGCGTACTGATCCACGGAATACGGGGCCGTGACGGTGCTGTCTCCGAAGCCGCGCAGGTCGGGGGCGATGCACCGCGCCCGATCGAACAGCGCACTGAGCTGCGTCGCCCACAGGGTACGGTTGTGCGGAAAGCCGTGCAGAAAGAGTACCGCCTCACCCTTCCCGACGTCGTCGTAGCCGATCTCGATGTCGCCACAGAGTGCAATCACGCGATCCCGACTCCCGGTGTGGGTTCCCCTATCGCGCGGTGCGGCGATGCGTCCGATCCGTTCCGCGTCGGCGGAAACATGTCGACGACGCGAGATGCGTGCGAGGGTCGGGCAGAAGGGCGTGGCGGTCTGCATCGCGGGGGCCGGCGTCGATTCGGGGGTGTGCGTGGTGAAGCGCAGAGGAGTGCGGTGGACCGCAACGGGCGGATCAGGGTGCTACATTACGCCGAGATGCACCCGGGGCGGCCAGCACAACGATCCGGGCGCTGCCTCCAAATCGACTCGTGACCGCATCCAAGAAGCCCGACGCTCCCCGCACGCTCTTTCTCGACTCTCCCGAGGCCGCTGACCAGTTCCTGTCGTCGATCGAGACGACCCGGGTGGTCGCGATCGACACGGAAGGGGCGAGCTTTCATCGGTACGTCGACCGGATCTACCTGCTGCAGCTGTCGACCGACGCGCGGCACGCCATCCTCGACCCGCTGAAGGTTTCGTCGCCGTCCCGCCTCGGGTCGTTGCTCGAGTCGCGCGAGGTCGAGGTGGTCTTTCACGATGCGGACTACGACTTGCGCCTGCTGCACCAGGACTACGGGTGGCAGGTGAACAACATCTTCGACACGCGAATCGCGGCGCAGCTGCTGGGGATCAAGGCCTTCGGGCTTGCTGCCCTGCTCGACTCGTACTTCGGCGTCAAGCTGGACAAGAAGCACCAGCGCGCCGACTGGTCCATGCGCCCCCTGCCGTCGGACATGCTCGACTACGCGGCCCAGGACACCATGCACCTGCTGGGGCTGCGGGAGCAGCTGCGCGATGCCCTGGAGCGCAAGGGGCGCTGGCATTGGGCGCGCGAGGAGTTCGCACGGCTGGAGGGGACCCAGTGGGATTCGGAGGACATCGGTTCGTCCTTCCTGCGCCTCAAGGGGGCGCGCGACCTCAGTCGGCGCGAGCTCGCGCTGCTGCGGGAGCTGGCAATCTGGCGCGACGGAGTCGCCAAGGGGATTGACCGCAGCACCTTTCGTGTGGTGACCAACGACGTGCTGCTCGACTTGGCCCGCCGCTCGCCGCGCACGATGGACGACCTGCGCGGCGTGAAGGGGATCGGCCGAGGGATCCTGGAGCATCGTGGCGAGGAGATGCTCGAGGCGATGGCACGTGGTCGTGCCGTTCCCGACGCCGAGCTGCCACGCTTCCCCAAGTCGCCGCGCTGGGATCGAGACCCGCTCTTCGACGAACGTGTCGCGCGCCTCAAGCGCGTGCGCGATGAGTCGGCCTCCCAGCTGGAGCTCGACCCGGGGGTGCTCTGTGCGCGTGACCGCCTCGAGGCGGTGGCGCGGGCCAAGCCGCGCCACATTGACGAGGTCCAGGAGATCCAGGAGCTGCGTGGCTGGCAGATCGAGGTGCTCGGTCCCTCCTTCGTGCACGCCCTGAAAGATCTCTCCAACGGCGAGGGACCGAACGAGCCGGCAGCGACGGCAGCACCCCCAGCGCCAGCTGAGAACGACGAAGCGGATGCCTCGCCCTATCGAGATGGCTGAGCCCGGCCGGAGCCGTGGCGGCGCCCTGCGAGGCGTGCGCTTCGTCCGGGCCGCTGGGCAGGTGGCGAGAGGATGGGCGAGCCGTCGCGCATGGGCGATACTGCTCGCCGCCACAGTTTCTGCGACCGAGGGAGAGGCGCAGGCAGATGTGCAGCCTCCCGAGCCGCCGTCGCGAGGACTCCTGTACGCCTCCGTCGGGAACGACGCGGGCAGCGACACGCTCGCCCCGCCGCTGCCGCGCGAGTTCCGCGCCGTGTGGGTCGCCACCGTCAGCAACATCGACTGGCCGTCGCGCCCCGGGCTCTCCACCGCGGCGCAGCAGCGCGAGCTGATCACCATCCTCGACCGGGCGGCCGCCCTGCGCCTCAACGCGGTCATCTTCCAGGTGCGTCCGGCCGGCGACGCGCTCTACAGCTCCCGACTCGAGCCGTGGTCGTACTTCCTCACCGGCTCACAGGGGCGAGGGCCGCAGCCGTCGTACGATCCGCTTGCCTTCGCCATCACCGAGGCGCATCAGCGCGGCCTTGAGCTGCACGCGTGGTTCAATCCGTACCGCGCCAAGCACCCGGACGATACCTCGCGCACCGCCTCACCGCTCCACATCTCGCGCACGCATCCGCAGCTGGTGCACAAGTACGGCGCGTATCTCTGGATGGATCCGGGCGAGCCGGAGGTGCAACGCAAGACCGTGGACGTGGTGCTGGACGTCGTGCGGCGATACGACGTCGACGGCGTGCACATCGACGACTACTTCTATCCGTACCCCGAGCGGGCGCGCCGCGGCGGGCTGATTCCGTTCCCCGACGAACGGTCGTGGCGCGCCTACAAGGCGAAGGAAGGCACCCTGTCGCGCAATGACTGGCGACGCCGCAACGTCGACCTCCTCGTGGAGCAGCTGTACACGGAGATCAAGGCCGCCAAGCCGTGGGTCAAGTTCGGCGTCTCACCGTTCGGGATATGGCGGCCGGGCTATCCCGCGTCGGTGCGTGGCTTCGATGCGTACGAGTCGCTCTACGCCGACTCGAAGAAGTGGCTCAACGAAGGCTGGCTCGACTACTGGACCCCGCAGCTGTACTGGCGCACGACGGCGTCGGCCCAGCGGTATGCCGACCTGCTGACCTGGTGGCGCGGACAGAACCTGAAGGGGCGCCACGTCTGGCCGGGGAACTACACGTCGCGTGCCTCCGCGAGGCGTCGCTCCACGTGGCCGGTCGAGGAAGTCGTGGAACAGATCCAGGAGACCCGGGCCCAGCTCTCGCCGAGTAGTGGCAACGTGCACTTCAGCATGGACGCGTTTCTCGTGAACCGGGATTCGCTCAATGAGCGGCTGGCCGGCGGACTCTATCGAGAGCCGGCGCTCGTCCCGCCCTCCCCGTGGCTGGCGAGCGGCGTCCCGGATGGCCCGGTCGTGGTGCGCGTGCCTCGGCCTCGGGTCGTCGAACTGGACGTCACCCGGCTCGGCGCGCCGCTGGTTGACGCCCCTCCGCCGGGGGCCCGCCCGAGCGCTGCAACCCCGCCCGGTCGCCTTCCCCCAGACAAGACGTCGGCGCCGGCCAACGCCACGGTCGTGCGCAGCATTCGTGACCCGCATTGGTGGCTGGTCCGGGCCCGCTACGCCGACGGCTGGCATGCCCGCATCGTGCCGGCGACCCAGCGCACCATCCGCCTGCCGCTGGATGCCTCCGATGCACCGCCAACGGTGATCTACATCTCGGCGGTCGATCACGCTGGACAGGAGTCGCCGTCGGCGGTCGTGCGTTAGGCTGTGACCACGAGGTGCGCCTGCCGCGCGACGAGCGAGGCGACTAGAACCCGAGGTACGCGCGCACGCGCGGCTCGATGCGCTCCGGCGTCCACGGGGGCGACCAGACGAGGTTGACGGCGACGTTGCCGACCCCCGGAATCGCCCGCAGTTGCCGCTCGGCGTCACCCATGATCTCCGGGCCAGACGGGCAACCGGGCGAGGTGAGGCTCATGTCGATCGCCACGTCGACGCCCTCAACCGTCATCTCGTAGATCAGGCCGAGGTCGAGGATGTTGAGGTTGAGCTCCGGATCCTTCACCCGACGCAGGGCCAGCTTGACCTGATCCGTCGTGACGGCGCCGTCGGACCCCTCGGCCGAAGGCTCGGCGGCGACCGCTGAGGCGGGGGCGACCGTCGACCCCCCGTCCGCCTCGCCGAGCTTCGCGGCAGCAGGGGTGACGACGGGAGCAGATGTGTCGGAAGCGCTGGAGGCGCGGGTTGGTTCGGCGGAGTCGTACATCGGCAGTCCTGGCATACGTATCGCGCAAGATCGGGGGAGGGGGCTATTCCGATCAAGTCGGTCGGGAAGATCTACCACAAAAAAAAGAGCCGCCATCGGGCGGCTCGACGGTGCTCATCGCCTGCTGTCAGGCCCTGGACGACTGACTGGACGGCTTTTTTACCGCCGTTTTGGACCGGGTCACTTTTGACGTAGTGCGAGCATTGCTCGAGGCCTTGGACGACGTGCTGGCCGCCGGCTTGGCCTTCGCGGGTACCGATTTGGTCGACTTCTTGACTGCGCTGGGCTTGCTGCTGCTGGTCGACTTGGCCGCCGACGGCTTCGATGACTTGGCCGCCGTAGACTTGGCTGCCGTCGGCTTGGCCTTCGCCTTGGTCGACTTGGCGGTGGTCACCTTGGCTTTCGTGGTCTTGGCCCGGCTGCTGCGCGTGCTCCGGCGCGCACGCCGTACCGGCTTGTTCCAGCCGTCGGCACGGTCTGCGCGGAAGGAGGCCGGCATGGCGAGGATGCGGTCGGTGTCCTCTACCGACAGGGCCGCGGCGTCGGCCAGGTCGGCGCGAACGTCGGCAATGACCTTGGCCGGTCGGCGCGCCTTCGCGGCATGCACCCGATTGGTCAGGAGGACGACGAACATCTGTCGCTCCGGATCGATCCAGATGGAGGTGCCGGTGTAGCCCGTGTGCCCGTAGGCGGCGGCGGTGAGGTGCTCGCCGGAGCCGCCGTCGCCGTCGGCCGTGTCCCAGCCCAGCGCCCGCGTCCCGGCGCTACGGTGGGTGAACAGCGCGACGGTGCTGTCCGAGAAGATCCGGACGTCGTTGTACTCGCCCCCGTTGAGCATCATCTGGGCGAAGATCGCCAAGTCGGACGCCGTGGAGAACAGTCCGGCATGGCCAGCGACGCCGCCGAGGGCAAAGGCGTTCTCATCGTGCACCTCTCCCTTGACCGGATACCCGCGCGGCGGAGCGACCTCGGTCGGGGCGATGCGATAGTGAAGCGAGTCGGGCGGATTGTAGAAGGTGTCGCTCATGCCGAGCCGCTTGAACACGCGCTCGTTGAGATACGTGTCGAGCGCGAGGCCGGAGATCTCCTCGACGACCCACGCCATGACGTCGGCGCCCAGGTCGCTGTAGACGAAGGCGGCGCCAGGCTTGTTGGCGAGCGGCGTGGCGAGCACGATGCGGCGGGCGTCGAGCGCGTTGGATGCGATGCGCCAGAGTTCGCGACCGGCTGGCAGGCCGGAGCGATGCGTCAGCAGCTGCCGGACGGTGACCTGATCCTTGTTGCCGCCGGTAAAGTCAGGGAGGTACCGCGAGACGGGGGCGTCGAGGTCAAGTCGCCCTTCGTCGTACAGGATCATCGCGGCGGTGGTCGTCCCGATGACCTTGCTCAGCGATGCCAGATCGTAGATCGTCTTGTCGGCGTCGACCTCGGGAGAGGTTTTCGTCCATCCCAGGTGCCCGAAGCCCTTCTGCAGGACCGCGGCGCCTCGGCGGCCGATGACGACCGACGCCCCGGGATACCCGCCCGCCGACATGCCGCGACGGACCACACGATCGATCGTGGCCAGTCGTTCGGCAGACATACCCACCGCACCGGGAGACTTCAGCGGAAGCTTGTCCGCTGTGCCTGCGAGTGTGGCGAGCGCGAGTGCGAGGTGTACGACCAAGATGTTCTCCCGGTAGGTATCTTCGTCTGCGACGACCGAGCGACGGTCAGGGTATCGACCGCAAAGGTTACACCACGGCGACGATAGCGTTCAGGAAGTGCTCCAGCGACGATAAGTCGTTGCGTAGGTTGTTGCAAGGTCAAGAGATCGCAATGCCTACCTAATGTGCGTTCTCGTTCAGCGCTTTCGGGGCCTGTCGCAGGTTCTGGACGACAACGTGTAAGGTTCGGGGATCGCTGGGGCCGGAGTCGTTCAATCGGGTGGGGTGGTAAACCCAACGGGGGCACGGGGTGACGAAGTACCCAGAACGCCATGGCTACGGACTCTGCTTTAATCCAGCGCGCAATCGACGGCGATGAGCGGGCGATGCGACAGTTATGGTCGCAACACGCGCCGCACATCGACGCCGTCGTCCGTCGCCTTGCCGGGCACGAGGAGGAGGCGGTCGATATCGCCCAGGAAGTATGGATCCAGATCTTCCGTGCGCTCCCGACCTATCGCGGCGATTCCCAGTTCGGAACCTGGGCCCATCGCATCGCCGTCAACCGGACGCTGAACGCGCTCCGCCGCACGCGTCGGCTGTCGAAGATCGAGACCGACATCGACGAAGCGACGGCCTCGGTCGAACACGGCAGCGAGCGGGCAATGCTGGCGGCATCCATCGAAGATGCGACGGCTCGCCTGTCGCCGGGAGCGCGGACGGTGTTCGTGATGCACGACGTCGAGGGCTACACCCACGAAGAGATCGCCACCGCGCTGGGGATTACCGCGGGGGGCTCGAAGTCCCAGTTGTTCAAGGCGCGCGCCAAGCTGCGAAAGCTGCTGGCGCCAGTGATCGATGGCTTCAGATCTGATACGGACCGGGAACATGCAGCACCTGCCTATTGAACGGATGGCCGAGCTGGTGGATGGTGACGCCAGCCCGAGCGAACGCGAGCATCTCACGGCCTGCGTGGGCTGCTCGCAGGAGTTGGAGGCCTATCGCCGGGTGACGGCGATGGCCGGCGACGCGCGGCGTCGGATCGCGCCGCCCCTCACCAATTGGGACACGCTGAGCGTGCGCCTGCGCGCCGAAGGTCTCGTCACCTCGGGCCGCAGTCGTTCGAAGGTCGGTCGCACGTGGTGGCGGGAAGCGGGCGACGGCCTGCGCCGAGCGGCGGTCGTCGTGGTCTTCCTCGGGGGAGGTGCCGTGCTGGGACGGATGAGCGCGGGAATGCCGATTACCGAAGCGGTCGCCGTCGGGCCGGGGGCGCTGCTGGTCGGTGCCCGCTCGAATGCGCCGGGCGGAGGGCAGGGGACACCAACGCTGGCGGCGAGCAATCCGTCGGGTGGTTTCGGGACCACGGCTGACGCACTACGCGCGCTCGAAGGGGCGCAGCGGCAGTACGAGCTGGCGGCGAACTGGCTGGCGTCGCACGACACGAGCTCCTCTGAGCTCGCCCCCGCGCAATATCGCACGCGGCTGGCCGCGCTCGACCGCACGGCCGAGACGATGCAGCAGGCGATGCGCGAGGCCCCGTCCGACCCCTACATCAACCAGTACTATCTCGCCACGCTCAGTGCGCGGGAACAGACCCTGCGCCGGCTCGGAACAACGCTGCCCGTCGGTAGCCGACTCGGACGGTTCTGATGCGGAACAGCATGCGTGGCGACGAAAGCGTCGTGCCCCGCGGGCCGTTGATGCCCCGCGGGCCGTTGATGCCCCGCGGATCCCGGCGCGCATGGCGCCTGACGGTCGCGCTCATTGTTCTGGCCACCGGCGCCACCTCGGCGGGAGCGCAGGAGCGCACGCTGGTGCTGCGCAACAACGAGTCGGCCTTTGAGGTCGAGGTCGACCGGCTGGTGCAGGAACTCCTGCAGAAGCGCCGGATCGTGGTCTCCATTGTGGGCAGCGTCCAGCAGATGCAAGGGTCGCTGCGCACCGTGGAGTTCAACGACGAACAGCGGGCCCACATCGAACGCTCGATTCGCCAGCTGCGCGAGCGTCTCACGTCACTCGAGTCCGACGGCGTGCGCATCCGGAATCGCCTGGGCGAGATCTGCGATGCGGATCGTCAGCCCGCGGGATGGGTGGGGATCGCCTACTCGGTGTCGGCCAATGCCACGCGACAGGACGACGGACGCGTGATCATGCGCTTCGAGAATCATCCCAGCATCGAGTCGGTCGAGCCGGGCTCACCGGCCGACAAGGCGGGGATCCGCGGCGGGGACCGCATCCTCGCCATGGCCGGCCGGGACCTGCGTGACGCGGAGATCGACTTCACGCCGCTGCTCAAGCCGGGGACGCGCATTCCCTTCAGGGTGCAGCGCGGGAGTGAATCGCGGGTGCTGACCGTGACGGTCGAGCCACGGCCCTCCGGCTTCTCGACGCCGTGTCCGTGGGTCGACGAGCGCATCGCGGCGGCCTTCGCCCCCAGCCAGATGATGCTGACGGTGACGTCCGAGGACCCCGAGTC